>JAEEGL012307613.1_pt1 | contig 18104 bp, 14 predicted proteins | sample 9134231 | NCBI WGS metagenome assembly JAEEGL01 (sample SAMN16246548, study PRJNA631951) | gut metagenome | biome: gut microbiome; feature: rumen; material: fiber-attached | host: Bos | place: Iran: Karaj | collected 2018-10 | reverse complement strand
GGTCCATTAGTTTGTACCTCCTACATAATTTTCTTCTTTTGCCATCTTCTTGCGGAGCTTTGCTTCTGCATCATTGCTTCTTGTAATCCAGATGATTCCGAATACAGAAATCAAAGTGATGATAAGACTGAAGGCTGCGGCAAGCGGCCAGTTTCGGGTCTTCTGAACCTGATCAACAACGATGTTTCCCAGCATGTAAGAATCTTTACCGCCGACCAGCAAAGGTACTGTGTAGGCACCAAAAATCGGGATAAAAGTAAAAATCAGGGCAGAAATAATTCCGCTCTTAATGCCAGGAATCAAAACTTTAAGCATTGACTGGGCTTTTGTGGCTCCAAGGTCGCGGGCAGCTTCCAGAAGAGAAAAATCAAAGCGGTCAACGGCAGTAAAAATCGGCAAAATTGCATACGGAATATACATGTAAACCGAAACAAGAATTACCGCAGTCTGATTGTACAAAAACGGCACGTATTCTTTGATTAAGTGCAGTTTCAAAAGAATCTGATTGAGCATTCCGTCGTTGTTCAAAATACTCATCCAGGCAAAAATGCGGATAAGGGAGTTTGTCCAGAAAGGAATGATAATCAGAAAAAGCAAAATTGTCTGATGACGGCTTCTTGCCATTGCATAGGCGCATGGAAGAGATACCAGAATGGTAATCACAGTAGAAATTACAGTGATTTTAAGCGTTCTCATTACAATAATGCCGTATTCCGGCTTAAACATCTGATGGTAAGCCTTCAAAGAAAACTGCCATTCAACGCCGCCGTAAATGCCTTTTTTAAGAAAACTGTATATAAAAATGATTACAAGGGGAGCAATAAAGAAAATGCAGAACCATAATCCCATTGGCCAGCCGTAGAAGACACCAAGTCGGGCATCACGGCTTTCTTTAGTTATTTTCTTGTCTTTCATCAGCTTACTTCTCTATGTCTTCTACAATGTAAGCGTCTTCTGCCGACCAGCTTACATATACCTTGTCTTTCCACTGAATTACCGGACCGTCATCCATGTAGTCTGTGTGCTGCTTGAAAACCTTGATGATTTTGCCTGTTTCAAGTCGAACATAGAATTTTGACTGGAAACCAGAGTAAATAGGCTCTTCAACAATACCGCTGAATACGTTGATGTCTGTGCGGCCACCTGTAGAAGGAGGTTCAAGAGTAATGCGGATTTTTTCCGGGCGGATTGTAAAGGCAACCTTCTGTCCTTTGTCTGTTTTTTCGTAATCAGTTACCTGCATGTAGCGGTCAAGGGCAGTTTCTGCAGCTGTATCAGTCGCTAAAGGTGCCTGTTTTCCAAGTTCAGGTACAGAAAGGGTAGCCATAAAGTCATCCTCACCTTTTGCAGTTTTGTGAGGAACGCAGTCAACAACTTCTGCATCAAAAAGGTTTGTTTCACCAATAAACTGTGCTACAAACTGGGTAGCAGGGCTTTCGTAAATTTCAAAAGGAGTTCCAATCTGAAGAACGTGGCCCTGATTCATAACTGCAATGCGGTCAGAAACAGATAGAGCCTCGCTCTGATCGTGGGTAACGTAGATAAATGTAATTCCAATCTGGTCGTGAATGCGGTCAAGGTCAATCAGAAGATTTGCACGCAGCTTTGCATCCAAAGCAGAAAGCGGCTCATCCAAAAGAAGAACCTTTGGTTCATTGATGAGGGCGCGCGCAATTGCAACACGCTGTTTCTGTCCGCCGGAAAGCTGATTTGGCTTTTTATGGATATGCTGGTCAAGCTGAACCAGATGAACGTATTCGCGAACTTTTTTGTCAATTTCGTCTTTTGGAAGCTTCTTCAAGCGCAATGGGAAAGCAACGTTTTCATAAACGCTCATATGAGGAAACAATGCATATGTCTGGAAAACTGTGTTTGAAGGTCTCTTATCTGGTGACAGCGGAATAACGTTTTTATCATCAAAAAGAACAGCGCCGTCATCAGGGAATTCAAACCCTGCAATAATGCGGAGAAGAGTAGTTTTTCCGCATCCAGAAGGACCGAGCAGCGAGAAGAACTCGCCCGGTTTAATAACAAAATTGATGTCGTCCAGCGCAACAAAATCACCAAAGTGTTTTGAAACGTGGTCGATGGTAACCTGACTTCCTTTCAACTCAAGTACCCCTTAGAAAAAAATAGCCGTCCATACGAACGGGCCTTAAAAAAAAGTTTTTTTTTGACTTCTGCCAAAAGCATCAGTCAGTAATGTTTACCATAATGTATATGTGCGGTTTTATCAACCTATATTTTTTACTTTAAAAGATAAATTTGAGTTATCTCCCAAATCAGCCGATAATGAAGTGACGTAATCTATTTTTATAGGAAAACAATATGTCAAAAATGGAAAAAGAGTTAAATTACGGACAATTTGTAACCAGAGACGGTAATGTTTTTCAAAAAAACATCAGATTAAAAACTCTTAATTATTCATCTGCCGATTCGGATGTAAGGCTTGCAACTTCTGCTGTTTCTCCGGATTTTGTTTCCGATGCCCTGCACCAAAAAAATCAGGATAATATAGAAAAAAAACGAAGAAAGCGTATTGCAACCATCAATAAAAACATACAAAGATCTAAAAAAATTGCAGCCCGCCTTGATAAACTTCACCTTAAAACCCGCAAAAAAGAACTAAAAGCCAAAAAACGCAATGCAATAATCGAACAGAAAAAAAGACAGAAGCAGATTTCTGAAAGTCTTGAAAAAAGCCGCTCTTCAATTGGTATAAAACTTGTAAGCATTATTTCTAGCATTGTAATTATTTCTCTTGGACTTATTACTTTTCTTGTTTCTGTCTTTGTTTCTGGTGATACAAAAATCAGTGCAGAAGATAATAACCTTACAATCAACAGTCGAACAGCCTCTGATACAGAAAACCGCCTGACAACTGTAACTTCAAATGTAGGACTATTTCTGGATTTACTTAAATGTAGTCAGTCAGAAGAGGAAGTTGCAAGTCATACGGCGCTGTTTTTTAAGCGAAATCAGGATATTGCCGCTGTTGTAATGCCCGATGATAATCAATTTTTTGCCAATAAAACCTTTTTTGTAAGAAACGAACTGGACGAAAAGCTGCTTTCTGATTATCTGGATTTTGAATCGGCGAGTGTAGAAAAAGCCTGCCAGGGAAACTTTGTTCTAAAAAATGCCTCCCCAATTTTTAATGTGCCCACTATTGCAGTTTTTAGTCCTCTTTTTGCTGGCGAAAAAACAAAATGCCTTATGGTTTTATATTCTTCAGAGGCGCTTTCTGAAACTTTTGGAACAGGTTCCATCAATCTTTCGTTTTTTGTAAATACAGAAGGAGAAATTCTGATTCATCCTGATATCAGTCTGATGATGGAAAACGTTGATTACAGTGATAATTACATCGTTCAGCAGATGAAAGAAAGCCTTACTTCTAATGGTCAGCTTACTTTTAGTCAGTTTGATGGAGAAGAGGAAGTTGAATATATTGGTGCCTTCCGTAAACTTATAAACGGTAGCGGCGCCGTTATAACCGTTGTTCGAACGTCAGTGATTTTAGAGGCGGTAAACGCTACAACGCGGCGTAACATCGCTCTTACAGTGGCAATTCTTTCGCTCGCGATATTAATTATTTATGCCTTCTCAAGGTCGCTCAGCACTCCGCTAAAAACGCTGACGGCTGTTGCCAACGAAATTAATAAAGCAAACTTCAACACCGACCTTTTTGAAGAGCTTACAACAAATCGCAACGACGAAATTGGTGTTTTAATTCAGTCCACCAGAAAAGAGCGCGAAATCCTTAATACTTTTACAAAACTTACAAACAAAGGTGTAACAGACGCTATTGTATTAAAGAAAATCGACTTTGAACCACATTTAAAAGATATTACGATTTTCTTTAGCGACATCCGCGGTTTTACAGCGATTTCAGACGGTTTTAAAAACCGCTTTGGCGAAGAATCTGCCGCAGAAATTATTGGATTTTTGAACGACTATATGAGCCGCATGGTAACCTGTATTACAAATACTGGCGGCGTTGTAGACAAGTTTGAAGGCGACGCAATTATGGCATGCTGGGGAGTGCTTCGCAGTGATGATCTGGATTGTGAACTTTCGCTGGAAGAACATATTGGTAAAATTCAGCGTAAAAACAACCGCATTATGAGCGAAGAAGAAAAAGAAGAACTTATTGCAAGACGCGAAGAATTTGAAAAAAATCATGCGCAGAATATTATGGATGATGCTGTAAGTGCCATTACGGCGGCAATTGCAATGCGCTATTCTTTGATGAAGTACAATAAAGATGCAGAGGCCTTTACAAAAGTGCATGAAGGCGAACCTCTTGCAAAATATAAGCCGCACATCAGAATTGGTTCTGGTTTGAACTCAGGCCGTGCAACTGTTGGTTTTATGGGCTCTTATGACAAAATGGAATTTACTTCTATTGGAGATGCCGTAAACTTTGCAAGCCGAACAGAAGCCAGCAATAAACCTTGCGGAACAGATCTTTTGATTACAGAAGACACCTATAATCTTTTAAAAACACGCTATATCCGTTGTAAAGAAAATAATTTTACAATTGCAGAAGAAGATCTTCCTAATGAAATTATAGTAGAGCAGATTCCTGTTGAATTTGAAGTAAAAGGAAAGGGAACTCAGCACTTTTATGCAGTTGTTAATCTTCCTAATTTTGATATTGAAGCATTCTTTAAAAAGACAGAACCTGATTTTACTATTGATGAAGATTGCCGCAAGGCTGTTGGTCCTGAAGGTCCTGTAAATATGCATCAGGTTCGCGCAATGCTTGGAATCCCTGAACCGGATTTTGGAGGAATAAATCTTGACGAAGAAGAAAATAAGATCCAAGTCAAAAATCAAAGCCCAAATCCGTGATACTTTTATAGCTCTTTTTTTGCTTGGTGTATGTGCTTTAAGTCTTTTGTATTTCTGGCAGGATTTGAATCATAGTTTTACCAGAAATGATAAGGATGCAATTGCTACAATCAGCTTTAAGTACAAGGTTGCACAGCGAAAATTCAGCGACAGGGTAGTTTGGGAACGTTTACAGCAGAATTCACCTCTTTATAGCGAAGATACAATCCGCACTTCTGATATGGCAAGTGCCACAATCACTTTTAAAAGCGGAGAAGTTCTTGAAGTGCACGAAAACTCCATGATTCAGATTTATAAAAATGCCGATGGTAGTGTGCTGCTTTCTGTAACCGACGGTGGAATAGATGTAGATACTTCTTCTGGCGATTCCGGCGTGCTGGCAGTTCTGATGGAAAATGGAAGTTCAATCGTTGTAGAAAAAGGAAGCCGTCTTGCTGCAAATACAAATGCAGACGGAGAAGCAAGTTTTCTTTTGCGTTCTGGAAACGGTAGTATTTATTCAGGAAGTGATTCTTCTGAAGAAGGCCTTCTACTTTCTGCAGGGGAAGCTGTAAAAGTAGAAAATTCTGGACAGGTAAAAAAAGAGCCTCTTTCTGTAACTTCTATTCCAGGCGATTTGCTTATTTTGAATTTTGAAGAACAGCCTTCGCCTGTTCATCTTGAATGGAATGCTTCGGAACAGCTTAGCGGCAAAAAAATAATTGTTCAGACTTCAAAAAATATTGATTTTTCTTCCATTGCAAGAAGTTTTTCTGTTGTAAATGCTAATTCTGTAGAACTTCCGTCAGAAGAGGGTACCGTTTACTGGCGTGTTTTCGAAGCTTCTGAAAAAGATGAAAGTAATGCTGTAAAAGGCAGAATCCGAATAGAAAATATTTCCTGCCCTGTTTTAAATTCTCCTGCAAATAATTCTAGTTACAAATATAGAAAAGTGCTTCCGGTAATCAATTTTGCCTGGGACGGAAATGATTATGCTGAATATTACCGTCTGGAAGTTGCAAAAACTCCTGATTTTTTTGAACCCGTAAAAGTTGTGAATGTTCCGTCTGCAAATTATTCGTTAAGAGATTTGCAGGAAGGTAACTATTTCTGGCGTGTAACTCCGTTTTACCGTATTAACGGCACTGGTTTTGCCGGTGGTTCTAAAACGCTGCAGTTTGCCGTAAAAAAATCTGATACTCTTGATTTGCCGGTTGCTGTAAGCCCTGCAGAAGGTGCAAATCTCTTTTATGTTGGAGATTCCCTTGCTACTACATTCCGCTGGAAGTCAGATGAGACATCTTGTGACTATCAAATACTTGTTTCTGATTCAAAAGATTTTGACAATATCATCTTTACAAGAAATGCAGCGGAAAAATTCCTTCATTCTGAATTTACAACAGAAGTACTTCCTGTAGGAACTTATTACTGGCGTGTAAAGCGGCATGCACTGGCTTCTGAAGGCGTAGAAGAAGCTCTTTCTGAACCTAAACAGTTTAAAGTGTCTTTTTATGTTCCTCAAAAAAATAGACTTATCTATCCGCCTGAAAACTTTAGTATAGAAAAAGAAAATCTTTCTTCTGTAAGTTTTACCTGGAAGACTGGGGATGAACTTAAGCAGCTTTCAAAAAAAGACGGAAAAGAGGTAGAAAGTCTTATTCAGTTTGCAAAAGATTCTTCGTTTTCTGAGGTAGTTTATGAAAATCAAACTGAACTTTCAGAACTTTCGGGTGTGAATCTGGATGGCGGAATATACTTCTGGCGTGTTGGGTTTGCTCTTTCTGGAAGTTCAAATTATGACTTTATTTCTCCAAACAGAATCAGCGTGTTAAATCCTTTGACGCCGCCTGTAATTACTGCGCCATTTGCGGGGCAGACAGTAATGGTTTCTCAAGTTCGTCCGGTAAAGGTTAGCTGGCAGTCTGTTGAAGGTGCTGATTATTACACTGTAAAACTTATTAATAAAACAAAGAACATTATTATAGAAGAAAGTACAGCTGTAAAAGACCTTGAAGCAAGTTTCCGCATGGAAAATATTGCAGAAAAATCTGATTTGTTTGAATGTTCTGTTCAACCTGTAACAGAGGCAACGGATTTTTCCGGCATAAAACGAGGAACGCCTTCTTATGCAGACTTTAGAATAAGAAACGCTGAGCCTGTGAAACTTATTGCTCCTGCGGCGAATGCTAAAATAGATGGCCTTAAGGCCTTTAGAGAACCTGTAATTCTTAGCTGGCAGAACGGTATGGATGTGCCAGAAAAATCTCAGTTTATTCTACAAAAATTGCAGCCGGCGGGAAATTTTAAAACACTTTCTGTGGTAGAAAATCCTTCAAAACAGGTAAGCATGGCTGACCTTGGAGAAGGCACTTACCGCTGGACTGTAAACGCAAGTCTCTTGGATGGAACACTTGTAAACGCTGAAGGCTATCAGACTTTTGTGATTCTGCCTGTTCCGGAACTGAATAAACCTGTACTTACAGAGCCTTCTATGAATTTTGTAATGGACGCCAGGTTCCTTAGAAAAAACAGAACGCTCAGATTCAGATGGAATGCCGTTGAAGGCGCAACAGATTATACGTTCAGTCTTTATAAGAAAATTCCTGGCGCTGCGGGGGGCAGTGGCGGTGGTGTAAAGATGCAGCATATCATCACAGAAAAAACAGGAAAGAATACATTTGTTAATTTTAAGGATCTTAAACTTCTGGATGCCGGCGAATTTGAATGGCAGGTTACTGCATTCTCTTATGATAAAAAAGGTCGTCAGGAACAGCACAGTAAGGTTTCTGTTTCAAACTTTAGTATTAAGATTGATTTACCGGGAACTGTAAATATAAAAGATCCAGGAGAAATTTTTATAGAATAAAATGTTTGAGCATTGCAGAAAGAAAAACATTTATATTTATTTGATTCTCTTTTGGATTTTTATGATTCCGTGTGGTTTTGCCCAGACTAAGGGTAAAGTTGTGCCTCAAAAACTTGAATGGGCTGGCGACGAAAACGTTCTGGAATATACTGTTGAACTGCGTAATAAACAGACTGGGGAAGTAAAAAGTTTTACAACCCAAGATAATTTTATAGAAATTTCTGAAGCACCAGGCAGTTATGAATTCCGCGTAAAATCTGTGGATATTCTGGGACGAGAAGGAAAATCTTCCGGCTGGCAGAGTTTTACGATTACAAAAGCTCTTATGCCGGACATTGTTTCTGCCCCCGCCGGTTCGTGGGTAATTTCGGAGACGGCAGAAGATTCTATGGTGATTCCTGTTCAGATTAAAAATATTTCGTCACGTACAAAGATTCAGTTTATAAATGCAAAAACTGGTGAGGTTGTAGAAGGAGAACTTATTACAACAGGCACGGGAGCTTCTGCGGTTGCGTCTGGAGTAAAACTGCCTGTGCTTCCAGAAGGTGACTGGAAGATTAAAGTAACAGATGCCAGTGGAAAATTTGCTGAATCTGCAAAAATTAAGATTAGTAATCCCTGGCCAGAAATACGACGAAAGAGGGCAGAGGAAGAAGAAAAGGCCCGCAGATTGGAAGAAGAGCGCCTTGCAGAAGAAAAACGCATTGCAGAAGAGGAGCAAAGACTTGAAGAAGAAAGACGTGCTGAAGAAGAACGCTTAGCAGAAGAAAACAGACTTCGCCAGGAAGAAGAACAGCGTTTAGCAGAAAAAAAAGCCAGGGGTGAAGAAGAGCAGCGTCTTGCAGAAGAAAAGAAACAGAAAGAAGAGGCTTTAGTAAAAGAAACAAACAAAGGCCTTGATTTTGATTTAGCGGTCGGATACACACTTCCTGTTATTTTGTTTGATGAGCTTATTCCTGAATATATGGAAAGCAGAATCTGGCCAATAAGTGCGTGTATAAAAGCAGATATAATTCCAATAAAAACGTCCTTTGGAAACATTGGAGCCGGAATTACAGGATCTTACACAAGAATGAATGCTGATTTAGATTTATATAGCATTCACGGAAATCTTATAAATGTATATTTGAATCTGGTTTATCAGATTCCTGTTTTTATACATAAAGATGATGCAGAAAAAATCAGACAGGCTTTTGCCATTGAGCTTTACGGCGGGACAGGACTTACAGGGCTTGTAGGTTTTGAATCTGTATACGAGGGTAATGTTTCTGCAAAAACACTGGACAGCATTAATTTAAGTTTTGATGCTGGATTTGCAGTTAAATTTTTTGTAACAAAAATGTTCTTTATTGACGCTGGCTGCGGTTTTAGCTTTGCTATGATGAAAGATGCAAAATTAGGGGTACTCATGCCAGAGTTTTGTGCCGGCGTAAGGTTTTAGAGAATAGTGTAAATTGATAAGCTGCAAAAGACTTAGTGTGTTTTATCTCTGCGGTGGTTCTTTTCAACTTCATCCAGGAATTTTCCGTTTCCGCCTGTAGCTCTGCGCGGACCAATCATTTTTGACTGAATTTCTCCTGTCTTCTTCATCTGGTTGACCATGCTTTTTTCTGGAACGGAGAGTCTGCTGAAGTTTCTTTCGTACTGGTTTGGAGAAGAGACATATACGCTGAATATCTTTGCAGAAAGAACTAAGAAAATTAAACCGGCTGCAATTACTAGTCCAATCACAGTTTTTTTTACAATAGAAATTAATTTGTCTTCGTTAATTCCAGCCATAATTTCACCTCCTTTTACAGAAGTTTCAAAAACTAGCTATCCCTTGCACAGTTATTATTGCACCTGATTTTCTAAAAAGCAAATTTAAAATTCTACATTGCAAACTTTTTATAAAAAAATGCAAAAATTTTTAATTTTTCATAAAACTGCTATTGACACTTTTTCGTATAAAGCGTATATTAATCAAGCATTCGCAAGAATGAGTTGGGCTACTAGCTCAGTAGGTAGAGCAACGCCCTTTTAAGGCGTGGGTCACTGGTTCGAATCCAGTGTAGCTCAGAAAAAAGTCTTCTGTTTTTCAGAAGACTTTTTTTTTATGTCCTGATAGATTTCCTGTTTATTAATCACAGTAAAAATCTTAAATATTTATATAATTCTGCAACAGTTTTTAATATTTCTGCTTGACATATAAATTAATTACATTGATAATTCTAGTAAATAAAAGTGACATCTAATAAAGTTTAATTAAAATTAGCCATATTATGGCGTTCATCAAATTTTAGGAGGTGTCGTTGGTTTTATATTTCCTTTCTTAAAACGTCTTACTTGGTTTTATTATATTTATTTTAATTTCAATTTTTCTGAGTTTTCAGAGTGTATCAACAAAAATGTAGAAAACAATTATTTTACGGATGTGTAAAAGCATGTGTTTTCAATAGCCCCAGAGTAATTGATAGGGAGAGAAGAATATGACTAAAGAACAGTTTGTATGTGAATCGCTGGATAAAGGACTTGCTTATTGTTTTAATCCTGAGGTTTCTTCAGAAGAAATGGACAAATATCTTACAAAGGTAGAAGGTAAACTTGTTAACTATGTAATTAATAAGAAAATGAGTTATAACGAGTTTGCTCATACAGATGATATTCTTGTTCGTATGAAGAAAAAGAAGAAGCAGAGATTAGAAAGAGAAAAAGATAAGAAATAATCCAGTTTTTATCTTAAACGCCTCTATATTTTATTAATTTTTTCGCAAAAAGCTCCTTGTCAGATTTTCTGATGAATGGAGACTTTTTTTTTATAGACTTTTATATTATTATTTAACTTACAGGTAATGTATTTACCTGATATTTGGAGGCTTGATTAATGATTTCTATTATCGTTGGTTTGATTTTTATTGCTTTTACAGTTTTTGCGGTTCTTCCTTCTTGTCCATTGAACTGGGGTGCTGATGTAATTGCATTCCTTAAAGGTTTTGCACCAGTTCTGGCAGCATTTGTAGGAACTATCTGCCTTTTTATTGGAGCCGCTGATATTAAAGATAAGAGTGAAGCAAAAAAAGAAGACGCTGAAAAAGTCGAAGCGTAATCTTGATTATTTTTTCTAAATTTGATAATTTATATTACCCCGTATGAAAATCGGAACTGCTCATTCTGGTTTTCGCAGGTTTGGAACAAGATGCAAATGTTCTGAAACTGCAAGATAAACTTTATTATTTTCAAGGTATTATCATGAATACAATTTTCGTTAAGGAAAGTGAACAGGCTCGCAAATGGTATGTTATTGATGCAGCCGGAAAACCACTTGGTCGCGTTGCTGCAAAAGCTGCTGCAATTGCTCGTGGAAAGAACAAAGTAACATTTACAAAGAACCAGAATATGGGAGATTACGTAGTAATCATCAATGCTGACAAAGTTGCTGTAACTGGCGGTAAAGAACAGAAAAAGATTTACTACCACCACACAGGTTTCGTTGGCGGACTTCGCGCTCATACATTTGAAAAATTGATGGAAAAACATCCTACAGACCCAATCGCTTTGGCAGTTGCTGGTATGCTTCCACATAATCGTCTTGGCCGTAAACTTATGGACAATGTAAAAATCTACGCTGGTGCAGAGCATCCACATGCAGCTCAGAAACCAGAAGCTATCGAACTTTAAGGCTAGGAGAATACTATGGTAAAGAATATTGCTATCGGTACAGGAAGAAGAAAGACAGCTGTTGCACGTGTATTTGTTCGCGACGGATCTGGTAAAATTGTTGTAAACGGTAAAGACGTAAAAGAATATTTTGATTCATTGGAACAGCTTCAGGTTGTTCGCCAGCCTTTGCTGGTAACTTCTAATGACGGTAAATACGACATCCTTATCAACGTACAGGGTGGCGGTATGAACGGTCAGGCTGCAGCTTGTCTCCACGGAATTTCTCGTGCATTGGTTCAGATTGATCCAGATGCTCGCACAGCTCTTAAAGCTAACGGTTACCTTACTCGCGATTCTCGTATGGTTGAACGCAAGAAGTACGGTCAGAAGGGAGCTCGTCGCAGATTCCAGTTCTCAAAACGTTAGTCTATACTTTCGTTTGTGCAAAAGGTGCTCGTTATGGGCACCTTTTTTTTGTTTAAATGCAGTTGGGGTGGTTTAGAGCTAAAAAATGTTGTAAAATTAAAAGTATGAACATGAATGATTTACGGGCTATGGCTTACGGAAAAAAAGAAAATCTTGGAAAAGTTGAAAATGATGCAAAAAATGTTCAGCCTTTTATTCCAAAAACTTTTATAAAATCAGAGTCGGAAAAATCTGATGCTCAGCCAAAAAATGTAAAATCATTTGTGCCTCCAAAAATTAAGAGTGTCAAAGAAGAGGAGCCTGCCAGAACTCCAAATGTAAAGGCTTTTAAGCCTGCGACTTTTGTAAAATCTTCTGAGCCACAATTTGAAAGCAAGCCTCTTACAGAAAAAAAAATCACCCCTTCAGATACCACAAAGATTCTTGATGATGCAGCTGCCTATCTTAAAAAAGGCGGATTAATCAAAGTTCCAGAGCAGAATGCAGATGGAAAAGATTCTGTTTACCGCCGTGTAGCAAAGTTTCTTCTTTTAATCGGCGAGGATGAAGCTGCAAAAATTCTACCGCATCTGAATGAAAAGCAGATTGAGCGTATTATTCCAGAAATTGCTTCTATTCGCACTGTAAATAAGGACGAAGCTTCTGTAATTCTTGCAGAGTTCAACGAGCTTTTAGTGCAGGCAAAAACTGCTGGCGGTGTAGAAACGGCACGCGAAATGCTGGAGAAGGCCTATGGTAAAGAAAAGGCTGACCAGATGCTTGCTACAGCAGTTAAGTTTGACGGAGAAAAACCTTTTGCCTATCTTAAGGATTTTGACGAGCAGCGGCTTTATCTTTTGCTAAAGGACGAAAACGTTGGTGTACAGTCTATGGTGCTTTCTTTCCTGGCACCAGAAAAATCTGCAAAAGTTATTAATCAGATGACTCCAGGAGAAAAACGCGAAGTTGTAATGCGTCTTGCAAAAATGGAACCTGTAAGTCCTGATGTTATCCGCAGAGTAAGTCAGGCTTTGCACGAAAAATCTGAAAATCAGGTTGTGGAACGTGCAGAAACAATTGATGGTCGTGCCGCCCTTGCCCAGATTCTTAAAAAGATGGATTTGCAGACAGAAAGCGATATTCTTGGAGAACTTTCTGAGAATGATCCTGATTTAGGGGATGATTTACGACAGCGATTGTTTACCTACGAAGATGTTATTAATGCTGACGATAAGTTTGTTCAGCAGGAATTACGAAATCTTACAGAAGTTGATATTGCTTATCTGATTGCTGGAAAGAATGATGATTTTTGTGAAAAAATTCTTTCAAATATTTCTGCAGGGCGCAGAAGCGAAGTTCGTGCCCAGAGTGACATTCTTAAGCCAATGCGCAAAAGTGATGTGGAACGTATAACAAATCAGTTTGTTGCACGCCTTAGAAATGAATTTGAAACAGGAAACTTAATCATTAAAGACCGGAACGAAGATAAATTTATTTAATTACGGATATTGTTTACTATGAAATTCTACGAAAAATACAAGGTTGGCGCTGAGTACAAAGATTTTATTGTTATCAGCATTGACGATTTACATGATTTTAAGGCTGTGGGAGTTTACCTGCGCCACAAAACTACAGGATTGGAAGTTTATCATATTATAAATGATGATGAAGAAAATCTCTTTTCTTTTAATTTTCGAACCCTTGCAAAAAATTCTTACGGTGCGGCTCATATTATGGAACATTCCGTTCTTTGCGGTTCGGAAAAGTTTCCGCTAAAAGAGCCTTTTACGACTCTTGAAAATCAGAGTGTTAAGTCGTTCTTGAATGCAATGACTTATCCTGACAAAACAAGTTATCCTGCGGCATCTTTAATTCAGTCTGATTATTTTAATCTGATGGATGTTTATGCCGATGCTGTTTTCTTTCCTAAATTAAGCCGTCAGACTTTTGAACAGGAAGGCTGGCGTGTAGAGATGGACGAGAAGGGTAAACTTTCTGTTCAGGGCGTTGTTTATAATGAGATGAAGGCTCGCTTTTCTGATTTTAATCAGGTGTGCATTGACCGGATGATTGATACAATGTACCCGGATTCCATTTACTGCTACGAAAGCGGCGGTGATCCGCTGGAAATTCCAAATCTGACTTACGATAACTGGCTGGAATTTCATAAACAGTTCTATTCGCCTTCAAACTGTCTTTTGTTTTTGTATGGAAATATTTCTACAGACGTTCAACTTGATTTTATTGCAGAAAAATATATTCCGCGCCTTGCCGCCTCATACCCGCCTGCAAATATTCCCGACATTCGCGCAGAAACACCTTTTATAACTGCAGAAATCCGCGAACTTCAGAAAACTCTGCCGCTTAAGAGTTCTGTTTGCAAAACTTATACGGCTCCAGACAATGGTGCTACTGGCGCAATGGTTTGTATTGCCTGGTACACAGGGGAATCCAGCATCGAAAAGACCTATCTTACAGAAGTGCTTTCTGGTAATGACAGTTCTCCGCTTTCAAAAATGCTGCAGGAATCTGACCTTGGTGATGATCTTGCGCCTGTCTGCGGAAACTTTGGCTATGTTCATCAGAATAATTTTATTGCCTATGGCCTTAGCGGTGTTAAAAAAGGCGATGAAAAAAAGGTGTTTGACCTTATAAAATCTGCCGTTCAGACAATTTACGAAAACGACGTTTCCAAGGCAGATATTAATTCTGCAATTATGGGAATTGATTTTAATCTTCGCGAAGTTGGCCGTCACTTTGGACCTTATTCTATTGTGCTTATGAGCAAGGTGCTTGCGGGCTGGACAAACGGATTTAAGCCGAATCTTCATCTTTCTCCAATCAGCGATTTTGAAAAAGTAAAGCAGCAGATTGCACTAGATCCTGATTACACAAAAAATCTGATTAAAAAGTATTTTATAGAAAATTCTGTTCAGGCAGATGTAATTGTTGAGCCTTCTAAAGAATATTTTAAAGAGCGCGAAGGCCGTGAATCTTCTCTTTTGGAAAATTTTGAAAAAACTGTAGATAAAGAAAGCTTAAAAAAAGATCTGGAAGAATTGCACGCTTATCAGTCACGCGTAGAAACTCCGGAAGAACTTTCCTGCATTCCTCATTTGAAAATCAGTGAACTTACGGCAGATTTAAATCATATCACAACTCAGGTTAGCGAGGTTCAGGGGCTGGACGGTGAAATTCCTGTAGTTTACAGTGACGAAGCCACTAACGGAATTGTGTATGTGGATGTTGCCTTCCCGATTGATAATGTTGCCCCTGCCGATTTTAAAGATCTTCCTCTTATGATTGATTCTCTTACCGACCTTGGCTGGAACGGTAAAAAGTGGGATGAGTGTACTGCAGAAATGGCTTGTATTATGGGAGATGTAGGCACCCGTACAATTATTGGTGATCTTCCTGACTCAGACTATAGCCGTGCGACAGTTGCTGCTTACAAAAATAAAAATGTTGCCGGTCGCAGCTGGATTACTATTTCTGCAAAATTTTTGTCGCATAAAACAGAAGAAAGCTTAAAACTTTTGAGCGAAATTATTTCTAAAATGAGTTTTGATGACGCTAAGCGCCTTAAGACAATTCTTAGCGAAAATCAGCTTGATAAAAAGTCAAATTTTGTTCATCACGGAAACCATTATCTTTCTTTGCGTGGCAGAAGCTTTTTTAATAAGGCGTCTGCAATGAACGAGCTTTTTTATGGTGTTAGTCAGTATTTCCATATCAATTCCTACACCAAAAAGCAGGTGCCAGAGCTCTTAAAAAAATACAAGGCGCTTTACGAGTCAATTCTGAATCAGGGGTGTGTAATTCACGTAACTTCAGATTCTGATTCTCTTAAGGCAGTTGATGCTCTGCTTCCAGAGTTTGTAAAAACTACAGGGCTTAAAACTCTTAAACCAAGTATAGGCTATGAATATAAAGATTATCTTCCTTATATCTATCAGTTTGAGCCAGAAAATCATGAAGTAGAAGCTTTTAAGATTAATACTCAGTCGGGATTTTCTGCAATGTATTTTCCTTGCACAATCTGGCTTACAAAAGAAGCTGCTGCAGAAGATATTCTTTCTACCTGGCTAAACGGTCATCAGCTTTGGGAAAAAATCCGTATGACTGGCGGTGCCTATGGCGGTTCTTGTGCCCCAGATGCTTCTGATAAGATTTTTGCAATGCAGAGCTGGCGCGATCCAACTCCAGTAAAATCTCTTGATCTTTTTATTGAGTCGCTTGAAGAAGTCTGTAAAAAAGAATTTACAGAAGAAGAAGTTGAATGCTGTATAATTTCTAATTATAGTGATGAAATTGTTCCAGACAGTCCTAGTCAGCGTGGTGTGCGTGGCTTTAACCGTTTTTTGTTTGGAACTACAGCCCAGATGATTCAAACTCGACTGGAGCAGACGCTTTCTGTTACGCCGCAGGATGTTCATAAAGCTGCAGAAAGACTTTTGGAATACAGTAAAAACTGCCGAAAGATTGTAATTTGCGATAAATCCAAAGAATTTTGTGGAAAAGTAATTCAAATATAGGTATAATGTATAGGAATAAAAAGTGATAATGATTTTTTTTGTGAGGCAATATTATGGATAAAAAGGTTCTTGAATGTGTAAAAATGCTCAGAGGTTTAGTTTCAGATGTACAGGGGGCACCTTTCCCGGGCGAAGATATAAAAACTGAACTTTATCAGATCTGGTACGAACATGCTCAGAGAGCAGCCGTTCAGTGTTTTGAATATTTGAATGATAACTTCCCTAAAGAACAGGAAGAATTGAATAAAGCAATTGGAAGAATGATTCCGTAAGTATTAATCATCGATTTTAATACATTTTCAATTTTTTACTTTATAAAAGTCCTTATTTTACCGAAAATTAAGTGAGTACGTAGAATAAGGATTGTTTTTTAAATGACCAGCAATGTTAAAACAATAAATTTCATAAGGAAGGGTTTTAAAAATTCAAAAAGGACAGGTGTAAACTGGTGGCGCTTTATTTTTACTGCCATTGAAGAGCACTCTGGAGTGGAAAAATCTTTCTTTATTGAATTTGAAAGTATAAATCCTTCTCTTTCTCCTTCTAATCCTCTTTTAGGCTTTAAGCCACGTGTGAAAATTTCTGAAGACGATTTACAGTACGTGCTGGCAGGAACTGCGGCTGCAAAAAGCCTGGAAACTGAATCAATTGTGCGTCCGTCATACTGTTCTGTAAGAATTGGTATGGTAGGAAAAGAATCTAAACAGCTTTGCGAATATCGTTCGCTGCGTGACTGTGTTTTAAAAAATAAACCGTTTCTGCTTTCTGTTGGAAAATGCATTTTTGATGAAAACCATATCAGCGGCGAAATTGAAATTACAGAAGATGATGTAAAGGATCATCCTGAATATCTTTGTGCGGCTGGAAGTTCTAGATGGAATATAAATTATGAGCTTAAAACCAGTTTTACAGAAGGATTTGAAGGTAATAAGGCTGTGTGGTTTCCGTGCGGATGTCTTGCAAAATTTAGCGGCAGTCTGATTTTTGACGGAATAACATATACAATTGACGAAAAACATTCTTACGGTTATTCAGACCGTTATTTTGGGAAAAATTTTCCTGAACGATGGTTCCATGTTTCTTCAAGCAATCTTACAAGCAATATTACTGGTAAACTTCTTTTTGATTCTAATTTTGCAATTCAGGGTGAATTTAATAATCGTATTAGTTTTTTGGGCACTTTTGAAGGCACAGAAATTTGTTTTACTGCTAATTCTGGCAAAAAGAAATATTACTGCACCTGGGATTGTATTCAGAGCCCGGAAGGCAGTGATGATGAAGATCGTCTTCACTGGTCTGTGAGCGTTCATAATAAAACTTACGTAATTGATGTAGATATTTACTGCGACGTAAAGGATTTGTATAACAGACTTCTTGAATTGCCGGAAGGTGAACGTAAAGTTATGAATCTTATAGAAGGTTTTTCTGGAACAGGAGAAATAAAGCTCTATAAAAAGAACGGAAAAACCCTTGAACAGCTTGAGTATGCAAAAATAGCAAAGGCTGTTTGTGAATTTGGACATACAGAAGACGGCGAATTATAAAATCTAACAAAAAACTTGCCGAAAATAAGCCTCCGTTATTATTTTAATTGTGATAATTAAAAATAATAACGGAGGTTTTTGTTTATGGATTACGAAAAATTTACAATAAAATCTCAGGAGGCATTGCAGGAGGCTTCCAGCATTGCTTTAAAAAACGACTCTTCTGAAATAACAGGTCTTCACGTTCTGCTTGCCCTTATCGAACAGAAAGACGGCCTTGTTGCTCCAATAATTGACAGAATCGGTATTCCCTCTTATGAGATTGCAAAAAAACTTAAAGAT
>JAEEGL010325084.1_pt1 | contig 18104 bp, 11 predicted proteins | sample 9134231 | NCBI WGS metagenome assembly JAEEGL01 (sample SAMN16246548, study PRJNA631951) | gut metagenome | biome: gut microbiome; feature: rumen; material: fiber-attached | host: Bos | place: Iran: Karaj | collected 2018-10 | reverse complement strand
GCTCACCAGCGCCTGGTCATTCTGGGGATCCATATAGCGGAGATAATAGGCGCTGGAACCAGCAAAGCCGGGCATCGTATTCAGTTCCAGGGGGAATACAGTCTTGTAGTCGATCATTGAATTATCGACCACAGCATTCGTCTTCGTATCCCATGCCCATTTCTTGGCATTACCCAGTGGCGGCTCGCCCGTCTCCGTGGGCAGGAACTTATCCACTTCCGGCAACTCCAACGGCAGACACTCCTCAGGAATCATCTGCGGCATCCCGTCCTTGTAATACACGGGGAACGGCTCGCCCCAGTAGCGCTGGCGCGAGAAGATAGCATCGCGCAGACGGTAGTTGACCTTCACGCGGCCAAGACCCTGCTCCTTCACGTATTTCTTCGTGGCGGCAATAGCCTCCTTGATGGTCAGACCGTTCAAAGAGAAATCGATATAGGGCTTCACGTCAGCGCGGGGACTGTTGCACACAATACCTTCCTTAGCATCGAAACTCTCCTCGCTCACATCACAACCTTCCACCAACGGCACGATAGGCAATCCGAAGTGCTTGGCAAAGGCGTAGTCGCGACTGTCGTGAGCAGGCACGGCCATGATGGCACCTGTGCCGTAGCCGGCCAGCACATATTCCGAAATCCAGATGGGGTTCGCTTCGCCCGTGAACGGGTTGATGGCATAGCTGCCCGAGAAAACACCCGTCACCTTGCGGTCGCTGATACGGTCGCGCTCCGTGCGCTTCTTCACATAAACCAGATATTCATCCACAGCAGCCTGCTGTTCAGGCGTTGTCAACTCCTTCACCAGCTCGCTCTCAGGAGCCAGTACCATGAAAGTCACACCGAACATCGTATCAGCACGGGTGGTGAAGATAGTGAAACTCTTGTCAGAGTCCTTCACCTTGAATTCAACCTCCGCACCTTCGCTGCGGCCAATCCAGTTGCGCTGCGTTTCCTTCAAGGACTCCGTCCAGTCAATCGTGTCCAGACCGTCAAGCAAGCGCTGGGCATAAGCAGACACGCGCAGACACCACTGCTTCATCTTCTTCTGCACGACAGGGAAACCACCGCGCTCGCTCACACCATCCACAACCTCGTCGTTGGCCAGCACAGTACCCAGCTGCGGACACCAGTTCACCATCGTCTCACCCAGATAAGCAATGCGATAGTTCATCAACACCTGCTGCTGCTCCACTTCGCTCATCCCCTTCCATTCCTCAGCAGTAAAGGAAAGCTCCTCGCTCTGTGCTACGTCAAGGTTGGCTGTGCCCTCGCTTTCGAAATGCTTGATGAGCTCTTCAATGGGTTGTGCACTTTGGCACTTATTGCAATAGAAACTCCCAAACATCTTCTGGAACGCCCACTGCGTCCAATGATAGTACCCGGGCTCGCAGGTTCTCACCTCGCGGCTCCAGTCGAACGAGAAACCGATCTTGTCCAACTGCTCGCGGTAGCGGTTGATATTGGCCTCAGTGGTGATGGCCGGGTGTTGGCCCGTCTGGATGGCATATTGCTCCGCCGGCAAACCGTAGGCATCATAGCCCATGGGATTCAGCACGTTGAAGCCTTGCAGACGCTTATAGCGGGCGTAGATATCAGAAGCAATATAACCGAGCGGGTGGCCCACATGCAAGCCCGCACCACTGGGGTAAGGGAACATGTTGAGCACGTAGAACTTCTTCCGCGTATCATCCTCGGTCACTCGATAAGTCTGCATGGCCACCCAGCGCTGGTGCCACTTCTTCTCAATGTCTCTGAAATTATATTCCATTACTTACTTTCTTATTTTATTTTCTTATTCTCTTATTTTTTAATTTCTAATTTTCTCAACTTTTGCAGCCGCAAAGGTCGGAATTTTCTACGACATAGCGAAATAAACAAGCGAAAAAGTCCTCCAACCAAAAGGAAATGATTACCTTTGCAAAAATTTTCTAACACTTAACCGCGCAAACATAATGAAAAAGAATCTCGAAACGCTCTGTATTCACGGCGGCTGGCACCCCACCAAAGGCGAGCCACAGCAGCTTCCTATCTACCAAAGTACAACCTTCAAGTACGACACCAGCGAGCAGATGGCCCGGCTCTTCGACCTGGAGGACAGTGGCTATTTCTATACGCGTCTGGCCAATCCCACCAACGATGCTGTAGCCGCTAAGATCAACGCGCTCGAAGGCGGTGTAGGTTGTGTGCTTACTTCTTCCGGACAGGCTGCCAGCTTCTATGCCGTTTTCAATATTTGTCAGGCTGGTGACCATTTCATCACCTCCAATAACATCTATGGCGGCACCTATAATCTCTTTGGTGTCACGATGAAGAAACTCGGCATCGAATGCACATTCGTGGATCCCGACTGGGATGATGAGCGCATTCATGCAGCTTTCCGCCCCAACACCAAGTGCTTCTTCGGCGAAACCATCAGCAATCCGGGCGGTTGCGTTTTCGACATAGAGCGCTTCGCTCGCATCGCCCACGAGCACGGTGTGCCCCTCATTGTGGACAACACCTTCGCTACGCCGATCAACTGCCGTCCCATAGAATGGGGCTGCGATATCGTCACTCATTCCACCACAAAATATATGGATGGCCACGCTACACAAGTCGGCGGTGCCATCATCGATAGCGGTAACTTCGACTGGGATGCCCATGCCGATAAGTTCCCTGGCCTCACAACACCTGATGAGAGCTACCATGGTCTCACCTACACCAAGGCTTTCGGTCGTCAGGCTTACGCCACCAAGCTCGTCAGCCAGCTTATGCGTGACCTCGGCAGTATTCCATCACCCCAGAACTGCTTCCTCCTGAACCTTGGACTGGAAACCCTGCACCTGCGTATGCCCCGTCATTGCGAGAATGCCCAGCGCGTGGCTGAATGGCTGGAGAAGAATCCCCGTGTGGCATGGATCAACTACTGTGGCCTGCCCTCCAATAAATATTATGCTTTGGCGAAGAAATATATGCCGAACGGTTCTTGCGGCGTCATTGCCTTCGGTCTCAAGGGAACGCGAGAGGATGCTATCCGCTTCATGGATAACCTCGACTTCGTCAGCATAGCTACCCACGTGGCAGATGCCCGCACCTGCGTGCTGCATCCCGCCAGCCACACCCACCGCCAGCTCTCCGAGGAACAGTTGCTTGAGGCTGGCATCGCTCCTGACCTGATCCGCCTCAGCGTCGGCATCGAGAACGTCGATGACATCATCGCCGACCTCGATCAGGCCATGAAGAAAGGATAGAAGATTGATAAGTTCTCAATGAAACATTTGACATACGCCGTTGTCGGAATGGGTGCCATCGGAGGGTTCTATGGTGCCAAGTTGGCTCGTGCCGGACGCGAGGTTCACTTCCTGTCGCATAGTGACTACGAATATGTTTGCGCCCACGGGTTGCGTGTCAGCTCCTGCGACGGAGACTTTTCCTTGCCGCACGTCCATGCCTACCGTGATGCTAACGCGATGCCAAAGGCGGATGTGGTGATTGTAGGGTTGAAAACAACGAATGAACATCTGTTGCGCACGCTGCTCCCTCCCCTACTCCACCCCGGCACACTCGTTGTACTCATTCAGAATGGTATCGGGGTCGAAGCCGATGTGCAAGCGTGGTTTCCAAGTCTCGCCTTGGCTGCCGGCCTCGCTTTCATTTGCTCTGCCAAGATAGAGCTGGGGCATGTCCAACACCAGTGCTACGGCAGCATAAATTTAGGTAACTACTCCTGTAAGGACGAAGAACTGTTCCAAACTGTTCTTGCAGACTTCGTGGATGCTGGCATCGATGCACATGAGGTGGATTATCTGGAAGCACGATGGCGCAAGGCTGTCTGGAATATGCCCTTCAACGGCATGACTGTGGCCTTGCAGACGCAGACCGACCAGCTCCTCGCGCACCCCGCCACACGCCAGCTTATCTATGAGCAGATGATGGAAGTGATTGGTGCTGCCAATGCTCTCGGTATCAGTGCCCTCGATGAGAGTTTTGCGCAGAAGATGATACAGATGACCGAGGATATGGTCCCCTACTCACCATCCATGCGTATCGATTACGACTTCCATCGTCCCATGGAAATCCACTATCTCTACACGCGCCCCATCGCCGAGGCGCGTGCCGCAGGCTACGCGATGCCCCGTCTCCAGATGCTCGAACGCGAACTCCTCTTCATTGACCAGCAGAATACCCAAAACCGTTCGTAAGGTCTTTCATGTTATTTCAAAGTACCTTGAGCCTTGAGCAACTTGGTGTAAGCCACTTGAACTTGGCATTTGGCATCGACATGGTCAGCAGATGCCTGTTGCCACATAGCTTGTGCTTCGAGCAGCTGTGAGAGAGGTTCCATACCGGCATCGTACTGCTGGCGGGCGAGCTTCATGTTTTCCTCGGCCTGCTGAAGGCTGCGCTCGGTGATGGTGAGCTCTGTCTGCGCCTCAGAGTAGTTGTTGACAGCCTGTGCCAGTTCGAGCTGCATCTGCTCGGTGAGGTTCTGCTGTTCTGTCTGTGCAATCTGGTGGCGAGCCTTGGCAGAACGCACCTTATAGATACGTTCACCGAAGGTGATGAGAGGCACCTTGAGGGTGACGCCTACAGAAGCGGAGCCGCTGTCGAGGAATCTGCTGCCTAGCACTTCCACACCATTGACATAACTGTAACCTGCGAAGAGGGCCAACTGCGGCATGAAGTCGCTGCGGGTGAGCTTCACCTGCTGGGCAGCGATGTCCGTCTTGGCCTGCAGGATAGCTGTCTCGGGGCGGCCGTTGACCGTCTGTTGGTCGGTGGCCAAGATGATGGCGGTGTCATCGGCCAGCTGGTCAGCGTGGAGCTGCAGAGGAGTCTCTAAGGGTAAGCCGAGGACGTGGCAGAGGTTCATGGTGGCCAGTCGCGTGGCATTGTCGGCTTTTTGAATGGAGAGTTCTGCCTCGTTGAGCTTCACCTGCACCTTCAGTTCGTCATTGTGCGTCTTCATGCCGTGGCGCACGGCGCTTTCCACGTTCTTCTTCAGTTCTTCGAGCAGCTGCTTGTAGGAGCGCGCTACGTCGGCCAGCTGACGGGCGCGGATAGCCTGCATGTAAGCTTCATCTGTCTGCAGGATTACCTGACTCTCGGTGAGGCGCAGGTTCTCGTTGGCCATCTCTGTACCGCGCGAAGCCATGCGGTAGGCTGCTGTGATCTTGCCGCCCATATAAAGAGGTTGTGTGAGCGAAACGCCTCCGATGAAAATGTTGTTGATCTTGTAGTCTATCTTCTGCGACGGGAAGTCGGCATATTGGTTAAATACGTAGCTTCCGTCGGGTTTCACCGTGACATCGGGTACGTATGTCCCTGTGGCGGGGTTCAGTTTGTAGATGGGCAGTTTACCGCCTTCGATGGTGAAGTCGCCGCTGCTGGTGGAATAGAGGTCGATGAGGTGTGCATTGATGCGCGGCAGGAAGTTGGTCTTGTAGGCGCGTTGGTCGTTGCGTGCCTGCTCAATGGTGAACTTCGACTTCTTGATTTCCTTGTTGTTCTCCAGCGCTATCTCGCGTGCCTGAGCGAGCGTGATGTCGCGTGCAGCCTCCTGAGCCATCGCTTGCCCAATAAACAATGGACAATGGACAATGGACAATGGAACAACAGCCAACAGCAGAACGAGTGTTATATAGATACGTTTCATCTTGTTTTATTTGATTTTGAAGAACATAGCGTAGAGCACGGGAATGAAGATGAGGGTGATGAGGGTGCCGACGAACAGACCGCCCATGATGGTGACGGCCAGACTGCCGAACATGGCATCCGGGATGAGCGGTATCATACCGAGAATGGTGGTGAGCGAGGCCATCATCACGGGGAGCAGACGGCTCTTGGCGCTTGTGATAATGGCTGTGCGGGGTTCCATACCCTCAGAGAGCTGCAGATTGATCTCGTCCATGAGCACGATGCCGTTTTTCACCATCATGCCGATGAGGCCGAGCACACCCACAATCGCCACGAAGCCGAAGGGCTTGCCCGTAATCAACACCGTGGGGATCACGCCCACGACGATGAGCGGGATGCAGCAGAAGATGATGGCGGGCTTCTTATAGTCCTTGAAGAGCATGATCAAAATCATGATAATCAGGATGATGGCGAGGGGGAATCCGTTGAAGAGGTATTTCATAGATCGGTCGCTGGCCATCTTTTCACCCTGCCAGGAGAGCGAGTAGCCGAGGGGCAGCTGAATCTTTTCAATCTCCTTTGCAATGGCTTGGCGTGCAGCCTCGGTGCCTACGCCCGGACGCGGTGAGCACTGCACACGCTGCTGGCGTTCACCGTTGTAGCGCATCACAACAGGCTCCTCCCATCTCAGCTCCACGCCCTTGGCCACCTGCTTCAGCGGCGTAGTACGGGTGATGCTTTCAATCAGCTGGTCCTTGTTGAGGCTCCCCGTCAAGAGCTTCTGAAGGTTGGTCCGATTGAGCAGGTTGTTGAGGTTGGGCATCAGGCCGAACACGCTCACGTTGTCAATGAGGTCGATGGCGTGGCCGTCGGAGTCGGTGCATTTAAACACGACGCCCTCGTCGTGGATGCCGTCGTAGAACGTAGCGATGGGGATGCCGCCGGTGTAGGCCAGAATGGACGATGCCACGTCTGAGCGGCTTAGCATGGAGGTGCGCGCTGCGGGCTGGTCATAATTGATAGTCAGGACAGGCACCTTCGGTTCCCAGTCCGTAGTGGGCAGATAGACCTTGTCGGAGGCATTGATGATAGCCATCACCGAGTCGGACAGCCGATGGAGCACGGCAGGATCCGGACCGCTGAAGCACACCTCGATGGGATATTTCTTGAACATCAGGTTGTAGCGCTTGAGTTTGATATAGGCATCGGGATAGCGCTTGGTAAGCTCTGCCTGGATTTCATCGATATTTTTGACGAGTGCTTTCGGGCTCACAAAGTCGATGATGAGCTCACCGTAGGACAGCGACGGAGTAGCGATGCTGCGCACGAGGTTATAACGGCTGGGTGTGCCGCCGATGGAGGTGGTGATGTGTGTCACTTCCTCGCGGCTCTTCAGGTATTCGCTGATTTCGGCCAGATCCTGTGCCACCAGGGTGTGGTTAGTGCCTTCGGGCAGCTTGTATTCCATGTAGAGCTGGTCGTACTCCATATCCGGGAAGAAGGTCTGATCCAAGAATTTGTAGCCCCAGGCGCTCAGACCTACAAGTGCTATGGCCAGCATCACCACGAACGCGCGGTAGCGCAGGCTGAATTGCAGGATTTTGTCGAGCACCTTGAAGCTCCATCCCTGATAGGGATCGGTGTGCGGCTTGTTGGGGTCCTTTGGCCTTTTCTTGTACAGGCGGTCGGCCAGAATGGGTACATGGACGAGGGCCAGAATCCACGACAGAAGGAGCGACACGGCGATGACGATAAACAAATCGCGCACATACACGCCGGCAGTGTCGGGGCTGAGGTAGATGGGCCAGAAAGCCAGGATAGCTATCAGCGTGGCTCCCAGCAACGGCATGGCTGTTCTTTTTCCGATGGTCACAAGGGCATCTTCACGCGGCATGGTACGCATACCGTTTCTGATGCCGTCAGCAATGACGATGGCATTGTCCACGAGCATACCCATGGCCAGAACGAAGGATGCGAGGCTCACGCGCTGCAGCGTGCCGTCCATAGCCTTGAGCACCAACAGCGAGCCGGTGACAATCGTGAAAAGGCTGACACCAATCATGATGCCGGACCTCCTACCCATCATGAAGAAGAGCACGACGACCACGATGAGCACCGATTCCAGCAGGTTGATGAGGAAGGTGTTCAGGGCGTTCTCTACGCGTTCGGGCTGGAAAAACACCTTCTCGAACTTCACGCCTATGGGCATGATTTTGTTGAGTTCTTCGAGCTTCTCATCCACGCGTTTACCCACTTTCACAATGTCCATGTCGGCAACACCGGCGATGGAGATGCCCAGCGCACGCTCGCCGTCGCGTTTCATCTCGTTGCGGGTCGGGTCGGCGTAGCCTTTATACACCCGAGCAACGTCTCGGATGCGCAACTGTTCATCGTTGTGCCCCTGGATGATCATATTCGCGATGTCCTCCACCTGCTTGAAGCGGTCGTCAACGGTCACGCGCACGCGGTGGTCGCCGTTGTTGTAGTAGCCGGAGTACGTGGTCTTGTTCTGGTTGTTCAGCGTCTGGATCACTTCGATGGGCGTCACGCCGAGGTTAGCCATTTTCTCCTGATGCATCTCTATGTAGATGTTTTCCTGGCGCTTACCGTAGATTTCCACGCGCGCCACACCTTCGATTTCATCTACATTACGCTTCACCAGCTCGGCGTAGTCCGACATCTCCTGGTCGGTGAGACCGTCCGCCGTGAGAGCGTAGAACATACCATATACGTCGCCGAAGTCATCGCGCACCATCGGGGTTTGTGCCGTGCTGGGGAGCGACGAGGCCACATTGTTGACTTTCCTACGCAGCAAGTCCCACTGCTGCTCTACGTCGGCGTCCTTCACCGTGGTCTTCAGTTCTACAGTGATAAGACTCATGTCGTTCATCGACTGGCTCACCACATTGTCCACGCTCGTCATTTCGCGAATGGACTTCTCCAGCTTATCCGTCACCTCCAACTCCACCTCGTGGGCTGAGGCGCCGGGATATACTGTCACCACCATCGCCTGCTTCACCTTGATGGCAGGGTCCTCCAGCTTCGGCATCACGTAGTAGCTGATGAGGCCGCCCACCACCAATATCGCTACAAAGAAGGAAACGAGCTGTTTATTAGCCAGTCCCCATCGGGAAAAATCAAGTTCTATCATAGCAGTCCTCCAACGTTAGCCTCCGATGTCTTTTCCAACTCTTTCACCTGCTGTCCGTCGGTGAGGTAGCGAACGCCGGCGCAGACCACCGTCTCCTCGGGCTGCAAGCCCTTCAGCACCTGGATGTTGCCTTCGGAGTCGATGCGCCCCACTTCCACGGCCCGCTGATGCACGATGCCCGCTTTGGCGTCGAGCACAAACACCGAGCACGTGTCATCCTTGCGCAGGATGGCGGTCACGGGAACGAGCACGCCGTTCACCATCTCCGTAGTGTGATAGGACGCATACACCAGCGTGGACATACCCGGGGTAATCTTCTTGTGGTCGTAGTCGCCCTTGATGCGCAGCCGTGCAGCGTAAAGCTGGCTCGCATTGGCCTCCTTGCTCACGCGCACAACCTCCAGAGGGTACACCACCCCAGGTGTTACGTCAAAGGAGCACGAAGCGCTGATCAACGCGCTCTGGCGCGCATAATCCGAAGCCGGTACGTACACCTCGATTTCTATGTCGCCGTCGTTGAACATCGATACAACGGGCATTCCGGCGCTCACCGTCTCGCCCGCAGCGTGGATCTTCGATTGTATGAAGCCGCTGATGGGAGCATACAGCCGCGTGTCAGCCAGCTGGTTCCTGTGGTTCGCCAGCTTCTCCGTAATCTGCTTCAGGCCATAGCGCGCGCGGTCGTAGTTCGAGGCCGTCGTGCTGTTTTCCTGGTACATGGCTATCACACGCTCTGCGTCAGCCTTCACCTGCTCATATTCTGCCTGAGTGGCGGCCAGCTGAACCTCATAGTCGCGAGGATCCATCTCCGCGATCAGCTGCCCTCGTCTCACGTATTGTCCTTCGTTCACTAGCACACGGCGGATAGGGCCGCTCACTCGGAAGGCCACGTTGACCTCCTCCGAGCTCCTCGTCTTGCCCGGATAGTTCAGTTCCGCAGCATCGGCCATCCGCTGCGCCTGAGCTGTCTTCACATACCTAACGTCATCAGCTGTTTGTGCTTTCTTGCCGCCACACGACGTCAGCGCCACACACATGGCCGCCATGGCCATAACCACGAACCAAGATCTTTTTGTCTTCATGTTTCTTGCTTTTATTTTGTTGATTTCTTATACAAAAACACCCATAAGTGGCTGCAAAAGTACGCATAATCTTTCAAAGCACAAGAAAAACAAAGAAAAAACCACCAATCCTCCCACCATATTCTTGACAACAGTGATGGCCACTCCCCTACCCTAACAGGCTGCGAAGATATATCAAATCTAATGAATATTTGAAGTGCTACTTCAGATTTTCCACACTTTCACCCGATCACTCCCTTATACATATCCTCAACAGGAAACATAAGATCCCAATTCTTTCCCCATACCACGTTGCCGTGATCCAATTGGAATTGGCGGAAATGGTGCGGTTGAAGGTAGCGGTTGTATTGTGGGTGTGGATGGCGACGAATATATTCACCAACATCCACAATTTGTGTGGTATTGTCATTGAAACGCAGATGGATGCATAAGTTTCCAGCATCCGTAGCCTCGGTGATATAAAGTCTATCCTGTTTCATAGCTACAAATGTACGCATAATCTTTTAAACTCCAAGAAAATCACATAAAAATCACAAATCGGTCACCAATATTCTTGACAATACCGGCAATCACTCCCTCACCCTAAAGCAAGTATAATAATTATAGATTGACGAATAGATAGACACAGATTGACGTCACACCCCCCCAACTGATATTAGTGTCAATGGAAGAACGCCCCCGAAAGCCCAATGGCATAGAAATATAGCCAGTCAACCAGTTCCTTACACGCCTGTCGGCGAAAAGGCTGCTATGTATTTGAAACAAAAATAAATTGGGACATCAGAAACGATGCCCCAATTTTTTGCATGCTAATATGTCTATCAGCGAAATGTTAGTCATCTTCTAACATATCTGCAAGTTTCTTGGATTCACCAATAAGGTACTTTTGACCGCCTAAGATAATGTATGGTCTATAGTATGGTTGTGATAAATTGAAAGATGAAGAACCTATAGATTCAGAGTTTTCATAACGATTATATATTGCAAAATCACTTTGATGCCCGACATAATATGAAAAAGAAGTTTTGTTATCAGTTATGTTAAATTCAGTATCTCCGATACCACTAGCATATCCTAAGATAATTTTATTATTATCAATATCCTTTTGTTCCACTTTCATGAATGTACTATTATTGTATTTATTATCTACAAAGAGTGCGAAACCACCAAACCAACTAGCAAAATCACCATATTCATTCTTAAAATCATTTTTGCTCATTTGGGCATTGATGGAAATGGTAACCTGACTGAAATTCACATAATAATACCAATAACTATAACGTTTTTGCGAGTAAATCCAAGGTTCTCCACCTGATATAGCAATCTGGGAATTGGTGAGTTCTTTGGTCTTGAATGATTTGATTTCCCCATACGAGCGAGATGCAAGTTGCTGGAATGTACGGTAATAGTAAGTAGTTCCTGGTTCCAATCCAGTTGCATCTACTTCGAAAGTGTTACCCGTATAAGCATTCGTGGAGAACTCCAATGGATTGTCGAAATTATTGCTATTTGATATTTGAACACCCATTGACGTAAGGGCAACCTTCAGTTCTTCTGAAACGGTAATTGTTACTTTAAAAGAAGCATAGCAGAATCCAACTTCTTTTAAGTTGGGATCATAATCATTTATAATCTCTCCTCCACTTCCTTGTGTGAGGTCAGCCTCACTATCTGATCCGCAGGAGGTAGCACTAATACATAGACAAACCATCATCGTCGTGGTTAGGAAGGTCCAAAGGAAACTTTTCTTTTTCATGTTGCTTATTATTTACGAGTTAAACATAGGTCTGCATTGTCGATAGGAATAGGTATACAAAGAATGGCGTGGCCACTCTTATGCACTTACCTGAGGGGCGAGCCTAGGAATTGGAACCCCTGACATCGTATTAAGAATGCTCCACGCCAAGGCGTGTGCATAGCTAAATTGATGTCAAGGAATAGCTTTCCTTTGGCCTTTCCCTCTGCTTCTTAAATCGAACTATTCCAAAAGAAGTTTCCTAGGCTGCTTCGGTAAGTGCGAAATAATAAGCTAATGCATCTGCGGCTCGGGATTTCTCCCCCAAGCCGCTGCAAATGTACGCATTTTCTTCCACTGCGCAAGAAAAAAGATGAAAAATATGGGTTTAAAGGTCTAAAAAGCGTAGAATGGCCTTTAGCCATTTATGCTTCAATGCCATATCGTGTACGTAGTTGAGAGAAGAATTTGTCGCCATCTACCAATTCCGCAGTTCCAGCCTCAAGATGCTGCAACCGTTTATTGACAACGTCATACATCTCTTCGTCAGGGTATGCATTAGAAGGAGTGGATAAGCCTATTTCTTTCTGAATTTGCGTAACGCTGGATTGGTTAAGCATGAATAAATATCAATGATAAGGACGTTATTGTCTATCTTTTCGTATTCAAGCTATACAGAATGTTCATAGCCATATCTGGAATCTTTTCTCAAAAGCCTGCATATCTGCGCATTGTCCAGCCTTGAATTCTTCTTCAGCTTTATGCGCAGCCATAAGCATATTTAAGGAGATCTTGATGGTTGTGGTCATGAATGTATGCACTTTTTTCTGCGGCAAAGGTAACAAAACATTCTTGGACGCGCCAAAAGATTGACATTTTTTTCTCCCCTATCCCGCTATTTCAAATGTTAGCGTGTCTCATCGACATTTTTATCATCTCTGAAAACACATATAGGTGTGTTACTTTTTACCATCAGTGGTAAAAGCGAGAAGACCTAAGTCTTATAGCTTGAAGACCTAAATCTTCAGGCCGAAAGATAAAGGTCTTACAAGCTATATACAAAATCGCGAATACGTATATACAAGTTTGCAAAATCGTATATACGTGTTTCAGAACGCTCGTATCCGCCTTTGCGCAGCGTGGTCGCTGCTGTCCGCCCTCCGCAGAAGAGGTCTGCGTCGGCCAGTCGGGCCGAATTGACATTCAGTCAATTCTAAAAAGCAAGCTTTTTGCCCTCCTTACCCCATTTGTCGTGCAACACTGCGACGAAGGTACGTGTTGGGGTTGCGATGCGTAAGCGTGGTTTCGAACAGCATCGCCATCATCGAGGCACCTGCTATGTCCTCATCCCTCGTCAGGCGGCATAAGAATGAAAATTAACAAAGTTTCACAATCTGTGTCTCGTTGACAGAACTTTACTAACAGAAAAATAGAAGCCCAAGATGCTAATAATAAGCACCTTGGGCTTCTTTCTATGTCTCTGAGAATCGCGCAGAATCAAATTCTCGGTCACTTACCCGTAAATTTTCGACTCTCAAAGGGCATTTAAGATTGAAAGATTGAAAAATTGAAAGATTGAAGGTTTCCTCATGCGAATATTTTTTGACATGCTTTCAAATTCAAATCATGTGGTGGTTTCTTTCAATTCTTCAATTTTTCAATCTTTCAATTTTAGAAGAACTTGGTTTCTTCTCCGAGGACTTCCGACAGCAGGAGATTGGCGAGGCGTGAGGTACCGAGACGGAGCCATTGGTTCGTCAACCATTTTTCGCCGAGCACTTCCTTCACGATGGTGTAATAGACGAGGGCATCGTGAACGGTGTTCAGACCACCGGCAGGCTTGAAGCCGATTTGGATGCCGGTCTTGTCGTAGTACTCCTTGATGGCCTGGCACATCACGTAAGCTGCTTCGGGAGTGGCGGCTGGCTTCTCCTTACCCGTTGATGTCTTGATGTAGTCGGCACCGGCGTACATGCTGAGGATGCTCGCACGCTTAATGTCGGCACAGGAGGGTAGGAGGCCGGTCTCCAGGATCACCTTCATCTTCTTGTCGCCACAGACACACTTCAATTCGGCGATTTCATCGCAGAGTGTCTCGTAGTCACCGCTCAAGTATTTGCCTACGCTCATGACGATGTCAATCTCCGTAGCGCCGTCCTTGAGCGCCAATGCTGTTTCGGCTATTTTCACCTCTAACAGCGCCTGTGAGCTCGGGAAACTGCCGCTGACGCACGCTACCTCAACACCATCCACTTCGAGGCTCTGAGAGACAATCTGGGCAAAGCAGGGATACACGCAGATGGTAGCCACGTGGGGTAGGGCGGGGTAGGCATCCTCAAACTTGTTCACCTTCTCCGTGAAGGCCAGCACGCTCTCCTCGCTGTCTGTGGTCTTCAGGGTGGTTAGTTCCACGCTGCCCATCAGGAATTTCTTCACGTCGAGCGTGTCATTTTCGGGCACTTTTTCATCGATAATACGTTTCACGGCTGCTGCCACCTCAGCATCGCTGATGTTGCAGTTGTACAGTGCTAATGCTTGTTCGTACTTGCTGGGAGAATCAACCCCCGTTGTTACATTTGCCATATTACTCTTTCGTTTAATGGTTAATAATTTATCTTTCAGATTATTATAAGTATATATATTCTATTCTTGTCAGGTGACTACTCCCTCCCTCTAGGGAGGGCGGGGGGAGAGTCCTCCCTTATTCTTTTTGATGTGTATCCATCACAATCGTTACTGGCCCATCGTTGGTGAGGCTCACCTTCATGTCTGCTCCGAACTCTCCATGTCCTATGGGACGTCCGATAGCGGTACTAAGTCGTTGAATGAAAGCCTCATAGAGCGGAACGCTGATGTCGTGAGTGGCTGCACGGAGCCACGAAGGTCTATTCCCTTTCTTATATGAGGCAAACAGCGTGAACTGGCTGACCACAATGATGTTACCATCCGCTCCCTCATGTTCTCCTGCAATATCCAGGATGCTACGGTTCATCACGCCGTTTTCATCGTCGAAGACGCGCAGAGCGGCCACCTTCTTGACTAGCCAATCTACATCCTCCAGCATATCAGTAGCTTCAATGCCCAGCAGGATGACGTAGCCAAGTCCTTGAAACTCAGCTGCTATGCGCCCGTCAATCATGACGTTTGCTCCCTTTGCTCTTTGAATAACAATCCTCATCTTCTTTTTACAACTAATTATACGAATTAAACGAATTCATTTCATGGTGATTGAATGGATGTTCTTTCTGATATAATTCGTAAAATTCGTGGAATTCGTTGTTATTATTAATTAAATATTATTTATTGTTATTGTAGTTCATAAGTATTTTATGAGTATCCTTGCTTTGGATTCACCGACCACTTTGGCCAGTTCTTCTTCGCTCGCTTCTTTGATTCTTTTCACACTCTTGAATGCTTTTAGAAGCGCTTGTTTCGTCTTGGGACCAATTCCAGGAATGGTGTCCAGTTCCGATTTTAGTTGACTCTTGCTGCGCTTGTCGCGATGGAAGGTGATGGCGTAGCGGTGTACCTCATCCTGTATCTGTGTGAGCAGACGGAAGAGGGCACTGTCCTGCTTCAGGGCCACAGTCATCGGAGGATTTCCGTACAGCAGTTCGTGGGTCCTGTGTCGGTCGTCTTTTGCCAGTCCTGCAATGGGAATATGCAATCCTAATTCCCCTTCAACCACTTCTCGAACCACATTCATTTGTCCGATTCCACCGTCCGTGATAATGAGGTCGGGTAGGGGAGTTTCTTCCTCTATCATTCGACTATATCGACGACGTACCACCTCTTGCATGGATGCATAGTCGTTGGGGCCTTCAACCGTTTTAATCGTATATTTACGATAGTCCGCCTTGCTGGGTTTACACTTTTTGAAAACCACGCACCCTGCTACAGCGTCCGTGCCGGAGATATTGGAATTATCGAAACATTCGATTTGATAGGGCAATGAGGGCAACTTCAGATGGTCTTGTATTTCCTTCATCAGCCGCACGGCTTTTTGCTCAGGATTCAACTTCTCTTGCTGTTTCAGTCGATCCACTTTATATTGTTTGACGTTCAGCTCGGACAACGCTAATAATTGTCTTTTATCACCTCGCATAGGTATGGTGATTTCCACACCGTTAAGTGATAGTTCCACGGGGAACGGTAGTACGATTTCCTTTGCTGTTGAGCCCCAGCGATCCCGCATGTCCATAATACCACGCACCAGCAGCTCCTCTTTTGTTTCGTCCAACTTCTTCTTGTATTCAAAGGTAAAGGCTTGGTTAATGGCTCCCTCCACCACATGCAGGTAGTTGATATATGCTACGTGCTCATCGTTCTCAATATTGAAGACATCGATGTTATGGCTGCTGGAGGTGATAATTTGGCTCTTCTCCTGATGGGCAGTGATGAGGTCGTATCTGCGTTTGATGATGGCGGCTTCCTCGAATTTCATATCAGCGGATAACTCTTGCATCTGAGCCATCATCTCTTTGCGAAGGGCTGCTGTTTCTCCTTTTAGAATACGAACGGCTGCATCGATATAGGCCATATATTCCTTATGATTCTGATAACCCACACAGGGTCCCAGGCAGTTCTTCATGTGGTACTCTAAGCAGAGTTTGTACTTCCCGTTTTCCACCCCTTCTTTTGTCATCGGCTGGTGACAACGACGAATCGGATAGAGGTTCTTGAAGAGTTCCAACAAACCATTGATGGTTGGGATGTGACTGTACGGACCAAAATACATGGCTCCTTTCCGATCAATCTGACGGGTCTTGAAGATACGTGGCAGATATTCTTTTGTGACGGCAATGCTGGGATAACTCTTGCCGTCCTTCAAGAGGACATTGTATCTCGGTTGAAATTGCTTGATGAGCTGGTTCTCCAACAAGAGCGCATCTGCTTCTGTCTTGACAACGGTATAAGTGATATCGTGAATCTTGCTCACGAGTACCTTTGTCTTGAAGCGGTCAACCTCAGTGTGGAAGTAGGTGGAACAGCGTGCCTTCAGGTTCTTGGCCTTACCCACATAGATAATCGTACCTCGTTCGTCGAGGTATTGATAACTACCGGGCTTCTCTGGCATATTGAGAACGATAGCCTTCAGGCGTTCTATGCGCTGTTGGTTCTCTTCCTTAGTCATTGTTCCACGTGGAACAGATTATATCGTTACAAGCGTTGTGAGGTCGATGCCCTCAAACACATCGCGACCATGCAGGCCTTCGTCCGTAATCTCAATGATGAAGTTGATATAGGTCTTCTTGGGATGAAAGTGCTGCACGAGCTTATAGGTGGCCATAGCGGTGCCGCCTGTGGCGAGCAAGTCGTCGTGGATGAGAACTACGTCGTTCTCGTCAATAGCATCAATGTGCATTTCCACTGTATCAACGCCGTACTCTTTAGAGAAAGATTCCTTGATGACGGTTGCGGGCAATTTGCCGGGTTTGCGTGCGAGCACAACGCCAGCACCCAGACGCACAGCCAGTGCTGATGCCAGCACGAATCCACGACTCTCGATGCCCACAATCTTGGTGATGCCTTTGTCTTTGTACAATTCGTAGAGCGCGTCAGTCATCTCACGCATACATTCTGCGCTCTTGTAGAGAGTGGTCACATCGCGGAAGTTGATTCCTTTCTTTGGAAAATCAGGAATACTACGAAGGTTGTCGAGAATGAGTTGCTTGTTCATATTGTTTGATTATTTAGTTTATGATTTCTTATAGGGCTTATAGGGCGTATAAGGCATATAAGGCTTATTGGCCTTATCTCCCAAGGAGGACCAAGAGGACATTGATGTCGGAGGGTGAGACGCCAGGGATGCGCGAGGCTTGCCCGAGTGTTTCGGGGTCGTGCTTGGCCAGCTTCTGCCGTCCTTCCGTGGAGATGGATTGTAGGGAGCTGTAGTCGAAGCGTCCGCGGATGCGGATGTCTTCGAGGCGGTGCATCTTTCCAGCTTGCTCCAACTCGCGTTGGATATATCCTTTGTATTTTATCTCTATTTCTGCCTCCTCGACAATCTCCGCCTGACGGTCCACGATGGAATCGAGAAGCTGCTGCAAACGGGGTAGGGCAGGGGAGATGTTGGCAAAGGTGAGCTGTGGTCGTCCCAGGAGTTCCATCAACTTACACCCACGTGTCAGGGGGGCTGTGCCCATCTGTTCCAGAAGGCCGTTCACCTCGTTCATTTTCACGGATTCTTCTTCGGCAAAACGGATGAGGCGTTCTACCTCTTCGCGCTTTTTCTGGTAGTACTGCAGGCGTTCTGTCGTGGCAACACCCATGCGATGACCCAACTCGGTGAGACGGGCATCTGCGTTGTCCTGACGGAGAAGAATGCGGTATTCAGCACGGCTGGTGAACATGCGATAGGGTTCATCCACGCCTTTGCAGACGAGATCATCGATGAGCACGCCGATATAGGCTTCATCGCGCTTGAGGACCAGCGGTTCCTGCCCTGTGCAACGACGGGCAGCATTGATGCCTGCTATCAGTCCTTGGCCTGCTGCTTCCTCGTAACCTGTAGTACCGTT
>JAEEGL016812337.1_pt1 | contig 18105 bp, 7 predicted proteins | sample 9134231 | NCBI WGS metagenome assembly JAEEGL01 (sample SAMN16246548, study PRJNA631951) | gut metagenome | biome: gut microbiome; feature: rumen; material: fiber-attached | host: Bos | place: Iran: Karaj | collected 2018-10 | reverse complement strand
TAACCATACGATGCATCGTATGGCAACAACCATGAATGGTGCACTAGAACAATGAATAGTTCTGTCGAGGCCATGAAAATACAGATGTGGGTGAAATCCACGGTAAAGCAGAAAGGTATACAAAACCGTGTCGCAGTGGCAGGATTGCAACCATCGGTAAAACCAATGGTTGCGACCATTAGGCACCAAATCGTCGCGAAGCGATACCGCACTGAGTGCGGAACCATGCCGTAACCGCAAGCAAGTGCCTCGAAGACCACGGCGTAGCCTACAGCGAAGACGGGCGGAGCGGCACGCAGCCTGCGGACAAGCTAACCGTCAGTCATAGCGCCCGTTAGGGCGCCACTTAATTATGAATTATGCATTATGAATTTATGCATTATGGTGGCAACACAACCTTGTCGTGAAATTGTGTTTGAAAAATCGCAACTCACGTGTTGAAAAGGTTGAAAAATACTTTGCGGACGGTATGGTATGGTGGAGCGGATGGTTCTCTCGTGGGAAGTAGATGTCATTTTATCCCCTTGACCACGAATCACGTCCGATAGCCTCCAATGCTTGAACCCGAATCGAAAACATACGATGTCTTCATCTCCTACGCCCATGACGATGCAAGAACCTCAGAACAGAAAGCGGTAGTAGAGGCAATCAAAACAGCTATTGAAGATGCCTTGAAGGATGTTCTGCCACGCCGTTGGGAATCATGGTGCGAAAAAATCAATCAAAGCATATCCACCGCCTATGGCCATGCCAAGACGCAGGAAAGCAAAGAAACGGTGAAATCCATAAAAGCCGCTTGGGAAGAAGTCAAAAAGGATGTCGATGACAAGCCACGGCATTTTTCCATCTTGGACAGCGAAATGCTGAAATGGTGGAATGAATGGGAAGATAAGGTCAGTCGTTGCATTTTCACCAAAAGGTTGACGGACGAAGATCAGGCAATTGTGGCTCCAGTAAAGACTTCCATAGAGGATATGTTGAAAAACATTTTGCCGCCACGCGAAGTCTTCCTGGACAGTGAAGCCTTGAAGTGTGGCGACAAATGGAACGAGAAAATTCACGAATGCATCTGCAAGTGCCGTGTGTTTGTCTATCTGTTGTCACCCAATTACTTGCGTAGCGACTACTGCCAGCGGGAAAAGCTCTGGTGGGCGCAAGAAGAGACGAAGAAAGGTCGACTGCATAGGGCGACACAGTCAGTTTATTATGTCTGTCTTCCCAGTGAAAAAGATGCCAATATCGAAATCGATCCTAAAATCACAGCATACAAAGAAGAGAACATGGTTGTCCAGACGGATGACAAGCCTTTTTTCGAATCGCTGGAAGAGGTAAAAGAAATAATCGTAAAAGACAGAATTCGAGATGTTTCACAAAGGATTTCGGAGCAGGTTGTATCGGAAGATGATTCCACAGATAGCTATTGCAGCGTTTATCCGCAAATCAGCAGGTATTTTGTCGGTCGCGTAAAGGAATTGGCTGATTTAAACGATCGTTGCAGTAATGGACACGCCATCCCAGTGATTTCCGGTTATGCGGGAATCGGCAAGACTGAACTGGCGGTCGCCTATGCGTATGCATACGCGGAGAATTTCCCGCAAGGCCGTTTTCTGGTTCCCATGGAAGGTGTTTCCAATTGGAACGATGCGATGGTCAAATTGGTGGAACTGTGCCGTGTTTCCTCTTCGAAAAACAAGAAACATTATCCGCTGCCGGAGAATTCGCTGCCGGACGACTGGGACAGGATGCCGCCTGATGAGAAACGAGAGGCCGTGTACAAGATGCTGGTGGCCCGTGCCGACAAGGGGCGGTTGCTAATCCTTCTGGACAACTTGGAAGACATGAGTTTACTGTCAGGCAAGAGGTTGCGTGAATTGACTGGTGACGAGGAGCGACCGGACGATATCTGTATCATCGCCACAACTCGGTTGAATGCAAAGGCTCCATCGTCCCTTTCAGCATATGAATTATTCCCGATCGATGAATTAAAAGAAAAGGACGCGTTGGAGCTGTTCTTTTCGATGGGGGACAATGTCTTCCCCTTTGCCAAATATCCAATGGATAATGGCAAGCTGTTGTTGGATGAGATTCCTGAAGACAAGCGTCCTTTGCAGGAAGACATTCAGCATATTGAATCGGAGTATTCCTCTTTACAACAGATTGTTAGCCTATTAAGTATGCATGCGTGGTCACTGGAACTTGTCGCAGGCTTCATGGCAGAGAATTATGGTCATTACAGTTTTCAGCAGGAACTGGAGGATTTGCAAGAAAGCCCTTTGGAAAATCTCATTGGGTCCACTCATCGTGGAGAAAAAATCGAACAGAATGCGAATGTTCTCTTGCAACCGTCATTGAACAAACTGATAAAAAGTAATGAAATAGCGAACAAGCTTGGTGAGCATATTCTTCAATTGGCTACAGTTGCAGCCTTCTTTCCACCAGACAATGTTCCTGAATATGCATTGAAGGGCATCTGGGAGCAGGAATATGGCAATGAAAAGATAGTCTATGATGAAGGCCGGAAGAAGGCCATGACTCGCGATTTTGCTTTGGAACAACTTAAACGGTATCGCATTGTCAATAACGATGGAACGACACTCAAAATGCATCGCTTGACGCGAGATGTCTTGCTGAACTGTCAATCTGATGAGGATAAGGTTGTTGTTGTAAAGTTGATGCGAAAATATTGGGATGATTTTCAATATAGCCATCCCAATATGTCTTTGCCGCAAGTGCGGCCATGGATTGATTGGGCAGAGAAATGGCTTGATAAACTCCCATTGATGCAGGAGGATAAAGATTATTTATGGAGCATAGTTAGTATAGCCAATGAAAGTAATGCCAACAACCTTTATTTGGAAGCAGAAAGGTTGTATCGACTTGTCTTGGACAATGCTCGAAAGACGAAGAATGAATCAATGACGGCTATATGCCTTGGCTCTTTAGCCAATCTCAATGATGATCTCAACCGCGCCGACGATGCTGAACGCGAATACAAGGAGGCGCTGTCCATCCGCCGCCGCCTCGCGGCGACGAATCCGGACCGCTACGACTCCGACGTGGCGAATACGCTGACCAACCTCGCCAATCTCCATTCCGATCTCAACCGCCATGACGAGGCGGAGGGCGAGTACGTCGAGGCACTGTCCATCCGCCGCCGCCTCGCGGCGACGAATCCGGACCGCTACGACTCCGACGTGGCGAATACGCTGACCAACCTCGCCATTCTCCATTCCGATCTCAACCGCCATGACGAGGCGGAGGGCGAGTACGTCGAGGCGCTGTCCATCCGCCGCCGCCTTACGGAGACCAGCCCCGCCTGCTACGACTACGACGTGGCTTCGACGCTGAACAACCTTGCAGTTCTTCATTATTCTCTCAACCGCGCCAACGAAGCGGAGCGCGAGTACAGGGAGGCGCTGTTGACATACCGCCGCCTTGCAAAGACCAGCCCTAGCCGCTACGACTACTATGTGGCTTCGATGCTGAATAACCTCGCCAATCTCCATTATTCTCTCAAGCGTGCCAATGAGGCCGAGCGTGAGTACAGGGAGGCGCTGTCCATCTATCGCCGCCTCGCGGAGACCAACCTCAACCGCTACGACATCGACGTGGCTTCTACGCTAAATAACCTCGCCAATCTGCATTGTTTTCTTGATCGCACCGACGAGGCCGAGCGCGAGTACAAGGATGCGCTGGTGATATACCGCCGTCTTGTGGCGATTAGCCCCGGCCGCTACGACTCCGACGTGGCGATGACGCTGAACAACCTCGCCAGTCTCCATGCCGATCTCATCCGCTATGACGAGGCGGAAGGCGAGTACGTCGAGGCGCTGAAGATTTACCGCCGTCTGGCGGAAAGCACCCTCGGCCGCTACGACTCCGACGTGGCTTTGACGCTGAACAACCTCGCCATTCTCCATAAAAATCTCAACCGCGCCGACGATGCGGAGCGGGAATACGAGGAGGCGCTGTCCATCCGCCGCCGCCTCGCAGAGGCGAGCCCTGATCGCTACGACACCGACGTGGCTTCGACGCTGACCAACCTCGCCAGTCTCCATTATTCTCTCAAACGCTATGCTGAGGCGGAGAGCGAGTACGTCGCGTCGCTGTCCATCCGCCGCCGCCTCGCGGAGAGCAGCCCCGGCCGCTACGACTCTGATGTGGCTTCGACGCTGACCAACCTCGCCGCTCTCCATTCCGATCTCAACCGCTATGAAGATGCGGAGGACGAGTACGTCGAAGCTCTGTGCATCCTCCGCCGCGCGGCGGAAATCAGCCCCGGCCGCTACGACTCCGACGTGGCGCATACGCTGTACAGCCTCGCAAGTATCCATGATGATCTCAATCGCACAGAAGACGCCGAGCATGAGTACAAGGAGGCTTTATTTATCTACAAGAGACTTACAGAATTCAATTCTGAACGTTTCAAGCCGTTGGTAGAAAAGGTGAACCAAGCGCTAAATAAGCTTTATGAGAAGAAAAGCAGTATGGATGATCAGAATCTTGGCAAAACAAGTAAAGAATCCATGACTGATTGCAATAATACAATTAAAAATAATTATCGTGTATTTATCTCTTATGCCCATGCAGATGCTCAGACAAATGCAAGCAAGAAGCTGATTGCAAGCTTAAAAGAGCAAATTAACGCAGCATTACAATCAGAAGCTAAGGAAGATCTTGTCTTTCTGGACAGTGATGCTCTGGACTGGGGCGACGAATGGAGCTCAAAAATCATGGAATGCCTTCAGCAATGCAAGGTGTTCGTATGCCTTTTGTCGCCAAACTATCAGAAATCCGCATACTGCAAACGTGAACGGCTGATGTGGGAACGCAAGGAAATACGCTTGGGACGTCTGCGTAAAGGGACTCTACCCGTATATTATATAAGGGTAGACAATGAAAAGACGGAAGAACTCCTGTTCTCTGAAGCAGACGACACTGAACCGTTCTTTGAAAATATTGAACAAATACGCGAAGATATCATCTCTGAGAAAATAAAGCGGGTAAAAAAGGTCGCAGAAAAAGTAAAGAACAAGAAGCTCGTTGAAGAACAGGCATCTTCTGTAAGATATGGATTCTTTCACATAAGCCCGAACTTTGTTGGGCGACTTGGCGAATTGAGCGAACTATGCGAAATCTGCAACCAGAGGCATATACCGATTGTCACGGGAGAAGCAGGAGTCGGCAAGTCAGAGCTCGTCGTGGCCTATGCCAGCGGCTATGCGGAGCGCTATCCTCAAGGCCGTTTCATGCTTCACATGGAGGGAGTGGAGGATTGGAATCATGCTGTCGTGAAGCTGATTGAGGACAATTCGTCTGCTGCAAATTCAGTTAAGGAATTGCTGGCGTTACCAGAAGTTTATGAAAAATTACCGATTGAAGAGAAGCGCAAAATGGTTGTCCAATGCTTATGGAATAGGTCTAAAAAAGGCCGATTGCTCTTGATTTTGGACAATCTCGGCAAACTGAGTCTTGTATCCGATAACGGTCTGAACAAGTTGTTGGATGGGGTAGATGAGTTGCCTGAGAATATTGATATAATAGCAACAACCAGAAATAATTATTTACGTATGGCTAGGCATGTGAAGGCTTTGTCGGGAGAAAAGTCTGATTACATCGGCCTGCCGGTCCTGTACGAAATCGACAATTTGGATACAGCCTCTGCGTTTGAACTGTTTTGTTGTATAAATAATTATCAACTCCCGTTTGCTAAATACAATCCTGATTGTATGAAGGAGGATGCCCGTAAGGAATATGATGCCTTAATGGAAATCATCTCATATTTCAAAGGGCATGCATGGTCGCTTGCGATTATTGCAAGATTGATGGCGGAAAATACGGATGATGAATATACGTTTCAGTGCAAGCTAGAGGAAATAAGAAAAACAACAACAGGCATTGCCGGAGAGGACAGCCGCAGTAATTTGAATCCTGCCTTGACGCCAGAGAAACTCTTGCAGCCGACTTTTGACTGCATCGCGGCGATGGACCATGGTTGTAAGATTGGAGTGAAAATATTGGAACTGGTCACTGTGGCCGCCTTTTTCCCACCTAACATGGTATCGGACGAGGCATTGTGCGGATATTGGAAAAAATATTATAAAGAATTTGAAAATGTCAGATTTGATGCTGGAACTTTCGCGATAAAGCAACTTCATGCACTGCATATGTTAAATGGTGATGGTGGTGTTAGTAAGATGCACCGTCTGACGCGTGAGGTTCTGCTGAAACGACTGTCTGAAGAAGATAAGATCATTATTGTCAAGCAAATGCAGGCATATTGGGATGATTTTTTGTATATTCAACCTAACATGACCTTGCAACAGGTTGAGCCATGGATCGGATGGGCAGATGAATGGTTGAATAATCTTGCATTGTTGAGGCAAGATGAAAACTTTTTATGGAGTATTATATGTATAGCCATTGAAGGTTTACTAAATAATCTTCTTGATAGTTCTGAGAAGCTTTGTTTGCTTGTTTTGGAAAATGCTAACAAGTTGTGTAAAAAACATTTAATTGCAGGGGTGCTTAGTGAACTAGCACTTATCCATGAAAAACTCAACCGCTATGAAAAAGCCGAAAGCGAGTACAATGAGTCACTGGAGACTTACCGCCGATTGGCGGAAAATAACCACGGTCGTTACGACTCCGATGTGGCGATGACTCTGACTAGTCTTGGCTTTCTCCATAACAATCTCAACCGCTATGAAGAAGCAGAATGCGAGTATAAGGAGGCACTGTCTATCTTCTTCAAACTTAAAAAAACACCTTCCGACCGACATGACTCTGATGTCGCAGATACATTAAACAACTTCGCCTGTCTTCATTCCACTCTCAATCGCACAAAAGACGCTGAACGAGAGTTGCTTATGGCACAGTGGATTTCCCATTGTTTCTCAGAACACAGCCCTGAACTTTATAATTCTTATATTGCTTCTACTCTGAATAACCTCGCCATTCTCCATGAAAAACTCAACCGCTATAAAGAGGCAGAAAGCGAGTACAAGGAAGCGCTGGAGACTTATCGTCACCTAGCGACGACCAACTCCAACCGCTATAAGCCCTACGTGGCGATGACACTGTCCAAACTCGCCAATCTCCATAAAGATCTCGAACAGTATGAAGAAGCCTTTCCTGAGTACGATAAAGCGCTGAAGACTTACCACAGCCTCGCTAAGACCAATCACGGCCTATACGACTCCTACATGGCGAATACGCTGAACAATCTCGCTGATCTCCATGAAAAGCTCAAAAACTATAAAAAGGCCGAAAGCAAGTACAAGAAAGCGCTGGAAACTTATCGTCACCTAGCGACGACCAACTCCAAACGCTATGAGCCTTACGTTGCTACGACACTGTCCAACCTCGCCAATCTCCATATTGTTCTCAAACGCACCGATGAAGCAGAGTTAGAGTACGAAGAAACTCTGTCACTCCGTCGCCGCCTTTCGGCGAGCAATCCAGAATGCTACGACTCCGACGTGGCGATGACATTAACCAATCTCGCCAGTCTCCATAAAAATCTCTATCGATATGAAAAGGCTGAGTGCGAGTATGTGGAAGCTCTGGAAACTTATCGTTGCCTCGTGAAGACTAGCCCTGAATGTTACGACTTCGATATGGCGACGACGCTGAACAACTTCGCCGATCTCCATGAAAAGCTTAAACGTTATGAAGAGGCCGAGGGCGAGTACGTTGAAGCATTGTCTATCCTTCGACATCTCGCGAAGACGAGCCCTGACCGTTACGAATCTGATGTGGCGATGACGTTGAACAACCTCGCCAGTCTCCATTCTGTCCTAAATCGTGCCGATGATTCTGAACAGGAATATAAGGAGGCGCTGGCCATCTACCGCCGTTTGGTGAAAACTAGTAGCCTCGGACGCTATGACTCCGACGTGGCGTTGACGCTGATCAACCTCGCACTTCTTCATCAAAATCTCAACCACACTGAAGATGCTGAGTGTGAGTATAAAGAGGCGCTGGAAATTTACCGTTCTCTCGAGGCGAGTAGCCCCGACCGCTATGGCTCCTTCGTGGCTGATACGCTGAACAAACTAGCTAATCTCTATGAGAACCTCAATCGCACCGAAGATGCTGAGTGTGAGTATAAAGAGGCGCTGAAGATTTACCGTAGCCTCGCGAAGAACACCCCTGAACACTATGACTCTGACGTGGCTACAACACTGACCGAACTCGCCAGTATCCATGATGATCTCAGCCGTGCGGAAGATGCCGAGCGTGAGTATGAGGAGGCGTTGGACATATACCGTCGCCTCTCGGTGAACAACCTAAAACACTATGGCTCTTATGTAGCTACGACACTGAACAACCTTGCCAATCTTCATGACGACCTCAATCGCCCTGATAAAGCTGAGTATGAGTACAAAGAAGCACTGGAGACTTATCGCTTTCTGGCAGAGATCAGCCCTGACCTTTATGACTCTGATGTTTCTTTAACGCTAACTAATCTTGCCATTCTACATTCCGATCTCGGTCGCATTGAAGAGGCTGAGCACGAGTATAATGAGGCACTATCAATATATCAGTGTTTAGCTAAGAATAATCAAAGCTATTATAGTTCATATATATTTCAAATAAAAAATATGATTTCACAGCTTCAAGAGAAAATGAACAAAACAAGAAAGCAAAATTTCTTACGGTGTGTTTCGAATAGAATATTGGGCTTGTTTCATAAAAAATAGGAATAAAGTCATTGATTTCTCATTCAATGCATAAAGGGAGGTATATATAACTTTTTTAGGAAATTAAATTAAAGATATTCTACTATATTGATTTTATAGATCCAAAGGATGAGGCGGTACGGCAGAATCTGGAGCCCGTCATGGACTTCAAGACCGTCACGAAAGCCTTATTTCATGTTGCGTACAGCCATAAGATTGGAAGATTGTGACAGGACATACTCGGTATATGTGATCAAATATCAACATTAATAATATAAGGATAGTAATAATGTATAATCCTAATCCCATTGATATGAGCGATTTGAAATTAGTCAAGCCCCTTTATGAACTGGCGAAGCCATGGACAAAAACGTCCATTACATCTGGTCTAAGAACAGAATGGAGCAAGGGGGGGGAATATGGCCCGCAACGCGATGATGCCAAAACAAAATCACTATTGGGGCTAATATGCAGACTTTCCTGAAAGTGAAAAACTCTATGATAGAGAAACATCAATGGAAACACTGAAGTTCATCATGATGAAGAAGATCGATATAATTAAGAAGTAATGATTACTGATTATTAGTTTATAAAATAAAGAAGTATTCCAATATAGCTATTAAATACGTAAATATTTTAAAATGTTGCAAAGAATAATTCATACTTTAGGGCAATTGTATATTTGGTTTTATAATTTATTAATTTCGTTGATGACGTGTCTTGTTTTTTATGTTTATTTATTGTTTGAATTAATTTGTAAAGCATTATTATATCTTATATCCTTGCCTTGCAAAAAAATAAATAACCAAAATGAGACGTACATAATCAATAATACTCGAATAAATATTATTCAGCGTTATATCAAAAAATGTATCATATTTTTCTTTCTTTTGTTTATATGGGGAATTTTGATAATAAAACCTATTTGGCTTCAAAAACTACTTCCAAATTATTTCCTACATTCTTTTATTTATATATCTCAAGACTTATTTGTTCGAATTATTTGTAGTATTGGTTTTTTGGGTTTAGGATGGACTTTAATTCTGTTTTCTTATGGTTTTTTCAGAAAACATACTTCTTTGTTGTTAATTCTTTTTTGTATTATATCTCTGTTAGGTATAGCGTTATATGCAAAATATGATTTGCTTTATTTACAACAAGAAAGAACATTACATACAACGATTTTAGGATCAGGAAATGATATCAATAATGCTCTTTCATCATTTTTCCCATCAAGAGGAGATATAGATGTGAATCAAGTACAAAAGAATTATGATACAAATAAAGCAAATCTTTATAAAAATCAAGATGAGAAAAAAGCAAAAATTAATTCAGAAAATGAAAGTAAAAATTTAATATGTATGTATGTATTGTTTCATTGTATTGCCTATCTCTTTTGCGGAATTATGACGACTTCCCTTTGGGGGCGGCGGTTTGTAAATCATTTACATAATATAGCAACTTTAGATAAAAACAAATATGTTTTTTGGGGGCAAGAACTTGATGAAAGATGCCTAATTCTTGGTCAAGATATATATAATAATCGTCTTCATTCAGAAATTATTGTATCCTTATTTGACAATCATATTGCTAATTATATAGATGAAAATCGATTATATGATAATTTTTATAAAAATCATTTCATTTTAGTAATATATGATGAAAACTATTTCCCTTTTAGTAATTTGTTTGCTCCATACCATTTCTTCATTTCAGATGATGAAGCATGGAATGTGAAAGGATGCATAAAATTGCTAGAAGAAAGAAAAAAATATAAAATTAAAAAGAAGATAGATATATATGTAAGGTTAAGAGAAGGAGAAAAATGTAATTTTTATGAAACAATCTTGGACTCTTTACAATTTCCATCATTATCGGAGAAAGATAGTGAGTCCGCCTCCAAAACGCAGAAAAATATTTTAAAAAATATATATATTCATGTTTTTAATGAGTCAGAATTGATAGCACGAGATTTTATCAATAATCATCCAACATTACAAGCCCCTTCAGTAATAAAAAATATAAATCATCAAACATTTAAATTAAGAAATGGAACAAAATTAAAGATCCTTCTTCTCGGATTTGGTGGACAAGGAAAGCAGATGTTAGCTAATATAGTTGAAAGTTCACAGTTCTTAACAGAAGATCAAAAAAAATTCAAATCTCTCTTATCTGTAGATATTATTGACAAAGAGAAAAATACATTTGAACAATACAAAGCTCTTCGTTCTAATGCTTGTAAAAAATACAATTTAAATTTTAATGTATGTGATGTTATGTCAGCCAAATTTTTAATTTTGATGGGGGAAAAAATGGGTGATTATGATCGAATTATAATCTCATTAGGAAATGATAATTTAAATATGGAAGCTTATTTATTATTATTGAAATTACAGAAAACATGTGATTGCAAAAAGGATCTGGATATATTTGTTAAACAATGTCATCTACCATTTGAATTTATAAAACAAGTTAATTATGGATTTAAAGATAGTAATCTTAATGAACATATTTTTGGCTTAATGTCTTCTGTTTATACAAATGCAATCATTTTGGACGAAAGTATTGACCACATAGCAAAATATTTATATACAATTTATAAAATTGTAAATAATACTAAATATAATTTTAAAACTAAAAGGGCTTTTTTTAGTATTATTCATAGTATATTAAATAATAATGATGCCCAATATAATAAAATAAGTGAAAAAATGGTTTCAAGAGAATGGCAGGAAGCGTCAATTGATTCTAAACAATCAAGTATAGCCCAAGCTATAGGACTAAAAAATCTATTGTATTTATTGGGGTATAAGATAATAGATAATAACATTGAAAATTTAAGCTGGTTTAATAAACTTTTATTCTTAATGAGGAGTAATATTTCAAATAGACAGAATAACAATTTGTTTAATGTATTAAAAAATCAAATAATAAGCAATTATGATATTAAAGATATTTTGGCTGAAAATGAACACATGCGTTGGGAGGCGTATATGCTGATGAAAGGAATTAAACCATGGATAATTACTATATTTACAACTCGTCAAGAAGTGCTAATAAAAGATCCAAATAAAGGTAATGTTGCAGATGCAAAACATGTTGATGATCGTTATCAACATGGGGCATTGGTGGACTTTAAGCGGCTTCGATATGTTGATGCAGTTTTAGAACAACTTGATCAAACCCATGATTTAAATGCAAGTTGCTACAGTTTGTCTAAAGATATATCTAATTTAAAATCAAAAAAATTCAATCCATCAAAATTACAAATAGAAAAATATAATGTAAATTTATTACCTTTTGTATTGCAAAAGGCAAAAGTTTCAATTGCAAAAATTAATTAATTAATCAAATGGATGATATAATCTCTATATTTTTATATTCTTATAAAAGAAAATAAGTTTTTGAAGAATTTCTACATTTACCATAAAAATGAATTATTAATGTACATAGTAACTACTGATCAAAGATAATGTCCAAAAAAATTGCGCACATTTGAAGACAGGACTTGAAAAAAACTTATTTCTGTGATTGATTATATTCACCACAAATACAATCAATCATCAAAGGAAGCAGGCCATGGAAAAAGTTATGTAGGAAACGGAAAAGTCAATAGACAACGACATCAAGATTGATGAAACGGAAGTCGAAAACCATCTGAACCGCCTTGGGCGGCAGTCTGTAGAGGACACGATTAACTGCCTATAGGAAGCGTATGTGGACATCATTTGCAATGCCAGCAGCCAGCAGTATACCTTGACACCCATGAGGAGTAGGACGAACAGAAGCTAATGATGAAGTCTAGCGAGGCCCGGATATGTTGAATAGAGAAGTATGGAAATAAAAAGTCCGGGAGGAAAATAATGGAAAGGCGAGTTGAAAAGACTAATAACCGTCAGCATAGCAAGTTGGCTGATAATGCGACTATAAATGCATTTGCCTGTAAATGGCGGGCGAAAGTTTTTGAACGCAGCCGTGACATTGAAAATTGCGCTTTTGCGGATGAATGTGATGCTTTGGGCTTCCACACGGATTGCGGCGAGTCTTTTAACAGAGCATTTCCAGAAATTTATTTTCGTGATATCGATGGTTTTGAAAACGTTGTTGCGGAAATCGATGATATATTCTTGCTTGGCACCGCGATCTTTTCATATTGGTGTTGGTTCTCTCATTGGAATGAATTTCACGATATTTGTGGTGATGAGCCCAGAAAATGGTTCATTTTGGCTTTTGATCGGTTGAATGAGATTACGAAGGAAAAGTAAAAAATAATATGGAGTTAGAGATAATGACAAATGAAATGAATATAAGCAAGCCATCTTTTGAAGAACTGCTTAAGAAACCTATACATATTAACAAGAATAAAGATGAGGACAAGAAGGATAAGCATAATAAGGAAGAAAAAAAAGTTCTTTATAAAGAATATTTTAATTATGTTGAGGCTTTATATGATGAATGGAGCAATAGAATAGTCAATTATCCAACCTTTAAAAACATGCAAAAATGTTTGGGAAGCCTGAATCCTGATCTTCCACCACAGTTCTTCACTGGTGACATCGAATCCGATGTGGTTATGATTTCTCTTAATGGTCATGCAGGAGACAAGAAAAAGGATTCTGAAATCGATGCTACAATTTTCTGTAAAACTTTTGTAGAATATTTTGATTTTTGGGAAGAATTTGCTAAAAACAGATATAGCCCAAATGGCAAAGCAAATATAATTAATAAAGTTTCATATTTTGACCAAAAGCTTCATTGCTTTATCAGCGGTAATACAGAAAAAGCAAAAAGTGAAGATTTGGCTGAATGGAATTTCTTTCATATGGAATTGTGTCCTTTCCTTTCTAGTAGTTATCATTCTATAAAAAAGCCTGCACAAGAAATAATGAAAAAATTTTTATTCCGTGTTTTGGATGCTATCGCGCTCTATCCACGAAAACGAATTCTTGTTCTCAATAGGCAAGTTTGTAAAATATTAGATAAACTTCCAATGAAAGATAATAATGATAATTACCCAGAACAATCTAAAGATGTAAAAGAATTGTGGATTCAAAAGCAAAGACTTGAAAGTAAACCAATAACATTTAATAATTACAAAATTAAAGCATTTAGAATAGATTATAAAATACAACGTATAATACGTGATGGAGAGGCGTTCAAAGAAAGTGGCAGTCCACTAGATATTATTGCTGTTCCCACATTTGCCAAACAGTCTATGGCTGGTAAAATTCTTATAGAATATGGTCAAAAAGCTTTTGATGAGCAAAAACACAAACACGATCTCGAATATCTAAAAGAAGCTATTGGCGTATTATAAGCCAAATATAACAAACTTGTTCGAATGACACTGTCTGAAAAACGTTACATCGTCGCGAAGCGAGACCGAACGAAAAGTACGGAACCATGCGGTAACCGCATGCAAGTGCCTCGAAGACCACGGCGTAGCCTACAGCGAAGACGGGCGGAGTGGCGCGTAGCCTGCGGACAAGATAATTCTCTGCCTTTGCGCCCGTAAGGGCGCCACTCAATTCTGAATTATGCATTGTGATTGTAACACAACCTTGTAGTGAAATTGTGTTTGAAAAATCGCAACTCACGTGTTGAAATGGTTGAAAAATACTTTGCGGACGATATGGTATAGTAGAGCGGATGGTTCTCTCGTGGGAAGTAGATGTCATTTTATCCCCTTGAACACGAATCACGTCCGATAGCCTCCAATGTCCGAATCCGAATCGAAAACATATGGTGTTTTTCTTTCCTACGCACACAAAGATGCGGAGGAATATGGTGAACACTACATCATGAAGATAAAGGAAGCTATTGAGGAAGCCATCGAAGATGTGGCTGGAGACCATTCCAAAGTTTTTCTGGATACGTCTGCTTTGAAGGAAGGCGATCTCTGGCAGTCGAAGATTATCAAAAAGATGAGGGAATGTTACGTTTTTCTCTGTCTTGTCTCTGAGAACTACAAAAAATCACAGAACTGCGCTCGAGAGAGAATTTGGTGGAGCAGAAGGGAAATACAGAGAGGACGGTTGCTGAAAGACACGTATCCAATCTATTACGTGAAATTGGATGATGGACTTTTTAGCGATAAACAACCAACTGACATACGTAATCTGGCTTCATTGCAAAAAGAAGATCCAGAACCATGGTTTGGCGAAGATATTGGAGATGCTGCACATCAGGCAAATAACTTCAAACGGCGGTTAAAATTCTTCAAAATGATATCAGGCAAAAAATAATAGAAGCTAAAACTGCCCATGACAGCTTTAGTTCTCTTGATCCGCTTACTCGAAACTTTGTAGGACGTGTTGACGAATTGATACGCCTTCATGAAATGTGTCAACATGTCTATCCTATTATCCATGGCGAAGGCGGTGTTGGAAAGACACAATTGGCGACTGCGTATGCCACAGGTTTTGCAGATGAATATCCAGAGGGACGTTTCCTTATCAGAATGAAAGGAGTACACAGTTGGGATGAAGCATTTACCAAAATGGTTTTTAAATATGGAAGTGGAACAACATCTATTATAGAAGTTTGGCAATATTTGGGTATTGATAAAAAAATAATAAATAAATCATCAGTACTACAAAATGATAAAACAAAGAATGGGATAACGGATGAACAATTGGATGAACAATTGGATGAACAATTGGATGAACAATTGGATGAACAATTGGATGAACAATTGGATGAACAATTGGATGAACAGAAGAAAGATGTATTGAATCTGCATAGAGAAGTTATAAAAGCTCTAGCAACAAAAGCATCTAAGGGTAAGTTGCTTATTGTTTTGGATAATGTTGATGTTGAGAATCTATTTAGTCAGGCATCAATACAAAATGACATGTTTTGTAGATTATCGATTTCGGAAAAGATAAAGCGTAATATCCATATCATAGCGACGACAAGGCCTAATCAGAGTTCCAAGTTCAATGATCTAAGTGATTTTCAGCTATTTAAATTAGAAAATCTTTCTGATAAAGATGCCTTTGAACTGCTATGCTTGAGTGGTAACAATCAATATCCATTTGCCAATTATTCTCCTGATAGTTTAGACAAGCATAATCTAGAGGAGTACGAGGCTGCACATGAATATGTCCATTTGCTTCAAAATCATGCCTGGTCGCTGGAAATTGATTCCGCCTTTATGGCAGAACATTATGCTGAAGGTTTTACATTCAAAAATCGTATACAGGAATTACATGAGCGATTTCAATTAAAACCTGGTCAAACTATCCATGGGGCGAATTCTCCTGATGTCCTTTTAAAACCGACTCTGGACAAAATTATCGCTATGAATCATGGCAAGGAGATTCTGGACTTGGCCGCATTTGCGGCTTGTTTCAATGCAGATGGGATTCCATTGAATATTCTTCGGTATTATTGGAGAGATTGCTGTCAACGCACTAAAGGACAACAAGAAATACCATTTGATATTCCCAAAAATCGATTGACAAGATATCATTTAATAACCATTCATGAAGAACTGGTAAAAATGCATCGCTTAACACAATCTGTATTGCGCAAAATTGCATTGGAACAGTTGGAAGGAATCGGTGATTTTCTTAAATCATGTATGGCAGTTACACAGGAATACTGGACGAATATTCTCATCGAAACACCAGAGTTATTTGATTTATGCCCAGAATATATAATTTCCCCAAATATGTGGGGAAAATTGTTGAGACAACCAATGTTAGTAAATAAATGCCCATGGGGAATTTTAAGTGGCAAAGAATGGAGTAAATTACTTCAAGAACAGCCTAAAATTGCTAAAGACTGTCGAATCAACGTACCATGGGAAAAACTATCCAATGAAGACTGGAGAGAGTTGCTGATAAAGCAACCGACAATAGCCAAAGATAATAATGTCAATGTTCCCTGGGATAAGTTTTCTAATACAGATTGGATATGTATACTAAAAGAACAATCTAAAATTATCCTATATTATCAGATCAATGTACCATGGGAAAGATTTAATAGTTGGGAATGGAATGGATTGATAATTAATTCTAGCCATATAATTTATCATCTGAAGCATGTTAACATTCCATGGGAGATATTCAACGGGTATACTTGGAGTGTGCTACTTAGGGCATACCCCAAAATATCTCAAGAAAAAAAAATCAATATTCCTTGGGAAAAACTATCTAGTAATCATTGGAGTAAATTGTTAACTATACACCCGAAAATTGCCAAGGAAAATGGAGTTTCAGTCCCTTGGGATAAGTTTGATTGTATCGATTGGTGTTCTTTACTTTCTGAACAGCCGAATATTACGCAAGAATATCAAATTGAGATTCCATGGGAAAAATTTAACTATTCTTTGTATGTGATAAGACATTATACTACGTGGGGCGAAATTGATAAGAATGTAAATAATTGGGCGTATTTACTCTCATTATATCCTAAAATCATACAGATATATCCTAGTAAAATTCCATGGGAACTATTATCTGGTAGTGATTGGAGTTTATTTCTTTCTAATCAAACAGATTTTATCATTCAGCATCAAATTGCTGTTTCATGGCAAAAGCTAGATGTTTTTGACTGGATAGAATTACTTGGCAAACAACCTCAAATTGCCAAAACTTTCCATGTCGAAATCCCATGGGAAAAGTTCTCTTGGAGCGATTGGAAATATTTGTTAAGCATTCAACCGAAAATTTTCAAAGTATATCAAGATGAAATTCCTTTGGAAAAACTTGAAAAACAGCTTCCTTGGCACAAGATACTCCAGATGTCCCCAGAAATAAGTGTTATGTATCCAAATAAAATTCATTGGGAGAATTTTTGTGGGAAGGATTGGAGTATTTTACTCAGTAATCAACCTCAATTTGCTGAAAAATGTTGTTGGGAACAATTAGATAATAAGAATTGGAATGAAATACTAGAAAAACAACCACAGCTCATAAAATATAAAAAAAATAATTTTTCCTAAAAAATAACTAAATTGTAATAATGATAATTTCTAAAAAATTGCGTATATTTGAAGATTGGACTTGAGAAAGACCTATTCCTGTGATTGATTATATTCACAACACAAAATAGACTTGGATACATGTTCGTTCCCAAGCCTTTTAACTATTTGGCAGTTCTAACTTCCTGCCTTTCAATAATTATTAATTGTTAATTGTTAATTATGCATAATGCATTATGAATTATGCATTATGCATTGAAAAGTCTTACGCCCCATGGTGTAGTTCAACACGTTCAAGGAGTTCGTCGAGCCATTTGTCTTCACCGCAGTGGCGGGCGAATTTTTCGTAGTTCGGCGTATGCATGTCGGTGCCGCCGGAGGAGAGGAGCTTGTGTTTCACGCAATATTCGCGATAGAACGGCGTGATCTCTTCGGGGAAGCAGCTTTGAGAGCATTCGATGCCGTCGAGCTGGAAGAGATCGCAGAGGGCGT
>JAEEGL015370582.1_pt1 | contig 18105 bp, 18 predicted proteins | sample 9134231 | NCBI WGS metagenome assembly JAEEGL01 (sample SAMN16246548, study PRJNA631951) | gut metagenome | biome: gut microbiome; feature: rumen; material: fiber-attached | host: Bos | place: Iran: Karaj | collected 2018-10 | reverse complement strand
GAAATAACACGTCAGCACCGAAATGCTCCGCCGTGATCGTAGCGGCCGGAAGCTCTGTCCGTATGGGCTTTGATAAACTCCTCGCCCCGCTTGCAGGCTCTGCCGTGCTTCTTCGGACGCTGCGCGCCTTCGAAAGTTCGGAATTCGTCAACGAGATCGTGGTCGTTACGCGCATGGACAAGGTCAGCGAGATCGCCGATCTCTGCGCGCAGAATGCCATATCAAAAGTATCAAAGGTCGTGGCCGGCGGAAAAACCAGGATGGAATCTTCCCTGATCGGCGTTTCCTCCGTCAAATCGAACGCAAAGCTGATTGCGATCCATGACGCAGCGCGGCCGCTTGTCAGCGACGCGCTGATCAAGCGTGTCGTTTGTGCCGGAGCTGAGCATATGGCCGCGGTGCCCGTTGTCCCCAGCACGGACACGCTCAAGGCCATCGGTGACGATAACCTCGTGATCGGGACCGTCGATCGCGAGTCGACCTATCGGGTGCAGACGCCGCAGGTGTTCGATTCCGTTCTGATCAAGGGCGCGCTGACAAAAGCGGCCGAAAAAGGGCTCGCCCTGTCCGACGACAGCGCAGCCATGGATATGACCGGATTTAAGACCTATGCGGTCGCCGGCGAGGAAGATAATATCAAGATCACGACGCCGCGTGATCTGATGATCGCGGAGGCGATCCTGCAGAACAGGGGAGAGCAATGAGGATCGGTCACGGCTACGACGTACACCGTCTTGTCGAGGGCAGGAAGCTGATCCTCGGCGGCGTTGAGATCCCTTGGGAAAAGGGGCTTCTGGGCCATTCCGACGCGGACGTGCTTCTGCACGCTCTCATGGACGCCATACTGGGTGCCGCCGCCCTCGGCGACATCGGGCAGCTCTTTCCGGACAACGATGCGCGTTTTACCGGGGCAGACAGTATGCTTCTTCTTGCGGAAGTCGCACGTCTTCTGAAAAAGTCGGGATATTGTCTTGTCAACGCCGACTGCACCGTCGTTGCCCAGCGGCCGAAGCTGATGCCTTATATTCCTCAAATGCGCCGCAATATCGCCCGCACGCTCGGAACAGGGGAAGACGCGATCAGCGTCAAAGCCACGACGGAGGAAGGACTCGGCTTTACGGGCGACGGATCGGGGATCGCTGCGCACGCAATCGTTCTGATTGAAAGACTATGATCAGCCTCACACACGGAGGCATAGAATACGATGTACCGTGTGAGCTATACAGAATCTGATTCGGAGCATGGTTCGACCATGCTCCGATTTTTTGTGAGGTGACCATATGAAGCACTATCTTATCATGTGCCGCAGCATTACGAGCGCACAGCGCGCGGCGCGCCTGCTTGAGCGCGCAATGATCCGCGCGACTGTTGTCAAGGCGCCCGGCCGTTTGTCGCGCAACGGCTGTGCCTATGCTGTCCGTATCCGCACGAAACCGGAAGAAGCGCTCGGAATTCTGCGCAGGAATGAGATCCCGATCGGAAAGGTCTTTTTGACCGAAGACGAAAACGAATACAGGGAGGTCTCGCTTTGATCTATCTCGACAGTGCAGCTACGTCTTTTCAGAAGCCTCCTCAGGTTTTGCGTGCCGTCGAGAACGCGCTTCGGCAGGCGGCCAGCCCCGGCAGGGGTGCTTACGGTGCGGCGATGAAAGCCGCGGATATCATGCTCGATGCGCGCGAAAGGGCCGCATCTTTCTTCAACTTCCGCTCGCCGGAACGTGTCGTGATGACCATGAACGCAACACACGCGCTGAACATTGCGATCCGCTCGATTGCAAAACCGGGCGGGACCGCCGTCGTCTCTTGCTATGAGCACAACGCCGTCGTGCGTCCGCTGCACGGATGCGGCGTAAAAATCAAGGTCGCGGAAGGGGAGCTTTTCGACAGCGAAAGCCATTTGCAGTCGTTTCGGGATCTGCTCCCCGGGGCGGATCTCGCGGTCTGCACACACGTGTCGAACGTCTTCGGCTATATCCTACCGATACGTGCGATTGCGGACCTGTGCCGGGAGAATGGCGTGCCGCTCATCATAGATGCCTCGCAAAGCGCCGGCGTGCTGCCGATAGACGCGGATGCTCTCGGCGCGGATTTTATTGCCATGCCGGGGCATAAATCGCTGCTCGGCATCCCGGGAAGCGGTCTTCTCCTTTGCTGCGGAGATGCTGCGCCTCTCCTCTTCGGCGGATCGGGGAGCGACAGTATGTCCCGGGAAATGCCTCCCTATCTCCCGGAGCGCCTCGAGGCCGGAACTCAGAACGCGCCCGCGGCCGCTGCGTTGCGCGCGGGGCTCGGCTATATTCAAAACAGGGGGCGGGAGAGGATCGAAGCACACGAAAAAGAGCTATGCCGCCATATGGCGGAGCTTCTCGGCAGAAATGACGATATAGAGCTTTTCCTTGCGCCGCAGGGTGAGCAGAGCGGCGTTCTGTCTTTTCGCGTGCGCGGCACGGACTGCGAGCGGATCGCTGCGGAACTTTCAAAAGAGGATATCTGCGTCAGGAGCGGCCTGCACTGTGCGCCTCTGGCGCATCAAAGCGCGGGCACCCAGGACAGCGGCACCGTCCGTCTCAGCTTTTCTCCCTTCAATACGCACGGAGAGATAGAAAGAGCAGCCGCAAAGTTAAAAAAAATTATATAATTTGACCGCCGTTTTCATTTGCCTTTTTTCCCGGGATGCTATATAATAAAGTGATAAAAAGGGAAAGTATGTGATCCCGACAAAGAGGTTGCCTGTATGGAAGCTTTGAGAACAGCACTGGAGCGGTCGCTCAATCTGCTCACCACAATGGGCTGGGCAGACATTGTCGACATCCTGCTTGTCGCATATCTGATCTATAAAGTGATCTGGCTCGTCAGAAGGACAAATTCCTATAATCTCGCAAAGGGGATCTTCGTCTTTCTGATCGTAATGCTGCTGGCAGACCTGTTCCGTCTTAAAATGATCAGTTTTGCCCTGCGCAAAACAGCGGAGCTCGGCCTGATCGCCCTTGTGATCCTTTTCCAGCCCGAACTGCGGCGTCTGCTCGAGAGGATGGGCAGCAGCTTTTCTTCCTCCCGCGGTGAGACAGGCACGGAGATGGACTCCACCATCGCACACACCGTGCTGGCCTGCACAGAGATGTCCACGTCCCGCACGGGCGCACTGATCATTTTTGAACGCGGCGTCAAGCTCAATGAGATCATGAGCACGGGCACGATCATCAACGCCGATACGAACGCCGAACTGATCAAAAATATTTTCTTCAACAAAGCGCCTCTTCATGACGGGGCGCTGATCATCCGAGACGGACGTATCGCGGCGGCCGGTTGTGTCCTCCCGCTTACAAAAAGCACAAATCTCAGCAAGGAGCTCGGCATGCGTCACCGCGCCGGGATCGGCTTGAGCGAGCAGTCGGATGCCGTGGTGGTCATCGTCTCGGAGGAGACGGGTTCGATCTCCGTTGCAATCGACGGGATGCTCAAGCGCCACCTGACGGCGGCGACTTTGGAGCGTCTTCTCCGCGCAGAACTGATCGTTGAAGAAATCGGCAGGGACCAGCGCGGGATTAAGCTTTTGCTGAACAAGCTCTTTAAGGGGAAAAACGATGAAAAAGACCAGCTTGATGAGAAAACTGTATAACAGCAGGCTCTTTTGGGTGATCATAGCTCTGATTGCCTCTCTTTCCCTGTGGATCTACGTTATCAGTCAGGAGACGGAGGAGTATACGCAGACATTCCGCGGCGTTCAGGTCGTTCTGGTTGGGGAGGACATCCTCCTCAATTCCCGCAACATGGTCGTAACGGATCTCAGCACCAGCACCGTTACCGTTGAAGTTTCCGGCCCCAGAAGGATTGTCGGCGCCTGGAGCGCGGACGACCTGACCGCCCAGGTGGATGTGAGCAAGCTCACCCAGTCCGCTTTCACCTCTCTGCAATATACGGTAAAGTTTCCCGACGGGACGGATACCAGCGCCGTAAAGACTAAATCCAAGATTCCGGAGACGGTGAACTTTATGGTCTCCGCCCAGACAAAGAAGGTCGTCCCCGTCGTCGGGAGCTTTGAGGGCAGCGTGGCCGAAGGGTTTACGGCTGAAACACCCGAGTTTGAGCCCTCAACGATCACGGTGTACGGACCGGAAACGTATTTGAAAAACATTTCGCGCGTCTGGGTGGAGTTTGGAAACGCCGAGGTCAACAGCACGTATTCTGTTGATATCGGATATACGCTGCAGGACGAGGATGGACAGGAGTGTTCAACGACCGGACTTAGCTTTTCCAATGATGTTGTGCGTGCGACGCTTCGCGTCCTGGCCGTAAAAGAGGTTCCGCTCAGCATCGACCTGATCGGCGCCGCCGGTGCGACAAGCGCCAACACCAAGATCAACATTGAGCCGGCCTCGATCACGCTGGCCGGTGACACATCCATCCTTGCAAATCTCAACCGTATTTCTCTGGCGACCATCTATCTCGGCGACTTTGAAAGCACCTATGACAACGAATACCGCATCATTTATGACGACGGGCTGAAAAACCTTTCCGGCATCACGGAAGCACATGTCAATATCGAGATCGTCGGCCTCGAAACACGCAGTTTTTCCATACCGCATGAGAATATGTCCTGTATCAATGTTACGGACGGATACCTTGCCGAAGTCCTCTCTGAAAACCTCGTCGTCCGCCTGCGCGGGCCGAAAGAGGCGCTGGAGCAAGTCAGAAGCGAGAACATCCGCGCCGTGGCCGATCTGAAGGACTATAACACCTCTCTGGGACAGTATATGCCTCCGGTGAAGATCTCCGTCGACGGCTTTCCCGATGTCGGCGCGATCCGGGATTATACGATCTCCATCGAGATCAGGAAGGGCTGACCATGACGCAGGAAGGGATCGTTACCAAACTGTTTCCGAACGGCATGGCCGAGATCGCAGTGACAAGGATGACTGCCTGCGGAGGAAATTGCGGAAGCTGTGAAAGCTGCATGCTTCAAAGCGAGGTCAAAACTCTTGCAAAGAATCTGGTATCGGCCCAGCCTGGGCAGCGCGTTCTGATCGAAAGTCGCTCCTCTGCGGTTTTCGGTGCGATCTTTCTCGTGTACGTGATGCCGCTCGTCTTTTTCCTTCTCGGCTACGGCACCGCCAGCCTTGCCGGACTTCGGGAGGGGCTGTGCATTCTCTGCAGTTTTATCGGGCTCGCCTTCGGTGCGCTTTTGCTTGTTCTCTCGCAGAAGAGGAAAAAGAAAAAAGAGATCGAATACGATATCATAAAATGTCTGTAAAAGGAGTAGACAGTATGATCAAAAGCATGACCGGCTACGGAAGTGCGAAGGGCAGCGCCGGAGATCTGCAGATTTCCGTTGAGGTCAAAAGCGTTAACAATCGCTATCTGGATGCCTCTGTCCGCATGCCGCGCAGCTTTCTTTTTGCCGAGGATGCGGTAAAGGCGGCGATCGGACGGCATATTTCACGCGGAAAGGTCGATATGTTCATCAACATCGATTCCTCCGCCTCTGACGATATGAGCGTCAAGGTCAACGAGCCTCTTCTCAAAGGCTATCTTGAAGCGATCCGCTTAATCTCTGAAAAATTCGGCCTGGAAAATGATCTTACGGCCGTTTCCGCCTCCCGCTTTCCCGACATACTGTGCGTGGAGAAGAAAGATCAGGACGCGGATGCGCTTTCGGCGGGCATCACAGCGGTCGCGGAGCAGGCTTTGTGTGACTTCGACGCGATGCGCTGCCGTGAAGGGGAGAAGCTTTGCGCTGATATAATAAATAAACTTGAGACAATCTCCTCCCTCGTTGAGACAGTCGAACGCGAATCGCCCAAAACCATCGAGGCTTACCGGAACCGTCTTCGTGAGAAGATGAACGAGGTCCGTTCCTCCGCAGGTGTCGACGAAAACCGCATCCTTGCGGAAGCCGCGATCTTTTCCGACCGCGTTGCCGTCGATGAGGAGACGGTGCGGCTGAGAAGCCACATGTCCCAGCTTCGCTCCATGCTCTCCGCGGGATCTCCGATCGGCAGAAAGATTGATTTCCTTATTCAGGAATTTAACCGAGAAGCGAATACGATCGGCTCAAAGTGTCAGAATTCCGATATCGCCCATGTCGTGGTCGAACTGAAATCGGAGATCGAAAAGATCCGCGAGCAGATTCAGAACATCGAGTGAGGCTGCCATGAAATTGATCAATATCGGCTTCGGAAATCTTGTATCTGCCGAAAGGATCGTTTCCATCGTCAGCCCCGAGTCCGCGCCCATCAAGAGAATGATACAGGATGTGCGCGACAGGGGATTGCTGATCGACGCCTCCTTCGGGCGAAGCACCAGATCCGTGATCGTCACAGACAGCGGTAATCTGATCTTATCCTCGCTTGCGCCGGAGATCCTGGCCCAGCGCGCGGAAGAAAAAGAAGAATAAAAAGAGGCAGGACATTACCATGCAGAACAGAGGCAGGCTGATCGTCATTTCCGGCCCCTCCGGAGCCGGAAAATCCACCATCGTTTTCAAGGCCATCGAAGGTCGTGACGACATGTGTTTTTCCACTTCCGTTACCTCCCGCAAGGCCCGTCCCGGCGAAGTGGACGGCAGGGAATACTTTTTCATCGACCGCGAACGTTTTTTGCAGATGATCGCAAACGATGAACTTCTCGAGCATGCGGAATATGTCGGCAATTTCTATGGCACGCCGCGCAGATTCGTCGAAGACAAGCTTGCTGCCGGAGTCAGCGTTTTTCTGGACATTGAAGTGCAGGGTGCCCGCCAGGTCAGCGAGAGAATGCCTGAGGCGATCAAGATTTTTGTGATCCCGCCGTCGCTTGAAGAGTTGCGAAACAGGCTTGTCAAGCGCGGAACCGACAGCCCCGAGGCTATCGAAGGACGCCTCAAGCGCGCAAAAGAAGAGTATGCCGAGGCGGACTTTTACGACTATATCGTCGTCAATGACAAGGTGGAGATCGCTGCGGCGGAGCTGCAGGCCATCCTCACCGCGGAACAGTGCAGGTTTTCGGTCAGAAGGCACTGGCTGAAAGAGGTCTGAAAGGCCGATACTAAAAAAGGAAAAACATGCCGCAGTGCGGCAGATAGGAGTAAACCGTTATGATGCTTTAGCCCCCCGTAGCCGAGCTTGTTGATAAGATCGGCAGCCGTTACCAGCTTGTCAATCTCGTTGCGCGCCGCGCACGAGTTATCTCCGCTACCGCCGAGGAAAACGGTATCCCGCTTGACAGGAAGCCGGTATCCTCCGCGATTGATGAGGTCTATACCGGAAAGCTCGTCATCAAGAAATAAGCTTTTTTCATTTTTTCTGCAAGGTGGTGCCCATCGTGCCGATCTGTGTTGCCAAAATAGCGGTCTCCGCCGCGACATACAGCATGGACAGGCCATTCGACTACCTTGTCCCGGAAGAACTTGCCGCATCTGTTTCCGTCGGCACGCGGGTAACCGTGCCCTTTGGAAGAGGGAATCGCAGTTGTGAGGGCGTCGTTCTTGCACTTTCCGATACAAGCGGCATGCCCTCGCTCAAATGCATCCGAAGCGTTCTGGATCATGAGAACGTGCTCGATGAAGGGCAGATCAAGCTGGCGCTCTTCATGCGCGAACGCTTCTTTTGCACGGTCTTCGACGCCGTACGCGCGATGCTTCCGGCCGGCCTTTGGTTTGACGAGCAGGGAAGGCAGAAAGCAAGCGATAAAACGATTGAGATCGCCTCTCTTGCACTTTCAAGCGACGAAGCCGAGGCGCTCGTCGAAGCAAAGCGTCTCCGTTCGCCTCAGCAATCGGCCTTATTGGAGCTTCTTTGCTGTTTTGGCACGCTTCCCGTGCGTGACATGCTTCTCCACACAGGGGCAAAACGTCCGTCGCTCAACGCGCTCGAAAAAAGCGGCGCGATTGTTCTGAGCAGGCGAGAGGTCTATCGCCGCCCCGAGATCAAAAGTCCCGGTACGCTGCCTCTTCCCACCCTGAACGACGCGCAGGAGAAAGCATATCTCGGCCTGAAGGAACTTGCTTTCGGCGGCCGTGCTGCAGCCGCCCTGCTTTTCGGCGTTACGGGAAGCGGGAAGACGAGCGTTTATATCCGCCTGATCGACGATGTACTGAAGGCGGGGAAGAGCGCGATCCTGCTTGTTCCCGAGATTGCGCTTACGCCCCAGATGCTTTCGACTTTTTCTGCCCATTTCGGAGAACAGGTCGCCGTTCTGCACAGTTCTCTTTCGATTGGCGAGCGATATGACGAATGGAAAAGGATTCGCCGCGGTGAAGCCCGTCTCGTCATCGGCACGCGCAGCGCGGTTTTCGCCCCCGTGAGGGATCTCGGCGTTTTGATCATCGACGAGGAGCAGGAAGAGACCTACAAATCCGAAAACTCGCCGCGCTATGATGCGCGTGAGGTGGCCAAATTCCTTTGCGCCCGGTCCGACGCCCTTCTCCTGATGGGCTCGGCGACACCGCGCATTGAAAGCATGTACCAGGCCCGTGTCGGGAAATACCGATATTTTGAGCTGACCGAGCGCTATAATGAAAAAAAACTGCCCTCCGTTACGATCGTCGATATGAAGAGAGAGCTGCGCCGCGGCAACGGCGGAGACATCAGCTCTTTCCTTCGCGAAGAGATCCGGAAAAACATCGAATCCGGAGAACAGAGCATCCTCTTTATCAATCGCCGCGGCGCAAACAAACTTGTCAGCTGCGGCGAATGCGGTTTTGTCTACCGATGTCCGAAATGCAGTGTTTCCCTTACCTATCACAGCGCGCGCAGACGCTTGATGTGCCACTATTGCGGCTATTCGCGCCGCGTTGACGGTGTTTGCCCCGACTGCGGAGGCGACCTGAAATATGTCGGGAGCGGCACACAGCACGTTGAGGAAGAGCTGCGGGGCTGTTTCCCCGATACCGAGATCCTTCGTATGGACACGGATACCGTCACCCCCCTGGGCTCGCATGAGAAGCTGCTTGAGCGTTTTCGCAGCGAAAACGTCCCTATCATGGTCGGTACGCAGATGGTCACAAAGGGTCTGAATTTTGAAAACGTCACGCTTGTCGGCGTTATCTGCGCGGATCAAAGTCTGTATTCCGGTGACTACCGCGCGGGCGAGAGGACCTTTTCGCTCATTACGCAGGTCGTGGGCAGAAGCGGCCGCGGAGAAAAGGCGGGCCGCGCTGTTATCCAGACCTTTACGCCGGACAACCAGACGATCCGTCAGGCGGCCGTCCAGGACTATGAAGATTTTTACGCCTCTGAGATCGAGCTGCGCGCGCTTCAAAACGCGCCCCCGATCGTCGAGCGTTATACTGTCACCGCATCCGGACAGTCCGAGGAGCAAGTCGAGTGGACAAGCCGCTATCTGTTCGATCTCATGAGCCTTGCGGCCGGGGAGATCCCCGGGACGACCGTGCTCGGCCCCGCGCCGCTGAGCGTCTTCAAGGTCAACGACCGATTCAGATATCGCGTTAATGTCACCGGAAAAAACGGCACGGCGATCCGGAAAGCGATCGCCGCTGCGATCATCGAATGTTCCGGCGACAAACGCTTCCGCGGCGTGAGTATTTTTGCAGACCACGACCCCCAAGACTAAACGGTCCGTCATATTTTTCCGACGGACAACAAGGAGACGTCAATGGCAACCAGAAACATCGTGACAAAGGAAGAACCTTTGCTTTATAAAAAAAGCCGCCCCGTCAAAGCCTTTGACGCGCGTCTTCATCAGCTTCTCGACGATATGGCGGAAACGCTGCTCTCTTCCGGCGGCGTCGGACTGGCTGCGCCGCAGGTCGGCGTGCTGCGCCGCGCTGTACTGGTGATCGAGACCAACGTTCCCGAAGGGGAAGAGGAAAAGCTGATCGAACTGATCAATCCCGAAATCATCGAGAGCTCCGGCGAGCAGTACGGAGCGGAAGGCTGTCTCAGCTTTCCCGACGAATATGGCCTTGTCAAGCGCCCCCTGGACGTGACCGTCCGCGCGCAGGATCGAAACGGCGAGTCCTTCACCGTCAGCGGCACGGGCCTTACGGCACGCTGCTTCTGCCATGAGATCGACCATCTTGACGGCATTGTTTTCACCACGCTTTGCGATCGCATGCTCACGAAGGAAGAGCTGGAAAAAGGACAGGTCGAGGAGTAAGAGATCATGCGAATCGTTTTTATGGGAACGCCCGATTTTGCTGCGGCCTCTCTTCGGCAGCTTCTTGACGACGGCTTTGAGATCGTCGGTGTTTTCACACAGCCGGACAGGCCAAAGGGGAGAGGGATGGAACTCAGCGCCTCTCCCGTAAAAGAGCTTGCACTTGCGCACGGTCTTCCCGTTTTTCAACCTGAAAAGATGCGTGACGGTTCCGCGCTTAAGATCATACAAGACCTGCAGCCTGACCTTCTCGCCGTTGTCGCCTATGGACGCATCCTTCCCCCTGAGATCCTTGAAGTGCCGAAATACGGCGCCGTAAACGTCCATGGATCGCTTCTGCCGAAGTACCGCGGCGCCGCGCCGATCCAGTGGGCCGTTCTCAACGGAGATGAAGTGACCGGCGTCACGACGATGTATCTGGCAAACGAGATGGACACCGGCGACATTATCTACACGCAGAAAACCGCTATCGGTGAATACGAGACTTCCGGCGAGCTGTATGACCGCCTCAAGCTCATGGGCGCGTCTCTTCTTTCGCGAACCCTGCGTGATATTGAAAAAGGGACGGCCCCCCGCAGAGCGCAGGAGCATGAAAAGGCGAGCTATGTCAAAATGCTCGACAAGTCTCTCTCTCCGCTTGATTTTTCAAAGCCGGCCCGTCTGGTCGTCAAGCAGATCTACGGCCTCCAGCCTTGGCCTGTCGCCACGATGACGATCGGAAAGGACGTATTCCGCGTCTTTGCCGCCGCCCTCGGAAGCAGGGACTGCCGCAAGACTCCCGGGACGATCCTTCACGCGGACGGCCGCGGCGTTGAGATCGCCTGCGGGAAAGGAGAGAGCGTCTTGATCACCGAGCTTCAGGCGCCTGGGAAAAAACGGATGAAGGCCGCCGATTTTCTGCGCGGCCATCCGATCACGGAGGATAAGGTATCTTGATCAGCTCTCGACAGGCTGCCCTGCTGACCCTTGAACGCTGCAGAAAAGACGATGCCTGGGTCTCCGCCGTGCTGGACGGCGTCATCAAAAAAGAAGGTCTGGACAGGCGGGATTCCTCGCTTGCGACCGCCCTTGTTCTGGATGTGCTGCAAAACCGCACGTATTACGATTTTTTGATCTCCCGCTTCTGCACCTTGCCTCCGGAAAAGCTGGAGAAGAGGGTGCTCGATATCCTGCGTCTCGGCGTATGCCAGCTCGTTTCTCTTGACAGGATACCTCCGCGCGCCGCCGTCAATGAAACAGTTGGGCTGTGTGCTTCATCCGGTGTGCCTCGCGCAAGCTCGCTTGTCAACGCCGTATTGAGGAAGATCGCCGAAAATTCGGATAAGCTCCCGGAGGTCCCCGGCGTCGGTACGGCGGAATATCTCGCTGTGCGCTATTCGCACCCGCTTTGGCTTGCGGAGCATTTTTTCCGGGAAAAAGGCTACGCCTTTACCGAGGCTCTTTTTGCGGCGGATAACAATCGCGCGCCGCTTGACATCCAGATCAACACGTGCCGCACGACGCGTGAGGATTATCTTCACCGCCTGCAAGAGCGGGCGATCCCGTATGAGATTCCGCCCTTCCCGGATGCTTGTATCTCGCTGTCGGGCGGTTCGGTGGGTGAGCTCCCCGGCTTTGACGAGGGTCTGTTCTTCATCCAGGACCGCGCCGCGCGTACGGCGGTTGAAATCGCCTCTCTCCGCAGCGGCATGCGCGTGCTCGACGCCTGCGCGAGCCCCGGCGGGAAGAGCTTTGCCGCCGCAATGGATATGGATAACCGCGGCGAGATCGTATCCTGCGACATCCATGAAAAAAAGCTTTCTTTGATCAGAGAGAGCGCCGGACGCCTCGGTTTGGAACTGATCCGTACGGAATGCCGCGATGCGCGTGAGTTCGCATCGGATTATGAGAACGCCTTTGACGCTGTCATTGCCGATGTGCCTTGCTCCGGTCTCGGCGTATTGCGCAAAAAGCCGGAAATCCGCAGCAAAAAAGCGGAAGAGATCCGATCTCTGCCTGCTATCCAGCGCGATATTCTGGCCAATCTTGCCCGTTACGTACGCCCGGGCGGGATACTCCTGTATTGCACCTGTACGATCCTCTGCCGGGAAAACGAGAACATCATCGAAGAATTTCTTTCCGCCCACGCAGACTATTCTCCCTGCGACTTCGCTGTCGGGGAGAGGCATTCCGAAAACGGATGCTATACCTTTTTTCCGCATATTGATCGCACGGACGGATTTTTCGTCTCAAAACTGATAAGGAAAAACGGATGAAAAAAGACATTCTATCCCTGCTCCCGGAGGAACTTGAGATCGGGCTCGTCTCGATCGGCGAAGCGAAATATCGCGCCGCACAGATCGGGCGCTGGCTGACGCGCGGCGTCCGCAGCTTCGGGGAAATGTCTGATCTCCCCAAAGCATTACGTGAGAAGCTTGCCGAGCACTTTTCGCTTTATCGGCCGAAGGTCCTCTCCAAACAGGTCTCCGCACTCGACGGCACGATCAAATACCTTTGGGAGCTCGGCGACGGCAATGCCGTCGAGACTGTTGTAATGAGCTACCAGTACGGCAATACCGTGTGCATTTCCTCACAGGTCGGCTGCCGTCAGGGCTGCGCCTTCTGCGCATCCACGATCGGTGGTCTCGTACGTTGCCTTGAGCCGTCCGAAATGCTTGATGAGGTCCTGTTTTCAGAGCTTGACAGCGGGAAAAAGATATCCAACATCGTTTTGATGGGCATCGGGGAACCGCTTGATAATTTTGACAATGTCGTCCGTTTTCTCAAGCTTGTCAATCATCCCGGAAGACTGAATATCGGCATGCGCCATATCACGCTCTCCACCTGCGGTCTGATCGAGCGCTTTGACGACCTTGCCGCGCTGGATCTTCAGCTTACGCTCACGGTCTCTCTGCATGCGCCGGACGATGAAACGCGAAGCCGCATCATGCCATCCAACCGCAGCAGGGGAGTCGATGCTCTGATCGAAGCATGCAGACGGTATTACCAAAAAACGGGGCGACGCATTTCCTTTGAATACGCGATGATCAACGGCGTCAACGACACCGAGTTCCACGCGCGCGAGCTTGTCCGCCGTGCGCATCAATGCGGGGCGCATGTCAATCTCATTCCGCTCAATCATGTGGAGGAACGACGCTTCAAGCCCTCTACGCAGGGGCACATGAAAGCGTTCATGAAGATACTGGACGAGGGCGGCGTCAATTATACCGTCCGCCGCACGCTCGGCAGCGATGTGGACGCATCCTGCGGGCAGCTGCGCAGAAAGATGGAGAAGAAGGCCGTAAAAGAGTAATCAGAGCTGGAGACGTTGGTATGGATTTCTTTGGAATGACCGACAAGGGTAAAGTCAGAAACGACAACCAGGACAGCTATATAATCGAGTACTGCGAGCCGAAGGACTGCGTCGTGACCGCGCTTTGCGACGGGATGGGCGGTGCGAAGGCCGGCGGTCTTGCCAGTCAGCTTTCCAATAAAGAGTTCGTCAACTATATTTACGGAAAGCTGACCTCTCGCGTCAGCCGCACGGTCGATTACCGCAGGCTTCTCACAGACGCCTGCTCGGACGCCAACGGCGTGGCATATGAGTATTCCAAGTTCGACGATGCCTATAACGGCATGGGCACCACACTTGTCGGCGGAGTTATCAAATCCAACGGAGAAGGGTATCTTATCAATGTCGGCGACAGCCGTGCTTACCAGGTCCTCAAGCGCTACGACACGATCATTCAGATAACGCGCGATCATTCGCTGGTCGAAGACCTTGTTGAATACGGCGCCATCACGAAGGAACAGGCGAAGCACCATCCCCAGCGGAATGTGATCACCCGCGCGCTGGGATCGGAAGCGGATGTCGAGCCGGACTTTTACGAGATCAATCTCGCTCCGGGAGACATGCTTATCCTTTGCTCCGACGGGCTTTCCAACATCGTTTCAGACGAGGAAATGCTGGATTACGCCGTGGACTATCCCGAACCGGAGATCCTCTGCCGCGCCCTGATGAGCAAGGCGCTCAATCGCGGCGCCCGGGACAACGTTACGGTCGTTGTCATCAAACGCTGAGCAAACTACGGAGCTGCTATGAACGAAGAAGAAAAATACATCGGCAAATTGCTTGATGACAGATACGAGATACTCGAGACCATCGGCGAAGGCGGAATGGCGCTTGTTTTCCGTGCACTTGATCACCGTCTCAATCGTTATGTGGCCGTTAAGATCATGCGCGAGGAAATGGCCAGGGACGAAGAGTTCCGCCGCCGTTTCTGCGCCGAGTCACACGCCGTCGCGATGCTTTCCAACCCCAATATCGTCGCGGTCTACGACGTCAGCCACAGCGACGAGCGGGAATACATCGTCATGGAGCTGATCTCCGGCATCACGCTCAAGCAATACATGGACAAAAAAGGCGCGCTTGACTGGAAAGAAGTCGTCCATTTCACCAAGCAGATCACGCGCGCGCTTTCTCATGCGCACGAGCGCGGCATCATACACCGTGACATCAAGCCGCAGAACATCATGCTCCTGCGCGACGGGACGCTCAAGGTCGCTGATTTTGGCATCGCGGCGCTTGAAAACGAGGTCTACGAAAACAACGGCCAGACCATCGGCTCGATCCATTATATCGCACCCGAGCAGGCCCGAGGGAACAGCCCGGATGCGCGAAGCGACATTTACTCGCTCGGCGTTGTCATGTATGAGATGCTTTCGGGAAAACTCCCTTTCACCGGGGACACGCTTGCCGAGATCGCCGTCAAGCACATGAACGCGAAGCCGGAGCCGCTTCGCTCCATTCTTCCCTCCATTCCCGAAGAGCTTGAACGTATTACGCTCAAGGCCATGAACGCCGATCTTGCCGGGAGGTATCAGACGGCGGGCGAGCTGCTCTCCGACCTAGACGAGTTCACGCAAAGCGCCATGAAACAGGAGATCCCCGCCGAAAGTGAAAACGACTCTCCTCCCAAGCCCGTCCTCTCCTACAGTGAGCTGACCAAAGCCAGCTATAACATTCGCCGCAAAAAAGCGTCCCGCGTCAGCTTCTTAAGCGGCTCCTTTGCCGTTCTTGTCCTGGCTGTCTTTCTCTTTGTTTTCCTTTGGAATTTCTGGGTGAAGGATCTTTTTTCTCCGGCCGAACGGATCGATCTGCCCAACTTTATCGGCAGCCGTTACGACGATGTGGTCCGTGATGCCGATTCGATCTACAACTTCATCATCACCGACGTCTATACCAATGACGAAGAGCCGGGGATCATCATCAGTCAAAAACCAGACCCCGGCAGAAGCATGAGCGTCGAAAACGACGGTGTAACGGTGGAGATTTCCGTCAGCCGCAGTATGACGTCGATCGAAGTCCCGGATGTCTCCGGTCTTGATTACCGCATGGCGGCCGAGCAGCTTCAAAAGATGGGTTTCTCCGTGGAGATCGAATCCGCGACAAGCGATTCCATCGCGCACAACTATGTGATCTCCACAAGCCCCGCTTCCGGTGAAATGGTCATCAGCGGTTCCAGGATCTACCTGAGCGTCAGCAGCGGTCCGCAGGTTCTGTATGTGGAAATGCCAAATCTGATCGGGCTTTCCGAGGAAGCAGCGATCAAAAAACTTGAGAGCAACAACCTCAGCTATGCCGGCTCCACCTGGGTGATCAGCCCTCTTGACAAAGGTACGGTCGTCGGCCAGGATGTGAAGATCGGCGAGAATGTCGAGGAGCACAGCAAGGTCACGCTTCAGGTATCGCTCGGGAACAACTGATGCCGGCCATGATTGAGGGAATCATCATCAAGGCCCTGAGCGGCTTTTTCTACGTCCAAACAGCAGACGGGATCGTTGCGTGCAAGGCGCGCGGAAAATTTCGCCTTGACGGTACATCTCCGCTCGTGGGCGACAGAGTACATCTCAGCACGGATAAAGAAGGATCGGGCCGCATCGATGCAGTCTGCGAACGAAAGAACTTCTTCATCCGTCCGGCCGTTGCCAATGTCGACGCGCTTGTTTTTGTTGCGGCGAACGTCAATCCGGTGACAGACCCGTTCTTGATCGACCGTGTGGCCGTGATCGCTCATGAGGCGTGCTGCGAGCTGATCGTCTGCGTGAACAAGATCGATCTTGACGCGGGTGACGATCTGTACGCCATCTATTCTGCCGCGGGCTTTCCGGTGATCCGGACAAGCGCCGAGACCGGTGAGGGGACAGTTGAGCTCCTCAAGGCAATGCAGGGAAAAGTCTGTGCTTTTACGGGCAATTCCGGCGTCGGGAAATCCAGCATTCTGAACGTCCTGCTTCCGGATGCAGACATCCCGACAGACGCTGTCAGCGAGCATCTCGGACGCGGCAAGCACACGACAAGACATGTCGAACTTTTTCCTCTCGGCAGGGGCACCTTTGTTGCCGATACGCCCGGCTTTGCGTCCTTTGAGATCCAGATGATGCAGGCGATCACAAAGGAGCAGCTTCAGTTTGACTTTCCCGAGTTTTCGCCCTATATAGGGCAGTGTCGTTTTCTGGACTGCGCCCATATCAAAGAGCCTGACTGCGCTGTCCGCAAGGCTTTGGCGGAGGGGAAGATCGGAAAAACACGATACGATTCCTATGTCCGCCTGTACGATCTGACGGCGAAACAGAAGCCCTGGGAGACAAAGAGCAGATAAAAAAGTCATAAGTCGACGCCCTTTCGCTTAAACTGTTATCAGTTGACGCGAAGGGGCGTGCTTTTTATGCGCAGAAACAGTTTTAATCTTTGGGGCATTATTGCGATCTGCTGCGGTCTTGTGATCATCCTCTCGCTCGTCCTGCCGACTTCCTTCTGGTGGTTCGTTCTGGCGGCCGCCCTGATCGGAGGGGGCGTGTGGCTGATCCGATGCTGTTGACCAGGTCTGAAAGGAGTTCGGGAGTGAAGATCATTGTTTTCCGCCTGCCGCGATTTCTGCGCGGTCTCATCTTATTTTTCAAGAGCAAAAGGGAATAAAAGCGCAGCGCGCGCTCATAGCCTTTACAAAGCACAGTAAAGGGGAGAGCCGATATGAACATTGCATTGAACGAACTGACGACAGCGTGCTGCCGGGAATCATTTCATCAAATCAAAACCGTCCTGGATCAAGCGGAGTGTATTGTTCCCGACGTTTATGAAGACATTGGACAAATCGTTTCCGCACGGGCGCAGATCTGCTTGAAAAGCAAAGAGATACAAGAACACACGGCCCGGATCGGCGCTTCTGCGGAGATACATGTTTTCTACATAACAGAAAGCCGCGAACGTGTCCGCTGTATGAGTTTTTCAAAAGATCTGGATATTTCCTTTGATTCGCCCTCTATCGATTCCGACTCCGCCGCGCAGATCGCGCTTTGCTGCATGGGCGTACAGGCACGGGCGGTCAACCCAAGAAAGATCTCCGCGCAGCTGAGCCTCCGCGCGGAGTTGTCCTGCTGGACTGAGGGGAGCTTCAGCATCCCGAACGCCGTGGAAGCGGAAGCGGGGGAGAGCGTACAGCTGCGTCTCGGCGGAGAGGACTGTGTTTTCACCTCTCAAGTGAGTGAAAAGAGCTTCGTTGTGAACGAGCAGATCCCTCTTTCCGCAGAAAACAATCCGACGGCGCTGTCTGACGTGAGCGCAAAACTCATCTGCCGCGACTCTCAGCCGATCGGCGCTAAGCTTCTTCTCAAAGGAGAGGTCGAGCTTAGCATCGCATACGAGACGCCGGACGCAGCCGCCCCTCGCTTTCTGGAACAAAGCCTGCCCTTCAGCGTCCTGATCGACATGCCGGATGAAAACGCCGCCCTCGGCCGCGTCATTTTGGAAACGACCGCTCTCTATGCCGATCTTTCCGACGCAATCAACGACAGCCGCGTTATCGAGCTGGAACTGCACGCAGTCGTGCAGTTAAGCTTTGAAAGAAAAGAGACGCTCAGCTTTCTCTCCGACGCCTTCGCATCAGCATGCCCGACCATCATCGAGGAAAGTTCGGTGCCCATCTGCCGGAGCCGCAGCCGGGACAGTCTGACAGTCAGCGCATCTGACCG
>JAEEGL013301194.1_pt1 | contig 18105 bp, 15 predicted proteins | sample 9134231 | NCBI WGS metagenome assembly JAEEGL01 (sample SAMN16246548, study PRJNA631951) | gut metagenome | biome: gut microbiome; feature: rumen; material: fiber-attached | host: Bos | place: Iran: Karaj | collected 2018-10 | reverse complement strand
ATAAAGCAGGCAATACTTTTGGTACATCATCAATGACCAGCAGATGGTATGAGGAAAAGAACAAGAACCGTACCTTGCAACTTTCTATTGGTTACAAATTTGCCGTTAAATAAAATGAAGGTGAAATGATGAATTACGAAGGAAATACTTCGTAATTCATCATTCATACATCAAACATTTTTACAAAGTTTTGTCTGGTTTTTCTCACATTCCAGAAAAAGAAAAGCGGAATAATACGTTCAAATGAATGAAATGATTCGTTTTTCAGACAATTATTATGAGTTACGATTGCTAACATATAGAGTTACGGTCGTAACTCATTACTTTATGAGTGCTAAAACTATGCTTTATGAATGCCAAGATACTGCTTTTTTCGATGAAAAATAGGGAGTTATTTCATCTTAATTAATAGTACGACATTACAATTCTTTGATAGTCAACCAATTAATAATATGCCGTTATTTTTCATTATTTCGCACCACTTCTAAATTATTTTGAAAAAACGGCTGGTATTTGAGGCAAAATTGCGAAATTGCATGACAACAAATTTGGATAATGAAAAAAATAGCATTATCTTTGCAAAGAGAATGACGAGTTCTCATCATAGTAACCATAACGACAAACATACAAATCATATCATAACACAAAATAACATGAAAAGACTATTAACCGTTTGCCTAATGGCAATGTTTTTCTTGGGTGTTTCTGCACAAGGGCGTGAAGTCATCAATTTTAATTTCGGATGGAAATTCCATTTAGGAGACGTTGACATGACTCAAATGAAGAGCGTTCCTATGTCCGACAACAGTTGGAAAACGATTGATGTTCCTCACGATTTCCAAATCGAACAACCTTGGGTGGCTCCCAATGCCAATGAGAGTTCTGACAATAGTGACGGAGCAGCCAATTTCAAGAGTCGTCTTTCTGCCCGAGGATTCAAGGAGATGGGAACTGGTTGTTACGTTAAAACATACACCCCCGCAGAGAGTCTCAAGGGCAAACGTATCATGCTCGATTTCGAAGGAATCATGTACGTCGGCGATGTTTACTTGAATGGTGAGCGTATAGGCGGAACCGATTATGGTTATCTTGGCTTTGAAATCGACCTATCGAAAAAGTTGCAATATGGCAAGGAGAATACCATTGGCGTTAAGGCCAGCACTACTAATCCCTTGAATTCACGATGGTATACGGGTGGTGGATTGTTCCGCGACGTGAAAATCATCATTACGGGAAACGACCTTTACTTTGCCCGCCATCCATTATTCATTACGACGAAGGATAACCATGAAGTGAACATCCAAGCAGAAGTAGCTAACTATACAAAGGCTGATCGTGTTCAACTGACTACGAAGATTATTGACCGCGAAGGAAATACAGTTTACGAGAAAACCGCAACCCAAAATTTCAATCGAAAGATGCGTACCAATGAAATGGCATTGGAACCCATCAACATCAACAATCCCAAACTATGGAGTTGCGAAAATCCTTATCTTTATACCGCTATTGTAACGCTTGCCGATGAAAATGGCAACGTGAAAGACATTGCTCGTGAGCGATTTGGCATTAGAACGATTGAGATTTCTCCTGAATTTGGATTGAAAGTAAACGGCAAGAAAGTTTTGCTCAAAGGTAATGCCAACCACCATACGAATGGTGCCTTGGGTGCAGCTGCCTATCCACGTGCTATCGAGAAGCGATTGAAGATGTTGAAGGAATTTGGTTTCAATCATATTCGTACCTCTCATAATCCTTATAGCAAGTCATTCCTCGACCTTTGCGATGAGTTGGGAATCCTTGTGGTGGACGAACTATACGATAAATGGCTCGACCAATTTACGGGAGGACGCAAACCTTGGATGGAACAATGGCCATACGACTTACCCGAATGGGTGAAGCGCGACAGGAACCATCCTTGCGTAGTGTTCTGGAGTTTAGGTAATGAATTACAGACTTACGCCAACCTACCGTTTGGCGACTGGGGCGTTACTCCTTATCGCATGATGAAACCCGTGTTGCAACGTTATGACCCAACACGTAAGATTACCGTTGCCATGCACCCACGCGGAAGAAGCCTGACTACCGATTCCATCCCTGCCCCATTGGTTTTCGAAACCGATATTGCCGCCTATAATTATCGGTATATGTACTTCCCTGGCGACAGAAAAAACAATCCATGGATGGTATTCTATCAGAGCGAAGCGAACACGAGCAACATGGGACCGAATTACTTTGAAATGGATTTGGATAAGGTTATCGGTCTTGCCTATTGGGGACAGATTGATTATCTCGGTGAATCACAAGGATGGCCAGCAAAAGGATGGGCACAAGGGTCATTCGACATGTCTCTCCAACCCAAACCTATCGCCTATCTGTTGAAGTCGATGTTCTCGGATGAGCCTACCATTCATATCGGTGTGATTGACGATGGCAACTCCAACATCATCTGGAACGACGTGCAAGTAGGAACGGCCCACATGAGTGAGAATTGGAATCGCAAGCCTGGCTCAAAGGCTTCCATCAATGTCTATACCAATTGCGACCGCGTGGAAATTCTCTCCAATGGCAAGAAGGTGGCAGAGAAAGAGAATACGCTCAATCCCAAAAACCGCAATAAGATTCGTATTGACAACATTGACTATATTCCAGGTACGTTGGAAGCCATTGGGTACAAGGATGGAAAAGTCGTGGCGAGACACAAGATAGAAACAACTGGTGAGGCAACAAAACTCGTTGCTATTCCCGACCAACAAACATGGAAAGCAGACGGTACAGACTTGCAGCATATTCGCATCTATGCCGTTGATAAGAAGGGAAGACGTGTATGGAACGCTAATCAGCAACTGACATTTGAAGTTGAAGGCGATGCTCGCATCGTTGGTGTAGATAACGGCAACATTATCAGCGATGAGATGATGACTGGCAACCAGCGCAAGTTATTTAACGGTTCTGCACTCGTTATCCTTCGTGCCGGACAGAATGCAGGGAAAGTCAACCTCCGTATTTCGGGAGAAGGATTCAAGACACAAACTGTAAAATTAATGACTAATTGATAACATTTCAATAAAATATGTGAAAACATTTGTTATTTATGAATTTTAGGCTATCTTTGCAGAAAACATTGAAAGAATGGATTTATTAACTTAATAACAAAAAACATTATGAAGAAAAAATTTATTTGCTCCGTTTGCGGTTACATTTATGAGGGAACAGAGGCACCCGAAAAATGCCCTATTTGTAAAGCTCCAGCATCTAAGTTCACAGAACTGAAGGATGAAGGCGAGACAACATACGCTACCGTTCACAAGATTGGTGATGGCAAATTGCCAGGTGTTCGTGAAGAAATGATTAACGACCTTCGCAACCATTTCAATGGTGAGTGTGGTGAAGTTGGTATGTATCTTGCTATGGCTCGCCAAGCCGACCGTGAAGGTTATCCAGAAATTGCAGAGGCTTTCAAGCGTTACGCTTTCGAAGAAGCCGACCATGCCAGTCGTTTCGCAGAACTGTTAGGCGAATGCGTTTGGGATACCAAGACCAACCTTGAGAAACGTGCTGCTGCTGAGGCTGGTGCATGTGAGGATAAGTTCCGCATTGCCAAGGAAGCCAAGGCTGAAGGTTTCGATGCCATCCACGACACCGTTCATGAAATGGCAAAAGACGAGGCTCGTCATGGTGCAGGCTTTGCAGGTCTCTTGAAGAGATACTTCAAATAAAAAATGAAGAATGTAGAATGAAGAATGAAGAATCACTTAGCAAGATGCCAATGGCGTTAGCTGATTCTTCATTCTTCATTCTTCACTCTTCATTTTAAAGTAAGCACAACGTATTCCGAATGGGTTCCTATTCGGAATTTTCCACCCCAAATACCAATACCACTACTTACATAATAATGGGTGTTTCCTTTTTGTAGTGGACCAAATGCATCTTCATACATTCTATCCTCTATCCAACTGATAGGCCAAACCTGTCCATAATGCGTATGACCACTAAATTGGAAATCCACTCCATATCGTTCGGCATCCTCTAAATGATAGGGTTGATGATCGAGAAGAATTGTGTATTTCGACATATCTGCCTCTTTCGTCAAGTCCTTTACACTCTTACGACGCATGTTGGTACGGTCATCTCTACCGATGATGGTAATTCCATTAGGTAAAGTAATGCTTTGGTCTCGCAACAAATGGATTCCGCTTTCCTTGATGAATTGTTCTGATTGAGGTTCACCAGCATAATAATCGTGATTACCTAAACAAGTATAAACAGGTGCTTGTATCTGTCGGAACACCTCAGCCATTTTTTCCTCCATCACGGGTTTATGGCTAATGTCAATAATATCTCCAGCCATCAAAACCAAGTCTGGCTTTTCATCATTAATCAATTTCACCCACTTTTCGAAATCCGCTCTCGTATTATGATAACCCAAGTGCAAATCACTCAACAACACCATCTTTACTGGTTTTGCCAATGGTTTTGAAGAAGTAAGTTCCAAGGGTTGTCGCACCTTATTATAATAATGTAGATTGCCATAAACGAACAAGACGACCATGATTCCCAAAACCGTCCAACTCCCCACGGCACTATGATGCAAGAATGAAGATGGAATGAGACGAACCAAACGTCCAAAATCCAACACCAAAAAGAGCATGAAGAGATAAAGCAAGATAAAGATGGAAGACGTGCCTATCGCATACATGACACGCGCTACGGGTAAAGAGAATCGTTCAAGTCCCAAAGAGAAATTCACAAACAACAGGGAGAAACACCCAAACATCAAGGCGATGATGAAAAACTTATAAATATTCGCCAATGGAAGGATGCGCCAAATATGCCATCCTACATAAATACATCCCAACAAGGGAAGCAACGTAAACACAAAAAACCATAGTTTCATGCGTGCAAACTTACGACATTTTTTCTAAAAACAAAGGGTTGATTGGTAAAAAATGATTAATAATATAGTTATTTAAAAGATTATTACATAGAAAAACATTAATTTTGTGATAATAAAACAACTAACAATCTTATGGTAAAACGAATATTCATCATCTTGACATGCTTGGCTTTGGTAGTACCAGCCATTCCACAAACTACGTTCACACATCCTTGGCAAGGAAAGAAAGTTGCTTACTTAGGCGATTCCATTACCGACCCACGCAATAGCGGTTCGAAGAAAAAATACTGGGGATTCCTGCAAGACTGGCTCGACATCACTCCCTTTGTATATGGCATTAGTGGTAGGCAATGGAACGACATTCCCAACCAAGCGGATAAACTACATCAAGAACATGGAGATGATGTTGATGCCATTCTCATCTTCTGCGGAACGAATGATTTCAACAATGCCGTTCCTATTGGTGAATGGTACACGGAAAGCAACGAACAAGTCTATGCTGCACGAGGACAAGTGAAGACCTTGCAAACACGAAAGATGCGTACGCCCATTATGGCCGACTCCACTTATCGCGGTCGTATCAACAAGGCTTTGAATCACGTAAAAAAACTCTATCCTACGAAGCAAATCGTATTGCTTACTCCTATTCATCGTGGATATTTTGGTCCTAACGACAAAAACGTTCAGCCTACGGAGGCTTATCAAAACAAATGTGGTGAGTATGTGGATGCATACGTACAGAGTTTAAAAGAGGCAGGCAACCTATGGGCAGTTCCCGTCATCGACTGGAATTCGTCTTGCGGATTGTATCCTTTGTTGGATGAACACCTACAATACTTTGCCAAACCCGATGTTGACCAACTCCATCCCAACGACAAAGGACAGGAGCGCATGGCAAAGACCCTATTTTATCAATTGCTTACCTTACCCGCAACATTTTAAGATTCCATGAACAATTTCATCGTTTCGCCCCAAAAAGACAAACAGTTCAAGATTTGGTTTCGTATAGCTCTCATAGCCATCTTGCTGGTATATATCAAGCCTTTGGTCTTTCATATCGATTCCAAAGACGTAACCATCCTTGGCCTGAAGCATATATTACGTTCTTCTTGGGGTAATACCTTGATTTATATGTTCTATTGGATAACATTTGTATGGATTTTGGGACAACTCATCATGAGTTTTCCCACTTCCATGAAATGGGCAAAAGGTTCGTTATGGGCAACACTCATCTTCTATGTGATTCATGTTTTATACAGTTATATCGTTCCAATGCCCGAACTTGGCTCCCCCACTTTAGCCACCTATCATCTGGTTGGAGGAGTCATCTCCACCCTATACACAGCTTCGCTCATCCTCTTTGGCATCCACCTTGTTTCACGACACGGTGGCAGACTAAAGCAATTGGGCATTGCCATCCTCGTATGGCAATTTTTACCTTTCGCATTTTCTATATTCTATATCACAACAAATATAGCCCCAATATCCACATGGTATTATTTGGCAACCCAAATTCTTCAAATGTTTATCACCATTTGGGTATTTTATCTCATGAGGCAAGTGTTTGTTCCTGCATGGGAAGAAAAATGAAAGACGAAGGATAAATCATCATTTCGCCACCGTAGCCTTGATAATTCGAACATCATCTACGGGACGGTCGTAATCATCGGTAAAGACGAAATCTATCTTCTTTACGACATCATAACCTTCCAACACTTCGCCAAATACGGTATATTGACCATCTAAATGAGGTGTTCCGCCTTTCTTTCTATAGTGTGTACGAAGCTCCTTGGTTAACGTTGCCTTTCCTCCAGTTTGTTCATCCAATATTTGTTGCACCCTGTCAAGGTCGCCATCACTATGGTTTTTTCCCACTACGATATAAAACTGGCTGGATGAAGAAGCTCGTTCAGGATTCACGTCATCACCTTCTCTTGCTGCCGCCAACGCTCCACGCTTATGGAAATATTTCGGGAACACGATTTCAGCAGGAATCGTATAATCGGGTGAATACTCTCCCACCGACTCACCAGCTTTAGCGTGTCTCGTCGTGGAATCTCCCGTCTGTATCATGAAATTGGAAATGACGCGATGAAACAAAATGCCATCATAATATCCTTTCTTTACCAAACGCAAGAAATTATCCCGATGTAAGGGCGTTTCATTGTAGAGCATCAATCGGATGTTACCCATGGATGTTTCCAATAACACTTCGTGGCGAATAGTATCATTGGATTGAGCTTTTACTCCCAAAGAAAGTGAGCAAAATAGAATGAGGATGATAAGCTGTGTTTTATGATTCATAATTAAGGGCTTTAAGGTCTCTAAGGACTTTAAGGACATTAAAGACCTTAGAGACTCTTTTCTATTATCAATAAACATCTCCGTGGGCTATCTCGTCTTTGTCGATTTCCTTCTTGTCGAGGGCTCGCCATGCATAGACAATATAAGCAAGCACGAACGGGATGAAGATACTCACGTATGCCATCGTGCGAAGCGTGAATTCGCTGCTACAACTATTTGCGATGGTCAAACTACTTTGCAAGTCTTCATTGCTGGGATAATAGGCGGTATGATTCCATCCTGCACATAGCAATAAGCATAATACCACCAATACCACACCGATTCCCGCTGGCCAAATACCACGAATGTAAGTCTTACTCACAATAGTTCTGATGATACCATATAATAACAATACCACGCCAATGACGATGATTACCGTGAGATACCACATCTCTATGAGATTGTTCAAGTACTTATGATCTACAATGCTAATTGTACCGTTGTCATCGTAAGCATAGCCGTATCCCAAGACAACCTTAAACAAGAATGCCAAGAAAAACGCCAAGAACATAATGGCATTGCCTATCAATTGCACGCTGGCACGAGAACGGATATTCTCATCATTCACATTGTTCATGATATATAGTCCTCCTAACACACGTGCCAAGAAGAACACGGCAAGTCCAAATACCACGTTCCACATATCCAACAAAGCATCAAGTCCATGACTTGCATTCGCCCATCTACTAATCACGGGTTGAGCCATCTGCGTGATGCTCGTCTTATCTACGATGAAATTGCTTCCCATGAAGAACGTAGCAACCGCGCCACCCAACAACACAGGTCCTATAATACCATTGATAACAAGAAATACCTGAAACGTTTTCGGTCCTAAGAAGTTTCCCAATTTATTCTGGAACTCATAACTTACCGCTTGCAATACAAACGAGAACAAGATAATCATCCACAACCAATAAGCACCGCCAAAACTGGTACTATAGAACAAGGGGAACGATGCGAAGAAAGCACCGCCAAACGTAACCAACGTAGTGAAAGTAATCTCCCACTTTCGTCCCGTAGAATTGATGAGCATTCGACGTTCCTCAGCCGTCCTGCCCAATTGGAATATCATCGAATTGGCTCCTTGCACAAACATGAGGAATACCAATAAGGCTCCTAACAATGATACCAAGAACCACCAATAATGTTGCAAAAAATCGTATGTCATATTTATATATGTTTAGTGTTAAACGTTAAGTGCTAAACGTTGAGTGTTTAGTGTTGAGTGTTTAGTGTTCTTCTTCAATCTTCAATCTCTCTGGTCCCTTCTTGATTTGCTTCAACAAGATATTGATTTCAACAGCCAACATCGTAGTGAACAATGCAAGGAAGATAAAGAACGTCAATGCCACCGAACTCGAATTAATATCAGATACGGCAGCCCACGTAGGCAACATATCTTGAATAGTCCACGGTTGGCGACCAAACTCAGCAACCAACCATCCCGATTCACTGGCGATGTAAGCCAATGGTACAAATACGATAGCAGCCATGAGCAACCACTTGTAACTGGCAAGGTCTTTCTTCTTGTAAATCAAGAAAAGAACCAAGGCGAAGAATGCGATGAACAAGCATCCCAATCCTACCATGATGCGGAATGCCCAGAAACATACGGGAATGTAAGGCACCAATTGGTCTTTCGACTTGATATAGCCATAACCGAAGTATGGCATGTTTTCCTTTAATGCTTTTAGATGCTTGGCGGCTCCCTCTTCCGACTTTGCTTTCTTGGCATTTCTATAAGACATCAATGCGTAGATAGCCGCACGACCGCGTTTAATCTTCTCATCTACAGATAGTTCTTTCGTACCATCGGGCAACGTATAGCCGTTCAACAAGTCATTGATACCAGGCACAAAACCATGAATATCGCGTGTTGCCATGACCGACAAGGCGTAAGGCATCGCTATTCGCAATGGCGGTTCTTCCTCGTTTTGATAATCAGGTTGTTTGAACGGGTTCACCCAAGCTACACCTGTGAGACTCTGGTCTACTCCTCCATTATAAAGAGCTTCCATGGCGGCGAGTTTCATCGGTTGTGCTTTAGCCACTTGTTCACCCGAAATGTGTCCCGTAATCAATGCGAGACCACAAGCAATAAGTCCAACGGCAGCACCAATCTTGATACTCTCGAATGCCAACTTCTGTTCACGTTTCTTCAGTAAGTACCAAGAACCAACCGCAACGGTGAAAACGGCTCCGACTATCCATGCCGATGTTACCGTATGGCAGAACTTGCCAATGGCGAATGGTGACAAAGCCACATCGAAAAACGACACCATCTCATTGCGCATCGTATCGGCATTGAACTCACAACCTACTGGCGATTGCATCCAAGCATTGGCTACGAGTATCCACCATGCAGAGATTGTGGCTCCCAAACCCGTCAACCACGTAGAGGCAAGATGGAAACCGCGCGATACCTTATTCCATCCGAAGAACATAACCGCCACGAACGTAGATTCCATGAAGAAGGCGATAATACCCTCGATGGCCAATGGTGCACCGAAGATGTCACCCACGAACCATGAATAGTTGCTCCAGTTGGTACCAAACTCAAACTCCAAGATGATACCAGTGGCTACGCCCATCGCAAAGTTAATGCCGAAGAGTTTCTGCCAAAAGCGTGCAGTGATTTTCCAGAATTCATCGCCCGTACGATAATAGTACGTTTCCATGATTCCCATGATAACGGCAAGTCCCAACGTGAGTGGAACGAATAGCCAATGATAGATGGCAGTAAGCGCGAATTGCGCCCTCGACCAATCAATCGTACCTGTTGTAATGTCCAATAGTAAATGATTCATATCATAATAGTTTAATTAGCCCGCTGGATAAGTTCGTTTCCCACGAATTCAGACTCTCCGCCCTCTGGAGCATGTTGTTTGAGAAAGTTGGGGAAAAAGAAAATCTTGAGAATCACGAACATAATGAATAGTTTGATGAGGATAATCGCCCACAACGTCTTTCCCAATGTCATGTTACGAAAGCCATCGTAATACAGGTCGAAAGCTCTATACCAAAAACCATCTTTATTCATAACAGCAAAAGTTTAATGTCGTTAGGCAATATTATTCGCAAAGATAAGTAAAATATTTTAAGAAACGAAAATATTATAAATATTTTTCATGAAAGTATAGGTATATTTCTCTGTCAAAACACAAAAAATTATAATAATCACGGATTGTCTCTTACATTTACTTTGTCATTTGGATAAAATGCATTACTTTTGCATCGATTTATAAACGACGAAATGAAAAAGAAAATATTAATTCCCTTATTGCTTTTATTGTTTGCAGCATTGATTGGCGGAATCGCCTATCTATATTATCATCTCGACTTGGAAAAGAAACATAATCAAGAGATGCAAGAATTGGCAGAACTTGACAAGAAAGAGATGGAAAACGAATACCAGCAATTCGCCATGCAATATAGCGAATTGAAAACTAAAATCAACAACGATTCCATCATCGCACAATTATCTGCCGAACAGGAGAAAACACAACGATTGTTAGCTGAACTGAAACAAGTAAAGGCTGAAGACGCACGCGAGATTACCCGTTTGAAGAAAGAACTTGCCACGGCAAGAGCCGTCATTCGTAGTTATGTGTTGGAAGTTGACTCGCTCAATAGACTCAACCAAAATCTCGTGGAAGAAAATAGCAGGATGAAAACCCAATATGAAGCGGCCACCAAACAGATTCAAGGTTTGAACAACGAGAAGGTTACGCTTTCAGAAAAGGTTGCCATTGCTGCACAATTGGATGCAATTAACATCCGAATGACTGCCCAAAACAAACGAGGAAAGCAAACCGACAACATGAAAAAGTGTAAGACGGTGCAGGTAGATTTCTCATTGGCGAAGAACGTCACTGCCTCAAGTGGTATGAAAAATGTTTTCGTACGTATCATCACACCTACTGGAGCCGTACTTGGCAATGCAGGCACATTCCAATACGAGAATCGCTCTTTGCAATATACGATGAAGAAGAGCGTGGAATATGGCGGACAGGAAACTCCCATTACCGTTTACTGGAATGTAGACCAAGCAATGGTAGACGGAACCTATCAAGTGAGCATCTTCTGTGGTGGAAACATGATTGGCTCAAAGAGCTTTACTTTTAAATAAGATGTATTAGTCAACAAGACATAACATTCTTCAAAAAACAAAAAGCAAGGAAAGAGATTCTTTTTCCTTGCTTTTTTGATGTCTCTATTATGATTGGTTTATTCCAACTATCTTTGTCGGAGCCATATTCTTGTTTCGTCGGTTCACAACCGTTACGACTGATTGTGCAAGAGATAGGAATGATTGTCCCGTAACGCTATTTGAATCCAAGGAAATAGGCTTTCCTTGGTCGCCACTTTCACACACGCTTGCAACAAGAGGGATTTGTGCGAGCAATGGCAATTTCATTTGTTCTGCCAATTGCTTACATCCGTCTTTTCCAAAGATATAATACTTGTTGTTGGGAAGTTCTGCGGGCGTGAAAAAAGCCATGTTTTCCACCAATCCCAAGATAGGAACGTTCACTTTCTCATTCCTATACATGTCTATTCCTTTACGTGCGTCAGCAAGAGCCACTTGTTGAGGTGTGCTAACGATAATCGCTCCCGTAATGGCGAGTGTTTGCAACAATGTCAAGTGAATATCGCTTGTTCCTGGAGGAGTGTCTAAGATGAAATAATCCAACGCTCCCCAATTCGCATCAGCAATGAGTTGCTTCAAGGCAGACGTTGCCATTCCTCCGCGCCATAGTGTTGCCGTATCGGGATTGACAAAGAAACCGATGCTCAACATCTTCACGCCATATTTCTCGATAGGTTCTATCAATTGCCTACCATCTATATCAACGGCATAAACACGCTCATGCTCCACGTCAAACATCTTTGGCATAGATGGGCCGAAGATATCCGTGTCCAACAAACCTACCTTATATCCCAAGCGAGCAAGCGACACGGCAAGATTAGCAGCAACGGTACTCTTTCCCACTCCACCTTTTCCAGAACTTACTGCTATGATATTTTTCACCTCAGGCAACAATTTGCCAACCTCTGGTCTTGGTTTAGACTTGAATTCCGTTTCAATTGTCACTTCCACGTCGGGACTTATATGATAGTGAATGGCCGCTTCCGCCGCCTTAACGGTAGATTTCAAGAACGGGTCGGTCTCTCTCGGAAAGAGCAATACAATCTTTACCTTATTCCCATTAATGCTAGGTGTATCGACAAGCATTTCACTCTCAATCAAGTTCTTTTTAGTTCCTGCATAGGTCACGGTTGCCAATGCATCGATAATCAATTTTGGATATAATGTCATTGTTTTACGAAAAATTTTTCGCAAAATTACATCTTTCCATTGCTTCAACCAAAAGTTTTAATGATTTCTTGCAATTTTTCTTTGTCAAGTAGAGAAAAACAAAACGTTACTTATACTTCTTCAGCAATTTACCGATGGCTTTATCAAGCGACTCAGAGGGTTCGATGATATTATAGTCTTCCCAAAAATGAGGGTCTCTGAAATAATCCACCTTATCATAGAATGAATCGCGAGAATCAAAAGAGTCTCGTCCAGAGATAGGACGAACGTCTTGATCGGTTCTGTCGGTAATCACCATTTCACAAAAGGCGGAGAAGGATGTGGCAAACAACCATTTTTTCCAATCACAATTAAATCGGAAAGTGTTCCTAATATAACTAATGTGTGTTTTTCCGTCTTCGTACCTATAATCTATTAACGTGGTCAACTCTTTCGGTCGGAATTTCACACCCAATGGTTTCTTCACCAACATGACATTGGTAGCTTTCTCTTTGTTGCTCATGTCGAGCGACAATTCCGCTCTCGTAAACGCCAAGTTTTCTCGGTCGATGTATAAAGTACCGTAAAACAATGCCCAAGGAGTTACCCATCTGGGCGAAAGACCTACCACATATTGCAGACGGTCGTTGATAACGGTTGGATTGAGCATGGTGAAGTTATAATTCGCCAAGTTTTCTTGGTTGAGAAAGAAGTCCAAGTTTTTGGCAATATCAAGTTGGATGGGAAAGACAGGACCTCCCAATACCTTGATGCTCAACGTATCGCCTCGTTTAGGACTTAGCAACCTACGACCTTTACGTATCGCCACCCTATCCCTATATCCGCTCGATTGATAAGACGACTTATACATATCCACCACTCCCTCTGCCACGTAGATATAGTGTTGTTGCTTCATGGCAGTCTCTCGATAGAATCCCTTGTATAATTCGGGTTTATTAATATAATTGTCGGGAATTTTGCTAATTGCGATATTCACCAAATCACGAGGGTCGTCTGTCCACACCACTACTTCTTTCAACTCCACGGAAGTAGGTTTCAAGTGAATCATCAAATCACCGCTTTGTTCACCACTGACGCGAATGCGTTTCTTCTGATAACCAAGATGAGAAACGGAGATGTATTCGGGAGGATTGTCGGTCTTGAGCGTGAAAAAACCATCGTCGTTGGTAACAACCGAGACATTGGTTCCTTCCACTACCACGCTCGCCTGTCGGATAGGCTCATTCGTTTTCTCGCGACAAACCGTACCGCTCAGCACGTTTTTCGCGCCATTCACCGTAGCCTCATCAATGGGCTGTTGCGCCCAAGCTATGATTTCGACGAGGCAAGTCAAAAGGATAAAAGCCACACGTCTCATATTATTCAAGATTTTTCGCAACAAAGATAAATTATTTTCATGATAAAATCAAATAATGAACGCATAAAAATGTTCGTATGTGATTTTTTTTCATTACCTTTGCACTGGTACCAAGCAAGTATCATGTAATTGTACACCTCGTACCTGGCTTTTGTACTATCCGTACAAGGCATTTGTACTGCCCGTATACGATATGTATACGAGCTTTAAACATGGTGTTTACGAACCGTAAAGGATATATTTACAAACGATAAAGATAGCATATCATTCGCATGAAAAAAATAAGAAAATACATATTGTGTGGTTTATTGGGTTTTTCCACACATTTTGCCCAAGCTCAAGAACCCATTCCTACGTGTCCCATGACCAATTTCATTTCCCTGAATGGAGTTTGGCAATTCAAATATGTAGACGGTACAGACCTCGGAAGAGATACGTTGTTCAGTTCTCCTGCATACGACGCAAGCGACTGGCAAGGTATTCGCGTACCAGGCAACTGGCAGTTGCAGGGTTTCGAGGAACCCGTTTATGGCGGAAAACTGACGCCTGGTTATGGATTGTATCGTCAGGCATTCCGCTTAGACAATTCGTTTAACACGAGTCTTGTTTACATTGCCTTCGACGGAGTGGAAAATGGATTCACGTTTTACATCAATAGCAAGAAAGTGGGAACATTCAATAGTGCCTTCAACCGTTGCATGTTCGACATTTCCAAATATGTTAACTATGGCGGACCCAATATGGTAGCCGTGAAAGTACCGAAGACGGAATCTCCTGGTTATCAATTCGACACCAACGATGATTGGTCTTTGTCGGGTATTTCACGTAGTGTTACCATTTATGCCATTCCCGTAACCCACTTCGAAGACATCACCGTGCGCACATCGTTGACTGATACGCTGGCTACCATTGACCTTGACTTCAAGAAATTTGCTATCAAGAAAAACGTAACGGTTACCGTTGACGGACAATTAATTGACGCTAACGACAACGTAGTAGCGTCGTTTAGTGATTTGAAAGGCAACCATTGTTCGTTGCAACTGGCCGATTATCATGCGTGGACGGCTGAGACACCTTATTTATATAGGTTGCAATTGCAACTCAAGGAGAATGGCAGACCTGTGGAAAAGCATTACGAATATGTAGGTTTGCGCGAGATAAGTTGGGACAATGCCGTCTTGAAAGTTAACGGAAAACCCGTTAAGTTGAGAGGAGTGAACCATCACGATGAGTCGCCATACAACGGAAGGGCGATTTCCGATTACGAGATACTTGCCGACCTTACCATGATGAAAAAGGCGAATATCAACATGATTCGTACATCTCACTATCCACCCAAGCAAAGACTATTGGAATTGGCAGATTCCATGGGCTTCTACGTGATATGTGAAGTGCCTTTCGGTTTCGGAGACAATCTCTTGAACAAGCCACAGATGCTTGACATCTTAAAGGAACGTGCGTATTACACCGTGAAACGCGACAAGAATCATCCTTCGGTTATCATCTGGAGTGTAGGCAACGAGAATCCCGTGACAGAGAATGGTTTGGAAACGGGTAAGTACGTACATCAATTAGACCCAACACGTCCGTATGTCTTCCCATCTACCCATCGGCCATTCAGAGAGTTATTGGATAAGAAATACGACTTCATGACGATGTACTCTTGTCATTATCCCTTGCTTTCCGAACTGAAATCATGGCCCGCTCAACTCGATCATGCATTGGTCAATACTGAGTATGCCCATGCTTTAGGAAATGACTTGGGACAATTGCAAGACATCGTTGACGAATGGTATAAACATCCACAATTGGCAGGTGGAGCTGTATGGGAGTTTGCCGACCAAGGAATACAACGCGTAAGTATGGAAAAGGTGAACCGCGACGAACCTACCAAGCACGCTTGGGCTTCGCAATCCATCTTCTTCGACGCTTCCGATATTCTCGGAACCGATGGTATCGTATATGCTGACCGCACTCCGCAAACCGATTACTATCAAGTACGAAAGGCATACGCTCCCGTGAAGGTGACGACTCAAACGAAAGGCGACGGAATCATCGTCAAGATGGAAAACAGATACGACTTTACTGACTTGTTAACCGTTAAGGCCGAACTGGAAGTATATGCTGACAGTCAAATGGTTAGCAAGAGCAATATTCCGTTGAAATGTGCACCACATGAGTCCATCTCGTTTAACATCGCCAAACCTAAGAGTTTGACAAATGCACATTTTCATTACTATAAGTTGAAATTGACTGACGCACAAGGAGAACAAATCTACGAAAAATCCATTCGCATGAATGAATCTCCAGAAACTCCTCTCGCTTCGCTTTTGACAAACGAAAATGTATCAAAGACGAAGTTGAAGGCTGCCGAAATCGAACAACACATCAAGAATAAGTTCATGGCTCGCGTTGGAAGGAAACCCTCCATCTGCGAAAACGCTACGATGGAAGGTTCGCAAGGCAAGAAACACCATCTTTGGAACAATCATTTGTTGCCTTGCACGAAAGCCAACGTGGAGAAAATTGACAAGGACAAGTATTTGGCACATGTCATTTTCGATACGGGAAGTACGCAATTCATCGACGGAACCATCAAACTCACCTACTCCAACAACAATGCCGTACACATTCGTTACGACCTTATCGCTCACGGAGAGGGCGAATCCGTAGAGACGGGATTAGCCTTTAAGACGGGTGAAAAGACAGGTAACATTCGTTGGATAGGTAAAGGTCCTTACGCTTGTTATCCTGGAAAAGACGCACTCAGCGAGTTTGGCTTCTGGAAACTCAATAGTGGCGACATCTATTTCCCTGGCAACCGAGAGGAAGTAGAGTGTCTGTTGTTTACAAACATATTGGCTAAAGGGTTTGCCATCATTCCCGAGACATCGAAAAACGTAGCTTTGGAACGTTATCCCGACGGTATTGTCATCAGTCATAACTCACATGTGGCAACGCCATTCAATAAGAATATCTGGCCAGAGAAGACCGTTCAATTGGATGGTTATAAAATAGAGGGAGCGTTTACCATAGTTCCGCAAACCGCCGACTGGAATCCCACGTTGCGTAGTTTCTTCGGAGAGCCGACAAAGAATATCAAGCCCTTCAATCCATTCTATCATTCATACGACCAATAAACACCCCCATCAGTCATGAAAAGAACACTCATTGTTCCCTTGTTGCTCATCTGCATTTCCCTCAACGCCAAGAACATCGTCTGGTATGACGGGAAAAATCCCGTAGCATACGTCACGCATCAAAAGGTATCGCCTGTCGTGGAAATAGCACTCGATATGTTCAGCAACGACATGCTTGCCGTAACGGGAAAGAAAGCTCACGAAAAGAGTAATGGAAAAATAGAAATCTTCCAATTAGACAAACTGACCAACAAGGAGTTTAAGAAGTTGGAACGTACGAAATTGCCGTTTGAGAAAATCATAGCCAAGCAAGACGCTTTCTATATTGGTTGTCATAAAGGGAAGATTATTGTCATTGGCAGCAACGGTCGCGGTACGGCTTACGGAATACTTGAACTCTCGCGGATGGCAGGTGTGTCTCCTTGGATTTGGTGGGGCGATGTTCAACCTCGTCATAAGAGCGCACTCATCATGAACGACACCTTCGTTGCGATGCAATTTCCTTCGGTTGAATATCGTGGAATATTCATCAATGACGAGGATTGGAGCCTTCGCGAATGGGCGCATGAGAAGATGGATAAGAGATTGCCGAAAGGAACTATCGGCCCACGTACCTATAAGAAGATTTTCGAATTGTTGTTAAGATTGCGTGCCAATACCATTTGGCCAGCCATGCACGAAGGAACGGCTGCCTTTTTCACCGTGAAAGGCAATCGGGAAGTGGCAGATAGTTGTGATATTTTCGTGGGCTCTTCTCATTGTGAGCCATTGTTGCGCAATAACGTGGGGGAATGGAACGAAAAGAAACGTGGTCCGTATAATTATATTACCAATCAAAGAAACGTATTGGATTATTGGAAGGAGCGCGTGGATGAAACGAAAGACATGGACGCTCTTTATACGATAGGTATGCGTGGAATACACGATGGCTCCATGCTAGGCGTGAAGACGATGGAGGAAAAGACACGTGGTTTGCAATCGGTCATCAACGAACAACGCAAGCTATTGGCTTCCAAGATTGGTAAAGACATCAAGGAAATCCCGCAAGTTT
>JAEEGL012622026.1_pt1 | contig 18105 bp, 14 predicted proteins | sample 9134231 | NCBI WGS metagenome assembly JAEEGL01 (sample SAMN16246548, study PRJNA631951) | gut metagenome | biome: gut microbiome; feature: rumen; material: fiber-attached | host: Bos | place: Iran: Karaj | collected 2018-10 | reverse complement strand
TCATAGGCACGCACGGAGGTCTCGACGGTCTTGCTCTCGGTACCGACAACATCTATCGACAGCACGGTCTTGCGCTTGCTGGCCTTGACCTTGGCGCTTCCCGAGGGGTCACAGTTGACGTAGCTCGACCACCACTTATATCCCGTCGCCTTGTCCTCTATCGCAAAGCTGCAGTCTTTCTCGTTGACATACAGCGCAAGCTTGGAGTTCTCGGCGTATTTTTTCATATTTTCAAAGGCTTCCGCTTCGGTAACGAATACCCCGCTGTCCTCCTCGATGGCCTCCTGCGCGGCGGCATCTCCGGATGCTGTATCAACGGGCTCCTCCTCACTGTCCGACCACACGGGCAGCGAAGCGGCGGAGACCGCTATTACAGCGGCAAGAACTGCGGTCAGCAGCCTTTTCCTGAATTTCTGCATTTTATAACCTCCAACTTATCAGTCAATACGTAACGCTAAATACTGAATCTGTACATAAGCTCGGTATAGATCGAGTAGATGAATACGACCACCTGCTGGAACAGTGTGAGCAGCAATACCGCAAGAAACAGTATTATCGCCATAGCCACGACCGTGAAGAACATAGCGACTATCGTTTTCGGGAGCGAGTATTGATGTACCGTCTTCATTGCCGATATCATCAGTACGACCGACCATACGATGCCGAGATAGCGGAAGAAGTTGATGAAACCGACTTCCGTCCTGAGCAGGAAGTTACTCGCGATGATTATGATTATCTCCGAGAAGAGGTAGGGCAGAAGTGCGTATGCCGATACGCAGAAGATGTTACGCATGGTGCCCTCGCCGTCGAACAGCGTACACAGTGACCAGTTGCCGACCACCCATGTGATGAAGAGGATGACGGAAGAGGAGAAGTACGGAACGATGTTGAACACCTTAACGTAGGTCCTGTTGAACAGGAAGCCCGTGAGCTGTGCGCTCGCGACGCTTATGATGAAGAACGCGATAACGATGACCCACGCGACCTTCATATTGTAGCCTTTTTTCCATCTGAGGTCGTCATATCCCTCAAACGGGTGCCTCATAACATAGAAGGGCCATTTCCAGGCAGGCAGATCCAGATCAAATCTCATTATTCCGACCCTCCTTTGTTAGCAGCCTTTTTCTTTCTTATACGTTTCTTTACCACGCTGAGAGCGATCAGTCCCAGCACTATGACGAGCAGGATCACAAGTATCCATGTGAAGTTCGCTCTGATGAACTCGATACGGAAGCTCTTGAACGCTCTGTTGTAGCCCGCTCTCGATGTGCGGTAGAAGTATTTCAGCGCTGTCGAGTAATCGTTCTGGTTCAGGTAGGCGTTTCCGAGACCGATATAAGCGAGCCAGTAGTTAGCATCGCGGCGGAGGACTTCCTCCCACGGCTCCTTTGCCTCGTCGTAGAGACCCTCGTTGAACAGCGCGATAGCCTTCTGGACGATAGCGCCGAACTCGGTCTGCTTGAACACGGTGATGTTGTTCTTACGCGAGTCGGTGACATAGACCCTGCCCTTGTAGGTCTCGATACCGGACACCGACATGAATGTACCCTTCTGGGTACCCTGTGTCTGCTGCGGTCCCTTCGCACCGAAGATGAACAGCAGATCGCACTCGTTGGTGTACTGGAAAACGCGCCCCGTCGCGAAGTCGAGCAGGTAGATGTTGCCTTCCTCGTCAACGTCAACGTCGGTTATCGCCGATGCGTAGTTCTTACCTTTATAATATCTTGTCGCGAAGTCACCGAATGTCACCTCGTCGTAGCCTAAGTTCACGAAGATGTTGGTACCCGCGGGGTTGAGCTTCTTGAGAACGTCAGTATTGGCGCTCTTGTTCTCGGTTACGGTATAGATGAAGCCCTCTTTGTCGATATCGAGGTTGGATATCTCGATAGCGACCGCACGGCGCATCGCGATTATCTGCTCTCTGGTGTAGATGAGCTTCCAGAACTGCTGCGCTATTACCTCGGCGGTAGCCTCAACTCGGTTCGCGCCGTAGTAGCCGTTGAACTGGCCGTCGGCGGAGAACTGCACCGCACCCTGTGTGATCGAGGGAACGATGACATACACGTTGAACGCGCTGTCAACAGTGACCTTGTCGGGGTTGAAGGTAACGTTCTCGTCGTAAACATCGCTGGACGGACGGACGTATTCCATCTGTATCTCGAGGTTCTCGTTGAACGCCACGACGCGGCTGTTATCGTAGTCCGCAACATATATGAGCACCACGTCGTCGCTGTTCTTTCTGACATAGACACCGTGCGGGTTCTTGAACGAAGTATTCTTGACCGTGCTCTGGCTCTCGGGGAACTCAGCGCTGTAGGAAAGCTTAGTTACCACCTGAGTTTTTTCCGGCGCGAACGTGCTGTCGGTAATGATAAGTCTGTTGTTCTTGCCGTCTATTATGTAGAACTTTCCGCTCTTCTGATCGATGAAGATATCCTGCGGCTCGGCGAGACCCTTCATCTGCTCCTGCAGAGTAGAGCTGTACTCGCTGTAATCGAGCTTGTCGAGGCCGAGGTCGGCGCCGTCTATAACTCTGTCAACGACGAAGCCGTTCTGCGACGGTATCGGGTCGCCCCACCAGTCGTAATTGTAGCCCGTATAAGGTTCGTCCGCGTGAGCCGGCAGTGTGAGCGCCGTGAGCGTCATAGCCGCCGTCAGAGCCGCAGCCGCGAGCTTTTTTCTAAACGACATCTGTATCATCCTTTCTTCCGGTTTATCAATCTTTCAGACCGCTCTGTGCCATTGTTTCAACGACCGAGCTCTGACACAGCAGGAATATCAGCATAGGCGGTATCATCAGTACGACGGTAGCCGCCGCCGCGACACCCGCTCGCGCTATACCGGAAGCGCTTATCTGCTGCAGGACTGTCGGGATAGGCTTGAGTGCCTCGTTGTAAATAAAGGAATAGCCGGTTATCTGCCATGCGCCGTTGAACGCGAAGATCATCAGCGTGAGCCACGCAGGTCTGACGTTCGGCATTACTATCTGCCAGCAGATCCTTATCTGACCGGCGCCGTCAAGGTATGCCGCCTCGATCAGCGCGTCGGGGAGCTGTCCGATAAACTGGCGCATAAGGAACAGACCCATTGATGTCGCGATGTACGGAAGCGTGATAGCGAAGTAGGTATCAATAAGGCCTATGGTCGCCATAACAATGTACTGCATGATGTACAGTACCGTACTCGTGAACAGAAGGGTTATCTCAATTATCTTGTTGAGCAGCTTTCTGCCGGGGAACTGCACCTTTGCAAGCGCATAAGCCGCGGAGGAAGCGAATATCAGCTGAGCGACGGTAACAACTATCGCTACGAATACCGAATTGAAGATGTAGCGGCTGAACGGGACCCACATATTCGACGCCGTGTTGATAAGATCGACGTAGTTCTGATTGGTGGGCGCCATAGCATACATCTTAGGCGGGAAGAGGAACAGTTCCTCGGAAGGCTTGATCGACTGTATTACGGAGAGATATATCGGGAAAAGCATGAACAGTCCGAGCAATACCAAAAGTATAAAAATGGCTATCGTGCCGGCGCGGCTCCCGCCATATTTTTTTCTGGATTTTTTTACTCTCATGACTACCGTCCTTTCGGGTAATTTTAGAAGATATCATCGGCAGGGGAGGAAACCCTCCCGGACCGCGCTAATCGAGATACTTTCCGAGCAGCTTCTTGATGCCCCAGTTTGCTATAAGCATCGTGGCGAACAAGACAAAGCATATTGCCGAGGAATATCCCATCTCGTATCTGATTGAACCGTAGTCGAACGCGTGCGTCATAATGGTATGACCCGCGTAGTCCGTGGTCGGGAAGGCTGTAAGCATACGTCCGATGTCACCCGCCGTGAACGACGAGGTGATCTGCATTACCGCAGCGAACATCAGCTGCGGACCCATTGCAGGGATGGTGACGTATATAAGCTCCTGACCTCTGTTCTTGATGCCCTCGATAGCACCCGCTTCGTAGCGGTCTCTCGGGATGCCCTGCAGACCCGCGCGTATCGCGAGGAAGCCCGCGCCGAGCGCCATCCACAGCTGAACGACTATCAGCACGCCCATGATGTAGTTCGCATCGGTTAGCCACTGTATCGCGCCCTTGGAAAGACCGAGGTTGATAAGGTAAGCATTGAGTATGCCGTAGGTATCGCCGGAGAAGATAAGCTGCCATGTCGTGTATATGTTACCGGCAAGCGTCGGCGCATAGAACACGAATGTGAATATCGTCTTCATCGGCCCGGGCAGCTCGTTTATCAGCCACGCGAGCAGGAAGCACAGCACATAGCTTATCGGGCCCGTTACTATCGCGAAAACGAGCGTGTTCTCGATAGCTTTGAGGAATACCTCATCCTCGAGGAACAGTGAGTAGAAGTTGTCAAGGCCTACCCACCGCGGGAACTGTGCCATATTGAAGTTTGTAAAACCCATAGGCAGGGAGATACAAACCGGTACTATCATAAATACAAAGAACAATACGAAGTACGGGGCGATAAGTCCGTAAACTCCTGCGTTCTTTTTCATTTCTCTTATCGTATATCGGAACTTATTGTCCTCGATATACAGAGATTTTTCCTTTGCCAAAGTCCGTCCCTCCTGTTTACTTGCCTATAGACGCAAGGTCTGCGTTCTTTCTCGTGATCTCGGCGTTGATATCTCTGTTGTAGGACGAGAGCGCGTATCTCGGGTTCCACGCGTCGTTCACGACAGCTCTGAACGAGTTCTTGACGTGACGGGTGGTCGCGTAGGACGCGGGGATTATCGGTATCTCGACGGTCGCTCCCATCTGTTCGGAGATCTTCTCATATTCCGCATTCGACCACGGGAGCTGCGCGAGAGCGTTGACATTCGCGGTATCGAAGCGTCCCATCTGACCCATCTGACCTTCGATGGTCCTTCCGTAGCTTACCATTACGTCGTCGGAAGTGAACCACTTGATGAATTCCCACGCCGCGTTCTTATCGACGCACTTCTTGAATATTACCGCGCCGGCGCTGCTGGAGTTAGCCGCGTAGTTCACGGAAACCACCTTATCGTTCTCGTCATAGGTCGCCGTGCCGGGAACGTGTGCGAAATCCCACAGTCCCTTTATCTCCGGAGCGGAGACGGTGAGCTGGTTGAAGAACGTGTAGTTGTTGATGATGATAGGCATTTCGCCTGTTCTGAATCGTGTGAACGGGTCGTATGTCTGCTCGAAGTCGTAGATCGTGTAGAAATCCGTCCACTTCTTGAACGCGTCAACAACTACCTTCTGGTCGAAGGTCGTCTTGGAAAGGTCATCGACATACATATTGTTGCCGGTCTGGAGCACGAGCATCGAGAAGGTGTCGCCCGACTCGAATATCGAGCTCGACAGGTTGGAGGTCGGCTGCAGCAGTCCGACGGTCAGGTACGAGCGCTGCAATACCGGGATTATCTCTATGAGTTCATCCCATGTTGACGGTATCTTCTTTACATTCAGCTCCTGCAGGATATCCGTCCTGTAGAACATCATCGGGAAGGTCTGCGATACCGGCAGGCCGTAAACTCCGCCGTTATAGCTGTACAGCGTCGTTATGCTGTTTGTGTAGCGGCTTTCCACAACATCCTGGAAATCCACCATTTTGCTGACATCGACGAGCAGGTCTCTCGCCGCACACTGTATCGGGAAGTCACCGCCGAGGAACAGCGCTATATCCGGGCCCTTTCCGGCGAGCGTCGCTTCGAGGATAGCGCCCTGTACGAGGTTGATGCTCGCGTTGACGCCGGAATACTGCTGGTTGAAGCCGTTATCGACAAGGTCCTTGACGACCGTTGCCTGATCTCGTCCGAGCGATACCCATACATTAAGGGACTTGTCGCTCGTCTCGGAGAGCATCGTGTAATCCTCGAAGAAGGAACCGATGAACGCCTTGAAGCCGAATGCGAATTCCTCAAAGAAGTTTGCGTTGGCGGCCTTTATGCCGGCACCCTTGTTCTTGTCGGCGTAGGTATAAACTTCGATATAGTCTATCTCGAGCGGCTGGTCGCGGTAGTCACGCATCCACGCCGATACCGCGGAGATGTAATCCTTCAGCGTCGATACCATTGACGGTATCTCGTCCTTCTTGTTGCAGCAGCGCTTGAGGATGACCGCGAGAGATTCGAGCGAGGAAGCTTCGGAACCCTGTCCGAGCTGCTCGATGTTAGCCTTTTCCGCGTAGAGCTGCTCGATAGCATACTCAAAGTACGGAATAAGCTCGGGTATCTGCATATCAACGAGGTAGTCGTTGTATTCGTCGGGCTTCGGACCCGTTATCATAAGTATTCTTCTGTAGTAGTAGTTGAGGTTATAGACGATATCGTCGAGTCTGCGCATTACCTCGCCTATGCTTCCGGGTATTACCTCGAGCGTGATAGTGTGTTCGCCCTCGGTGAGCCAGAAGTACATATCGTCATCGCCGCTGTCTATATAGGGCTGGTTCTTGCCCTCTTCCCCGTCCTTCTGCTTGGCGGGATCAACGAGGTGGCGGTTGTACCAGTTGGGGTCGTACTTGAATGTAATATCGTCGAGCTCCTTGAAGGGGACCACGCCGTCGATGTACATACGTCTGTTCGAGTAGAAGCCGCGCATCTTGTTCTGTCTTGCCTTGAACGAGAATGCGTAGTAACCGTCTCTCGGAACGGTGAAATCCCATGTCACCGCCTGCGTCGCCTTTTTCCACGTATCGGAGCCTATCGTGTTGTAGCGCTGCTTGGTGGGATCAGACGGGCTGGTGTTGTAGGATGTTCTGTCGAATGTCGCGTACAGGGTGGAAGCTGTCTTTTCCAGCGGAGTTTCGCCCTGTATTATAAGCGTCTTTGTGCCGATATCATTACTGTTGTTGCCGGTATATATGAGCTCACTGAAAGGCTGTGTCCCGGCGGGGTCGCCTGTGATCTCATAAGAGGGCAGCTCGTCGTAATTCTTGAAGGTCATCGTTTTCAGCGCGATGTTCGTTCTGATACCGATAACGGTCAGTTTATGCGAGCCCGCCGTAAGGTGGAAGAAGTAGGGCTCGTTGAACAGACCTTCCTTATCCTTAACGGGATAGGTGACCCACTTATCTTTTTCCTGCTGTGTGGGTTTCAGGTCGTTATCCTTCTTGTCTCTCTGGATGACTCTGGTGCTGTCTTCCCAGTATCTGTCAAGCGTGATGTCCTTGCAGGCGGTGAAAGGATATTCGCCGTCAAGCTCCAGACCCACATCGACGGTGGTGCTGCCGCCGGAATATGTATAGTAATAGAACTCGAGGCAGTAGTTACCTTCCTGCTCAACATTGAACTCATAGGTGAACGTACCGCGGTTGTTTGTCCACGAAACGCAGTCCTTTTCGCCGTTGGTGTCGATTATCTCGTAAAGGGGCAGGTTATGATCATCGTCTTCTCCCGCAACGCCCGTACTCGCCTCGATGAGTATCTCGGCCTTCGGGAAGGGGCTGTCCTTGTATCTGTCGTAATACGCACTGTAAGCGGAGTCTCTGTTACCCGTATTCATAATGTTACGGATAGTGGAAACTTCGCTTTCCTCCTCTTCCTCAGTCGTGAGTTCATTATCTTCGGCGAATGCCGGGAACGACTGTGACGTGAGGATCATTGCCGCGGTGAGAAATACGGCCAACCTTTTCTTGTTCTTGCCCAAAATAAGCTCCACCTTTCTATTCCTTATAAATACTTATCTTATCATCTTCAAGCTCGACGCGGACCTTGTCGCCGCCGTTTATGCCGAGCGCTGTAAGGTATTCCTTCGGTATCTGCAAGCGTCCCGCCTTGTCGAGCAGCACAAGCTCCTCGTGAGCGGTATTCTCCTCCATTGCCCGGATCTCGGCCTGCTGCTGTTCGCTGAGCTCCTCGAAAGAGATGTTCGCCGGTATCGACGAGCGCTTTCTTATAAGCTCGCTGGAGGTCTTACCGTCGCGTATTGCCACCACACGGTCTATCGACTTTGCGAGCTTTACGTCGTGAGTTACGATAATGACGGTTACTCCCGTTTCTCTGTTCAGCCGTCTGAACACCTCGAGCACGTTGTCGGCGGTCTTTGAATCCACCGCGCCGGTAGGCTCGTCGGCAAGCAGCAGTTTCGGGTTGTTTGCAAGGGCTATTGCTATCGCTACTCTCTGCTGTTCACCGCCGGACATCTGTCCGAGCATCGAATTTTTTCTCGCTGACAGCCCCACCATATCGAGCAGATGCTCCGCCCGCTTTCTCCGGTCGGTGTAGCTGCTTAGCATCATCGGCATTTCAACATTTTCGAGCGCCGTCAGATACGGTATCAAGTTGCGGGCGTTGTTCTGCCACACGAACCCGACTGTCCTGCGTTTATATTCTATAAGGTCCTTGTCGTTGAATTTCAGCATATCCCTGCCGTCAACGTAGAGACTTCCCGCAGACGGCTTATCCAGCCCGCCTAGCATATTCAGCAGTGTGGACTTGCCCGAGCCCGAGGCTCCGACTATTCCCATAAGCTCGCCTCGCTCAACGGTGAGGTCAAGCCCCTGGAGCGCCATTACCTCGATATCTCTGCTTTTATAGATCTTGACAAGGTTGTCGCACCTGACCATGACATTTTCCGGCGGCGCGAGCAATACTCTTTTTGGCATATCCGGTTTACCTGTATATTATATATATTATAATGGTATATCGTTTCTCTTCACATCTGTTATCATTCCGTCGTTGAGGGAGTACACCACATCGGCGAGCTCCATCATTGCTTCGTCGTGGGTAGTCATCACAACGGTGATTCCGTCATCGCGTACAAGTTCGCGGAACAGTCCGAGCACTGCGGTGCCGGTACTGCTGTCGAGCGCGGCTGTCGGCTCGTCGGCGAAGATCATTTTTGGCTTATGTGCGACTGCTCTGGCAATTGCCACTCTCTGCTGTTCACCGCCGGACAGTTCACCCGGGCGATGTCCCATACGCTTGGCAAGTCCGACTCTCGCTAGGCATTCTTTCGCGCGCTTTGATCTTCCCGCTATCGGGTAACCCGCCAGACGCAGTGAAAACTCCACATTTTCGAGTGCGGTCATGGTGGATATCAGCGCGACCGACTGGAATACGAAGGACAGCTTCTCTCTGCGGAGCTTATCCCGCGCGGCATCGCTGAGCTTTCCGATATCCTCGCCGCAGAAGTAAACGTTTCCGCGGTCCTGTCTGTCGAGTGCGCCGAGAATGTTTATCAGGGTGGTTTTCCCCGAGCCCGATCTACCACGCAGGCACACAAGCTCTCCCTCGTTCACATCGAGGCTGACATCCGTAAGGGCGTGGACAACACTTCCGTCGCCGATCCTGAACTCACGCGATAGATTTTCCGCTTTTAATAAATTTGCCATAAAAATCTGTTATATCTTACTTAAATTTATTACATTTACACAATAAATATGCAAAATTGCATAGTTATCCCATACTGTAAATACTATTATAACAAAAAAAATTTCGTTTGTCAATATCCCTAAAAAATATTTGTGAGCCTTTGTTTTCTTACGGCAAAATGCCTAAATTCGTTTACAAGTATATGATAATTGTGAAAATCGGAAGATATAGAATAAAAATTCGAGTGAAATACAATATATAGTGATACCAAACGAATTATCGTAAAAACGTTTACATAAAATCTGTCCCGAAATCACCATATTTAGCCTTTATTTTTCTTTTCCCTTGATTTTTTTGTGCAAAAATGATATGATAATATAGCAACAGACAGATTTCAAGTATTTTCTCCCGACAGGTGGAAAATACGAAAAAAGGAGATTTTATGAAAACCGGACTTGTACTCGAAGGCGGCGCTAGCCGTACGATCTTCACCTGCGGCATCTTAGACTGCCTGCTCGAAAACGATATATATATAAACTATGTCGCGGGCACCTCCGCCGGCATATCCTACGGCGTGTCGTATCTCTCAAAGCAGCTCGGGCGCAACCATCGTATCACCGAGCAATACTACCACGACAAGCGCTACATGGGCGTGAAAAACCTGCTCAACCGCGACAACCGTTCCTACTACGGGCTGGAATTCGTGTTCGATGAGGTGCCGTCACGGCTCATTCCCTACGATTTCGCGGAATACAAGCGCTCCGGCGAGAACGGCTTCGGCGTCGTGACCAACATTGAGACCGGAGAACCCGAGTATATGCGCGTTACCGCCGACGACCACAAGTGGAACGTCCTGCGCGCTAGCTGCGCCCTGCCGATATTGTTCCAACCGATAAAGATCAACGGCTCATATTACATGGACGGCGGCATCACCGACTCGATACCGTTCAGATATGCCCTTAACAGCGGGCTTGACAGGGTGATAGTTGTGCTCACCCGCCCACGCGGATATATAAAAAAGCCCGAAAAGCTCGCGCCCATTGTAAAAATGCTCTACAGGAAATACCCCGTTCTCGGGAAAAAGCTCTCGCAGCGCCACATAATGTACAACGATCAGATAAAGGAACTCGAAGTCCTTGAAAAACAGGGCAAAGCTCTGGTGCTTGCCCCGGAAAAAGACTACGGTATTGGTCGTACCGAAAATGACCCCAAGATTCTGCTGCCTTACGAAAAAGAAGGTCATGACTATTGTGAAAGAAATATCGACCGCATAAGAGAGTTCCTACAGACCAGATAAACTGCATAACAGTGCGCATTTGCTCACCAAAAATAAGATGACCCGATTTATTCGTTTGTGAAAAATCGGGTCACTTTATTTTATCGTTTGTGATAATAAGTTCTGTTGAATTTTCATTTTTAATGTCGCTTGAACAGATATTTTGCTGGAAAAAATCACTCTTATGTGAAAATAAGCTGATCTGATTATTCACAAACTCAGTTTTTGTAAAAAAACTGCCCGCTCTCCGGCAGACAACCATTGAATTTTCATCTTTTGAAATATAGAACACGCACGCTGTGTTTTTCCGAAAAAACTTATGGCAATACCGCACAAAGAGCGTGCGTTTATCGCGTAGTCAGATTTTTCGGCAGATTGTACAGAAATTTTGCAGGCTTACTGGCGTAAGTCAAGAAATTTCTGTACAATATGCCGGAATAATATGCAAGTGAGACGCGTGCGTCTCTTTGTGCGGTATTGCCTTATATATTTACAATGGTATAATTTTCAAGCAATCTTCAATAATAAATCCATCCGGTATCTTTCACCCCCTCCGGCGAAATTGACAGAAACTTATCTCTCAGACGGGAGCAACTATCCGTACCAAGAAAATTACAAAAAAGTCTTGATTTTTTTGCGGAAATAGTTTATAATATATTGAAGATAATATACTCAGAGCCTTTGAATATGAACACAGACCCCGTGCAAGGTCGTGTTGTGAACCATGTCAGGCGGGGAACCGAGCAGCATTAAGCAAATTTTCGGCTTGTGTGCGGCAAGTTTGTGTTCATAATCAAGGGCTTTGAGTTTGATTTTTACGAAAATTTGGAAAGGAACGGGTAGGTATGGCATATCTCGCACTTTACAGAAAATACCGCCCGCGTACTTTCGATGATGTCATTTCGCAGGAGCATATCACCACAACGCTGAAAAACCAGCTGAAAAACGGGCAGTCCTCCCACGCTTATCTCTTTACGGGCTCGCGCGGAACAGGAAAGACCACCTGCGCAAAAATACTCGCAAAGGCTCTCAACTGCACAAACCTGCAGGACGGGAATCCCTGTCTTGAATGTGATATATGCAAGAGTATCGATGAGGATTACTCCGATATCACCGAGATAGATGCCGCTTCCAACAACGGTGTCGGCGATGTCCGTGATCTGAAGGAAGAATCCTTCTACGCGCCGATGTCCGGCAAGTACAAGGTCTATATCATAGATGAGGTGCACATGCTCTCGACCGCGGCGTTCAACGCGCTGCTGAAACTTATTGAAGAGCCTCCCGCACACGTTGTGTTCATTCTCGCGACTACCGAGGTGCATAAAGTCCCCGCGACTATACTTTCGCGCTGCCAGCGCTTTGAATTCAGACGAATTGACATAAACGACAGCAAGGCGAGGCTGCTGCACGTTGCGGAGCTTGAAGGCAAGAAGCTCACCGATGACGCGGCATTCCTTATATCGAAGATATCCGAGGGCGGTATGCGCGACGCGCTGTCGCTGCTCGATCAGTGTTTCTCCGTAAGCGATGAGGTCACTGCCGATGTTGTCCGCGAATGCGCCGGTATCTCCGGCAGCGGCTATCTGTTCAGCATAGCCGACCTGATACTTGCGGAAAACTCCGCCGAACTGCTGATAACGCTCGATGAACTCATCTCAAAATCAAAGGACGTTACCAGGCTCTGCGAAGAGCTTATCTCTCACTACAGATGCCTTATGCTGATAAAAGCGGGCGCAGATGCGCTCACTGTGCGGATAACTACCGACGATATGGAGCAGTACAAGGAGCAGTGTGACAGATATTCCCTCGAACAGATAATGCGGTGCCTGTCGATACTCAGCGAGACTCTCTCGTCAATGGGCAGAGTTAAAACTCCCGCGCTGCTGCTTGAAATGTGCTTCATAAAGCTGTGCACTCCCTCGCTGGACACCGATGAAAAGTCTATAAACGCGCGGCTCGAGAGCCTTGAAAAGAAGATCTCGGAAGGCGTTGTATATAACAACAGCACAGCCGATCAGCCGGAAAAAGCTCCCGCGGCGAAAAAACCCGCCGAAAAGAAGGAAAAAACATTTGTTCCCCCCGTATCGGGTGAATTACCGCAGGCGCCTGTCATTCAGGGCAGCGCGGAACTTGCTCCGCTGCCGATATGGAACGATATTGTCGAAAGCCTGCCTATGGAGATACAGCTTGGCATTGACGGCACAACGGCATTCATCAGCGGCGACAACGTGATAATCGACGGCGGGAGCCTCGCAGTCATGGCCGCTACAAAGGATTACCGCGAGACTATACAGAAAGTGCTTTCGGCCCGTCTCGGCAGGAATGTAGCGGTAATATCCAAAGATGCGGCGGGTATCACCGACACGGAAAAAAGGGAAAAACCCGATAAAGTACGGATTTTCATTGACCTCGCACGGTCAAAGGGAATTACAATAAAGGAAAAATAAGCGGCATAAGACCCCGCTAAAAGAAAGGAATAAAGAAAATGAAAGCAAGAATACCCCAGGGATACGCAAACAAAGGCGCGCAGAATATGAACGCTATGGTTAAGCAGGCTCAGAAGATGCAGGAAGATATCCAGAAAGTCCAGGAAGAGCTTGAAACAAAAGAATACACCGAAACAGCAGGCGGCGGAATGATCGAGCTGACCATGACCGGCGCAAGAGTGCTGAAATCCGTTAAGCTGAACCCCGAGATCGTTGACAAGGACAACATCGAGGATCTGCAGGATACCATCATTGCAGGTGTAAACGCTATCATCCAGAAAATAGACGAGGAAAGCGCAGCCGAAATGGAGAAGGTAACAGGCGGCGTAAGCTTCCCCGGCCTGTTCTGATATGGCCGAATATAACTCCGTTCCTCTTGTCACGGCAGCGGAGCAGTTCGCAAAGCTCCCGGGCATCGGTATGAAGACCGCACAGAGGCTCGCTTACTTTATGCTCAACCAACCCGTTGAGGATGTCGAGCTTTTCACATCCGAGATACTTAATGCCCGCAAAAGCGTTCATTGCTGCAATATCTGTCAGAATTTCACTAACACCGAAAAGTGCTCGATATGCGATGATGACAGGCGTGACAGTAAAACAATATGCGTGGTGGAAGCTCCGAAGGATGTTTCCGCGCTCGAAAGAGCGGGCGGCTACAACGGAGTTTATCACGTTCTGCACGGACTTCTCTCGCCTATGGATAACATCGGCCCCAACGATATCCGCATCGCGGAGCTTATGAAGCGGCTGGCGGGTGATGTTACGGAAGTTATCATGGCTACCAACCCGACAGTTGAGGGCGAGACCACCGCATCTTACATCAGCCGTATGATAAAGCCGCTCGGAATAAAGGTGACAAGGCTTGCGTACGGGCTTCCCGCGGGATCATCGCTTGAATACGCCGATGATGTGACGCTGCAGAAGGCTATCGAGAATAGGAACGAACTGTAAGTTTTTATTCTTCATCTAAAGATGAAGAATAAAAAAATTGACAATTGATAATTGACAATTGTGGTACGGCTTCGCCGTGATCTGAATAGTGACGAGACCCGAAACTTATCATTCTTCTAAAATATCAATAAAAATATCGTAGTTTTCCCCCGCTTTGAGCAGGGGAAAATTTTTTGGTGTGGAAAACTTTATGCCAGAATTATAATTATTATGTAAAAATTACTCAGAAAACGACTTTTTTGTAGATATTATATAATAGTTTTCAATATCATTGTTAAAATAGACGGGAAAATTAATCCCGTTTTCTCTTGAAAAAATCACAGGTTTATGATACAATAATATTTGTCTATCACTTGTATTTATTATAGGTTAATATATAAAGGTACATCTTAATGGAAGGAAAGAGAAAATGAACGAAGAAACAAAAGAGAGCAAGCTTAATTCATTCAGTGACGTATTTGAGCTGATGAAGTCGAGACTCGACATTACCGAGACCGCAAAGAACCTTTTTATCGACCCTATCAAGCCGATAAAGCTTAACAACCGCACAGCAGTGCTGTTTATCTCCAACGATTGGGTGAAATCTCTCGTAAAGGAAAACTACGACGAGATATTCAAGAAAAATCTGAGGGATATACTCGGTTTTGAGGTTGAGATCGAATATGTCACAAATGACGACCACTCGGTAACTCCCGAGGAGATCGTGCGCGTGTCCGACCCCATTCCCGAGCTCGACGACGACCCCTACGCAAAAACAAGACTTCACGAGACGGAAGAAAACAGCAATTACAAATACACGTTCGATACATTTATCGTCGGCGAGAGCAACAAGCTCGCGAGCTCGGCGTGCCGTTCGATAGCACAGGGCAACGCAGTTTTCAACCCGCTCTACATCTACAGCCAGCCCGGCCTCGGAAAGACCCACCTGCTGTATGCGATAAAGAATGAAGTTGAGTCGAGACATCCCGACTACAATATTGTTTATGTTTCTGCGGAAACTTTCGTGAACGAGTTCGTAAACAGCGTAAAGATGAATACGACCGAGGAATTCAAGAAGAAGTACAGAAATGCCGAAATGCTGCTCGTTGATGATGTGCAGTTCTTTTCGGGCAAGAAAGAATCCCAGAACGAGCTGTTCCACACTTTTGAGGAGCTCAACCGCCGCGGCAAGAAGATAATCTTCACATCCGACCGCCCTCCGAAAGAGATCAACGATATAGAGAATAGACTTATAACAAGATTCGAGTGGGGACTTCTCACCGATATAGCGGCTCCGGAGTTTGAGACAAGACTTGCGATAATCAAGCGCAAGGCGGAACTCATGGATCTTAAAATACCGAACAATGTTATGGAATATATGGCGGACAAGCTGAAGAATAATATCCGTCAGATCGAGGGCGCGATAGTAAAGATGTACCATATCGTGTTCCTCACGGGCAACACTCCTACCATACTTATGGCGCAGAACATCATCAAGGATGTTATGACCGAGCAGCAGCCTGTTCCCGTAACGGTAGATCATGTCATTACAGATGTGTCGCATATATTCAATGTATCCCCCGAGGAAATGAAGTCGAAAAACCGCAATTCGCAGGTATCGACGGCAAGACAGGTCGCAATGTACGTCATAAGCAAGGTAACAGATCTTTCTTATACGTCCATCGGTAAGGAATTCGGCGGCAGAGACCATTCAACTGTAGTATATGCCACCAACAAGGTGAAAAAGGTAATGCAGCACGACCCCGCCTACAGAGCCACAGTAGAAGATCTTATCAAGAATATCAGCAACACCTGAGAGAGAAGAGAGAGACAGAGAGAAGAACAGAAGGGGGCGCTGCCCCCTGACCCCTGCCAAAGGGGCCTAACGCCGGCCCCTCTGGACTCTCCGCGCCAGCGTGACGCTGGACCCGACAGGCCCGTTTGCGAGATACATCAGACTTCATAGGAGCTTCGGCCATATAGTAACATCTATGCGTTAATAGACATATATAAGAGCTTGCGTTCCTATTAAAGACTTTGCAATTGAGATAGCAGCGCACAAGGTACCTGCGAGTTTAAAACCCCGCAATATTCTTTTCCTTTCTTCGGCTGTCTGCTGTATAATTACCAAGCCGAAGAAAAAAAGAAGCTCCTGACTGTTAAATCTGTTGATACTCTTTCTCACCCATAATAAAAAATCTTCAAACTGTAACATTGAACATATAAAAGCGATTACATATCTGAGAATATAGTAAAATATCTACAACTCATTTGACCTGATTTCACATTCAGACTTTAATATCAAAAAGCAAATTTTTAACAATTCTCTCAACCAAAAATTCCCACCCCGAAGGTAAAAGTTCAAATGTAAAAAAGTTGAAAACCCGTTCAACACTTTCGACTTTTACATAACTTTTTTCTCAACCGGGTAAATGTGAGTACAATGCAGACTAAAGACGTTCTCCACACATTTCCCGCCCCTATAACTAATACTAAAAAATATATATCTGTTTTGATTTTTTTGCGAAAATAAAAAAATTTTCTTCCTGCGGTAAGGAAACCGAAAAATATAATTTCACCGAAAGGACACAGCAGAATGAAATTTACTATTGACAGAAGCACATTATCCGATGCTCTTACAAATGCCTCAAAGGCGAGTGCGGTACGTTCAACGATCCCGGCACTTGAGGGCGTTCTGATATGCCTTAAAAACGATGTTATCACTATTACGGGCTACGACCTTGAAATGGGTATCAAATGTATGACATCCCCGACAGAGGCGGTAGAAGACGGCGAGATAGTGGTAAACGCTAAGATATTCGGCGAAATGATAAGAAAGATGCCTGCGGGACTTGTTGAAGTAAGTTCTGACGGTGACAATGTTACAATAAGTTCCGGAACGATAGTTTATAACGTTGTGGGAGTTTCCGGCGACAATTATCCGAACATTCCGGAGCTGAAAAACGACATTTCCTTCCAGGTTGACGAATCCGTAATGAAAAGCATGATACGTCAGACCATTCATGCGGTGGCTCTTACCGATATAAAGCCGGTTCACATGGGCAGCAAATTCCACATTGAGAACAATATTCTCAGCGTGGTATCGGTTGACGGCGTAAGAATGGCAAAGCGTGTAGAGCCTGTTCAGTATAACGACATAGATTTTGTTGTTCCGAAGAAAACTCTTGACGAATTTATGAGGATGTTGTCGGACGAACCGAACGACAAGAAGATCTCGATCTGTATCGACCGCAATCAGATATGCTTCTCGAAAGAGGACTACATAATTATTTCCCGCCTGCTTGAAGGCAATTTTATCGACTACGACAAAATAATGAATTTCGAGGAAAAGATGACAGCGATAGTCAACGCGAACGATTTTTCGACTGCGCTCGACAGAACTCTGCTGCTCAATACCGACAAATACAAATGTCCTGTGATCTGTTCATTTGAGAATGACAAGCTGCACATTGATATCAAGACTTCCGTCGGTAAAATGTCGGATACACTGCCGATAAAATATACAGGCGAGAAATTAGAGATAGCATTCAACGCTAAGTATATGATAGATTCCCTTAAAAACAGCGAATGTGATGAAGTTCGTGTGGATTTTACAGGAGCATTGTACCCAATCAGAGTGCGTCCTCTTGAAGATGACAGCTTTGTGGGTATCGTACTGCCTGTAAGGAATAAGTAAGGTGGCAGAAATGACAGAAATACAAGTGGCACCGCCTTTTATAAAGCTGGAGCAATTTCTCAAATTCGCAAACATTGCGGAGACGGGCGGAATGGCTAAGCTGATGATATCTGACGGGATAGTAGAAGTAAACGGCGAAGTGTGCATGATGCGTGGAAAGAAGCTGTTTGACGGCGACAAAGTAGCGGTAAACTTTGAAGAAGGCACCGAAGAATACACTTGTAAAATAGCAGAATAATGTTCCTATTTTGCAGCACTATGAATAAAATTATATACAAATTGTTATAATTAAACCGCGATATACAAATTTTAATCTAATTCAGGAGAAAAAAAACACTACGCTTTCGGTTCCTTTGTCGCACAAAGGAACTAGTGAGGGAGTTTGAGGGAGAGGCAACGCCTCTTCCTCATGCGCGT
>JAEEGL011978508.1_pt1 | contig 18106 bp, 26 predicted proteins | sample 9134231 | NCBI WGS metagenome assembly JAEEGL01 (sample SAMN16246548, study PRJNA631951) | gut metagenome | biome: gut microbiome; feature: rumen; material: fiber-attached | host: Bos | place: Iran: Karaj | collected 2018-10 | reverse complement strand
TAAGATTACGAACAAGGAAGCTTGCCGCATCCAAGGCTTCCCGGAGGATTTCGAGCTTCCTCCTACTAGACAGAGATGGATGAAGCTTATCGGTAACAGCGTGACCGTACCGGTAATCGACAAAATTACAAAGGCGATAGTCGCCACTGGAGTATTCGATGGAAACAATGCGTAATGGGGTTTTCGAAACCAATTCGTCTTCGGAACATAGTTTTTCAATCGGTGATAGAAACCTTCGTGACCCGAAGGAATTTCCGACACCTGATGAAGAAGGCCGGGTCCACATTCCGTGGTGTACTTATGACAATCTTGAAAAAATCGAGACGTTCACTGAGATGGCGCAGCTGCTGATTCTGTTTGTCGTGGAAGGTCTCAAAGGCCGTCTCTGCGATTTGTTCGGTTGCCGCCGGGACCTCCGTGAACAGCTGGTACAGAGTATCTTGATTGCCTATAAGATGGCTGGTATCAATGGCGTGTGCGACTTGGTTATTGATTTTCCACAACCGGTGACCGGTGTCGAAATAGGCGGAAGCGGTGACATATATATGGTTGACTTGTCTGAATGGAGTGGCCTTGATTTAATGTCGTGCTCTATGGATGGCGGCATCAAGGATATGGGTGCCGCCCGTGCGCTGAAGAACAACAATACGGCATTGACGCTCGTGACGGCTATGAAGCAGTTTTCTCAAGATGAAGACGTACTCTATACGGCGGCTCTGTTGGCGATGGACGTGAAGGCTAAGATATCTGGATGCTAAATCAAGCGGTATTGGCACTTATTTGGTTTACGGTAACCTTTCTGGTTGCGTTGCGGTGTACCATTAGGCGCACGGCGTTGTGGACTTCGATGCTTCTGGTCTTGATAGCAGTCCCGGCGATGGACAAGAATATGTTTCCTGACCCGGTCGACCCGATGGAAGAGTATATGCGAATGACCAAGAACTTGCCATACCAATTAGGCGATTGGCGTATTGACATTTATCCTCCGTGTTGCTATATTTACCCCAATTACAGAGGTTAGAATTATGATTGAAATCGTAGGAAAGTTTAACACGGCGAAGGTGTATACTGACATCTTGGAAGATGCCGCCTACAAGCAGATTTTGAACTTGATGAACCAGAAGTTTGCCGAAGGTTCTCATTTCGCCATTATGCCGGACTGTCACGCCGGTACGGGTTGTGTTATTGGGTTGACGATGAAGATTGTCGACCGTGTCGTTCCGAACTTGGTCGGAGTCGACATCGGGTGCGGTATGCTCGTGATGAAGGTCTCGAAGGACTGCATCCTCGACTTGCCGAAGTTCGACAAGGTGTGCCATATCGAGATTCCGTCTGGTATGAACCACCGTACGAAGAAGCACCGCTTTACCGAACGTGTTGCTTTGGACGAATTGATTGCTCCGGTCAATGCCGAAAAACTGATGTTATCGGTTGGGTCCCTCGGTTCGGGAAATCATTTCATCGAAATCGACGTTGATGAAGCTGGCGACCGATACATAGTAATTCATTCCGGCTCGCGACACTTGGGTATCGAGGTGTGTAATTTCTACCAGAAGGAAGCCATCAAGTACCACAAGAACCAGCGTCAGACGCAGCAAGAGGTTATCGAGCGGTTGAAGGCTCAGGGCCGCCAGTCCGAGATCGAGACGGTCTTGAAGGCGAACCAAGCGGCAAAGTGTCCGATTCCGGACGAGCTGGCCTACTTGGAAGGCGAATTGCTGCAGAACTACTTGCACGATATGAGGATTGCTCAGGAGTTCGCTTGGTGGAACCGTGAGGCGATGATGGATGTCATCATCGACTGTATGGGCATCAAGAAGCATCACATCTTGGACAAGTTCTGTACCGTGCATAACTACATCGACTTGGACAATATGATTCTGCGCAAGGGATCCATTTCCTTGCAGAAGGACGAGGTCGCCTTGATTCCGATGAATATGAGGGACGGCTCGCTCTTGGTTCGCGGTAAGGGCAACGAAGAGTGGAACTTCTCCGGACCGCACGGTGCCGGACGTTTGATGTCGCGTTCCAAGGCGAAGGAGACCTTGACGATGGAGGCGTTCAAGTCTTCGATGGAAGGTATCTACACGACCTGTGTTGGATCTGGCACGATCGACGAGTCGCCGATGGCGTACAAGCCGATGGACGAGATTGTCCGTAACATCCAAGAGACGGCTGATATCATAACGACCATCAAGCCGATTTACAATTTCAAGGCTTCCGAAGAGAAAGCCAAGGGGAATAAATAATGTACGCGATTAACACTTCTTATCCGGTTCCTAACCGTACTTATACTATCGTGGCCGACCACGAGTATAATCGTTACGTAGCTTATGTGGCCACGTTGGACTTCGGTTCAAGGGTTTCCGTCGGCGGCAAGGAATACTCTGCCGAAGACTTACGACAGATGCTTTTGCAAGCTGACAAGGTTAACCAGAACCAATCTACGCTTATCGCACGGTATGGCTGCGTGAATCTGAACATCTTCTTGGACATCGTCCCGGCTGATTTCGACGTGAAGAAAGGCCGTGCCAAGTCCGCATCTACTCCTCCGGCTGGGAAAATCATCTTCCAGACTGACTTGAACCGACTGGACGAGAGCCAGATGAATGAAGGCGACATCTTGTGGAACGTCTACGTATTGTGTGATAATCCGTTTACGTGTGAACACAACCGTGAATGGGTGCAGTCATTCAAGTCGACTGTACACGTAGACGAATTCGGCCATCGCTATGTGTTCATTAACGATGACCAGACTCGTGACCGTTGCTATTCTTGGGCTACGCACAAGAAGAATCCGTGCGTAATCAATAAGTCCGATGCGATCGAGCTTGTGAAGAAGACTCTTAACGTGGAAAAGAAGCCTAACGACGGTTGCGTGATACCGTCTTATAAGGGTGCCGATATGGGTTAACTATGGCTGAACCGCTGTTTTTCGTATATCCGGACGGCTACGGTACCGAGAACAAGATTCCCGTGTACAAGGAAGGCGACTTGCAAGCGATTGCTGATAAGTATCCGTCGGCTTGCATCTCGTCTACCGCCGCTTACGAGAAGAAAATGTCGGACAAGGCCACTGAAATGTCTAAGAGATGGAGTAAAGTATGGAAACATTGAGGGTGGGTACATTCGAAACTAATTCCAGCAGCTGTCACGCGTTTGTGCTGATGGCGGCCAAGTTGTATGGCGACGGAAAAGGCTGGCCTAAATACTTCATCGTCAAGTGGACTCGTCACGGATCCGAGTACGACGCTGGACTAGGTGCCGTGCTTTGTGGCGAGGAAGCCGTGGAAGAAGTCTGGTCGAGCTTTAAACAGCACGCGTCTGCTTTGACGAGAGCGCACTTGTCGGCTATCATTCCACAGCTTGCCGAGGGTAAGAATATCTCCGAACTGGCCGAGGCATATCCTAGTGTCGAACAAGCCGAGTGGGACGCGTTGGAGGACGCGTTCTACGAGAACTCGATGCCGACCGAAGACCTTGTCGGAGGATCCTTCGTTCAGTACGGCGATACTGTCGGTATCGCATTCGAAAAGGAGTGTTAGTATGGAAACTTATCGTAACGGAACTTTCGAGACCAATTCTAGCAGCAGCCACGTCTTGACTCTCGGCAACAAGCTTCGTCCCATCGAGGAGTTCCCCGTTCCTGACGCGGACGGCGTAATCCATCTTGATGTTCCTCGTGACGAGAACGGCTACATCGACTTTGCTCCGTGTCCGGAGAAATTCATCGATTTCCTCGTGCTCTGCCTTGGTATGACGGCTGATGGCGAAGACCCAAGAGTAGCGATTCCGTCTCATAGCGAGCAGAAACGCATCATCAAGTGGTTGAACATCATCTACAAGATGGTCGGCCTTCCTGAAGTGAAGTCCATCAAGATGACGTGGACGGCGAGTGTGGAGATCAGCCACGATGGCGAAGGCGACGTTAGCGACCGCTGGATAGAGACAACCAGTTCGTTCCAGAACAACGGACTGGAAGCGTTCTTGCGTTCCCTTGCGTACGACGTGCGACCGGATAATGAAAAGCCGTGGATGGCCAAGGTCTTGGAACCGATTCCGGAAGAGGAATACCAGTCGGATGTCCTACTGTACAACGCTGCGCTCGCTTTGGTGGCTAACTCGACCGGTTCTATCGAGGGAAACTGATAAACTGGCTTTTAGCTATGGAAATATCGTCGTTTGCAATTTGGAAATTTCGCAACATTGAAGGCTTCCTCCAAGGGTTCCACGCCTTTGATGTGGAGACATCGAAATATGTAGACCCGTTCACGTTCGCCACGACTTGGATTAGATATAATTTCAAGGCGGAGACGGCTGAAATCGAGCGGCCAGACGGTACGAAGATAGAAGTCAGTTTCTCTGGGCTTGTCCAGAAGCTGAAGGACTTGGGGATGTATGTCGAACGGGCAGAAAACGAGCGGCACCATCTGGCGGGTCCGCAGAAGGACGAGTGACGTGGTTTTGTATGACCTCGCATTGGTAGAGGCGACACCGGGATAAACTCCGTGAGCGACGTGCAAACTGTACGTCCCATAAAGCCGGGTCATACGTTTGCTGGTGTAATTCAATCGGTAGAATGCTTGTTTTGTACACAAGACGTTGTGGGTTCGAGTCCTATCACCAGCTTAGTTTTTAGAGGCAAATATGAAGAATAAGAAACACACATTTCAGGCGGATGAAACGCCAGAGCAAAAGGAAGCCCGTTGGGCAAAGCAGCTGAAGGCTGCAAAGTCGTTCGCAAAGGTCGCCGGGGTCGACAAGAAGGCCATCCAGCGCGAACAGCGTATCAACAAGTTCCTCAAGGATTCAACTTACTGGTACGACGACTGACAGCGTTTACCTTAATTCCGGGCGGTTCCGACTTGCGGTCGGGGCCGCCTTTTGCTATATTTTGGTTATGGAAACTATCGATTTGCAGATGAAGCCGGAGCTTGACGAGCACGGTAACCCGGTACACTATGTTGCGCGTGTCTCTCCCGGTCTCCACCTTGGCGATTATGTCGAGGTGTGGATGCGGTATGACTATTCCAAGAAGACCATTGACGCCCACTGCACCGCTATGCGTTTTCAAGACGGCCATAAGACGGTGTTCGAAAACTAATTGCATTTTTGGTTTCACATTGCTATATTTGCTATATGGCAAAAAACTTACGACGAAAAGCGTCTCGCCAGTTGACTCGCGATGACGTGCTGAATTACAAGATTGATTGGCGCGAATGGCACGACATCGTCCACGATTCGCTGGTTGCGTTCGATTTTGACGCGGTGGCCTTCGTTACTGAACGGATTGGTTTTGTTAACAGTGGCTATGACGTAACTGACAAGTCTCCGGTTCGCGGAGCCGAGCTGGCTCAAGAAGTGGAGCACGTCTGCTCGGTTCTTATTGCGTTGTACGAGCTTGGCTACGAGACTGATGCCGACAACCCGGAATTTATTATTTACGACGACTACTGCAAGGCGTTCAAATCGGTTATGCCTACCGAAGGAATCTACCACGCAGTTCTCAAGTTCAGTAATAACAACAATCCTGACGATAGTTCGGTTCCGATATTTATTAACGAGCCTTGTATCGAGGTGAAGCTGGCATTGGATGACCAGAACAAGCCTTGGTTCGAGATCAACTTCAACGTAGTTATGCAGAGTTTTTAATTATGGCACATTATTATGGAAAAATTTCGGCACCATTCGGTCGTAAGTGTCCCGACGACCGTCTGGTAGATAAAACGATTTACGCAAAGCCGTGGATGACAATCTTCTATGAAGAGAATGCATTGATGTATGCGTCAGAGAAGATTGACGGCACTAACGTCGGTATTAAGTGGGATGGCGACCGGGTCAGCTTCGTCGGGCATACCGACAAGTCGACTTTCTGTCCACGCTATCTGAATTACTTGAACGAGAGGTTCGGAACTCCGCAATTCGAGTCCGTTCTCGAAGAAGTGTTCGGCGAAAAACCGGCGTTTATCTTCGGCGAAGGCGTTTCCAAGGACTACAACCATCATTACGGATATCCGGACGGCGAGTTCATTATGTACGATATCTGTTGCGACGGCAAGTTCTGGAACCGTGACCCGGTTCATAACGTGTCCCAGAAGTTCGGTATGATGTGTCCGCACGAGGAGCTGATGCCGTTCATGGACGCTATCGAGTTTGTCCAGAGCCGTCCTTACTCTTGGCTCGACCCGACCCACAGAATGGAAGGATTGGTGTTGCGTCCTCGCGTCGAGCTGTTTACGAATAATGGAGACCGTGTTATCTGCAAGGTGAAGGTTCGCGACTTTGTAGATGTGAAGGATTATAGGCAGTAATTATGACCCCAGCAGCAAGTGTAGATAGATGGATCAAGTCGTTCGATGTCAAGAACTTTCTCGGCCAGTACAATTACCACGTCGAGTTCCTTGAGAAGCCTTACATAACCGGACCGACTGGTAGCGGCAAGAGCTTGCTTCTTACCGTGTTGTGGTTCGCGGCTGACATTGTACAGCACGGCCATATTGGGGTGTTGAGCGAGTATCCGTTCTACTTTGGGTATGAACGGAAGCCGTTCGACGAATTTACGCTGGAGACCTTCAATAACTCTATCAAGGTGGTTTACTTAGACCGGTACCATTTTTGGGTCACTGCTATCGATAACTCGAACGGCGAGATTATTTTCGAGAGCCGTTGTGAGGATTCTAGCAAGGCGTATCACCACGATGAACTGATGGTTGCCGACTTGAACGTATGTATGTTGCCGTCGTACAGGTTTGGCAGACCGGACTTGGCTCTTGGCGGCGACCGTACATTGCAACAGAAGTATTCATACCCGTCTGTACTTGAAGAGCTTATCGATACGCGTAGGCCAAATTGGGAATTGGTTAACCTTATCGCAAATGTTCCCTATATGTACGGCGAGAAGTCGAATATGTGGGATTACACTTGGGAAGACGGCAAGGAACCCAATGTCGACACCAAATACTTCCAGCGGTTCTATCGCGACCCCTATATTTCCGAGACGGTCGACTACCGCATTCAGGACGTGTTTATCCGTGATGAAGAAGGCAAGCGTATTGTCCACAAGCCGTCTGCTGGCGATTTCGCTATGCTGATGCTGGCTATATGCATTGCCGGTAGGCCGGGCGTGATTATTGTCGACGACATCGACTTGCATATGCACTGTGTGACGCAGTCGCAGATGCCTCAGCTGATAAGGCTGGCCGCTACTCGTGGAATCCAGATTATCGCGTCGACGAACAGCTTCCACATCTTTGCGAACGAGGACTTCGCCCAGTCTACCGACCTACTCGGTCTGCAGATGAACCCGGATTTGGCGTACAACGTGCTGGAAGTGTATAACATCGTTCCGACGGTCGCCAACAAGCGTATTGTCGCGACACAGATTTTGTCCGCTAAGCCGGGTGAGAAGATTCACGCGTTCGGTATCTGCGTAGGCGAGCGCAAGACTGACGCGGTTTACGGTTCGTTTGCTAAGGCCGAGTTTAAGTCCAACGAGGTCGAGCAGATGACGAACTACATCTTCGACTTTGTGAACGACCCCGAACACCTTATAGCCGTACCGAAGAACGTATGATTTATACAAGCAACTACGATACTGTCTTGAAATATCCGGAACTGGCCGACCGTCTGGTTTCCATCGCGCAGCACACGCACCCGGCGTTCGTCGGTCCGCGTGAAATCCGTCTGGCACCTCCGATGTGTCTGGTCGAGTGCTACAAGCGCGGAATTATCGACAAGATAAAGTTCGAGAAGGACTTCCGCAAGGATGTTCTCGACCATATGGACGCCCGTGAGCTTGCCAAGGAGCTTGACAACAAGATTCTCCTTTGCTACGAGCCTAAAGGCGAGTTCTGCCATCGTCAGATTGTTGCCCAGTGGTTCAAGGAGCACGGCGTGATGTGCTCTGAATGGGAAGTCGGCTGCGAAGAAGACCAGTGCGAGAATTTGTAGAGGGTTGTATGATACCAGAACGCGATTATCCGCTTACTTCGGTTTGCTATGTCAGTTACTTCGGTAACAAGAAATTCGATGTATATTACCAGCTTGTAATTGATCGTCTTATGGTAACCGACTCTGGTTACTCGATTTTCCGTGCCACGCTATTCCGTGACATTTATGGGAACCCGACCAACGGCAAGTTCCTTAACGACTTGCAGTCGTCGATTTTCTATGTGTCCAAGACACTCCCAGTGGTAAAGAATGCGGACAACTGTTACATCACGTCTCAAGAATTTGTTCCGTTCTTCTTGAGTCGTTCTAGTAACGAGCTGCTTCACCGTTTCTTTTTAGGGCTGGTCAACGGATGTAATAAACCTGACGACTTTCTCAAGAACCGGTTCACCAAGAGAGTCCACATCCGCTTGGACGGTTCGGACACTAGCAATGGAAGTGAGAAGCAGATCGACTTGGTCTCTCTCGCTGCTATCAAGCGCAAGCTTACAAAAGGTCGGTTCAACGATGACGCCGACTCGGTTCAAGCAGTTGCCGAAATCCTAGAACGGGTTCTCAAGTCGGAGGCGCGAGCCAAGAAGAAGTTGGACACCCAGCTCAAGGTAGCCGAGGCTATTAGGGCTGTGGTCGATCAACAGATACGCACCTATAACCACCAAGCTGAGTTCGGCAAGCAAATCGAACCTACTGGTTTCTGGGTAGCGTACAAAGAACCGACTGCATCGCTCAGGTTTTTCGATAAGCGGTTTAATTTGACATTCAACATTATGCCGTGTTTGGCACCGGACAGCCAAGTCAGTATCCATTATCCGGAATTCTCGTGCGATTTTCATTGCAATCCGGATTCTGAATACAAGATCGTTAATTTTTTGAAGGCGGTCGCCCATCTTGACGCCGCCTTGCACGACGCTTAACTAAACAAGGAGATAACTTATGAAAAAGTTACTATCTATTCTTATGCTCGCGATGTTCTTCGTGGGTTGCTCTGTCATCGACGAAACCGAACGTGGTGTCGTCCTTTCTTGGGGTAAATACTCCGAAACTCTCGGACCGGGTATGCACGCCATCAACCCTGTCACGGACGAAGTCGTGAAGTTCCCAATTCGTACCGAACTCAAGACAGTGACTCTTGATGCTGGTTCTAATGACCTTCAGACGGTTACTGTAACCGCACAGGTGAACTATCACGTCGATCCGATGAAGGTGGATGCCGTGTACAAGAACTACGGCATCGAGTATGTTACCAATATACTTGTACCAAAGATTAACGAGACCATTACTGGCGTTACTCCGCAGTATAAGGCCGAAGATATGCTCCAGAAGCGCGAGGAAATCCGCGACCGTATGCGCACTACATTGAAAACAAAACTGGACTCCGCCAACGCATTTATCGTCATTGACGGCCTTGCGGTCACATCGTTCGAGTTTTCCAAGGAGTTCAAGGCTTCAGTTGAAGAGAAGCAAGTTCAGGAGCAGAAGGCACAGAAGGAAACTTACATCACCCAGCAGATGGAAGAACAGAACAAGCAGAAGGTAGCTCGCGCTCGTGCCGACTCAACGGTTATTGCACTCCAGATGAGCGCACTCAAGCAGCAGAGCGGAAGCGAATACCTTATGCTCAAGTTTATCGAGAAGTGGGACGGTCAACTTCCTGAAGTGGTTACTGGGAATGACAAGCTGATGCAGATGCTCGACATTTCTGGTAAAGCCAAGACAAAATGAAGGCATTTAGATTATGTACGTACTTCTACACAAGACGAACGGATTGTACTACAACAAGAACCAGTACGACCTTCCGGTCCCATTCGGCTCGACCAAAGACAAGGCTACCCAGTTTGTAGACAAGGACCTTGCCGAGGTGATGATCCAGACGGCGGAACAGTTCTTCCGTGGAATGTGTCCTCAGTCTATGGATTTAATTAACAAGAATGCGTTCATAAAAGAGTGTATCGTTGTTCCTTTTGAGGAATAATGAAAAAAGCTTGACTTTGTGTTGAAGTTTTGCTATATTTTTGACTGGCGATTGTAAAGGTGCATACAGCAAACCAACCGATATCGTCTGTAAAACGAAGGGTTGCCGGTTCGAATCCGGTCGCGTCGACGCCGGGCGCGTAGCTCAACTGGTAGAGTATATCAAAAAATGCACCTTGTCCTTTTTAGGCTTTCAGATAAACTGGTAGAAAATGCTTGAGCGTGTTACTATGCCGGTGAATCTGGAAGCCTTTTTTGAATCTATCGATAAATGCGGAGCCTCTGACGAGCTGAAGGCCGCTATGAAGGACTCGTTCAATGTTCTCCACGGGTCCGTTCTTGAGGAAGGGTTGGGCGATGCGCTGGCCTCCGGTGCTCGCAAGTTCGGAAAGCTCGCCGCAGTAGGCGCACTCGCCTTGGGTGCGACCAATGCCGATGCGGCTAAGGTGAAGTCGTCGGTGCCGACCGGAGGGAAGGCCAAGACCACGGTTACCAGTCAGACTTACCGTAACCTATGGCAGAACCAGAAATTCCAAGATCGGGTGGACGAGATAACCAACCAGCTGGTCGCCGCGAAGGAAGCCGCCAACAAGCCGTACAGCTACGATATGCTGCAAAGCAAGGCTTGGGATATGGCACTTGCCGAGCTGAATCAGGGAAAGCTCAAGTAAGATTTTCGTCACTGTGATAAACTATGGGTTAAAGAATTCTTTATAAGGTTAACCTATGAATGCACAGAATCTTTTCCACGAAACCGTAGGCAAGCTTACCGCTGTTTACAAGGACCATCCGGCTATGCTGGAATCTTTCGCCGCCGACGTGAACTCGGCTTTCGACACCTTGCTTGAGTTCGGCGACTTCGGAGGCATCAACAAGTCTATGGCCGCCACGGCTCCTCGTTCGTTCTCCGGCAATGCGTTCAGCAAGCCTTCTACCAAGACGGCTGAGCCGACCGTTGGCGTGAACAAGTCCGAGGAACCGGGTCAGACCGTGACGTTCCAAGAAATTCAGGACGCTGGCAAGGCTTTTATCGAGTACGCTCGTAAGAACCCTGTTGCCGCCCAGAAGTATCTTGAACGCAACATCATCCCGGAAATCGAGAAGGCCGCCGAGAAGCAGTTCTCCGCTGGTGCCGATCTTGCTGGCACTGATTGGAAGTCTGCCTTCAAGGATGCCGTTTCTGGCAAGGCTGCTGCAGATATCCAGAACATCAAGGATGATATGGCTGCCAAGGAAGCCAAGGCCAATGCCGCCGCCGAAAAGGATGCCCAGAAGGAAGGCGCAAAGGCTGCCAAGGAACAGGAGAAGAACTTCTGGAAAGACCAGAAGAAGATGGGCTTCCGCGACGAGTACAACAAGATGAAGGCCGAAGATGACGCCAATGCCGCCGAAGCTGAGAAGCTGATGGCTAACGGCTATGACCCGTCCATCTATGGCGACTTGAAGTCCAAGCCGGGTTTCCTCCGCCGTCTCAAGGAAAAGTACCTCAAGTGGCGTTCCGAAGCCGTCGATGCCATCAAGTGTGGCGACAAGGTGCGTCTTGAATCCGCCTATACGGAAATCAAGGACATCGTTGCCATCGTCGAGGCTATGGGTCTTGAAGCCAATGCGGTGCTCGGCTAATTGCCGAAATTCGCGAAATTTCGAAAGTCCGGGAGAAATTCCGGACTTTTTCAATTATTTTCATAAAAAGTATTTACAAGTGGACTTACATTTGTTATATTTAGGACAGAACAATAAAACAAGGAGCCGTTATGTTTAATCTTTTCAGCAAAAAGCAGTGGGCTGACACCGCTACCGTCGCCTACCTTATGGGGATCAGTCCCCTCTTCACCATCAAGTACAGCATTCTCGGCCAGAACGGTCAGAAGGTGGCTTTCCCCTTCCGCAACGAGAAGGGTGAGATGGTGGCCGACCTCTATGACAAGCGCGTCGTTGAAGTGTCGATCCATTACCAAGAAACCGGAATGCTCGAATTTGTCAAAGTGTTCAAGGGTTCGGTCACCGAGGAACACGGACTCAACCACCTCAAGCAGATCTTCAACGCCTTCATCGAACAGTGTCCCAAGACCAAGAGCACGGCCAGCGTGAAAGACCTCCAGACGATGCAGAAGGACTTGCACGACCAGATTGAAAAGATCGTGAACGTGTACGGCTGGGACAAGGGTCCCGAAAGCAAGTCCAACGACATCAAGGTCTACCTCAATTCCATCAAGCCGGAATACCGCGCCCGTCTCGTGGATTTTCTCGTGCGTCTCGACAAGTGCAGTGTTCCGGTTACCATCAACCTGAGCATCGACGGGCTTACCGACGAAATGATTGGTTCGACCCTCAATGAACTGGCCTTGTTCGAAATGGAAGACGCCGAAAAGTCCGCCGACGAGGAAACCGACGGCTTCTAGTTGCAAGTTTTGTGACAGTTTGCTATATTTGTGTTATCAACAAAGGATAACCATATGGCAAACAATACCAAAATTTACATCGATAAGGTTATTGATATCTTGACGAAGGTCAGGGACAAACTTACCGACCCGAATGCGAACGACGCATCCGTCATCGGTTACATTGAAGGCCAGATCGACGCGCTCGACGCATTGAAGGTCGAAGATGATAACCTCACTGCAACCCAAGGCTCACGAAGCGAGCTGGTTGTGACCAGCGATCCGATTCCGGCTGACTCCACCAAGGGAGTCGTCCAGCTCGACAACGAACAGCTTCAGAAGATTATCGACGGTATGCGTGACAACAAGACCGTGTATGTCCCGCAAGTGGAGCGCATCTACGACCGTCCCTACACCTATCCTTGGTGGCAGCAAGTAACATATTGCCAGAACGGAACCGCGTCCAACGCGACGGCGACCGTAGGCAACACAGACAAGATTACAATGGGAGACCTCCCGCAGTCTAAGCCGCGCATTCCTTCCTATCAGGGAGCCGACTGCCGTGCTTAGAAAAGTTCTTAAACGGCTCAAAACACAGGGTAAGGCTGCAAAGCAGCCTTGCCCTTCTGTGCTTGACGACCCAAATCTGTCCTTCAGCGACCTGAAGGCAATCTGGCAAGCGTCAATCGAGCGAGAACGAATTGCGAGGACCCAGTGTAATGAAGATTGACTTTTATGCGCCTTGTAGCGTTTCACGATGGGTTGGTGACAATATCGAATCGTTCGACGGTTCCGTGTCCACGGCTCTTGACGCCATCGAGAAACAGCTCTATATAGATTTTTGCGAAGACGGTGCCGAATACATCGACGACGAATCGATTGCGAAGCTCGGCTACGAGATTTACTCGGCCTGTTACAATATGACCGAGCGTGACGGAAAGCTCTACGTTAGGGTTTCCGTGTTTATGAAGTTCCCGGTTCTCCACAAGAAGATAGCTCTGATGAATGGCCAGACGATGGACATTCCGTACGACGATGTCCGGAACTTCAAGAAATTCATTGATATTTGCATCCGCAACATTAACGGCCAAATGAGTGACGGCTGGGGAGAATGCTTCGAGCAGCATCCGTTCACTATTGACCAGAAGACTTATTACGCATCGGCTGGCAGTATCGAGTTTGCCAGTTGGTACGGCATTGCCGTTGGTAACGACGGCAAGATGATGCGTCCGGTTGTCTATGACCAGAAAAGCAAGCTGTTCGACCACGGATGGGTCGGCGGACATCTTATGGATCTTGACTTTGTTCTGTCAAGTATGAGATCGCACGCCGTTAGTTACGACGTAATCACAAGGAAGTTCGAACTGTTCAGTATGAAGGAGTTCGAGAAGGAGCTGGACGATTGTACGACCAAATTCCTTGAAGAATACCACGTCGACCGCGTGTTTGTCCGCAAGATGATTGACTGGTTCATCGAATTCAAAAAGGGGTCGATAACCGGCATAGACGCCAAGAACGAGCGCATATTGAGGAATTATCAGAAATTGTTCAAGTAGAGAGGGAAGTAATGGTAGACAAGATAGCCTTTTTCGGGATGTCGCTGTTTGACTTGCGGCGACGGATTTCAACCAAAGCAAATTGTCCTTCGATGGACGCGGTGGCAGCAGCGAATCGATTACGAAGAATGGTCGAGACGATGCCGGGAAGAGTAGACCAGAAGCTTGCCAAGATTTACAAGGACACTGGACTTTCCGAAAACGTCTCGACCGACGAACTTATCGATGGGCTTATAAATGCGTGGTGGGGTGAAATCCGCCAGTATATCGGACCGTACAAGCGATCCGAGCACGAAACGCATCCTCGCTCCATTCCTATACGCCGCACCATCAAGAAGGCCGACGTTTACTACGCACGTTACCAGATGTCGTCGAAGAAGGATTTCGACGAGGCCGTGACGAGGTACAGCAAGAAAGGCTCGTACCCCGACATCACTATTACCATCCAGCATTATCCGTATCTCACAATCACGGCCAAGACTCCGTTTGAGATTACCTTGGCCAACCGCAGCATAAACGCTTATCCGGTGGCTTCCAACGTGTTGGAAGTCATCTAGGAGAATTGTATGAAGAACTATTCTTTCCGCGTCTTGGAACCTTTTAATGAGGAAACCAAGAGCCTCAACCCTCCCACCAACCTCCGGAACTCCATTTTCCTCGCCGGACCGTGTCCTCGATTCGACTACGAGGATGACTGGCGATACACGGCGTTCGACATCCTCGAAGAGCTGGGTTTCCGTGGAACCGTCATTACGCCGACCAACGACAAGTACAGCGATATGGAACGTCACCAGCCGGAAACACTGTGGGCGCAGACCGAGTGGGAACGCACGATGATGCACATCTGCTCCGCTCTCGTATTCTGGGTCCCTCGATGCGAGAAGTGGCCAGCCTTCACGACGAACGTGGAGTTCGGCGAATGGTACAAGAAGCCGGGCGTGTACTTCGGATTCCCTGAAGACGCTACCCGTATGAAGTATCTCACGCTGAAGTTCACCGAACAGAAGAAGACTTGGTACAACGACTTGAAGAAGATGCTGTCTGCCGTGGTCAATGACCTCCAGAAGTCTCCGGAGCGTAAGTGGTTCACCTCCGACACTCATTTCGGCCAGCAGCGCACCTTGGAACTCTCTTGCCATCCGTTCGCCGACTTGGTTGAAATGGATCTGACGATGATGTCCAACTGGAACAAGGTTGTCCGTCCCGACGACGTTGTGTACCACGCTGGCGACTTCGGCGAAGTCTCTAACCAGCAGTACGTCATCGACTTACTATCCAACCTCAACTTCAAGAAGCTGTATTGGACGCTCGGAAACTACGACCGCAAGGCGTTCGACCAGATTAAGACTATCGTGGATGCGTTTAACCAAGTGAACGAGGGTAAGCGTTCCATCGAACTGTTCGACCATACCCAGACAGTCCAGCCGGTTCCGGGCGGTCTGTGCGAGGTGGAGCTGACAAATGCGAAGGGTGAGACATTCAAGTTTGCCATCATCCACGAACCGGTCGATTTCCCGGCCCCGTCACGAGACGGCGTGACTTATCTGTACGGCCACATCCACGGTCGTTCCTTTGCCAAGCGCAACGGTTTCGACTTGGCTACTGATTACCACCGCTACACTCCGCTGTCCGAAGAACAGGTTCTCTGGTTCAAGAACGCTATGCAGTATTGGGACGAGAACGTGTATACCGACACGGTCAAGGTGGCTGAATGAAGATAGCCGGTATCGACCCGTCGATCAAGTCCAGCGGCATTGTCGTTATGGACTTGGACGACAACCTTGAAGTGAAGGACATCCAGTTCTACGGTTATACTACTACCAAGATGTATGCCGTGGACGAGGGAAATGTCCATATCGCGTACTTGTGCGCTCCAGACAAGTATTCGGCTCTCTGTATGCCCGAACGCCAGCGGCTGACCTACGACATCATATCGAAGCGTCTGGACGGTGTTACGTTCTTGGGTATGGAAGACTACGCTACCTCCAAGGCTCACACCGGAAGCGGTAGCATCTTGCAGATAGCGGAGTTCTGTGGGGGAATCCGTTATCTTGCCTATACGAAGGGTCTGGGAATCATCAACTTCGGTATCGGCCAGATCAAGCGGTTCGCCACCGGTGACGGTGATGCCGACAAGATTTCGATGTGCGTGTCGTTCAAGGCGGAATACCCTAACCTTTACCCGACCGAAATCTTCGAGAAGCTTAAACAGTTCGAGTCGCCTCACAACGACCTTTGTGACGCATTCTGGATGTGCGAGATACTTCGCGAGCTGATGGTTCTGGAAAAGTTCGGCGAGGACAAGCTTGACCCGTCGAAGTTCGCCTTGTTGACCACAACCAAGACTCTGGGAGCCATATCGCTGGCTGAATCTCCTATGATGAGGCTGGGTATGGAGTACGAGAGCGTCAAGAAGAAAAAGAAGGCCAAGAAGGAGGAAGTCCGCCGTATCAAGGAGGAGCTTGCCAAGGAGCGAGAAGCCCGGAAGGCGGCCAAGAAGTCCTCTAGGAAACGGCGTTGCGAAAGTTAGGGTACTTTGCTATATTTCCTCTGTATCGATGGAGTGTATGAAATGGATAACAACGAAGAACAGATGACCCCAGAAATTCTTAAAGGTATGGACGAGATGACGAACATCCAGAACGTCGTCAAGACCATCAATTACGATATGATTAACGCTACCAAGGTATGTCTCGACGCGTCGAAGCAGCTCGGCGGTCAGATTTGCCATCCGGTTCCTTTGGACAAGATTGAACCTCACCTCGGCGACCAAGTGATGGGCGAACTCGGCGGAGAAAAGCTGGTATTGAAGGAAGACGGTTCTCTCACGACGGTACCTAACTTTGCTCAGACCGAGTTCATTCAGGAAATGAAGCCGGTCTTGGAAGATGACGGCACGGTCAGCATCGTCCCGAAGAAGGTCGCCGACCAGTTCTACATCAACCAGCCTAGTCCGGAAAGCAAGAAGACCCCGCTCGTCGTGAACCTTTTCGCCGGTCCGGGTGCTGGCAAGTCTACTGGTGCCGCGTTCCTTTTTGCGTTCTTGAAGCTGTTCAAGGTGAACGTGGAACTTGTGACCGAGTTCGCCAAGGAACTCGCTTGGGAAGGCGACAAGGAATTTATGTCTCGCAACCAGTTGTACATTACCGGACAGCAAGTCCGCCGTATGAATCGACTGGTCGGAAAGGTGGACGTGATTATCACGGACTCGCCTATCGAGATGGCCGCCTTCTATACCGAGGAGCCGACGTTGAAGCAGCTCTGCAAGGAGGAAGGCGCGAAGTTCAGCAACCGGTTGGACTTCTTCATCGAGCGAACCAAGGAGTACAATCCTAGCGGACGCAACCAGACATTCGAGGAAGCGAAGGAAATCGACCGCCGCATCCGCGAACTCAACCCGAATATGCAGAGCATCACCGGCGATGTGGATGGCTACACGGTCGCTCTGAACAAGATTCTTGACACTGTTCGTCCCAATGTGGCGTCTCCTTCTATGGGTGTGGTTAACCCTTGGGGAATCAAGATCCAAATCATTCACAACAAGTAATCAAAGGAATAACATATGTTGTTAGCAGAAGAAATCGCCAAGCAGACTGACAAGGCTCGCGGCGAATCCAGCGTGGACCGTCGTTTCAACGACATCGTGGAATCCCTCAAGCAGCGTGCTAATATGATGCAGGGTACGATGGTCATCAAGAAGCTCACCAAGTACGGTCTCGGCCACCCTGCAGAAGTGCAGTGGCTCCTCCAGTACGGTACTCCGATGCCGGAAGAGGCCAAGGCACAGTTCTCCAAGCAAGAACTCGAACAGTCGCTTGTCGACAGTCTCTATACCGACCAGCAAGCCGTGAACGACCGCTTGGTCAGCGAAGGCTTCCATCTCACCGAGAAGCAGCTCGACTTGCCGTCCGTTCTCGACCCGAACTTGACCCAAGAGGCTCGCGACCACATCGAAGCTCTCAAGAAGCTCGTCGAGTGCGAAGTGGAAATCTCGTGGGAACACCTTACCGTCGTGAAGAAGGAAGGCTAGTAGTCATTCTAGGATTGGGGTGGTGAGCCGGTCACTCGGCTCACCTTTTGTTTATGCGGAGATGGATATCACTGGCGTTGTACTGTTCGACTTTCGTCTTGATGCTGAGACGAGTATTCCGTAGTGTAGCCGCCAGATTCTTCAAGCAGCTTATGCGAGAGCCGACTTGCATAATTCTGGTTGTGAAATACCGACCAGACCGATTCTACTTCGTCACC
>JAEEGL010163246.1_pt1 | contig 18106 bp, 13 predicted proteins | sample 9134231 | NCBI WGS metagenome assembly JAEEGL01 (sample SAMN16246548, study PRJNA631951) | gut metagenome | biome: gut microbiome; feature: rumen; material: fiber-attached | host: Bos | place: Iran: Karaj | collected 2018-10 | reverse complement strand
TGTTCCACCGCATATGCAGGAGGGAGAGATAGCTCCCAGCGTCGCGATCATAAACGGTCAGGACATCATTCCCGTAAATGTATCATGGAGCATTCTGCTCACATCCCTTATAGAGGAGATAAATAAATACAGCGGGCGTGAGGTGAGCAGGGAAGAGGTCGATCTGATGACGGATGCCGCATGCAAAAGGGTTCAGAAAGTGTATCCTTTTATCGGCAAAAAGCGCCTCAAAAACGACATCGGAAGGATGATGAATGCCTTTAAGCAGATTGCGTACGGAGAGCCTGTGGATGAGGATATAACATATATGAGCATGGGAGATTATGCTCCTTATATGAGAGCTCCGCACAGGATGGATCTGATGGTGAGCGCAATGACCCGCGACGGGAAATGGCACTGCAATCAGAACTGTGTTCACTGCTATGCGGCAGGTCAGCCCGAGTCGGAGGAATCGGAGCTAAGTACCGCCGATTGGAAAAAGATCATCGACAAGTGCCGCAAGACAGGCATGCCTCAGCTGACCTTCACGGGCGGTGAGCCAACTATGAGGGAGGATATCTTTGAGCTGATAGAGTATGCCAAATGGTTTGTTACAAGGCTTAATACAAACGGTATCAAGCTTACGGACGACTATTGCAGAAGCCTCAAAAATGCATCGATAGACAGCGTCCAGATAACATTCTATTCCGCAGACGAGGAAGTGCACAACAAGCTTGTGGGTGCGAAGCACTATGCCGATACTGTATCGGGCATAGAAAATGCTCTGGAGGCAGGGCTCAACTTAAGCATTAACACACCCCTTTGCACTCTTAACAGGGACTACCTGAGCACTCTTAAATTCCTGCATGAAAAGGGTGTTACCTATGTCACATGTTCAGGTCTTATAACCACCGGAAATGCTGCTCTTTCCGAGTCGGAGAACCTGCAGCTCACCCATGAAGAAATAAGAAAGATACTCAGGGAGAGTGTTGATTACTGTAATGAGAACGGAATGGAAATAAGCTTCACATCACCCGGATGGGTAGATGCGGATTATTGCAACGAGCTGGGGATAAGCACTCCGAGCTGTGGGGCATGCCTGTCAAATATGGCAATCACTCCGGGAGGAAATGTTGTTCCCTGTCAGAGCTGGCTGTCGGGAGATGTGCTGGGAAGCATGCTTTCAGATGAATGGGAAAGCATCTGGGAGTCGGAAAAGTGTAAGGAAAGACGCGAGTATTCCGCTTCGCAGCGCTGTGAATGTCCTTTAAGAAGAGTGCGTAAACAGAACGAAAGGGGGGATGCATGATGGCACGAAGATTATTTGATAATATACTCAGATTCGTCGGTATCTCGGTATGTTCCCTCTTTATGGTGATGCTGTTTGCCACCAGGTCATATGCTGCGGGGGATCTTGATAATATTCTGGAATATGATATCACAGTCAATGTAAATGATGATGCAACGCTCGATCTTGTGTATCATATTGAATGGATGGTGCTTGATTCCGATTCCGAAGGGCCTCTTTCATGGGTGACCATAGGAATACCCAACAAGCACTATGTGGAGTATGAGCCACTCTCCTCAAATATCAAAAAGATGAGCTATACCTCTTCGGGAGGTCCGTCGCTCAGAATTGATTTTGACAGGGATTATTATGCGGGTGAAGTGGTCAGCTTCGATTACGAGGTTATTCAGGATTATGCCTATGACGTAAACAGTCTCACTGAAGGGGAGACCGTATATGAACTGACTCCCGGATGGTTTGACAATATCATCGTCGATAATATGGTGATCCGCTGGAATAGTGACAAGATGGAGAGCTGGTCGCCATCCTGTGAGTTTGAGGACGGATACTGTGTATGGAGAGCGTTCCTTGATAAGGGCGAGAAATACACCGTAAAAGTCACATATAAAAACGATGCCTTCGCCTTTAAGGAGAAAAAGGAAAGCAGCAATACCGTCAGTGCGAATATCGATGGCTCCGTGAAAGGCAGTATAAGCACTGCAGGGAAAGTGGGACAGGTGATTGGCTCCGGTATAGCAACCCTTTACAGCATGTTTATTCCTTCGCCTTTTATTGCTATGATCGTTGGACTGGCGATCCTTTCCAGAAAGATGCGACAACGCTACAACAGAACAGCAAACTTCGGAGGCGAGCCCAAGATCGTCCGCACCAGGATAGAATACTATGCCAACTGTCCCGGGTGTAATGCTCCAAGGCCCGAGGGAAAAGACAACTGCGCATACTGCGGATGCAGCTTTATAAAGAGCGAGACCAAGGTTGAGGAAAAGGATATTCCGCCTGAGGAAAAAGAGATACTCAATAAGAGGACGGACGGTACATACAGGTATTCGTCATCACCCAACACCTATATGCGTGTGCACGTGATACCTGTCCCGGTAGTGCATCACAGCAGCAGTTCATCCTCGTCCCACTCTTCATCATCACGCAGCAGCCATCACAGCTCCTGTGCGCACAGTTCCTGTGCATGTGCATGCGCTTGTGCCTGCGCCGGAGGCGGAAGAGCGGGTTGCACCACCAAGGACTTTTATAATACAAACCTTAAGTTGAGATACTTCGAAAATAAAAAAAGATCAAAGGATCAAAGCAAAGAACATAAATAAAGAACATAAATAAAGAACCATAAACAAGAATGCATGTTTAAAATGAATAAGGAAAGGGGATCGATCCATGGACGAAAACATCATAAAGAGAAATGAATTACTTGCACAGAAAGTCATAAAAGGACTTGAATCCCGAAATATGACCGGTTATTATGCGGCAACCAAAGAGGAAGCATTGAAGAAGGCTCTCGAGCTTATTCCCGAAGGGGCAAGCGTAACGATGGGCGGCGCAATGAGCGCTCATGAGATAGGGCTTGTGGAGGCTGTTAAAAACGGAAATTACAACTTCATAGACCGCGACAAATATGAAGATAAAAGAGCAGCCATGCTTGACGGTTATGATGCGGATGTATTTCTTTCAAGTGCGAATGCCATGACGGATGATGGAGTGCTGATAAATATTGACGGCAATTCCAACAGAGTTTCAATGATAGCACAGGGACCAAAGAAAGTCATTTTCATAGTCGGAATGAATAAGGTGTGCAGCGATGTGGATGCTGCGATGAAGCGTGCAAGAAATGTGGCGGCTCCCACTAATGCACAGAGATTCGGTCTAACCACTCCCTGCTCAAAGCTTGGTTCATGCATGAACTGCAAATCCCCGGACACTATCTGCTGTCAGATACTGATCACCAGATATTCCCGCCACGAGGGCAGGATACATGTGATCCTGGTAAATGACAATCTTGGATTCTGATCACAGCACTTCTTTCCGTATACGGTTTATCACATGCTTTTTGTCGCCGCTCCACAAGGGAGCGATGAGGAGCTTTTTAGGACCGTCTCCGGTCAAACGGTGTATGACGACATTCTCGGGAATGATCGCCATGCACCGTTTTAATATATCAATATACTCATCCTCCGAGAGGGTGCGGAACTTTCCTTCAAGATAATCTTTCTCAAGATCGGTCCCTTTAAGGACGTGAAGAAGCTGAAGCTTTATGCCGTCGCTTTCGCTTTCACAGACATACCGCACGGTTTCGAGCATATCTTCGGCTGTTTCACCGGGAAGCCCAAGTATCACATGGGTGATAACGGTTATTCCGATGCTATGGAGCTTTTTCACGGCCTCATCATATATTTTTGTTTCATACCCGCGCCGGATATATTCTACGCTCTTTTCATGTATGGTTTGAAGCCCCAGCTCGATCCATATCGGTTTTATCCTGTTTAATTCAGCGAGAAGTTCAAGCACATCATCCGGCAGGCAGTCGGGCCTGGTGGCTATTGATAGGACCACGATATCGGGATGGTTTATTGCCTCATAAAAGATTTCTCTAAGCTTTGAAACGGGAGAGTAGGTTCCTGTATACGCCTGAAAATAGGCAATATATTTACCGTTTTTATTCTTGGCTTCTACACGTTTTTTGCCATCCTCTATCTGCTGCGTGATCGCCTTATGGGGATCCTCAGCAAATTCACCGCTCCCGCCTGCAGAGCAGAAAATGCAGCCCCGGGTATCAAGCTTTCCGTCTCTGTTAGGACAGGTAAATCCGCCGTTTAATGCGATCTTATATACTTTGCATCCGAACATTTCGCGCAGATGATCGTTTATCAGTTTCATATACAGGTTCTCCGGGCTTTTCTGCCCAAAATACTAACTGCAGGAAAGGCAGATGTCAACTCTGAAAAAGTGAAAAAATGTAGAAAAAAAGTTGCACTCTGTCACGGTAAAGTGATAAAATCAATCAATAAAACATGCAATAAGAATTATTCACTCAAATTGATCAATAAGAATACATCAAAATACATAAATTATACATCAAGAGGTGAATTCAAATGAAACGAACTATCAATGCCAGGATCACGTCAACAGTAATCATCATCATAGTTGCGGCGTTGCTTATTTCGAGCGGTGCTGCGATAATCATCGCAAGCAGGAACCTTACATCGGGGAGAACAGAGCTTCTTCAGTCGCAGGCAGATAAATATGCCGGTGATATAGATGTATGGTTTGAGGGCGAGAGGACCATGGTAGAGGGAGTTGTGTATGATGTAAATTCACTTAACTCGCCGGCACCGGCATTTGACACACTTGTCACAATACTTCGTGCACATGCTGCAAACAGGGGAGAACTGCTCAATATGTACATAGGTACGGAGGATAAGCAGTTTGCCCAGTCGGATCCCAATGCCACTACCCCGGAGGGGTACGACCCGACGGCACGTGGATGGTATATTGCAGCCAAGGGTGCAGGTCAGACAATAGTAACCGATCCCTATATGGATGTACTTATAGGAGGAATGTGTATTACCATAGCATGCCCCATTTATTATCAGGGCCAGCTCATCGGTGTCTGCGGTGCGGACGTAACCCTCGATACGATCAATTCGGTCATGGAGAGTATACCCACCACGGGCGGACAGTACGGCTTCCTTGTAGATTCAAGTGGGAATTATATCGTACATAAGAATAAAGAATTTGAACCCGGAGAGGATACTGCAACACCGGTATCGGACAAGCTTCCTGCGATCAGCAAGCTGATAGCAAATCCGGGAAGCGGTATTATCAGCACTAAGGATTTTGACGGTTCAAATAATTATTTTGTTTCATCCGAGATTAAAAAAGGCGGCTGGATACTGGGTATTTCGATGCCGGGAGCCTATGTGAAGAAGACTACGGTAAGTATGACTGTCATATCCGTTGTGGTTGCGCTGATAGCTCTTACGGCTGCAGTTCTTATCATGATATTTACTGTCAGAAGCCAGCTTGCACCGATGGAGAGGATGAAGGGATTCATCAAAAAGCGCATTATAGGAGAAGGAAATGTCAAAGAATGCGACAGTGAGGTCGAGGAGATCGATTACCTGATAAAGGAGATGGAGGATCGCTTTATCGATACGATCCGCAAGACGCGTGATGAGTCGGCGGATATACAGGTAAGAATGTCGGAAACAAATGATAAGATGAGCAGCATCAACGGAAATATCTCACTTATCAACAACACGATGAAAGAGACAAGCTCCAACATAGACAGCCAGACAAACAGTATCCGCGGTATAAATGATGTCAGTGTTGGTGTAAACAGTACAGTAGATTCGCTTCTTGAGCGCACGGAGAACATGAATGAAAGAGCTGCGGAGATTATAGACCGCGTAGAAAAGATGGTTCCCGAAGTGCTCCATAACAAGAATAATGCTGTATCAGTGACCAAAGAATCTCAGAAACGACTTACGGAAGCGATCAAATCCGCAGAGGTTATTTCCGAGATCGTGGAAGTATCGGCTGCGATCAGTCAGATAGCTGGGCAGACCAATCTGCTTGCACTTAACGCATCGATAGAGGCTGCAAGAGCAGGAGAAGCAGGAAGGGGATTTGCGGTAGTTGCTGATGAGATAAATGGCCTGGCAAATACGACTAAGAATGAGATCGACAAGGTCAATGCGATCACTCAGAAAGTAAGCGACAGCGTTAATGCTCTTTCCAAGGAGAGCAATGACATTCTTGATTTCCTGAATGGAGTCGTGCTTGGTGATTACGAAAATATGGAAAAACTTGCTCAGAGCTATAAGGAGGATGCGGAATTCTACGGCGATCTGAGCAGCACGCTCAACAAGGAGGCAAAGGAGCTGTCGGCTTCCATGGTAAATATCGGCGATGGTATCTCTGCGATAGACAGCACTCAGGAAGAACTCGGACGTGCTATATCCGAGATCAGCACAAGCCTTCAGGAGATCAGCGAGTCCAGCAGATCTGCGGCGAGTGAGACGGAACAGGTACTTGAAGATATAGACAAGCTGCAGTCCACCATCGGAGAGTTCAATGTTTAACAGAAAGTAATGCTTATATCTGAAAGGGAAGAGGACATGGTGCCGCTTCCCTTTTTCTTTAGTTATATGCGGGCACGTAGTCTTCTCGTTTGCAAAAAATCGCTAATATGATATTATGATACAAGGGTCTTTGGGTCAAAAAATGCGAAGTCGGTTACGCAGCTAAGCGATCCGTGGTATCCGCTAAGGGCAGATGCTATGAAACAGATCCGGAAAAGATAAGAGACTAAGATGAAAAAGGCAGAAAACGTAAAAATGCTTCCCAGGAATACGATACGTGTGCGCGGAGCTAGAGAGAATAATCTTAAAAATATAGATGTGGAGATACCCAGGGATTCGCTTGTTGTTATGACAGGTGTGTCGGGAAGCGGAAAATCCTCCCTCGCATTTGATACCATATATGCCGAGGGACAGAGACGCTATATGGAGTCCCTTTCCTCGTACGCGAGACAGTTCCTGGGACAGATGGAAAAGCCCAATGTAGAGAATATAGAGGGCCTTTCCCCCGCAATCTCGATAGATCAGAAGTCCACCAACCGAAATCCCAGATCGACTGTTGGAACTGTTACGGAAATATATGATTATTTCAGACTTCTCTATGCACGTATAGGGATCCCGCACTGCCCCAACTGCGGAAGGACCATTGAAAGACAGACTGTGGATCAGATGGTGGACCGCATCTGCGAGCTGCCGGAAGGCACGAAGTTTATGGTGCTCGCTCCTGTGGTGCGCGGCAGAAAAGGCCAGCACGAAAAGGTTATCGAGAGGGCCAGAAGAGCCGGATATGCGCGTATCAGGATCGACGGGATACAGTATGATCTCTCGGAAGATATCAGCCTCGAGAAGAATAATAAACATAATATCGAGATAATAATTGACAGACTCGTCATAAAAGAAGGCATAGGAACCAGACTTGCGGATTCAATAGAAAACGCGGTTAAGCTGGCGGACGGCCTGCTTTATATAGATGTGGTGGACGGAGAAATGCTCACATTTTCAACCAGCTATGCCTGTCCCGATTGCGGTATAAGCATTCCCGAGGTTGAGCCCAGGAGCTTTTCCTTCAACAATCCCTTCGGGGCCTGCCCCGTATGCGCGGGCCTTGGATATAAGATGGAATTTGATGTGGATCTTATGATCCCCGATACCTCGGTATCCATAAATGACGGTGCGATAACCGTAATGGGATGGCAGTCCGCAAACAGTGAAGGCAGCTTTACCAACGCGGTGCTGCAGGCACTTTCAAAAGAGTTTAAGTTCAGCCTCGATACTCCTTTTGAGGATTATCCCGATAAGATAAAAGATATCCTTATTTACGGAACCGATAAGGAAGTGAAGGTACACTATTCCGGTCAGAGGGGAACCGGCGTATATCCGATAACATTTGAAGGACTTATCAAGAATGTGGAAAGGCGTTACCGCGAGACCGCATCCGAGACCATGAAGGCGGAATACGAGGCTTTCATGCGCATCACACCCTGCAGCGAATGTGGTGGGAAGAGGCTCAAAAAAGAATCCCTTGCCATAACGGTGGGAGATAAAAACATATATGATGTTACCACGCTTTCGATAACTGATCTTTACGATTTTCTTGCTTCTCTGGAGCTGACTAAACAGCAGCAGCGCATAGGAGAACAGATACTGAAGGAGATAAAAGCGAGGGTCGGCTTTTTGATAAATGTCGGCCTCGATTACCTTTCTCTCGCAAGGGCAACAGCTTCCCTATCGGGAGGAGAAGCCCAGCGTATCAGGCTCGCAACGCAGATAGGGTCGGGCCTCGTAGGAGTGTGCTACATTCTGGATGAGCCGTCCATCGGCCTCCACCAGAGGGACAATAATAAGCTGCTTGCCACCCTCAAGAGTCTGCGTGATCTGGGCAACACTCTTATAGTTGTCGAACATGATGAAGATACCATGCTCGAAGCGGATTATATCGTAGATATCGGACCGGGCGCAGGTTCCCACGGAGGTGAAGTGGTAGCCACGGGAACTGCGGAAGAGATAATGAAGGTGAAAGAATCCATCACGGGTCAGTATCTCTCCGGAAAGCTCAGGATACCGGTTCCGAAATCGCGCCGTAAGCCCGCGGGCTGGCTCACCGTAAAGGGAGCGCAGGAAAACAATCTCAAGAATATTGATGTTAACTTCCCGCTGGGAGTATTCTGCTGTGTGACAGGTGTGTCAGGAAGCGGCAAGTCTTCTCTTGTAAATGAGATCCTTTACAACGCTCTGGCAAGGAAGCTTAACCGTGCGCACAATATCGCGGGAAAGCATAAGTCAATAACCGGAATGGAAAAGCTCGACAAGGTTATCTGCATCGATCAGAGCCCCATCGGGCGCACGCCCAGATCCAACCCCGCCACATATACAGGAGCTTTTGATCTGATAAGGGATCTTTTTGCATCCACCGTAGACGCTAAATCAAGAGGTTATTCCAAGGGAAGATTCTCGTTTAACGTTAAGGGCGGAAGATGCGAAGCCTGCAGCGGTGACGGTATCGTTAAGATCGAGATGCATTTCCTTCCCGATGTATATGTACCCTGTGAGGTATGTGAGGGAAAGCGTTACAACCGTGAGACCCTTGAAGTAAAGTATAAGGGGAAGAATATTTATGATGTGCTCGATATGAGAGTGGAAGAAGCACTGTCATTCTTTGAAAATGTTCCGTCTATCAGGAACAAGATCCAGACTCTCTACGATGTGGGGCTCGGGTATATCAAACTGGGGCAGCCCTCAACGGAGCTTTCGGGCGGTGAGGCCCAGAGGATAAAGCTTGCCACCGAGCTCTCCAGAAGGAGCACGGGGAAGACCATCTACATTCTGGATGAGCCCACGACAGGACTTCATTTTGCGGATGTGCATAAGCTCGTGGACATCCTTCACAGGCTTGCCGACGGGGGAAATTCCGTTGTGGTGATAGAGCACAATCTTGATGTGATAAAATGTGCCGATTATATCATCGATATGGGACCCGAGGGAGGCGACCGCGGAGGTACCGTTATCGCGGAGGGAACACCCGAGGAGATCGCCAAAAGCAAGATTTCATATACGGGGGCTTTCATCAAAAAGATGCTCTCCCGTGACAAAAAATAAGGCCTGCCCCGGAGGGGAGACGGGCAAAGCGACGGATGAGGTTCAACATGACATTCCAGCTTCTTGTATCCTGCGTGCGACAGGATGTCCACGCATTATGTGAAAAAATGAATATCTCAAGCGATGCTCTTATCATCAATCAGGGGTCGGCTTATGCCGCAGAAGAGTTTGATCACAAGGGACACAGGATCAAAGCCCTTTCCATGGATGAAAAGGGAGTGGGGCTTTCAAGGAACACCGCGCTTTTGCGTGCCACAGCGGACATAGTGCTCTTTTCGGACGAAGATATCGTTTATTCCGATGATTATGAAGCTTTGGTAAAAGCGCAGTTTGAAAAGAATCCCAAGGCGGATATGATCCTTTTTAACGTAAAAGTTTCGGAGGAGAGAAGAACCTACTGGACGGATTCCGCACATAGGGTGCACCGCTGGAACTGCGGGAGATACCCGGCATACAGCATCGCGGCAAGAACGAACAAGCTGCATGAGACGGGCCTCACATACCATCTCTGGTTCGGAGGAGGCGCGGTTTTTTCCAACGGAGAGGACAGCCTGTTTTTAAACGAAGCGCTGAAAAGGGGATTAAAAATGCTTGCCGTGCCGGTGTGCATAGGCGAAGAAAAGCCCAGAGAAGACGGAAGCTCCACCTGGTTCAGCGGATATAACGAAAAGTTTTTCTATGACAGAGGCGTGCTCTATCATTATCTCTACGGAGCACTTGCACCGATTATGATGACAAGGTTCCTTTTGCGGAACAGGTCATATATGTGTAAGAATATACTGTATAAAGATGCAAAGAAGCTTATGAAGAGAGGTTACAGGGAGCGAAAACCCTGGGATGAGGGAAAATGAAGGCCGGCAGGTTAAAAGCGGATGAGGGGAGAAGGAAAGGATAACTATCATGTGGGAAACAAAGTATGCAAGGGAACCGATAGATTACAGGCTGTTTTTTTTGAAGCTGCTTAAAAAGATATGGGTATTTCCGCTTGCTGCGATAATAGGTGCATTGGTTGTGGGCGGCGTGTACTGCCTGGTTAATTTCGGAATAAAGGACGGATACAAATACCGCGCCAGAACGATCTACTATGTTACCTATGCGGATGATGCCACCGGAAAAGAGTATGATTATTACAATTACTTTACCTGGCAGGAAGTGATGCATACGGATTACTTTACCGAAGGTCTGTCTAAGGCAATGGGCGGAAGCCTTTCCAAGGATGAGATAATCGCTAACACGCTTGCAACAGTTGAATCCGATGTAAGATATCTCTACACAAAGTCCACCGCGGGAAGTGTGGATGAAGCGATTAAGCTTGAAAGGGAAGTCGAGAAGCTGATGCTTGCTTTCCCGGAAGGTAAAAAAGAGATAGAATCCATCGTAATTGTTGACGAACCGGGAGCTGATGATACGGAAGACGTATCACTCATTTTTGTCAAAAGAGCAGTGATCTTCGGAGCGGTCATCGGATTGATAGCTGCCGTGATAATCAGCATTTTCTATGCGTGCATCGATACATCCGTTTACCTTCCTTCCACACCGGAAAAAAGATATGGGATCCTTTCGCTGGGCGCTGTCTCCATGAAGGAGTTTGGAGCTAATGTCAGGGAATTCCTTGGGGATAAGAAAAAGGTTGCGATCATTAAAGCCGACGGTACTCCGGATAATATCAGGCAGGTTTATTCGGGGGAAGAAGGAGATGTTTCCCTGGATATAAGGAGCATGAAAAAACTCATCAGCCATAGCGGTGAGGATTCAGTTATAGATGCCCTTTCCGGAGATTACGAAAAGGTGATATTTGAAGACATCTTCTCGGATAAAACGGAGGAAGATGTTTATAAAAAGATCAAAGATTGTGACGCTACTGTCATAATAGCCCGGGCAGGAGCACATAACGGAAAGAAGATCGAAAGGCTGCTTGAGCAGCTTTCGAGGCAGGATATCAAGCCTGTCGCATTTGCCCTTGCGGGAGAAGATGAGTGGCTGATCAGAAGCTATTACGGGAAATAGAGATAGGGTTCGGACGCAGACCGGGCTTAGCTTTGTCGGAGATCGTATTCGGATGCTGATGTATATTTTTCTTACTGCGGTATGTGTGGCGCTTGCTTTTTTTGTAAACACTTCCTATCGCAGAGAACTTAATACTCTTAACGGAAAGCCGCTTGAGACGGCGCTTCCCACCAGACAGGAAACGATAAACAGATGCATGCTCGCAGGCATTTTTATCGTTCTGTTCCTGCTGTCCGCAATGCGCTATGGAATCGGTAACGATTACTGGACTTACAGGCAGCAGTTCATCAATATCGATCACGCCGATACCGCGGTATCCTCCGAGATAGGTTTCGTGCTGTTTGTGCGATTGATGCAGTTTATTTTCGGGGCGGAGAGGTTTATTCCCATATTTGCCGTAATAGCATTTTTCACCTGCCTTTTCTTTGTAAAGGGCCTGTTTGATACCTCCGATATGTTTGTCATGAGCTTCTTTCTTTTCATGGCTAACGGATTCTATTTCATGAGCTTTAGCAACATAAGGTATTATTTTGCGCTTTCTCTTGTGATATTTTCAATGAAATATCTGTTTGGAAGAAAGTTTGTAAAGTTCTGCCTTATCATTCTGTTTGCCTCACTGTTTCACATGACCGCGCTTCTTGTTATTCCCGCGTACTTTATCGCATTTTATCTTAAGTGGTCCAAGAAGACCGTATGGCTGATACCGGTGGCGGCAGCAGTGCTTGTTTTTGCCAAGATCCCCATCAGATGGCTGCTCTTTAAGTTCTATCCCTACTATGAAGGGGACGCCATACTGGATGTCACAAACCTTTCGTTTATGAATATCGCCAAATGTGCGGTGATACTGATATTCTGCCTTGTTTTCTACAAAAAGTCCGTAAAGGGAAACGAAAAGGCGGAGATGTTTTTTAACCTCAATCTTTTCGCCCTTCTTCTTTACACCTGCGCCACCTATGTTCCGGAGCTGAGCCGTGTCTGCTATTACCTGATAATAGGACAGGTATTTCTGATTCCGATCATTCTGAAGAATATAGCTTCGAAAAAACTCAGGATCATTCTCACCTGCGGAGTCTGCGCTGCGTATTCCGGATATTTTCTGCTGTTTCTTAAGCAGGGCTACGACCCTGTGATCCAGATACTTCCGTACTTTTCCTGGGTATTTATCTGACATTTTTCAATTTGGCCCTAAAGTTTTTCCTTGTTTAGCCGATACATAAATCGGAAGTACTCTTCTGTCTCCTTTTTCATATTTTAACTTCCGACCCGGTTCAAAGGGAAGTGAACCGGTCAAATGGCACGGACGCTACGAAAACGGGATCATAGCGTCCGTTTTCATGTTTACGGGGGTCGCTCTTTGAAAGAATACCCTGCATAATATTGCAAATGAGGCTGCTTTCGGTTATAATCAAATTTACGCTCGGTTATTGTGCCCTATTGGATTCGGGGCGCGGATACCACACAAAAAGGGCGACTGATTGATCATAATTTTGAAAGATAAAGGGGAAATAAAATGCAGGCGACAGATATTGGAATCGATCTTGGAACAGCGAGTATTCTCGTTTATATAAAGGGAAGGGGAGTTGTGCTGAAAGAGCCCTCGGTGGTTGCTTTCGACAACACTACAAACAAGATAAAGGCTATCGGAGAGGACGCAAGGCTCATGCTCGGACGTACTCCCGGAAACATAGTTGCGGTACGTCCCATAAAGGACGGAGTTATCTCGGATTATGATGCTACCGAGAAGATGATGAAATACTTCCTTCAGAAGGCAGTAGGCCACAGGCTTTTGAAAAAGCCCAGAATCGCAGTGTGCGTGCCCAGCCGTGTAACGGAAGTCGAGAAAAAGGCTGTTGAAGATGCTACATATCAGGCAGGCGCAAGAGAGGTCGTTATCATCGAAGAGCCCATCGCTGCAGCTATCGGAGCAGGCATCGACATCGGAAAGCCCTGCGGAAATATGATCGTTGATATCGGAGGCGGAACAACTGACGTTGCTGTCATTTCTCTCGGAGGAACAGTGGAGAGCACATCCATCAAGTTCGCCGGCAACTCATTTGACGATGCCATCTTCAGATATATGAAGAAGAAGCATAACCTTCTCATCGGTGAAAGAACCGCCGAGGAAGTTAAGATAAGAGTAGGCTGCTGCTTTAAGACAGGCGACACCGATGTGATGGATGTCAGAGGAAGAAACCTTGTAACAGGTCTTCCCAGAACGGTGCAGGTAACTACCGAGGAAACGGAAGAAGCACTCAGAGAGCCCACATCCCAGATAGTGGAAGCCATAAAGTCCGTTCTTGAGAATACACCTCCCGAGCTCTCCGCAGACATCGCGGACAGAGGCATCGTCCTTACCGGAGGCGGAAGTCTTTTAAGAGGTCTGGAAGATCTTATCTGCGACCGCACAGGGATCACCACCATGACGGCGGAAGATCCGATGACGGCAGTGGCGATCGGAACCGGAAAATACGTGGAGTTCATTTCAGCATATAAAGAGTAATCAGCGCAAAGCGCGGGTCGGAGTACATTATGATCAAAGGCTTATATACTGCATATACCGGAATGTTAAACGAGCAGCATAGAATGGATGTGCTGTCCAATAATATGGCCAATGTCACGACTGTGGGCTTTAAGAAAGAAGGTTCCACGAGTCAGACCTTTGATGATGTGCTTGCCGTAAAGATAAAAGATTCTACAGTGGGATACAATCTCGTTACCCGAGAGGGCGTGATGCACCCCGGTGTAAAGATAGGTGAGAACTACGTTGACTGGACGGAAGGTTCCTTCCGCGTGACGGGAAATACATACGATCTGGCAATCGGCGGAGAGGGATTCTTTGCTATAGAGTACACCAACAAGAACGGTGAAACGAGCACCATGTACACCAGAAACGGGCAGTTTACGTTAAACGAAGCCGGATATCTCGTCAACTGTGACGGCGATTATGTGCTCGATTCAAACAGCCAGAGGATCCACCTAGACACAGCCAAGGAATCTACAATAGATAAGCTCGGTAATATTTTTCAGGATGGTCAGCAGGTGGCAACCATTCAGCTGACCGACTTTGAGAATTATGATTACCTTCAGAGGCTTGGTGAGAATTATTACTACGCCTTAGAGGGAGCGGAGGAGATACCTGCGGCAGGAAAAATGTACAGCGGATATCTCGAGATGGCGAACGTCAAAGTGGTTCAGGAAATGGTAAACCTCATTTCCATCTCGAGACAGTATGAAAGCAATCAGAAGATTATCCAGACGCTGGACAACACCATGGATGTGGCTGTTAACCAGCTCGGAAAGGTATAAAGGGCGGCTTTAAGAGCCGGGTATTTTAGGAAAGGTGATCAGGTGAAGATATGGTAAGAAGCTTATGGACCGGCGCTACCGGAATGATCGCACAACAGACAAATCTGGATACGATCGCGAACAATCTTGCCAATGTTAATACGACGGGTTACAAGACTCAGGTAAATGAGTTTAAAAACCTTTTGTATCAGACGATCCAGACAGAGACAACATCTGCCAACGGGGAGACTAAGCCCGGAAGCGCTCAGGTCGGTCTGGGCGTGCGCAACGCATCGATAGATACGATTTTTACTCAGGGTTCTCTTCTGGCATCTGAGTATGACACCTCCTTTGCAATTGACGGAAAGGGCTTCTTTGCTGTCACTGCTGAGGATGGAAACACCTACTATACGAGAAACGGTAAATTCCAGTGGAGCCTTTCCCAGAACGGAGTTATGCTTTGCGATTCCCAGGGAAATCCCGTGCATGATACAGCCGGCAACAGCATACTTTTAAACGGAGACTATGTGACCAGCAGGATAACAGTCACTGCGGACGGAAGAATATGTTATCCCGACGATCAGAACAATCCTCAGCCCATAGGTGTCCAGATAGGTCTTTTCCAGTTCAGCAATCCCGGCGGACTTAAGAGAGAAGGCGACAGCCTGTACAGCCAGACTGCGGCAAGCGGTCAGCCCCTAAACGAATCCACCAACAACAACCTCGAAAAGAGTAAAGTTATCCAGGGATATCTCGAGGGATCAAACGTAAATGTAGCTGATGAAATGGTCAATATGATCACCACGCAGCGTGCATACGAATTCAACTCCAAGATCATCACCACCTCCGACACAATGCTTGAGGAGGCTAACAACCTGAGACGATAAAATGTTACGATGAGTTGATAATAATATGAAATCATCGACGACCGTCGTGCTTGCACGTAAGGTCGAAGAATGATTTCATATGCTTAAGTTTCGACGAAGTCGGAACTTAACGAGACATGAGCAGACGAATGTCTGCGAATGGATCGCATCAACTCAGAAATTGCAGATCCCAAAGCCGAGACATGAGCAGACGAATGTCTGCGAATGGATCGCATCAACTCAGTAGGAGCCTACCATGGACATTTCCTCATCTTCCTTAAATGAATATTATGCCCAGTTCGCAGCCTCGCAAAAGTCTTCGAACCTGTCCTCCAAGCTTAGCGGCACCGACGCTTCAAAGGCTTCCGACGACGAACTCATGGAAGTCTGCAAAGAATTTGAGAGCTACCTTCTGGAGCAGGTTTACAAGAACATGCTCAAGACTACAAAGCTTGAAGATGATGACGAAGATCCTAACGGCCAACTTGTTGATTTTTTCAAGGATCAGACCATTCAGGAAATCTCCAAGATGTCCACAGATCAGAATTCAGTCGGTCTGGCACAGATGCTATACGATCAGATGAAGATCAATATGGGTATCACCTCAGAGGAAATAGAACAGAAAGCGGCCGAGAGCGGCGCGGTCACGCCGGAACAGACAGACCGGTAAAAAGCTATGACGTATATTCAGGAGACCTTGATATTTCAAGGTCTCTTTTTTCATGGACAGAATAGAGTTTCTGCCGGCTCATTGCTTTGCAGGAACAGGGTGACCAAGTCGCTTATGCAAATAAGGCAAAAGCAGCGGAATTATCTGATAAAAAGCCCATAAATATTGCAATATGAGACTATTTATAGTATAGTAATCGTGTATCAGTATGGTTTCAGCACAAGGAGGTGCTGATGGAATTTAAGGAAAGGAGTCCAAAGGTATGAGTAATATGGGAATTACAACCGCTACAGAAAGCATAGCTTTTCAGACACCGGCAGCCTCAGTGGCAGCAAAACCCTCTGCCGTTAAATCCCCCGGGGATATAGTAAAAGCAGAAGATGCTGCCATATATGAAAAGAATGCGGCAGAATCAAAGCCTGCCACTTATTCCGTCAACAAGATGAGCCCGGAAGAGCGCAGTGCTCTTGTTGATAAGCTTAAGGCAGATCAGGCTGAAAGAGAGAGCAAGTTCACAAGCCTTGTCACCGATATGATGAACAAGCAGGCAGGGGCTTTCGGCAAGGCAAACAGTATCTGGGAATTTCTTGCAAGCGGGGAGTTTGAAGTGGATCCCGCCACAAAGGCTCAGGCTCAGGAGGATATCTCAGAGGACGGATATTGGGGCGTTAAGCAGACATCACAAAGGCTCTTCGACTTTGCATCGGCACTTGCGGGAGATGACGTCGAAAAGATGAAAAAGATGCAGGATGCCATGATGAAAGGATTCGATCAGGCCACTGAAGCCTGGGGAAGAGAACTTCCGGAAATCAGTCAGCAGACTATAGATGCTGCAAACAAGCTTTTCGAGGATTATTACGCATCGAAGCAGGAATCATAATATATGCCGGATTTTTTTAAAAATCTAAAGTTCATAAGCAAGCTGGGACTAGGCTATTTCATAACTCTGGGAGCAATTCTTATCGCTTCTTCCGCACTTGTTATCTACGATGCGAGTGTGATCAGAGCGGCGATCAACAGGAATATGCTGGATGAAGGGATGGTTATTTCCTCGGGTGCCGAGCAGGAGATTAAATCATATATGCAGACCTGCCTTGAAGCGGTGGAACTGACCGGAAAAACGGTGGAATCCCTTCAAGGCGGGGAGGAGCCTTTACAGTCGATAGAGGAGGCTCTTGTCATTCAGACAAGCAATTATCTCTCGATTCTGGGAGAGGATTCCACAGGACTATACGGAGTTATTAACGGAGAATACTTAGACGGATCCGGATGGGTACCGTCCGAAGATTATGATCCTTTTTCCAGACCTTGGTATACAGAGGCGGTCAATAATCCGGGACGGATTCAGTTTGTGGATCCTTATATGGATTCGCAGACCAAAAAGGTCGTAATGAGTGCAAGTAAAGTGCTCAGTGACGGCGAAAGCGTTGTATCCCTTGATTTTTCTCTGGACAGGGTACGTCAGATCACAACAGAGTTTATCAAGAAGGGAAGCAACAATGAGCTCATGCTTGTGGCGGATGACGGTACTATCTTGGCTCATTCAACCGAGTCGAGGCAATTGGGGAATGTGTTTTCAAAGCTGGAGCTCCTGAACGGATACAATATGGAAAAGCTGGAAAACGACAATTCCGAAATCATCAGAGTAAAGTTTAAAGGGAAACATTACGCTGTCTATCCGGAAGAGTTGTATGACGGATTCTACATAATCAGTGCTATAAATATAGATTCGGTTTTAAAGCAGCAGGCGCTTCTCACATTTTTCCAGGTGGTGGTCATGATCATTATCTGGAGTGTAATGATAGGT
>JAEEGL010057383.1_pt1 | contig 18106 bp, 14 predicted proteins | sample 9134231 | NCBI WGS metagenome assembly JAEEGL01 (sample SAMN16246548, study PRJNA631951) | gut metagenome | biome: gut microbiome; feature: rumen; material: fiber-attached | host: Bos | place: Iran: Karaj | collected 2018-10 | reverse complement strand
TGCCGCTTTGCGCGGATCCGTATGACAAATGCGTCTATGAAACCGCGCGCGACAATCTGCTCGCGCTTGAAACAGACGGGGTGCTGCAGCAGGACGCCAAGCCTTGCTTTTATATCTATCGCCAGATGATGAACGGTCGCAGCCAGACCGGGCTGGTAGGCTGTGCGTCGATCGACGATGATCTGAACGACGTGATCAAAAAGCACGAGGTCACCCGCGCCGACAAGGAAGAGGACCGCGTGAACCACGTGGATTATTGCGACGCCAACACGGGTCCCATTTTCCTCGCGTACCGCGAAAGCGCAGCCATCAGCGCCGCAGTCGCCGCATGGCAGAAACAGCATGCTCCGGTCTATGACTTTGTGACGGACGACGGCATCGGCAACACCGTGTGGGTGATTGACGACGACGCAGTCTGCGCTGCGCTGCAGCAGGGCTTTGCCGACGCCGGGTGTCTGTATATTGCAGACGGGCATCACCGCTGTGCCTCCGCCGTGCGCGTGGGCAAAAAGCGCCGCGCCGCAAAGCCGGATTACGACGGCACCGAAGCGTTCAACTTCTTTCTTGCCGTGGCATTCCCCAAGGACGAACTTGCCATCATGGACTATAACCGCGTGCTGCGCGATCTGAACGGGATGACGTCCGGCGAGCTGCTCCAAAAGCTGGGCGAAGCCTTCACGGTGGAAGATGCGCCGGCGTCGCCCTATCATCCGGAAGCGCGCCACACCTTCGGGCTGCTGCTCGACGGGAAGTGGTATAAGCTGACGGCGAAAGCCGGCACCTTTGACGAGACTGATCCGGTGTTGTCGCTGGACGTGTCGATTCTGCAAAACAACTGCATCGCGCCCGTCTTCGGCATCGAGGATCCGCGCACCGACAAGCGCATCGACTTTGTGGGCAGCATTCGCGGGCTTGAAGAACTGGAACGCCGCTGCAAAACGGATATGCGCCTTGCGTTTTCCATGTATCCCACGTCGCTGGAGGAGCTGATGGCGATTGCCGACGCCGGTCGCGTCATGCCGCCGAAATCCACCTGGTTTGAGCCGAAGCTGCTCAGCGGGCTGTTTATTCACAATCTCTATTGAGAAAGAGGAGGAACCTTTTCATGAAACTGAAACCGATACTTGCCCTTTTGCTGGCAGCTGTTTTGCTGCTGACGGCGGCTGTTCCCGCCTTTGCGGCAGACACCCTGCCGAACGGCGCAATCCTTGTAACCGATTCCGACACCATCAAAGCCGATGATTTCACGATTATTGCGCACCGCGGTCTGTCCGCCTGCGCGCCGGAAAACACCCTTGCCGCATTTAAGCTTGCCGGTCGCAGCGGCTGCGACGGCTGCGAGATCGATGTGCAGCCGACGCTCGATCAGCGCTGGGTCTGCTTTTCCGATCTGAATCTGAGCGCCTCCACCAACGGTGTGGGGCTGGTTTCCGCCATGACCTATGATCAGATTTCGGAATACACCATCACCCGCGGCGGTAACGTCAAAGCCTATCCGAACGAGAAGGTGCCGACGCTGGAGGAAGCCGTGGCGGTCTGTCAGCTCTACGGGATGAAGGTTGTGCTGACCGTGCGCAACGGTGTGGCAGACCAGATCGATTCCCTGATCACCACCATGAAGGTGCTCGGCGTGATGAAGACCGCAACGGTCATTTCCGCCAATCACGAGATTTTGCAAAAGATTCAGCAGAACGGCGGTCGTGCCGTCTATAACGCCACACCGCTGATTACAATCGGCGCCATCAACACCGCGAAGGAAAACGGCTACGTCGGTCTTTCCACGTCCACGGTGCTGCCGGGCGCCACGCTGATGAACCGCGTGATGGACAGCAAGCTCGAAGTGTATCCGTTCGACGTGGACTCAATTCTGAAGGCGGAGCATATGTATAACGCCGGGATCAAAACGGTTGTTTCCGACTGTCTGGTCAAGCACGCGCCGACGCCGGAAAAGGTGTCTGCCAACATTCTCACCACGATTACGCGCATCTTCAACGAGATCTTCAACTTCTTTGCAAAGATCTTCCGCAAGCTGTCTATGGAAATGCTGCTGAACGGTGTGAAGAGCTCAATCGGCGTCTGATCAAACAAACGAAGACCGCTGCAAGGGCGGTCTTTTTTGCGGGAGGAACCATCAATGACACAGCAACTGGACACCCTGCATTTTGCAGTGGAATCCTTCGAGTGTGAAGTAAAAGAACTTTACACATTGGACGAACAGACCCTTGGCGTGGAGCTGGACCGTACCGCCTTCTTTCCCATGGGCGGCGGGCAGACCGGTGACCGCGGCACGCTGGGGGACTGTGATGTGGAAAATGTGGAAATCCGCGACGGGCGGCTGCTGCACCTTGTTAAAAACTGCGAGGAAAGTGTGAGTAAGCTGGCTGTCGGAACACGCTTACAGGCAAAAATCGATCGGAACAAGCGTTTTTCCGACATGCAGCAGCATTCCGGCGAGCATATTTTGTCCGGCATCGTACACCGCGTTTACGGCTACCGGAACGTCGGCTTCCATTTGTCGGACCGCGAAGTGACGGTCGATTTTGACGGTGTGCTGACGGAAAACGATATCTGTAAAGTGGAAGACCTTGTCAATGAAGCAATCTGGGACGACCGTGCCGTGCGTGTCTTTTTTCCGTCGGAGGCACAGCAGAAAACGCTTCCCTACCGCAGCAAAAAGGAAGTGGACGGACCGCTGCGGCTTGTGGAGATCGAAGGGATCGACCTGTGCGCCTGCTGTGCGCCGCACGTCCGCCGCACCGGTGAAATCGGTGCGCTTCGGATTTTGAAAAGCGAAAAAAACAAGGGCGGCACGCGCTTGTGGATCCTGTGCGGCAGACGGCTGCTGCTGGATACGCGGGAAAAGCTGGAACAGAACCGGCAGATCAGCAACCTGCTTTCTGCAAAACAAAACGAAACGTCCTTCTTTGTGCAAAAGCTCAAAGCGGAGCACGCCGCGTTGCAGTATGAACTGGTCGGCGTCCGGCGGCAGCTGCTTGGGCTGCAGGCGCAGGCGGCACCCGTCCGGCGGGTGCAGACGGCTTTTCCGGATGCCGATGCAGACACGCTTCGCTACTATGCCGGTCTGCTTGCAAAGCGCGCAGACGCGTTTGCCTTTGTCTGCAATGCGCAAAGCGGCAGCTTCGTGCTGCAGACGGAAACGGCGTTCGATCTGCAGCCGGTGATGCAGGCGCTGCGGGCGTGCGGCGCGCGCGGCGGCGGACGCGGCAGTGTGATGCAGGGATCCGTGTGCTGCGAAAAGGAAACGTTGTGCGCCGTGCTGGAACAAGCGGGTGCATCGCAGTGATCAAACGGAAAACGGCTGTTTTTTGAACAGCCGTTTTTTTGCGCCGAAACCTGACAGATTGCACAAACACAGCGTATGCTTCTTTGCCGAAACGGAGAAAAACAATGGCTGTCATTGACTTTGCAGCAAAAAAAAGGTACGATAAAGGTAACCTACGGAAAGGTGGAATTCAAGATGAAAAAAACAACAAAACTGCTTGCCTGTTTTCTGACGCTGCTTTGCGTCTGCTTGCCCTGCGTGCTCGGTGTGAGCGCCGCCGGCGAAAACAAAACGATCTCCATGCTGTGCTATAACGTGGCGGGTCTGCCGAGCATCGACGATCTGCTGAACAAGCCCGACGCGCAGCATCTGACCACCAACCAGACGCTGCTCGGACAGCAGCTGAACGAGAGCGCCTACGACGTGATCGCGGTGCAGGAGGACTTCAACTATCACCGCTATCTTGAAAAGGGGCTGACGAGCTATCCCAACAAGACCAACCACACCGGCGGCGTGCCGGGCGGCGACGGACTCAACGTCTTTGCGCGCGTGCCGGTCTATAACGAAACGCGCACCACCTGGGATTCCCTGTACGGTGTGATCGACGACGGCGCGGACGAAATGACGCCGAAGGGCATTCTCTATACGGTGCTCGATCTCGGCGACGGGGTGCTGGTCGATCTGTATGACATCCATGCCGACGCCTATGGCGACGCAGGCTCCACCGCGGCGCGGAAAGACAACTTCCGCCAGCTTGCCGAAATCATTCAAAAGCGCGGCACCGACCGTCCGGTCATCGTGACCGGCGACTTCAACGCATCCGTCCATATCGGCGGCGGTGACGGACTGAACGAATTGCTGTATCAGGGCTGCGGTCTCAAGGACGCGTGGTTCGAAGTGTGCAACGGCGGCGACTACGAAAACTACAGCTACTGGGAAGAAACCTACGGCGGCGGCTGGCCCAACTACTGGGGCGTTTGGGATTCACTGGAAAAGTTCCTGTACCGTGACGGCGGCGGCATCCACGTGGAGGCAAACACGTTTGCCTATACCGATTTTCTGGACAACGAGGGACGCAGCATCTCCGACCACAAGGCAGCTGAGGCGACCTTCACCTTCAGCAAAACCGAGGATTTCGCCGAAAGCGACGAAGCGCTCTCTGTGACGAACGCGCCGAAAAAACACGAATTCATCCTCAAAAAGCTGTTCATCATTTTGATCGATCTGTTCAAGGCGATTGCGCATTTTGACGAAGCCCGCGCGTTTCTCGGCTTCTGATCCAATCTGAGCGAAACAAATTGAAATGGGGAACTGCATATGCAAGGGGATTATCTGACGTCTGTCATACGCCGGCTGCAAACAACGGTGCGCACAACCGCCGGCGTGACCGGTCTGTTCCGCAAAGACAGCCACGGTGCCGCGGTGGATCACACAACCGATCAAACGCAGTATCCGTTCGTGTTTGTTCACGGCTTTTTCGGCTGGGGACAATATGACAAGGGCAGCGACAAGCTGACCTATTGGGGCATGTTTTCGGGCGATCTGGTGGAAAAGGTCAACCGCTCCGGCTTTGTTGCCGTGTCCGCGTCGGTCGATACGGTCGGCTCCGCGTGGGACCGCGCGTGCGAACTGTATGCGCAGCTCACCGGCACCCGGGTGGACTACGGCAAAGCCCACAGCGAACGGTTCGGGCATCCGCGCTACGGCGAGGACTATACCGGGCGTGCGCTGCTGCCGCAGTGGGACAGCACCCATAAGATCAATCTGATCGGACACAGCTTCGGCGGACCGACCAGCACACTGTTTGCGTCCATCCTTGCCTACGGCGATGAGGATGAACAGAACGCCACGACCGACGGCAGTCTGTCAGACTTTTTCAAGGGCGGCAGAACGGACTGGATCTATTCCATCACCGGGCTGTCTGCGGCGTTCAACGGCACCACACTTGCCATGAACCATCAGGCGCTCAAAGAGATCGGCGCCTATCTCAACGCAAAGGTGGACGAAAAATTCGGCAGATTGCCGGACGTTTTCACGCTGCCGCCGAAGAAGCTGAGTGATTTTTGGTTTTCCAAAATGGCGAACGTGGCGTCGGGCGAGGTTGCCGCACCCGATACCGGACTGTGGGATATGGACCCCGACGAGTCGGTCCGGCTCAACGGGCGCATCCGCACCGTGCCGGAGATCTATTACTTTTCCGTGCCGCACGACGCAACGAAGGACAGCGACGACGGCACCCACCGCGTGCCGGACCGCCGCATCTGCGACACCTTTTTCATCCCGCTTGTCTATGTGCTCGGTCACACCGATACCGAAACCAAAGAGGGCATGCGGCTCGGGAAGGAATGGCAGCCGAACGACGGACTGGTCAACACCATCTCCGAGACGGCGCCGTTCGACAAAGAAAGCGACACCGTGCCCGAAGCGCCGTCTGTGGCGCTTGCGAAGGCGGGCTTTTCCAAAGGCGTCTATCACGTGTTTCCGACCCTGCCCGGCGCCCATATGGTGCTGCTCGGCAACGTGTTTTCCAGCTCCGACAAGGGCATGGCATATCTGTATGAACTGATGCGGATGATCAACGCGCTGTAAGTTATAAGTCGACAGTCATCCGTCATCGGCGCGAAGGAAAGATTCACAGCGGCACAAAGGATGCCGCGAAAATAAAGCGAAGAAGCAGACAGCTCTGTCTGCTTCTTCGTTTTTTTGACATTTTTGTCCGCGCGGGGCACAGTTACAAGGTTTGTTGCAAACCGCGTCGCGCACTGTTGACGGATGACTGTTGACTGTCGACTTACATAGCAAAATGTTCAACGTCGATAAACGTATAGGTGATGCCTTCCTCTTCATAGGTGCTGATGGTGCCGACCATTGCAATGGGGGTATAGGGTTCAATTTTTTCCGGCACCTCTTTGCCGTAAAATTCTATGCCCCATGCCGCGCAGCAGGCGGTTTCGTCGTAACCGAGCACATAGTTATAATACTTGTCGGTGGCTTCGTAATAGGTCTGATCATAGGTGCCGCTGACGCGGATGGTCTTGCCGAGATAGGACGCCGGGTCGTTCAGAATGGCAGTCATCTGCGCGGTGACCATATTGTTGTTGCCAACGGTCTCCAGATCAATATCCACGTCGTAGTCCGCCAGCTTTTCCGCAGCCGCGCGTTCGGCGTTGGCATTTTCGCTGACAGGCAGCGAGGAGGTTGTAATCTCCGTGTCGTTGCCGGGCGTGGTGACGGGGGTACCGGCGTCGGACGTGTTGTTGACCGTGTCCACGTTGTCGGTCTGCGCCGCCGGATCGGCGTTGCCGCCGCAGGCGCAAAGGGCGAACACGAGGATCGCCGCCAAAAGAATCGCTGTCAGTTTTTTCATGCTTTTCTGCCTCCTTTGCAAAGGTCGATGATCACACAAACAAGAAAGACCGCAAGGTCCGCCGCCACAATGGTGGAGCCGACCGGGGTGCCGTACAGAATCGAAATCAGAATGCCTGCCAGTGCGCAGCATACGGAGATGACCGCCGCGCTGATGATGACGCCGCGGAAGCTCTTGAACAGCCGCATGGCACACAGCGCCGGGAACACGATCAGCGCCGAGATCAGCAGCGCGCCCACAAGGTTCATCGACAGCACGATGACCACGGCGGTGATGACCGCCAGCAGCAGGTTATACAGCGACGACTGCGTGCCGGTGGCGCGGGCAAAGGATTCGTCAAACGTGACGGCAAAGATCTTGTTATAGAAAAAGACGAACACAAAAATCACGATGGCCGCAAGCACGGCGCAAAGCACGACGTCGCTCTTTTTGAGCGTCAGAATGGACGTGGAGCCGAACAGAATCGAGCACACGTCGCCGCTCAGGTTCGCACTGCCGGACTTGAAAATGTTCAGCAGCAGATAGCCCATGGCGAGCGAAGAGACCGACAGCATCGCCACCGCGGCGTCGCCCTTGAGCTTGCCGCCGCCGCGCAAAAGCAAAACGGCAGACAGAATCGTGACCGGGAGGGTCAGATAGATCGGCGCAATGGAAAACAGCATCGCAACCGTCATGGCGCCGAACGCCATGTGCGACAGACCGTCGCCGATCATGGAGTAGCGCTTGAGCACCAATGTCACGCCCAGCAGCGCCGCGCACAGCGCCACAAGCATGCCGACGATCAGCGCGAATTTTACAAAATCATAGGTGAAGTACATCTGCAGTTTTTCAAGCATGACCTTCACCTGCCTTTCCCAAAAACAGCTTGCCGAGCTCGGACTGCCGGTAGTCCTCCACCGTGCCGAAGAAGTTGCTGTCGCCGCTGACCTGCAGAATATGCGTTGCATACTGCAGCGCCGCGCCGATGTCGTGCGACACCATGATCACGGTGATGCCGTTTTCGCGGTTGATGCGCTGAATGAGCGCATACAGATCCGCCGTGACGATGGGATCAAGCCCCGCCACCGGTTCGTCGAGCACAATCAGCTTTTTTGTGGCGCACAGCGCCCGTGCAAGCAGTACCCGCTGCTGCTGCCCGCCGGACAGCGCACGGTAGGAGCGGTTTTTCAAATCGGTGATATCGAGCCGCGCAATCCAGTCTTCGGCGGTTTGCTTCTGTGCCTTGGTATAAAACGGGCGCAGACCCGAACGGTTGAGACAGCCGGACAGTACCACTTCCCACACCGTGGCGGGAAAATCACGCTGGACCTGCGTCTGCTGCGGCAGATAGCCGATCTCGTTGCGGGCAATCTGATCGGAAAAGACGATGGAACCCTCAATCGGGGCGCGCAGGTTCAGCAGCGTTTTCATCAGCGTGCTTTTGCCGGCGCCGTTTTCGCCGACAATGCACAGATAGTCGCCCTCCTGCAGAGACAACGACAGGTGCGACGCCACGGGCTTGCCCTCATAGCCGACGCTGACGTCGGTGAGCTTTAACAGTTCCATCAGTTGAGCACCTCGCTTAATACGGACAGATTATTTTCCATAATCGTCAGATAGCTCGCGCCGTTGGCAATGTCGTCGGGGCTGACGGACTGGCAGGAGTTGAGCACCCGGATTTCGGCGCCGCTTCCCCGGCTGACGGTTTCGGCAACCGAACCGTCGGAGCCGTCGATCATCAGCACGAACGGAAGATTTTGCTGTTTGACGGTGTCAACCAGGAAGGTCATCGTTTCAAAGCTCGCTTCGGTCTCTGCCGAGCAGCCGGAAAACGCGGCGTAGCAGGTCAGACCGTAATCGTCGGCAAGATAGCGGAACGGGAACCGGTCGGCAAAGAGCAGCGTTTTGCGCGCGGCTTTGCCGATGGTGTCGCTGTACTTCGTTTCGAGCGTTTCAAGCTGCGCAAGATAGGCGCTGCTGTTGGTCTGATACAGCGCGGCGTTGTCGCTGTCAAGCTCACAGAGCATATCGGTGAGCGCGGGGATGATCTTGATGACGTTTTTGAGCGACGTCCAGACGTGTTCGTCATATTCCGGACCTTCTTCGGCTTCTTCATCTTCCGCCTGCATGCCGGGCAGCGTCTCCTCCTCCACGGCGTCCACGAGCTTCAGAAGCGAGACAACGTGCAGCTTGTCGTTGGCGGCAGAGGCAAGTACGTCTTCCGCCCAGTCATCCGATTCGCCGCCGATGTTGATGAACAGATCGGCTTTGGATATTTTCATGATATCGTCGGCGGTCGGGGTATAGGAGTGCAGATCGGTCTTGGAATCAAGCAGCAGCGTCAGATTCACTTTGTCGCCGGCGATGGCTTTGACAAAGTCATATTGCGGAAAGATGGAACACACAACGTTCAGCTTGCCGCCCTCTGCTGCGGCGTCCGCCGGGTTCTTTTCACCGCCGCAGGCGGCAAAACACACGGTGATCAAAAGCAGCGTCAGCAGCAGTGCAATACCTTTTTTCATAAATGGGAACCTCCGTTTCGATCGTAGTAAAGATAAAGAAAGACACAGCGCAGCACAGACCGCACGGATGCCGCGGGTCTGCAAAGCACAGTGTCTTCACCAGCTTAGTTTTGTTTTCAGCGTCACCGGCGTTTGCGCGTGGCGCGGCTTGTATTGATACAGCAACGTGCACAGCACACCGATACAGACGAGTCCCAAAATCAGCACAAACAGCGTTGTCAGCGCATCGGCGGATTGCAGCAGGGTGCTGATATTGGCAGCCACGGTGCACAGTACGCAGTGGGCGTCGTGGCCGGTGTGGGTGTGGGCGGGATAGGCGTAAAGTGCGAACGTGCAGCCGAACGAGCAGAGTATGGCCGCAATGATCAAAAGCGCTATGCATTTTTTGAGCGTTCGCATACCGTCGCCTCCCGTTCGTTGTCAAATTATAATCATTCTATCACTTTCGGCGGCGGATGTCAAATCTTTCGCCGGATGCTTTGGATTATCGTATCAAATATAATTGAAAATAACTTTAAATTTTGCCTGCAGACTCATTGACAAAGCACGGGCGCGAGTGTTAAAATATGGAGCGTCATACCAGATATGACCCACCCCCGACTGTAAAGCGGGGTTTTCTGTGTTTATTTTCGTTGTCTGGCAAAGGAGTATCTATGTCCGCTTTTACCGAATTGCTGCTCAAAAGCGCCGAATTCTGTACCGTGCGCGATCATCTTGCCGCACGGACTCTGCCGGTCGGCGTGCTCGGTCTTTCCAGTGTGCACAAGGCGCACTGGATCTCGTCGCTGTGTGAAACGCTCAGCCGCCCGGCGCTGGTGCTCTGCCCCGACGAAAACGCGGCGAGCAAGCTGTGCGACGACCTTTGTGCGTTCGGTGCGCGGGCGTTTGTGTATCCGGCGCGCGATTTCCATTTCCGCACTGCCGACAGCGCCTCGCGGGAGTTTGAGCAGACGCGTATCGGCGTGCTGTCGCATCTGCTGCAAAAAAAGGCGGACGTTGTGGTTGCCACGCCGCAGGCCGCCGGGCAGTTTACCATGCCGCGCGATGTGCTGCGCGCACGCTCGGTGACGCTCACCGAAGGCGAAGACTGTGCCATCACGCAGGTGCTGGGCGTGCTGCTGTCGGCGGGATATGTGCGTGTGGAGCAGATTGACGGCGTGGGACAGTGCTCCCTGCGCGGCGGAATTCTCGACGTGTTTCCGCCGCACGCGCAAAAGCCGTACCGCGTGGAATTCTGGGGCGACACCGTGGATTCCATTGCCACGTTCGATCTGGAAACCCAGCGGCGCGACGACGTGCTGCAATCGCTGACGATTACACCGGCGGCGGAGGTGCTGTTTGATTCCGATTCGGCGCTGCTGCAGACGCTCGATGCGTTTTTACAGACCGTGAAGGGCAAGGGCAGCGTCAAGGTCCGGCAGGTGCTCGGCGAGGATCTGGAAAAGCTGAAGGGCGGCGTGCGCCTTTCCTGCCTTGACCGCTATCTGCCGCTGGCGTATGCGCAGCCGGAAACGCTGTTTGACTACTGCGGCGCCGGCATGCTGTTTGTTTCGGAAAGTGCCGGGGTGCGCCAGAAGGCGGAGGCGGCGCAAAAGCTTTTGCTTGAGGATATCAAGCTGATGTTTGAAGAGGGGTGCCTGTGCAAAGGGCTGGACACCTTCGCGCTCACAACGGCGCAGCTATTTGCGCATTATACCGATGACGGCGCGGTGTTTCTCGATAACCTTGCGCGCGGCAGCTTTGATGTGCCGGTGAAATCGCTCGTTTCCGTCACTGCCACAAGCAGCGCGCCGTGGGACGGCACGCTGTCTTACCTGCTCGAGGATCTGCCGTCCGTCTGCAAGAAAAACAGCACCGTTGTGGTGGCGGCAGGCACGGAGAAGAACGCAAAGGAGCTGGCGTACGATCTGGAAACCGAAGGCTTCTCCAGCCAGTATTTTTCCGTGGTGCCCGCTGCGTTTTTGCCCGGCAGAGTCAACGTGATCCCGGGCGTGTTTTCCGGCGGCATCGCCTATCCGTCACCGGCGTTCACGCTCTTTACCCACCGCAGGGCGGGGATGACCGCTGCGGCGCAGAAGGCCAAGCGCCGCTTTAAGGCGGGCAAGAGCATCACAAGCATTGAGGAGATTGCCCGCGGCGACTATGTGGTGCACGCCGTGCACGGCATCGGCATGTTTGACGGGATCAAGACGATGACCGTCGACGGCAAAATCAAAGACTTCATCAAGATCAATTTCCGCGGCACAGACGTGCTGTATCTGCCTGTGACGCAGCTCGATCTGGTGTCGAAATACATTTCTCCGCGTGATAGTGATAAGCCCGTTAAGCTCAACCGGCTCGGATCCGACGACTGGAAAAAGACCAAGTCGCGCGTGCGTGCCGCCGTCAAGGATATGGCGGCGCAGCTGACAACGATCTACGCCAAGCGCATGAACGCCAAGGGCTTTGCCTTTTCGCCCGACATGGATATGCAAAACGATTTTGAGCGTCGCTTTGCGTTCGACGAAACCGACGACCAGCTTGCTGCTATTGACGAAATCAAGCGCGATATGGAGCGACCCTATCCGATGGACCGCCTGCTTTGCGGCGACGTCGGCTTCGGCAAAACCGAGGTTGCTTTGCGCGCCGCGTTCAAATGCGTGGCGGACGGCAAACAGTGCGCTATCCTGGTGCCGACCACGATTCTCGCGTTTCAGCATTATCAGACCATCACCCGCCGGTTCGACGGCTTTCCGATCGAAATTGAGATGCTCTCGCGCTTTCGCACGCAGGGCGAACGCACAAAGATCAAGGCCGGTCTGCGGCGCGGCAGCATCGATATCATTGTGGGCACCCACGCGATCATTTCCAAAAACGTGGAGTTCAAGGACCTCGGTCTGCTGATTGTGGACGAGGAGCAGCGCTTCGGTGTGGCGCAAAAGGAAAAGCTCAAGGAGCGCTTTCCGCTGGTGGACGTGCTGACCCTTTCGGCAACGCCGATTCCGCGCACGCTCAACATGGCGATGACCGGCATCCGCGATATGTCCATTCTGGAAATGCCGCCTGCCGACCGCCATCCGGTGCAGACCTACGTGGTGCCGCACGATATGGATATTCTGTGTGAAGCGATGGACCGCGAGATCCGCCGCGGCGGACAGGTCTATTATCTGCACAACCGCGTGGAAACGATTGAGCAGACCGCCGGTCGGATTAAGCAGCGGCTGCCGGACGCAAGGATCGGCATCGGTCACGGCAAAATGAGCGAGGAAGCGCTCAGCGAGGTGTGGCGCCAGCTGCTCGAGGACGAAATCGACATTCTCGTTTGCACCACGATCATTGAAACAGGCGTGGACGTGCCGAACGCCAACACGCTGATTATCGAAAACGCCGACCGCATGGGACTTGCGCAGCTGCACCAGATCCGCGGGCGCGTGGGGCGCAGTGCGCGGCGCGCGTTTGCCTATTTTACCTATGCGCCGCAAAAGCAGCTCTCGCCCGAAGCGCAGCGCAGGCTCAGCGCCATTCGTGAATATACGGAGTTCGGCTCGGGCTTTCATATTGCACTGCGCGACCTTGAGATCCGCGGCGCGGGCAATGTGCTCGGCGCGCAGCAGCACGGACATATGGAGGCAGTGGGCTACGACATGTATCTGCAGCTGCTTTCGCAGGCGGTGGAGGGCGAAAAAGAGGGGAGCGAAGCGCCCGAGGAGGACGGCTGCCTGATTGACGTCGCCATTGACGCGCATATTCCGGAAACGTATGTGGATTCTGTCAAGAACCGCATCTACTTATATAAACGCATTGCCGCCGTCCGCACGCAGGAGGACGCCATGGACGTGCTGGATGAATGCATCGACCGCTTCGGCGAGCCGCCGGAGAGCGTGAAAGGACTTGTGGACGTGGCGCTGATCCGCGCACGTGCGTCGGCGCTCGGGATTACAGAGATCTCGCAGCGCGGCGTGAGTCTGCTGATCTTTCTGGAAACGCTCGAACCGGCGTATATCTCGCTGCTCGGTACGCTCATGCGCGGACGCGTAATGGTCAGCGCCGCCAAACGCCCGTATCTGTCCGTGCGGATGCTGAACCAGAGCGCCACCGACGTGCTCACGCAGGTCATCAAGATTATGGAAGCGGCAAAGAAGTAATTCGGAACGGCATATCATTCCGAGTTATCAACTCCCTCCCGCTTTTTGTCATCACTTTTCCTTTGTTTCGGAGGTCGATTCCCATGCAGCAACAAAAACGCAACAATCTCACCGGCAGCCTGATTCTGACGCTCTGCGCCGTGATCTGGGGCAGCTCCTTTGTGGCGCAGTCCACCGGCGCGCAGTTTGTCGGACCGTTCACGTTCATGTCGCTGCGCTCGCTGCTCGGGTCGGCGTTTCTGCTGCCGGTCATCCTCGTGATGGATACGGTGAAAAAGAAAAAAGGCAGCTTCGTGCCGATGGACAAACCGAAAAAGCAATACTTTCTCAAAAGCGGTCTGCTGTGCGGGGTGGCGCTGTGTGCGGCGTCGCTGCTGCAGCAGTTCGGCATCGACCGCGGCACCGCCTCGGGCAAAGCCGGATTCATCACGGCGCTGTATATTCTGATGGTGCCGATCTTTTCCGTGGTGCTGCGCAAACGTATCCGCCCGTTGATCTGGCCGTGTGCCGCAGCGGCGGTTGTGGGACTGTATCTGCTGTGTGTGAAAGGCGGCTTCACGGTGCAGTCGTCCGATTTCTACGTGCTCGGCTGCGCGGTCGTCTATGCGATCCATATTCTGATCATTGATCACGTGTCGCCCCACGTGGACGGCGTGAAGCTTTCGTGCATGCAGTTTTTCGTCACGGGCATTCTCAGCGGGATCGGGATGCTATTTTTTGAAGAGGTCAACGGCGAGCTGCTGCGGGGCGCGGCGGTGTCCATTGCCTATTCCGGCATCATGTCGTCGGGGGTGGCGTATACGCTGCAGATTCTCGGACAGCAGCGCACCGAGCCGACGCTCGCGTCGATGCTGATGAGTCTGGAATCGGTGTTTGCGCTGCTCACAGGGTTTCTTGTGCTCCGCGAAGTGCCGACGCTGCGCGAGGGGCTCGGGTGCCTGCTGATGTTTGCCGCGATTATCGTGGCGCAGCTGCCGGACAAAAAGGTGCCGGTACAGGCTGTGCCGTTTGAAGAAGAGGGAAAGGAAGATTCTGTATGAATGTACGTCCGCTTGGAAACACAGGGCTGCTTGTTAGCGAAATCGGTCTGGGCTGCGAAGGCTTTTTAGACAAAGACCTCGACTTTACCCGCTCCGTGCTCGGTGAAGCCATCGATCGGGGCGTCAACTATATGGATCTGTATGCGCCGAATCCGGATCTTCACTGCCGGCTCGGCACGGTGATCCGCGAAAAAAACAAAGACTTCCACATCCAGGCGCATCTTTGCTCCATGTGGAAGAACGGTCAATATCAGGCAACGCGTAAGCTCGGCGAAGTGAAGGAAGCGTTCAAAGCAACGCTGCAAAACCTCGGCACCGATCACGTGTCGGTCGGCATGATTCACTATGTCGACAGCGACAGCACGTGGGAGCAGGTGGTGGAAAACGGGATTCTCGACTACGCTGTGTCGCTGAAGGCGGCGGGTGTGATCGACCATATCGGGCTGAGCAGTCACAATCCGCTGGTGGCGCAGCGTGCGATTGAAACGGGGAAGATCGAAGTGCTGATGTTCTCTGTCAACCCGTGCTACGATCTGCTGCCGGGTGACGAGGACGTGGAACGGCTCTGGGCGCCGGAAAGCTATGAGGCGCCACTGTTGAACCTCGACCCGGCGCGCGAAAAACTGTATGAAACCTGCAACCGAATGGGCATCGGCATTACCGTGATGAAAGCGTTTGGAGGCGGCGATCTGCTGACCGGCGATTCGCCTGCCGGTGTGGCGCTGACGGCAAATCAGTGCATTCACTACGCGCTGACACGCCCGGCAGTATCGTGTGTGCTTTCGGGCGTCAGAAGCCGCGACCAGCTGCAGCAGTCGCTCGATTATGAGACCGCATCGGACGCCGAAAAGGACTACGCCGCGGCGCTCGCGTCGTTCCCGAAAATCAGCTGGCAGGGACACTGCATGTACTGCGGTCACTGTGCGCCGTGTCCGAAAAAGATTGACGTTGCCGCCGTCACGAAATTTTTGAATCTCGCCAAAGCGCAGGGCTTCGTGCCGGAGACCGTGCGTGAGCATTATAAAGCGCTCGAACACAAGGCGGGCGACTGTGTGCAGTGCGGCAGTTGTGAAACGCGCTGCCCGTTCGGCGTTGCCATTCGGGAAAACATGCGTGCCGCCAAAACGACGTTCGGAAACTGAGGAGTTGATCTCATGTCTACCATAGCAGCCATCTCTACCCCGCAGGCAGCCGGCGGCATCGGCATTGTCCGGCTGTCGGGCGAAGACGCCATCACGATTGCAGACAAGCTGTTTTGCCCCACGGGAAAAACGCCGCTGCGCGATCTGCCCGGCTATCATGCTGCCCACGGGCGCGTGGTGTTTGAACATGCGGATATCGACGAATGTGTGGCGCTCGTGTTCCGCGCACCCAAAAGCTATACCGGCGAAAACGTGGTGGAACTGTCCTGCCACGGCGGGCTGTTTGTGCTGCAGCAGGTGCTGCGTGCTGCGCTCGCCTCCGGCGCCGTGGCGGCTGCGCCCGGTGAATATACCAAACGCGCCTTTTTAAACGGCAAGCTCGATCTGACCGAAGCGGAGGCGGTTATGGGCATCATCCACGCCCAGGGCGAACAGGGCGCCAAAGCCGCGCTCAGCGCACTGGACGGCGCATTGAGCAAAAAAATGCAGGCGCTGTGCGCCCGGCTGGTGGCGCTGTCGGCGCAGCTCGGCGCGTGGGTCGATTATCCCGACGACGAGATTGAGGAGCTGGAAACCGGCGAATTGACCGCAACGCTGCAGGACGTGGAGCAGGAGCTTGGCGATTTGCTGTCGCGCTTTGACGCGGGCAGCGCCATCACGCAGGGCGTTTCCACGGCAATCGTGGGCAAACCCAACGTGGGAAAATCCGCGCTGATGAACCTGCTCTCCGGCTTCGGACGCTCCATCGTGACCGAAATTGCCGGCACCACGCGCGACGTGGTGGAGCAGACGGTGCGGCTCGGCAATCTGGTGCTGCATCTGGCGGACACCGCCGGCATCCACAGCACCGAAGACGTGGTGGAACGGATCGGCGTGGACCGCGCCCGGCAGACGATTGACCGCGCGGGACTGGTGTTCGCTGTGTTCGATCTGTCGCGCCCGCTCGACATGGCGGACGAAGAGATTCTTTCGCTGTGCAAAAATCGCCGCGTGGTGGGTGTGCTGAACAAAACCGATCTGCCGCAGCAGGCAGACAAGGCAAAGCTGCAAACCGCGCTGCCGGTGTGTGTGGAGCTTTGTGCGCTTTCGGGCGACGGGCTGTCCGCGTTGGAGGACGCCTCCGAAACGCTGCTTTGCACCAGGGAGCTCGACCCGACCGCCGCCATGCTGACCACGGAGCGACAGCGGCAAAGCGCGGCGCGCGCCCGCGACGCCGTGCGTCAGACCATCGACGATCTGCAAAGCGGCATGACGCTCGACGCGGTGAACGTCAGCATCGACGACGCGATCGACGCGCTGCTGGAGCTGACGGGCGAAAAGGTCAGCGACGCGGTGGTAGACGAGGTGTTCGCACGGTTTTGTGTTGGAAAATAGTCAACAGTCGACAGTCGTCAGTCAACAGCGCGTCGGAAAACGGTGACCGCCGCAGACGAAGCGTCGCGCATGGGACAAACTGTAGCGGCCGCCCCGTGGGCGGCTGTTTTGTTAATATGAAACATTTATTATTCTATTTATCTTTTCCAAAATAATTTTTTTGTTTGTCCTCTTGTTTTTTTCTAATGGATATGGTAAAGTAAAAACGCTAAACACATCTTAATAGATTCACTGCATAACGCTTTAGACTGCAATGCCCAAATGTGTATTTTTATCATTTTGGTAAAAATACCAGCTCGTTATTTTCGCGTTTGTGGTTCAGTCCTATGCAGTGAAAATAGATGTGTTTAGCGGCAATCAGAGTTGAGTTTTTTTCATGCGCGGCTCTGAGAGCTGCGCATTTTTTATTTTTAAACAGGGAGGTAATTAAAATGGCAAACTATGTAACAGCAACAAGCGACAAGAAAAAAGGAACAGCACTTTTGCTTTGCATCTTCTTAGGCTTTTTTGGGGCGCATCAGTTTTATGTTGGAAAGATTGGAAAGGGATTGTTATATTTCTTTACCGTTGGCATTTTCGGCATTGGCTGGTTTATTGACATTTTTAAAATCGCCTTGGGTTCATTCACTGATAATGTCGGTGCTCCCCTGAGGCAATAAGAGCTATTAACAGAAAAAGACCCGGCCAAAAGCCGGGTCTATCTTATTATCTTGCTTTCTTGCTATCTTGCAATCTTATTTCGCTTTCTTTTCGGAAGCCAGGAACTTGTAGCACAGCGCCGCAAGCACACCGCCGACCAGCGGACCGACAATGAAGACCCACAGGCAGGAGAATGCCGCACCGTCACCGCCGATAAGGCGAAGCAATGCCGGACCGAAGGAGCGCGCCGGGTTCACGGACGTGCCGGTGAAGTGGATGCCGAGGATGTGGACAAGGGTGAGCGACAGACCGATCACGATGCCCGCCACGGAGCTGTTTTCAATCTTGCTCGTTACGCCGAGAATCGCAATGACGAAGATGAAGGTCAACACGATTTCGATCAGGAGAGAAGCGACGATTTTGCCGTCATACAGTCCGTTGGTGCCAAGACCGCTGTCCGGACCGAGCAGACCTCTGAGGGCGAGCGCGCCGAGGGTTGCGCCGGCAAACTGGGCAATGATATAGCCGAAGAAATCAGCCACGCTCATTTTGCCGCTGACCAGCATGGCGATGGAGACCGCCGGGTTGATATGGCAGCCGGAGATGTTGCCGATGGAATACGCCATGGCAACGATG
>JAEEGL016874197.1_pt1 | contig 18107 bp, 20 predicted proteins | sample 9134231 | NCBI WGS metagenome assembly JAEEGL01 (sample SAMN16246548, study PRJNA631951) | gut metagenome | biome: gut microbiome; feature: rumen; material: fiber-attached | host: Bos | place: Iran: Karaj | collected 2018-10 | reverse complement strand
TGTTGTTGAGCATCATCGGACGGTAGCAGAACTTACGGGCGTTCCCTGCGGCGCAGGGGCGGGCTCTCGCGGCATAAAATTGCGGCCTCACGCCGCAATTTTTCCGCCTAGAGGGCCGAGCGCGGGGCACCAGCGGCCCTCCCGGCCCTTCGGGCTTCGATCCACAAACGCGAAAAAAAACAATCTATTATTTTTCTACTTTTTTCGACTCAATGAATTTGTGCAAACAAGATTTCTGTACTCTTGCATACTAATCACGAGGTCTTTTTTTGAATGAGAAAGTCCCATTTTCTTCTCATAGGACGCAAAATCAGAAACAAATTCATCAATTGATAATTCTTCTGAATCATCTAACTCACTCAACAGCGAAGTTAATTGTTCACTTTCTTTCATTTATATAAACTTCCTTGTATGTATAAATGTAGGAAAACGTGTCATTCCAAGATACTCCGTCATCGTATAATAATAATCACGAATAGCATTCTGTTTTTCCGAATCTACACCATAGTCATCTATTTTTAATTTCAACGCAGTCAATTCCTTAATATCAATCGCACGGCCATGCGATTTCCATTTTTTATTATCGCTTAATTGTACAGCGATTTCCTCTGCGCGATTTTTTTTCTGCTCAAGCGTAACCTTTTCTTTATTTTTATGGACCGTCCAATTTTTAAATTTGTATTCCACCAGCCATGTTTTCAAAAGATCAATTGTCAAGTCTCTAGCTTGTTCAAATTGGCGTAATTGACCAAGGTCTATTTCCTTCATCCAAATCAATTCAGCTTTCGTAAGTGTGTTATTTTGCGCTTTCTGAATAAACTCATTAACCTTATCTAAATATCCAAGCGCAGCAACAAAATTTCCTTCTTTATTAGGGACCTGAGGATCTATTGGCCCCAAAACAGAAAAATAATCCATTAAAATATTATCCCCACTCATGCAAAAAACAGTCCCGGCACTGTAAGCATAATCAGGAACAATAAAATTAACCTCAGAATAATGTTTTCTTAAAATATTCACATAGCGTTCAACAATCTCAACACTACCACCATTAGTAGTCAACAGGACATACAGTTTTCGATTTTCATCTTCCGAATCAACAAGTTCTTCAATAATCCTCATGAACGCAACTGGCGAAATAGGACCTAAATTTCCAGTATAAACAAGAACATCCGCATGAAGAAGTTCCTCAAGTTTCTTCAACTTTGAATTCAAGAGTTCTTTTATGCTTGTATCAATTGTTGCATTCATGGAGGCTCCCCTAATGTAGAAATCAACATTATATCCCTCCATTAATATACATTTTTTAGAAGGCATATAAAATTTCTCCACAAAAAAACTATTAAACTAATATAGGATCCAGCCTATTCTACTACAAAAAAAAGAAAAACTTCGTTTTTGATGAAAAACAGCCAACATCTATTTCATTGAATCCTCCCTATTCCACAGAAATCCGCTCAATCTAGCCAAGAACATCTCATACGCAGAACCAGAGCAACTTGAAAAGATACAAGAAGAAATAGAAAAAAAGTACATAAATCATAAAAAAACAGATATATATTTAAATTATGTTGTCCCAACAAGGATATCTTATTAACAACAAATTCCACTAACAAAAAAAACTTCAATACACAAAAACTTTATCATAAGGAGAAATCTATGGCAATAATTCCTGAATTTTTCTTAAACTCTGTTGTAGCTTTGGGCATTCCATCTGACGACGGGAATAAAAATTGGATAGGAACCGGTTTTCTTGTAGGAAGAAAAGAACAATCTAATCCGAAGGTAAGTACCGTTTATATCATAACAAACAAACATGTCGTGCGAAACAAATCGCTACTATTTGTGAGATTTAACAACATTGATGGAAGCGGGGTCAAGGACTTGCCAATGTCATTAGAAACCCAAAGTGGGAAAATATACTCAGAGCATCCATCTCCAGACTCAGATGTCATTGCCATACAAATATTGCCAAAAGTTATATTAGAGAACCAACTAAAACTAAGTTTTTTCGACAAAGACGATCACGCATTGTCATTGGCACAAATGAAAGAAACAGGAGTGTCCGAAGGAAGTTTAGTCTATTCTTTGGGATTTCCAATGAATTTAGTTGAAGACATAACCAAGGCCCCTATTTGCCGATTGGGGTGTATTTCTCGTATTGAAGATGCTTTTTTAAAAAACGATGGCACACAAAAATTTCTAGTTGACGCCCAGGTTTTCCCGGGAAATTCTGGAGGTCCTATAATCAGTCGCCCCGAAATAGTATCAATAGATGGAACAGTATCAAATAGTAATGCAAACCTAATTGGAATCCTTAGTAGTTACATTCCTTACCAGAACATCTTAATTAGTAAACAGACAGGACTAGATATGATGATACAAGAAGAGAATAGCGGTCTAACAGTCGTTCATCCAGTAGATAGAATTAGAGAAGTAATCGAAATAGAATACGCCCGTGCACAGAAACAGCATGGCTAGAACACCCCCACACACAATCGGGGAAAAACGTATCAAACAAAGAATTGGAGCCAATAGGCTCCGATTCTTTGCATTTTCCATCAAATTTCGCGTAAATTCGGAATTTCCGAATTATCCCCTCCCCCATTTAATCAAATCCTCACATCCAGGGCGCTTTTCTGCAGATTTTTCGTAAACCCAAGTTTCTCAAGGTTTGATTTGAACGAGTCAATCAAATTGGGGTTAAAATTGGGCGCAAGCGTGATTTCCATCTCCGGAATGGCCTTCTCATTGAAAAAGACATCAATATAATCGCCTTCAATATACTGAATATCTCCCTTTAAGGCTTCATCATCTCCGCAAAGTTCTCTCATATACGGATAGCGCATCCAAAAGCGATACACATTTTCATACGACCAATCGTCGACTTTTTCATATCCGATTAGATTAGGAAAAAATATGTTTCTCGTACCTAAAAAATCTTTTCTTAAAGTCGAAGAATATTTATCTATATAATCCTTATTTACCATGTAATTCACTTTTACCGGGCCAACGACTTGCTTCCTAGAAATGAGTTCATCGTCATCTCCATATACCTTTTGCCAAGTCATTAATACCGACGACAAAGCAATGGGTTTTGTCTTCACATCAACCACGGCATTCCAACCGCCCAAGATTTTTTCTAGACGCAGATTATCGGCAAGATTCCCATTTTCATCAAAGGTAAACAGATTTGTCGGCACCTTGATTCTGACACCTTCATCGAGGACATCCTTCTTTCTCCCGTAAAGGGACCACATGGGGATGCTTTCGCGCTCGTCGGCACTCCACGAAGAAATGTACACATATTTCTAGAGATGGGCGTACTCCCCACAGCAGCCTTCGTTGAGATCGTTCAAGGAATCCAGACGAGTGAAACGGATTGTCTTGTTTTCTAGAATCGCCAAGACGGATTCCATCGTCGTGTACTGGTATAGATACGCAGGAATCATATATTTGTCCTAATTTATATCCCTATCCCGATAATATAATCTTTTTATCTGGCACGGGGTGGAGCAACAATTGCGTTTGGGCAACATTTACCGACCTGGAGACTCACTGTCAGTCACACATTTTTCCATTATTACCATATTTTTTTAAAATTGCATTGCTAAAAAAACAATTTCCCGACTGTACGAAACAACTTTAATCAAAAAAATTCCCACACAGGCACAAGAGGTCCATATGGAACAATACATTACATTAGTAGCGAACGCTCTTCAATTATCTGGAGCCATACTGTTAATGATAAAATTTTGGGGGAACCCCAAGAAACGCATTCTAAAGACGTACTTCAACGCATCAAAAATAATATGTAAAGACTCCCCCATAATCGTCAAAAAGGAAATATGCAAGCAAGCCTATTCAGAAATCTATCTCACCCGCATATCATTCATCTATTTGGTGTTTGGATATTTTCTTAGTATTTTCGATTCAACAAGTTCCTTATGCCAATGTAAAACATTCTTTTTTTTCACATTTAGCACAGCCGGATTAATCATGTCCGCTTTTTTACTTAATTGGGCAATCTGTCGATTCTACCACAATAGCGATATAGAAATACCATATAACGAAGCATGCGAAATCGGTGAAGCAAACGAAGAAATGAGTAAACAAGAAGTTGAAGAAATTATAAACGAATGTAAATAGCTGCAGAGGAAGGGAAAATGGAAGTCCCACCTTTTTCCTGCCTAGAGGGCCGAGCGCAGGACACCAGCGGCCCTCCCGGCCCTACGGGCTTCGATCCCTAACGCGAATCGCTGACAACAAGAAACTCAGCCGCAAGTGACTGGAGGCCTAACACAATCGCGGGCGAATCACTCTTCATAGGTGTTAATCTTTTCTCTAAATACATCAAGGAATTCAGAGCATTTTCTGAAATTCTTGTCAGCTTTTAGGTGATTTATAATTCTGCCTATTTCGGTAGAACCGTCTGCGTGTTTTTTTTCATTAACGAGAAGCACAATCGTATGGTCAAAGGTGTTAGGTTTTAATTCATCAAATTCATAAGAACGTTTTCCTTTATGTTTTTTCTCATAACGTTCTAAAAAGAAATCAGATATCGCCTTCACACTATTTTTCAAGTCTGCTTGATCTAAGGCAGGTATTGTCAAAGTGTAGGGCGTATAATTAACCTCTCCAGAATCAGCAAACATATCTGACGCAGGTCTATTTCCATTAGAAAGTGTCCAATTCTTTTCGATATGCAAGAACTTTCTAAAAAGTTCCAACAATTCCGCACAAGCAACATGAATAGGATATTTTTCTTTCGAAGAACCGAGCGCACTTTTATGGTAAATTCCAAGCAAATCAATAATCGTTTTCCTTTCACGTATGGCGAAATCCTTCAAAACGGCCTCGGACAGCATTCCGAAGCAGTCATATATTGATTCGTTTGTATCAAAATAATCATCAAAGTCGCTCCAACATTGCCTTACCAATTCAGAAGAAGAAATGCCTACGGGGACTCTATAATAGTTCGTGAAGAATCTATTGAAATAACGTCGGGCAAAAATATCATCAACACCCCTATTATACAGGCCGTTTATGTTTCTTTTCAATTCCTTGTCGTTGACGGCGACCAACTGAATTATTGGAGTCTCGTAGCAAATATGATGCAGGCGATTCAGAATCTTGATTGCGTAGTCGGGCAGGCATCTATCCAGTTCATCGACAACAAAAAGAATCTTCTTGCCCTCGTACGCCATATAGCCGCACAGTATGTTGTTTACCACCTCTATTACATCAGAAACGTTGGACAAGGAGTCAAACGACGCAATGTCTATTTGTTTCTTTGCTTTCAGCAGGTTCTTAAATTCTGTAAATCGGCTGCGGAATGTTTCGATGTCATATTCGATAAAATTTTTTATTACGCCACGAGAAATCTGAAAAACAACCTCACGCAGCACTCTATAGTAATGCTTTTGCTGTTCGTCGGGATTCTTGGTCTCTATTTCATTTAGTTGCTCTGAAATCGCCGATAGAATGCCTATCAAGGGTTCATCATAATAATCGTTCTTCCAACAGTCATAGTGAAAAACGATGCAACGCCCGGAATACTTTTTTTCAATTTCCTTCAAGATATAGGATTTGCCGACACCCCATATTCCCGTAATTGCTAACGAAAGAGGCTGCTTTGAATAAAGCCGATCTTCGATAATTTGTGAAATCCCGTCAATAACATTTTGGCGTTCGAGAAGGTCCTGGTCCGATTCCCTAGTAAATTTCTTTGCCATGATTTCGGACATCATTCTATCAAACTCTTCCATTTACGCCACACTCCTTCAGGAGCCCTCCAAGAAATAGTAACAACAAACAGTCTACACTCTTCCCCAAAAATGAGAATTCAAATCATCATTAACTTTTTTAGAAATATCTTTCGCAAAATGAGTAGTTGGAAGTCCCTCATCTTTACTCCTGTACAAAGAGTAATATTCAATTATTCCTTCCTTATTTTCGCAGAAAATAAGCGCTTTTATCAAATCTAAATCTTTTTGTTCTCCTTGTCTAAGAAGTCCTTCCGTATTTAATGTCCCAATAAGATTTTCCCTGCCCTCAAATCTGACATAATCAAATATATTGTCCCCCTCTTTTCCAAAGGCTAGATTCCACAGAATACCGGACACCAAGGAAATTTCATCTTCGAATACAGGGTAAATTGTTTTCTGTATTGGGCTTTTCAAAAGCAACATGTTTAGAGAAATAAAAAAAACTGTATTTCCAAGCTTAAATTGATCTGCTTTGAAATTCTGCAGAATCTTTTCTTGGAGTTTTTTTATTATGGTTATTGCATCATCAGGAGTATTTTCACCCCAAGGAGAAACGACTGTTTCAGAGATACAAACTCTTTGCCCACGCTTTCTTTGTTCCTCTAATTTTACGTTGGCATCTAGGAAGTCTTTTTGTGTCTTTTGATGGTTATATTGACCAGATGCAAAATCTAAGCTTTTTAGTTCTCCATAGATATCACAATCTTCATAATGGATCCGATAATCTGGTGACTTGTCACATCCCTCCCTAATTTTAGAGACATTAAAGCCTTTATTTTCTAAATCCAACCGAATTATCAATTCATTAAAGTCTTGGTAAAACGTTGTCCAAGATGAGTCAATATCTAATGGAAGCCCTTTCGCCCTGTCTAGGATTCCTTTTTTTTCAGTTTCATCTACATGATTTTCATTCTTTTCATATACAGGCAGCATGTTTCTGTATATATCATCAAGCAATACATTTCCCGTTATTGAAGATATTTTGCGGTAATGTTCTTTCAATATATTTCTTAATTCGCACATATTTTTCATTCTCACTTAGGTTTCTGCATTGAATTCAAATCATTCTTGATCTGTGTCGTGCTGATTTCAGGGGTTCTGGGCAGGTAAACGACTTCGACGCCTTCTTCTTTGAGGAAATCGAATTTGCCTTTCCAGTCATCGCCCATTACGAAGGTGTCCACATGGTATTCGCGGACATCGGTCCGCTTCTGTTCCCAGCAGGTTTCCGGAATAACCAGATCAACATACCGGATTGCCTCTACGAGAGCCTTACGCTGCTCGTAGGTGAAGTAACACTTCTTTCGTTTTTCATTCCAGTTGAATTCATCGGAAGAGACAACCACAATCAGGTAGTCGCCCAGGGCTTTAGCCCGCTTCAGAAGATTGATATGACCGTAGTGCAATAGGTCAAATGTTCCGTATGTAATGACTCGTTTCATCTATTTCCTGAGTATGTAGTTTTTTAGCGAGTTAATGAACAATCACATCATTAATGTTCAGTTAAAATATACTTTTTTTCTGGTTGAGTGATACACACATAAACGCACAGCTACCTATTTTGATGGTCTACATTCCACTGAAGTGTTACTAACGGTGCAACAAGGGCTAAATACGAAAAAAACTCACCACACCAAATGAAGGCCCTACCTCCAGGAGAAGTTTCGTAATCTCATCTTCCACTGAAGGTATCCGCCATCTCCTTAGTAACGAGAATATGCACCAAGGCAACCGAGAACGCGAGAACCAATCACTTCCATTCTGTAAAGTTATAAACAATCCTAATTACAGGGACGCAGACAACATTACCGATTTCCTGCACATCGGGCAAATTTTTTAAAATAAAAAATCAAATTTACCAAACATATAGACATTAATCCTATAGCAGATATTTTTATTGCAACAAAGCACCATTCCAAGTAAGAAGAAGCTCGAAGATCCTGAATTGGCCCCATAAACTGGAATAGTAAAAGAATAAATAAAGCTATCGAACAAACATCAACACACAGATGCTTTATAAAAGCCCAAAGACTTCTATTTATTACATTCTTCGAAATATACCAAGCCAAATAAAAAGTTCGATAAACCATTGCAATAAGAGTCCCAACAGCAACGCCAACCAATCCAAAATTTAAAACGAATACAATTGCCGTCGAAAGATTCAAAATGGCTTCAATAATGGCACTCGCTTGTGTTTGCCTATAATGACCTACAGCCAAAACAACAATATTATATGGGAGACGTATACAGTACATACCCCAAGCAGCAGCCATCAAAATTCCAAATAAAGGAACTATATAATTTGCATCGGTTATTCCATTTGTATATACAGCAACAAAAGGAACTATCAGCACAGCTGTTGAAGAGAATACAAAAGATACAAAAAAATGTAATTTCCATTCAAAGTTTTCAAAATTTTTTTCAAAATCCCGCATATCTCCTTTAGCAAAAAGATTTCCTAGAAAGGCCTGCATTCCATTTGTAATTGACATTGTCAAACTTTTCACACCCTGAACAACAATATTATAAATGGCATAAACAGATACATTTTCAAGAGTTGAGAAAATCGTGAGAACAAATACTCCAGAACTTTGAAGAACTACAGCAGAAATATGTTGAGCAAGACCATTCCATTTTTGAGGAATCGCGGTTTTATCACTCTTAACACTTCTATCAAATTTGTACCACCTGTGCGCAATAAACGAAACCATCAAAGGTTGGAGTAAGAATACAGTTGATGAGGCTAGCTTGACAATATGAACAGAAGCCCCCGTTTTCATAAGCCATACACTTATTCCCAAATTAAGAGATAGAGAAATAATTTGGATAACATAAGGGACAAAGCCGAATTGATCAGAATTCAACAAAAGTCTATATGTTATTCCAAAATAGTATTGAGCAAAAGAACTAATTGCTATAATTAGAATTAAAGAAGCTGTATATATAAAATCAAATTGTTCGTTAACAAAATTAGGGAAAACTATCAAAAGAATCGCCGTATACAACAACAAAAGTTTCGCAATATTTCTAAAGAAATGTTCTGCAGAAATTATAATTCTTGAAAGTTCAGCATTATTTTTAAGCGTCAATGGCTTATAAAGAGCCGATTGGACAACAGCCCCCACTCCACATTCAGCTAATGCTATAAAACCGAGAAATTGAGTAATAGACGAAATTAATCCGTTTACTGCACTACCATAATACTCCAAAAAAAACCTTGGCAGGACAAAACCATATCCAATCGAAAAGAGTTGCAAAAAAAGAGAACTCAATGATGTTAAGTGTAATTTATTTTTATGGGACAACATGTAGTAACCACATTGCTTTAGCGGTTAACAAAAAAGTTACCGACTTGGTAGAGTAATCCACGATCCAAATGTATAATTCCATTCGTCGGGTACAAACGGCATAAATCCACCCCAATGTGAAAACGTCATTTCTCCAAAAAAAACATTCCCATCAACTTCGTAAAAATCAACTCTGACATGTGGAAAACCATCTGACAAAATTTCAGCTAGATGGATCATTTCATCAAAAGATTTTGGCTTATTAGGCACATTCAAGGCATTCGGATGACCATTAGTTATTGGCAAATGATTAAAATCACGATCAAAAAAATCAAATTTTGTTTCTTCAAATTTTTTCTGTCGATCAGATGCGATAAACATTGCTCGCATTTTTCCATCAAAACAAAAAAACTTGTAATCCCTTAATTCTTCTGTTCCAGAATCTTCCATATACTTTTCTGCAATGATACGTGGAATAACATTTTTATATGGCCATTCACGACTTTGATAATAAAAATTTTTTTTCAGGGAATCTTGTAACTTTTTTTTCGCAGCAGAAAAATCTAAAGTAGACTTATCTTTGCAAACGACTAGGCCTCCTGAATCATGGGTACACTTTAATACAAACTGGCTTGGTAATTCAGAAAAAGGTATTTCTTCAACAGATTCCCATACGCCAAGTGTCGGTATAATATATTTTTCACCTATTTTATCTGCAACCCATTTTTTAACGGCATATTTATCTACAAGTGTTGTATAGATTGGTTTTCGATCATATAGTTTCAGCCAATTTAATTTTTCGTTAAAAGTACGAGGATTTCGAAGATTAAGAGAATATCCCATTCGAATACGAAACTCTCGTTTTAGAAACAATAAATCAGGTAGTAGATTTTTTATGATTCTTTTTATTGCACAACCACAATTAGGCATCATTTTTTCTCCTTACTAAATTCTGAACGATGCTGTTTCGTTCTAAATTTAAAATTTCTTCTCCGATTATTCCCAAGACAACCTACATCTGAAATATCAAATCCATTCTTCCACAAGACATATGGAATAGAAAGTTGATCTCTACCACTACCAGAATTAAGGAACTCATTCCACCAATCTTGCATAATTTTTTTTGCATTTTCATTATTCAAATCAACAATTACTATTGATGCCTCGACCATCCCAAAATGTTCAGGAAATTTTTCATGACGGTACCGTTCCATTTGCCTATCAATAGCCTTTGGGACGCCTCGATTATAAAGTTTACAAATAAAAGATTCATTATAAACACAATCTCTTTGATCATGCAAGTGCATCGCTATACCAATCTTTGAATCTCTCGCGATTGAGCACAAAGAACTTATATCAGATACTATTTCAATATTTCCATCTATATATATTGAATAATCATAATTTGGAAATAAAAAATATGGATTCAGTTTACAGAATCTATTTATATAGCCACCACTCAATTGGCGGGCTTCATTTGGAATATTTTTATACTTCCATATACGATTCTTTTCATTGTTTTTATCACTAACAATAAAATAATCCAAAGAATCATCATACAAAAGTGGATCATTCAACTCATCATAGCCACCAACAATACAACTATAAACAACAACCTTTTTATCCGGCTCTAGAGCTTGACCTCTGGCATAAAAAAAGGGGGTTATCTCCTTCTTATCATTTCTTTTCAACTTAGCCTTAATAGCCATCTTGATACATATAAAAATACGCTTCAAATTTAGCGTTAATAAAACTTTTACAGTTTTACCTATGAACATCTCCGAAGAATTACACACACGCATGTATTCTTCATTTTGTTTTTCAAGAGCTTCAAAACATGATTGAAAGTTCACTTAACAGCCTCAATAATAGCAGAGAAAAATCAAACAACAAAACATTCTTTTATCCGACCCATTTTAGCAGGACATATTATTCTACACCTTTTTTAAGTAATTCCTATAAGGTTGATTGAGATTTACATAAAAATAATCATGCCCAGCCTCCCTTTCTTTTTCTGGAGGTGGTTGCATATAATTACCATACAAAGATTTTAAATACTCATCCGCATTTTCCGGGCCATAAAAAGCAGCATCTTCAAATTGATACAACACAGGATTGCCAAAAAAATCTGCAGGAACAAGCTCTTTTTTACGCCAAGCACCAAGGAAATTACATAACAATTTAGGTGAATCTTTTTTGTTCATGGTCATTAAAAACTCTTCGACATTATGCAACCACCTGAGTGGAATGCACCTTGCAATATTTTTAAATAAAATTTGACTGAGTCTTTTCTTTTTTGTCGTCATACAATGATAGATAAGAGTTGTTCCAAGAACCCAAATAATTTGAGTACGTAAATAATCAAAAGATTTGTACTCATCTAAAGCATCAAGCGGAAAAACATCTATATATATTCCTTCCACATAATTTCTAAAATTATGCTCAATTAATGTTGTGTCACGATTAATTAATTTAATAAAATGAAATGGCGATTTTTTTTCTGTTCGGTAATAACGTACTTCTAAAGGATTCGGTAGCATCTCCGCCCATTTTTTACAAAAAATGTCGTAATCCTTTCGTGGCATACCAACATCCATATCGTCATCCCATGGAATAAACCCTTTATGACGAATGGCTCCCAAACATGTTCCTCCAAGCATATAGTACTTAAGATTATGTTTCACACATACTTCATGAAATGTTTTCATAATCTTTAAAAGCTCTGATTGCAGTATACCTCTTGCAATTTTCATAATTAAAAAAATCTCCTTAAAAGTCTATATACACTTATTGTTAGACACTCAAAATAACTTATTTTTACTAAAACACACGAAAATATTTTTTCAATCCATCCTAAATTATAATACTTTTTTAAAACATATAGTTTACTCTTATTCAAAATCATTTTTTTAGAAACAATCGATCTATACGTTTTGCTGATTGAGACAGAGTGATTATGTAAATATGTCAAATCAGTAAGTAATGCAACCTTTTTTTTATTCTCTTGCAGTTTTTTCCCAATCACGACCTCTTCGCAATAAAGAAAAATATTTTCATCAAACATTCCGTATCTAAAAAAATCCTTTACACGTATTAAAAACAAAGATCCTGCGACAGAACCAACATCCATAACGGTTTTGTTGTCGTAATCTTCTTTTGTATAACAAAATGAATGTATAAATTTACCAAAGAATATACTTATTGACAAAATATATTCCAACTTCGAAGGAATTCTAAATGCTGTATTTATTTGTTTCTCGCCCAAGGCATTACACATAAATGGTGCTACGACAGCATAGCCAGGATTATTTTTTAAAAATTTTTCCAGCCTTTCTATAACATCATTAGTCACAAAAACATCTGGATTCGTAATCAAAATATATTCCGAATCAAAATGCTGCTTTAAAAAACATATGCCATAATTATTCCCAGCCCCATAACCACCATTCTTTCCAGAATCAATAACAACAATCCTGTCGTCCTCTAATTTCTTCAATTTTTCAAAAGAACCATCAGGGGAGTGATTATCCACCACAAGAATTCTTCGTACGCAAGAACAACTTTTTATTGTTTTCAAAAAGGAAATTGTGGTTAGAGAATCATTGTAATTTAATGTTAGAACATCTATCATTTATACCCCTTCTATCCATTAACGCAATCAAAATCATCCATACAAAAAATGGACTCGCATACACAGAGCATCCAAGTGATAAAATCCAATACCCTAATACAGCCATTCGGCCTAAAATACACGAATTGAAAAAGAGAACAGCGAACGCAAGTGTAAAAATAGAAAAACCTAGATATCCAGAAGCAAATAAAGTAGAACAGAAACTATTCATATACTCGTTATGGATAATCCTATTAAAATCTCTCGTACTGGTCATGACAGATTCATACATGCCCTCACCAGTACCAACAACCTGTAAAGGAAAAGGTAGGCTGAAGAAAATGTCAAAGCCCTTATAAATACGATGCTTTGTTGATCCATCTGCAGTTGATAAAGAAGTACTATTTTGAATCCTCTCTACCGCGTTGTACGATGTTCCAGCATAATTTTGACTCCAATAAATAAAGAATAAAGTTGCAAGCACTATAAGGCATTTTAAAAAGACATTTCCCTTATGAGTCATAAAGTATGCCACCCACGCAAAAGCAACAGCAAACAAACCTGTTGTAGACTGGGTAACGAGAATAACTAACGAAAAAAATAAAGCCAGCATATTGCGATGCTTAAGTGTATTATGTTTAGACAACAACGCAACCAAAGTCCCCGTAAATAAAACTTGAGCTACATGAGAGGGTTCGCACAGAAAGCCAGAAGGTCTAAAACGACCATATACTGCAATTTGATGAAGCGTCATTTCATACATTTCATACCCCATAACTCCACCATCATTCAATTGCACATTTAACAAAAAACCAGGAAGAACAATACCAGTAATTAAATATACGACGTATTGAAAGAGCGTGAACAACGCAAGGAAAAAACAAAAAAGCAAAAGATACTTTTTCAAATACATCCCATTACATAGGTTTTTCCCCATATAAAACACAACAAAATAATAGAATCCATTTCGTAAAAGTCGGCTTATTGGATCAGAAATTGGTGAGTCAAAATAATTACATAACAAAAAACTAATAATCAAAGTATAAGCAAAATATCCATAAAAAAGTTTCTCTACTACGCTTGAAAAAAAATACATCTTTGATTTAATACAGAAAGGGATAAATATGATAAAAACAAGCTCCCCTACCCCCAATGGTAAGGAAGGGACCGTATACACATTCCCAAACATTAAAAATACAACCAAGAACGAAAACAATCGCTCTTTTAGTAAATCAGACGTATTTATAACATTTGCGTATTCCATTCAAAGTTATATCTCCAATAGAGTTCCATGAATATTGATTTCTTAATTTTATAATTTCGCGCTTTTGTAAGTCAATGTCAAATTCATCATTTGCAATTTTTCTGATAAGATTCGCAAGACTATCAGCATTTCCATTTTCAAAAAACATATCATCTTTGAAGCCATACAAAGTTTCTTTAAAGCTCAACAAATCTGAAGAAATTATCATACAATTGAAAGAAAGCGCCAACAACAAAACTCCGCTTTGGGAAATTTCTCTATAAGGCACCACAATAACATCAGATTTCAAAATTTCTTCATACAAAATACTATTTGAAACAAATCTAGGAATCCATTCAACATCTATACCTTTTGATTTTTTTTTCAAATCCGACAAGAAATCAGGACTAATTTGTCCAACTATTACTGTATGTATGCAATGATTCAACTCTTTAGGCAATTTTTTTAGAGCCTCTATGAGCAAATCTGTTCCCTTATAATAACTATGGTTACCATACATAATTAAACGTAGCTTTTCACCTCGTTGGTGCGAGGACACAACCAAATTTTTCGGGATAAAAATGCCGTGATGAATTATATGAACTTTCGATTCATCAATTTGAAAATCCTTTACAAAAAGCTCTTTACTAGCTTGTAAATGGACGATGTAATCGTTTATATAAGGAGATACCTTTGAGAATCTTTTTCGATATTCATCCTTCTTTTTTTCATCAAAATTATGTGGATAAACATTATGAACCGTCAAAACAATTTTTGTCCTTTTTGACATCTTTTTCATCATATAGAGAAAAAAACGTTCAATAGAGCATATCTCTAAAAAAGGGAACCATTGAAAGTGAAGAACATCAACTTTATTAACAGATAAATAGAAAAACAAATAAAGATAATTTAAAAATGTTTCAAAAGCTTTCAATACTCTTTTCAGCTTATTTTCGCTACTTTTAAAAGAAGTTGGGACAATGCTAAATAATTTTTTTGAAGGACAATTAATAATTTTAGGCAATATATCTGTTGAAAAGAAGACCAAATTATCATTTGGTTTCAAATGTTTAAACATGGCCTCACATAGAGCAACATCATAATCTATTACTTTCCCAGAAATATCAACCATCAAGTAATTCATTATTACAACCTATAATGCAAACAATCTTTTCTCCAACCAATAATTTTAGCCGGAACTCCCGCAACAATCGCCATGGGAGGAACATCCTTCGTCACAACAGCACATGACGCAATAACAGCTCCTTTTCCAATCTTTACTCCTGGAAGAATTGTTGCACGAGATGCTATCCATACATAATCGTCAACAACAACAGAACCACCAATAGATTTATATTCCGGATCATTATAATCATGCTCCATCGTCCATATATTGACTTCTTGCGCAATGTCTACATTATTCCCTATAGAAAGACTCCCTCCACGACCATCAAGCAATACTTTTTTATTTACATGTGTATAGTTGCCCACAGATATTCTATATGGAGAACGAACATCCAGGCAACGACCAAACATAACTTTATCACCAATTTTTTTAAAAAAAACTTTACAACACATTCTTCGAAAAGTTGAAAATGGCATACGAAAAACAAAAGCAATCAACGTATGATAAATACTGCTCAAAAATTCTTTTATCATTTTAAATTCCATTTTTTTATTTGTCAGTGACAAATCATACGTGCAAAATCTACAATCGCCACCATTTTATGCCGGAGGCATTCAAATCAGCAATCTTGTAAAGTCCCTTGACATCAATCAAGACCTTTTCGTCGTCTGCAAAATCCTTACGGAATAACGCCTTAATGTCATTAAGAGATAAAGCACGGAATTCATTGTGGGCAACGGCAACAATAACGCAGTCGGCATCCTTGACATCGGCCAACTTGGTAAGTGTTACACCATATTCATGCAAGGCGTCACGATCACTTGCCCACGGATCAACTACGATAGGCTTAATTTCAAATTCAGCAAGACGCTTGATGATGTCATCAACCTTACTGTTGCGAGTATCAGGGCAATTTTCCTTGAAGGTCAGTCCGAGAATTACCACATTTGATTTTTTGGGAGATTTGCCGGCAAGAATCATTTGCTTAATGGCAGAATCGGCTACATACTTGCCCATGCCATCATTGACCATACGGCCATTTAAGATAATCTGGCTGTGATAACCTAGTTTTTCTGCTTCGTATGTAAAGTAGTACGGGTCAACGCCAATGCAGTGACCACCAACAAGGCCCGGACGGAAACCCAGGGCGTTCCACTTGGTATTCATGCCATCAACAACTTCGTTTGTGTCGATACCCATGCGGTCAAAGACCATCGCAAGTTCATTCATGAATGCAATATTGATATCTCGCTGACTGTTTTCCACAACTTTCACAGCTTCAGCGGTCTTGATGCTAGAAACAGGGTGCGTTCCAACTTCAATGACGAGATTGTATACATTCTTAATTTCTTCAAGACTTTCGGCATCCATGCCAGAAACAATCTTGTGGATGTTTTCAAGGCGATGAACCTTATCACCCGGGTTGATTCGTTCCGGAGAATAGCCTATTTTGAAATCAACGCCACACTTCAAACTCGATTCTTTTTCGATAATCGGAACGCAGACATCCTCGGTAACACCCGGATAGACCGTAGATTCAAAGACAACAATGGAGCCCTTGGAAAGATTCCTGCCAACAATTTCGCTCGCTCCAATCACGGGCTTCAGATCTGGCGTATGGTCAGCATTTACTGGCGTAGGAACAGCAACAATTATGTACTTTGCCTCTTTGAGTTTCTGCGGGTCAGAGGTAAATTCAAGCGTTGTATTCTTAATGACGTCATCACCGACTTCTTTTGTCGGGTCAATTCCGGACTTGTAAAGGTCAATTTTAGCCTTATTCAGGTCAAAACCGATAACATTCAGACCTTTCTTGGCAAAAGCCACTGCAATAGGCATGCCAACATAGCCAAGCCCCACAAGGGCGAGTTTTTCTTCTTTGTTGATGAGTTTCTGATAGAGAGACATATTATTCTCCTTCTCCATGAGCAGGAATTCTATAAATGTACTTTTTCAGCACACCATGAACGAGATTGTTAAAAGTCAAAATTGCAGAAAGAATCGGTCCCTTGGACAACCCCTTTCTAAACAATATGTAATGATGCTTGATGAGTTTCCATTTTTTTCCACTGGAAACAGAGCCTTCGTGCTTGATATAGAACGAATAACATCCAGGGAATCTGTAGCAACGAGTTTTCTTTACAGCCTGGAACCACATAGCATAATCGTTGTTCTTTTTCAAATCAGCAATTTCAATGAGGCCAACCCATTCACGGTCGTAAATCACCGTGATTGTGGAAAAGTAGCAGTAATTATACATTTTCCACTTACCAACCGATTTAGGGCCGGTCATTACATGCGGCTGCCATACTCCATTTAAGCAGATTCGATAATCGGTGTACGTGAAATGATAATTATTTGCCACCATAAAAGCAAGTTGCTTTTCCAACTTGTCTGGGGTCCACAAATCATCACTGTCAAGGAAAGCAATCCACTTGCCCTTTGCCATTTTCAACGCACGATTGCGGGATATGGCAGCGCCACTATTCTTTTCATTTTTCACATACGTAATGCGGGAATCAGTGAATTGTGCGACAATTTCATCGGTATTATCCGTAGAACAATCATCGACAATCAAAAGTTCCCAATTCTTGTACGTTTGCGACAGAATCGAATCAATCGAATTCTTGATATATTGGGCCGTATTATAACTCGGCATTATAATTGAAACTAAGCCATACATAATATTAAATTGCCTCCTCCAGAGTTTCGCGGCAACGATCGTGACCCCTTGGGGACGAGACTCGCGAAGCGAGGCTCGGTTTTACGAGGTGCGGAACGGGGTAAAGCCCCGGAACGCGCCCGTAAAATAGAGCGTGACGGCGCGGGAGCGCCGGGCCACCCAGATCCTTCGACTTCGCAACTAGCGTTGCTTCGCTCAGGATGACACGCAAGGCTTTTGAAACTGCGTTACGCTCAGGATGACACATAATGTTCGTCATAGGGCCTCCGCGATGAGCTTTTTTGCTTCTGCCTGCCCGCGGTCGTACTGTTCGCGGGTGATCTTGCCGCTTGCGAGCAGGTAGTCGCCGAGGTCGGTGGCGGTGTCAGAACCTTCTTCGGTGATTCCGTC
>JAEEGL014699115.1_pt1 | contig 18107 bp, 9 predicted proteins | sample 9134231 | NCBI WGS metagenome assembly JAEEGL01 (sample SAMN16246548, study PRJNA631951) | gut metagenome | biome: gut microbiome; feature: rumen; material: fiber-attached | host: Bos | place: Iran: Karaj | collected 2018-10 | reverse complement strand
CTTGACGCCATCGCGACCGATCACGCCCCGCACAGCGCCGAGGAGAAGACGGCCGACGTCGTGAAGTCGGCGAACGGCATCATCGGTCTGGAGACCGCGTTTGCGGTTTCGAAGACCGTGCTCGTGGACGGAGGCTTCCTGTCGCCGGTCGAGCTCGTGGAGAAGATGAGCCTAAATCCGGCACGCATTCTCGGGCTGCCCCTGGGCACGCTTTCCGAGGGAGCCCCGGCCGATATCTGCATCGCCGACCCCGACGAACGCTATGCAGTAGGAGAACGCTTCCATTCGAAAGCGTCCAACTCGCCCTACGTGGGCAAAACGCTGACCGGCCGCGTCAAAGCGACGTTCTTCGGCGGAAAGCTTGTGTACAATAACGGAAAGATTTCGGAGGATATACGATGATCGACAGACTGATTAAGGCCATTATCGAAAAAGACAATCCTACGGTGGCGGGCCTTGACCCGCGTCCGGCTCTCGTTCCCGGCTTCTTATGGGAGAAAGCCCGCGCCGAATACGGAGACACGCCGGAGGCGGTCGCCGAGAGCTACTGGCAGTTCAATAAAGGGCTGATCGACGCTCTGTGCGAGCTCGTGCCGGCCGTAAAGCCGCAGATCGCGATGTACGAAGCCTATGGGGTGGCGGGCCTGAAAGCGTACGAAAAGACTGTCCGCTACGCCCGCGAAAAGGGGCTCGTTGTGATCGGCGACTGCAAGCGCGGCGATATCGCGTCCACCGCGGCCTCCTACGCCGACGCCCATCTGGGCAAGGTGAAGATCGGAGACAGCGAATTCGAAGGATTCCCGGCCGATATGCTGACCGTGAATCCCTATCTGGGCGAAGACGCGGTGGCTCCCTTCTTCGATACGCTGAAGAAATACGACCGCGGCCTGTTCATCCTGGTCAAGACATCGAACCCCGGAAGCGGCCAGCTGCAGGATCTGCCCGTATCAACGGGCGGCGAGACGCGTCCGCTGTACGAAGTAGTGGGCGGTCTGGTGGAGAAGTGGGGCGAAGATTTCCGCGGCGGATACGGATATTCCGATATCGGCGCGGTGGTCGGCGCCACGCATCCGGCGCAGGGCAAACGCCTGCGCGAGATCCTTCCGCACACCTTCTTCCTGGTGCCCGGCTACGGAGCCCAGGGAGCGACGGCGCAGGATCTTTCCGGCTGCTTCGACAAGAACGGGCTCGGTGCGATCGTGAACTCCTCGCGGGGCATCATCGGGGCCTGGAAAAAGCCGGAATATCTGGAGAAATTCGGTGAAGAAGGGTATGCCGAAGCGGCCCGCGCCGCGGTGATCGCGATGCGGGAAGACCTGAACGGCGCCCTGCGGTAAGGAGTTTTTATGGAACAGACGTTTTACGGAAAAGTATCCGTCATCAGTCAGAAGGAACTGGTCAACGTTCCCGGGCAGCGGATCCTCTCGCTGGTGCTCCATGCTCCGGAGGCCGCATTAAAAGCGTGCCCCGGGCAGTTCGTCAACGTGTATACCGAAGACAAAGCGCTGCTTCTGCCGCGCCCCATCAGCATCTGCGACGCCGACGCCGAAAAAGGAACGCTGACCCTCGTGTACGCGGTGGTCGGAAAGGGGACCGACTGGATGTCCGGGCTTCAAAGCGGCGGCTCTGTCCGCCTGGCGGGGCCCCTCGGCAACGGTTTCCCGCTCGAAGAAGCGCTTTCTGCGGCCACCAGCGAGATCTATCTCGTGGGCGGCGGGCTCGGTGTTCCTCCGATGCTGTTCGCTGCGAAGGAGCTGTATAAAGAGGCCGGCTCACGGCCCATCCGCATCTTCAACGGATTTCGCAGCACCCCGTGGCTGGAGGAGGAGTTCACCCCGTACGGCGAGGTGATGAGCGCTTCCGACGACGGTGCGTCCGGTTTCCGGGGCACGGTGATCGATGCGATGGAATACGCCCGCGTCATGGCCGACGACCTTCATCACGGCGTTCTGTTCGCCTGTGGCCCCATTCCCATGCTCCGCGCGCTGCAGAGCTGGCAGACGGGGTACAACCTCGACAGCTGGTTTTCTCTCGAGGAAAGAATGGGCTGCGGATACGGAGCCTGTGCCGGCTGCCCGGTCAGTCTGCGCGGCGAAGACGGGGGACCGATGCACCGCAAAGTGTGCAAAGACGGCCCTGTATTCTACGGAGAGGACGTGATCTTCTCATGAAAAACGATACCTTGAAAACAGCTGCCGGCAGCCGTCCCGATCTGCGGACCGATCTGTGCGGCGTGTCCCTGAAGAACCCGCTGGTGGCGGCCTCCGGCACGTTCCATCCCGAGGCGCAGAGCCGGTTCTACGATCTGTCCGTGTGGGGAGGCGTGACGTTGAAGGGCGTGGCAGCCGAACCCTGGGCCGGCAATCCCACCCCGCGCATTGCGGAGGTATACGGCGGCATGCTGAATTCCGTGGGGCTGGAAAACCCCGGCGCAGCGGAGCTGAAAGCGTCCGACATCCCGTTTATGAAGGCGTTCGACACCTGCGTGATTGCCAATCTGGCTGGGCACAGTCAGGAAGAGTACCTGGCGGTGACGGAACAGCTCGTCGGCGAGGACCGGATCGATCTGTTCGAGCTGAATATCTCCTGCCCGAACGTAAAGGAAGGCGGAATGACCTTCGGAACCGATCCTAAAATGGTGGAACAGGTGGTCTCCGCCGTGAAAAAGATCGCCGACAAGCCGCTGATCGTCAAACTGACACCCAACGTCACCGATATCGCCGAGATCGCCCGGGCGGCGGAAGCCTCCGGCGCCGACGGCATCTCGCTGATCAACACGCTGCTCGGCATGCGGATCGACGTACGCCGCCGCGAACCGGTACTTGCCCGTGCGGTGGGCGGATTCTCCGGCCCTGCCGTGAAACCCGTCGCGGTCCGCATGGTGTATCAGGTCGCACAGGCCGTGAAGGTGCCCGTGCTCGGTATGGGCGGCGTCTCCACCGGCGAAGACGTGCTCGAATTCATCGAGGCGGGCGCGTCCGCGGTCGGCGTCGGAACGGCCAATCTGACCGATCCGTGCGCCCCAGTGCGCATCCTTGCGGAGCTGGAGAAGCTCATGCGCGACCTCTCCATCACGGATATCAACACGGTCCGCGGCGCAGCCTTTCGCTAAAACACCGCGGCGAGCGGCGACATCCTATCAATCGGGAGGAATCTATGAAACTGCTGACGTTTCCTATGGGAAAGGCGTCGGAACACGTGCCCGGCGCGAACGAGCCTTATCTTGACTGTTATCTGCAGGACGTGATGCCCCAGGATCCGGAAGGATACCGGCTTCCTGCCGTCATCATCTACCCGGGCGGCGGGTATCAGCATCTGTCCGCCCGCGAGGCGGAGCCCATCGCGATGTCCTTCGCCGCCAAGGGCTTCCAGACTTTTATTCTGTATTACAGCCTGAGCCCGGCGCGGTATCCGCTGCCGCTTCTCGAGGGAGCGAGAGCCGTCTCCCTGGTGCGGGAGCACGCCGAGGAATGGAAAGTCGATCCGAAAAAGATTGCGGTCTGCGGATTTTCCGCGGGCGCGCACGCGGCGGCGCTTCTCACATGCCTCTGGGAGGACGACGAGGTGAAAAAAGCGGGGCTTGATCCGGCTCTCTGCCGTCCGGACGCCTCCATTCTGGGATACCCGGTGATCACCGGCCGGGAAGGCCACTGTCACGACGGTTCGTTCCGAAACCTTCTGGGCGGGGAGTGCGATCTTCGCCGGGCGGAGTTTTCCCTTGAGAACCGCGTGAACGACCGGATGCCGCCGGTATTTCTCTGGCATACGGCCGCCGATCAGGCGGTTCCGGTGGAATCGAGCCTCTGGTTCGCCGAAGCCATGACAGATGCCGGCGTATCGTTTGAGCTGCATGTGTTCCCCGAGGGGCCTCACGGGATATCGCTGGCGACCCGCCGCACTTCCGGCGGAAAACCGGAGCTGGAGAACAGGACGGACGCGCAGTGGATCGGTCTGTGCACCGACTGGCTCCGCCGCACGCTCCATACCGAGGAGTAAAAGCTTTTCCGGCTTTGCCGGACCGATCCGGAATCATACCGGAGAAAGGATGAGCGATATGATCATTAAAGAGTTTTTTCTGGATAAGGACGATTCTCAGGGCAATCCCCGTCTGGTCGCCTATCTGCAGGAGAAGATGCCCCACGCGGCGCCCGGGAGCTTTCCCGCGGCGGTGATCTGCCCCGGCGGCGGATTTACCCATCTGTCTCCGCGCGAGGCGGAACCCATTGCGATGACGTTTGCCGCGCGGGGGTATCAGACTTTTGTCCTGTACTACAGCCTGAAACCCGTACGCTATCCGAAACCGCTGCTGGATGCCGCTCGGGCCGTCGCACTCGTCCGCGAGCATGCCGAAGAATGGGACATCTGCCCCGACCACATCGTGATCGGCGGTTTTTCGGCGGGCGGACACGTATCCGCGGCGCTGGCCACGTTCTGGAACAGCCATTTCATCACCGACGCGGGGCTGGAGCCAGAAAAGGTGCGTCCGAACGCGGTATTCCTGGGCTATTCCGTGCTGTCCGCCGGCACCGACGAGGAGCATCCGACCGGATTTGCCGACCGCCTGCTCGCGGAGAAAACCAACGACCCCGAGATGAGACGCTTCGCGTTCATCCCGCATAACGTGACGGCCGACAATCCGCCTACGTTCCTGTGGCACACGGTGACCGACCAGTCGGTGCCGGTGAAGAATCCGCTGTGGATGGCGGAGGCGCTGACGGCGGTCAAGGTCCCTTACGAACTGCATATCTTCCCGAAGGGCGCCCATGGGACGGCCCTGGCGAATGAGTACACCGCTGACGGAAAACCGGAGATGATCGAGCCGGTGGTGACGCAGTGGGTCCCGTTATGCATGGATTGGCTGGCAAGGACCTTTGCGTGACGAATAACAGGTCCCTGCCATAGAAACGATGCTCGAAAAACTGCCTCGCGAAGACCGGAATATCCTTCTGCGGCTGCCTCTTTGAGATCAGTCCAGAAGCGCTTTCTGTCCGTCGATCAGGAACTTCCGATTCTGACCCCGTCGTATTTTTTACGGCAAGCGCAAAGTCAGCGCTTTCAGAATTCCCGGAGTTCCTTTTTTGTGCGGAAATACCAGGCATTGCTCTAAAAATGATAAAAACGGATGTTAATTCCGTCAAATCATGATATAATCAGAATGGATTTTTGTGATATTATCCTGGATTTATTTTATAGAGGTATTACCAATGAAAAAAACGATTGCTTTGGTTATGGCTGTATTGGTAGTGCTGCAGACGTTTCCTGCTGCCGTGACGGCGAGAGACATTCCTTCACAGACCGGGCAGGAATCTTTGATGCGGGTTCCTGAAGAAGAGAGAAAAACGGCAGAAGAACCGTCGTACCCTGCGCCTCTGAAAAGGGAAGCGGAGGGAACACTTGACGTACGCAGCTATACCGCTCCGACCGCTCTCTGGATAGATCCGTCCGAAACCAACGGAATCGCATCACGTATCGATGTATTCCGGAATAGAACCGGGTATCAGCTGTTTCTTCCCGGCAGCGCGGTCCTCTCGGAATGTTTTCTTTCCTGGGACGGAGATATGCAGGCTACGGTCGACGGTCAGATGTATCGCAGCGGCAGCTGCCCTGTCCCGGCTCTTGAAACAGAAGCAGTTTACAGTTTCAATGATGAAACGCAGACGATAGCGTCCTTCAATATCACGGTTTATCAGGGATCGGCGGATGTTCAGCCCGTTTATATCGTTATCGACGAAAGTGGAGACAACCCGACCATTGCAGAGATGGATTCGGACCCGGATCACGAGGTGACCTGTACGGGGCAGATCAACATCGGCGGTCAATGGTATGAACTGTCGAAAATGAAGGGAAGGGGCAACGTCACCTGGGACAAGGCAGAAGACAAGCACCCTTACAACATCACGCTGGGAACCAAGATCAAATTCCCCGGCATCGATTCCGAAAAGACAAAGAAGTGGTCTTTCCTGGCGGAAATATTTGATCACAGCCTTCTGTGCAACCGCTCCGGTTTTTATCTGGCCCACGAGATCGGCGTAGGTCAGGACACTGCCTCCGCAGACGTATGGATGAACGGGGAATATCAGGGATGTTATACCGTTACGCCCAAAACCGATTCCTTTGTGACAAAGGACGGCTTTCTGATCGAACAGGATAATTACCTGGAACCTTCCGTCGCGGACGGCGGAGATCCTCAGTTCACCCTTGTCGGCCTGAAAGAGGCTTCCGGATGGTCTTCCTGCTATAACCGCATCACTGTCAAGAAAATGGGAGACAACCTCCTTCTGAAGGATGGAGAGGTTGACGAAAGTCCCGAAAACCTGACAGCGGCGGCATTGCAGATCCAGGCCTGGCTTCAGGACGCGTGGGACGCGATCCGTTCGGATGACGGCTACAATTCCAAACAGAAATACTATACGGAGTACATTGATATTGAAAGCTTTGCCAAGATGTATCTCATGCACGAATACGTCAAGAGTTACGACGTCTGCGCCGGAAGTATCCTGTACCACCGGGACGGGCAGACGGATAACGACAAGCTGATCGCCGGACCGATTTGGGATCTGGACAACGCGTTGGGAGCGACGTTCCGAAACAGAGATATCGGTCCGGCGGATGACCGCGTGAACGGCGACCGCAGAAGCGGAGAGGGACTTTTTATTCAGAATATTCTGGAGTATAAATCTTCTGTGTATAAGACGCTCAGCAAACATGAAGATTTCATGGCGGAGGTAACGTATCAGTACAATAAATACAAGGCTGTTTTTAACGGACTTGAAGGCATTGTTGAGAATATGGCCGATTCGATCGAAGCGTCTGCGAGAATGAATCACATCAAGGTCGAGGAGGTTTCCGACAATTTCCATTATTACAGGTTTGCAGCGACTCTGGGATCAGGTCAGTATCAGCAGACTTATCTGACAACGACGGATTCCAAAACGGACTGGGGAAACTATGTCGCCAATCTGGAAACATATATCAGAACGCGTACATTATGGTTCGCCGATAATTACTATGATCCTTCTTATGTGGATCCCGCCGACTGCGACCATCAGTACGTGTCCGTTGTTGTGCCGGCGACCTGCACCAGTGAAGGATCCGTGACATATACCTGTCCCATCTGCCGCGACAGTTATACGGAAGTGCTGCCGAAGATCCCGCACAGCTATTCGGGCGAGTGGTCATATGACGGAGACAACCACTGGCATGCCTGCGAGTGCGGCGACAGGACAGATGTCGCTGCTCACACAGGCGGCGAAGCGACCTGCGCCCGTCTTGCAATCTGCGCGATCTGCGGTGCCGAATACGGTGAACTGAGCGAACATACGCTCGAAAAACATGAACGTGCAGAAGCCACGCTCCAGGATACCGGTAATATAGAATACTATTCCTGCAGCATCTGCGGCAGGATCTTCAGCGACGAGAACGGAGAAAACGAGATCGCGATAGAGGACACGGTCCTGCCGGTCCTCGCAGTATTTGAGTACACCGTCAACGCGGACGGCGTGACAGTTTCAATTACGAAATATAACGGAGCCGACGCACAGGTCCAGATCCCGGAGACGATTGATGGATACGCAGTGACGGGCATCGGAGACCATGCGTTTGCCGGCTGTCATACTGTCATTTCGATCTCGATTCCGCAGGGGGTAACAGGCATCGGCGAGGGCACGTTCATGAACTGCGCGAATCTTGCTGGCATTACGATTCCGGATACCGTAACGGATATCGGTCTTTATGCGTTTCAGGACTGCCCGAATCTGACTTTGACGGTTTATCCGGATTCGGCCGGCGCGAAATACGCGAAGGAGAACGGGATCGCGTTCCTGTACTGTGTAGATCCGATCGACATGGTTTCGGTGACGCTGTCCGCACCCGCGTATGGAAAGAGTCCGGAATATGCCATCGTTCCGGCCGGCGATGATCATTATACGGCGGCAGCAGATATCGGCGGCGCGTTTACGGGCGGCATACTCTGGGAGGATGTGACTGCCGAAACGAGCCTCGATCAGACCGGTGCATTTGAATACGGCCATGTTTACCGGGTGTCATTCTGGCTTTTGCCTGAAGAGGGATACCGTTTTGCGGATACGGTAGAGTGCAGTTTCAACGGCGAAACGATCACTTCGGTCGCCGCGGGAGATAACGGGGAAAGACTGTTCCGCTTTACGTTCGAAGTATTAACGATCCTGACCGGCTGGCAGAAGATAGAAGGAAAATGGTACTTTTATGATCCTGACGGCTCGAAGCATACAGGATGGCTTAAGTCGGGAAATGACTGGTACTATCTCAATGCAGAAGGCGCGATGCAGACGGGCTGGGTGAAGATCTCCGGAATATGGTACTATCTGAACAACTCGGGCGCGATGCAGACAGGCTGGGTGAAGGTTTCGGATAAATGGTACTATCTGAACAGCTCGGGAGCGATGCAGACAGGCTGGGTGAAGGTCGCGGGTAAATGGTACTATCTGAACAGCTCGGGAGCGATGCGGACGGGCTGGCAACAGAGCAGCGGGTATTGGTATTACCTTGAAGACAGCGGAGTGATGCTTGCGAACACAAGCAAAACGATCGGTGGAAAGACCTACTTCTTCAATGCCTACGGCATTTGTACGAATCCTTAAATTTCGTCACGATACAAAAAGAGTCCTGACTGGTACGTCTTGGGAGCATCTACAACAAAGCCCGGCGCAGCCTGATATCCTGTCAGAACTCTTTTTTGTGTATGTCAATCTTTTCTGTCAACGGCCTTCTATAATAAATAAGATGATCGTCCGATAATCCGCTAAAGCCACGGCTTCTCGCCGGGCCGTCTGTTTACAGCTTCTCCGCCATCTCGTAGATCATGGCTTCGGAGGCCTCCCACCCGAGACAGGGATCCGTGATGGATTTTCCGTACACCTGATCGGGACTGATCGCCTGCGCCCCTTCCACCAGATAGCTCTCCACCATAAAGCCTTTGACCAGCCGGTGGATGCGCTCATCGAATCTCATACTGTGCATCACTTCCGAAATGATCCGGGGCTGCTCCGCAAACCGTTTTCCGGAGTTGTTGTGGTTGGCGTCCACCAGGATCGCGGGGTTCTTCAGATCGCGTTTTTCGTATTCCCCCGCAATGAACTGCAGATCCTCGAAGTGATAATTGGGCACGCTGCGGCCGCTCTTCGGATCGAGGCCTCCGCGCAGGATCGCGTGGGTATACGGATTGCCGGCCGTGGAGGCTTCCCAGTTGCGGAAGATGAAATCGTGCGGATGCTGGCCCGCCTGTATGGCGTTGAACATCACGGAGACGTCGCCGCTGGTGGCGTTCTTCATGCCGGCAGGGACGTCCAGGCCGCTGACCGTAAGGCGGTGTTCCTGGTTCTCGACCGAACGGGCGCCGATCGCGACGTAGCCCAGGATATCGTCCAGAAAGGCATAGTTGGAGGGGTAGAGCATCTCGTCGGCCGTGATGAATCCGTTCTCGGTGAGCACCCGCATGTGCATCCGGCGGATGGCTTTGATGCCCTCGAACGCGTTGGGCTTTTGATTGGGATCGGGCTGATGCATCATACCCTTGTAGCCGTCGCCGGTGGTGCGGGGTTTATTGGTATAGATGCGGGGGATCAGGAACAGCTTGTCCCGAACCTTTTCCTGCACCCTGGCCAGACGCTCGGTATACTCCAGCACCGGTTTTTCACTGTCGGCGGAGCAGGGCCCGATGATCAGGACGAGGCGAGGATCTTCGCCCGAGAAGATCTTTTTCAGTTCGTTCACTTTTTCCTGATGATACGCGGCAGCCGATGCCGTGAGAGGCATCAGGGCCTTTAAATGTTCCGGGGAAGGGATCGTGCGCAAATACTGAAAACTCATGGTAATCTCCTGATTTCTCGTTTATTTCCGATTCTGTCTGATAAAGAGAGCAAGTCGGCGGCAGTCCGCAAAAGCTGCGCCCGACGAGCCGCTATCACTATAATCCCGAACGGCAGGTTTGTCAAACGGATACGTCAAAAATGCACGTCAGACGGTTTTCGTCCTCCTCGCGGACGTAGTTCATCGAAGAGACGAGCTGCTGCACGAGCCCAAGGCCCATCCCGCCTTCGCTCAGATCCTCGAAGTCGTCGAGATCGAAGCCGGCAGAACCGGCGGTTGGATCGAACGGGACGCCGTTGTCGGCAAAGTCCACGGCAACGCGGCCGGACAGCTCTTCCGCGCAGCGGAAACGAAGCGTATCCGCTCCGGAGTAGGAAACGATGTTGGTCAGGATCTCGTCGCAGGCGAGCAGGATCTGCCGCGCCCGGGGCGTATCGTCCAGCAGGCGGAACATGGCGGTCTTGATCGCCTCAAAGCTCCCGAGCGATACCGGAAGATCGATCCACTCGGGCGGTCCCGGCTTCACGCGGTGGAGACAGACGAGAGCCATATCGTCGAACTGATCCGCGCCGGAACAGAACGCGTCCGCGTTTTCCAGAATGGCCGCCAGTACGTCGGCCGAAACAGTGCCTTCCCGCAGACGGGCGGCACAGGCGCACAGGCGGTCTTCCCCGTAAAAACCTTCCGAAACGGAGCGGGCTTCGGTCAGACCGTCGGTGTACAGCAGGATGCCTTCGTCGGGTCCGATCGTGATCGAGCCTTCCCGGATCCCCGCGTCTTCGAACAGACCCAGCGCGATGCCCGGATCGGGCGTCAGGAAGGAGGCTTCCCGGCCGAACAGGACCGGCCTCGTATGACCGGCGTTGGCGTAGTGCAGCACGCCGGTCGCCGGATCCCAGATGCCGGCGAAGACCGTGGCGAACAGGCCTTCCGGATTCACGCCGCAAAGAAAGTCGTTGGCCATATTCAGAGCCTCGGCGGGCCCCATGCCTTCGGACAGCTTTTCGTGCAGCAGTGTTTTGACGGAGGCCATGAACAGAGCCGCGGAGATACCTTTTCCGGATACGTCCCCGACGAACAGGCATACCCCGTTGGCGCCGGAGAAGCAGTCATAAAAATCGCCTCCGACCTCGCGGGTAGGACGGGAAATTGCGCAGGCGTCCCAGTTGCCTCCGGAGAGCGCGGTGCGCTCCGGCACCAGACCAAGCTGGATGCGCCTGGCAACGTTCATCTGAACGTCGGTCTCCATCTGACGGCGGGTGAGGTCTCCGATGCGGGAGAGATAGTCGTCGATGTCGCCCCGCATCTTCTCGAAGGAAGAAGCGATCTCGCCGATCTCGTCGCGCGAACGGATCCGGAGCGGCTCAAGCGGCTTATTGCGGTCGGAGATGAACGTTTTCATGCGGTCGGAGATCAGGCGGACCGGCCGGATGATCCGTTTCCGCATCAGGAACAGCAGAAGGACGAGGGCCAGCAGCATTCCAAGCACCAGGGGAAACACGTTTCTGTGCGTCCGCGCGGCGATCTGCTGCTGGGTCATATCAAATTCGACATCGGCTCCGATCAGAGCGCAGATGTTTCCGATCCGGTTGCGGTACGGGACCAGCATCGTCAGTTCCTTGCCGAACTGGGTGGCGAGATTGTAGTAGGTGATCTCATGTTCGCCGTCCAGCGCCTGCCGTTCTTCTTCAAAGACGGGGAGATAAAACATGGAGCCGGGCGGACGTTCCTGCTGTATCAGTTCGTCCATGTCGTCGTCGGCAGCCACGCAATACCGGTAGATGCGAAGCTCGGATTCGACGTCCAGGCTGAAGACGTAGAGATAATCGAGTTCGAACACCTGGCACAGCCGGCGCAGATAGGTCCTGGCTTCCTGGTATGTGACCGAATCTCTGTCGTAGGTCCCCTGCAGAAGATCGAAACCGGTCTGGTCGAGGAGCTGCGAGGTGAGCGCCGCGCACTGCAGCACCAGCTGCTTTTTTTCTTCCAACAGCGCGCTGCGGGAATCGAAATACGTCCAGACCGCCGTGCCGAGAACAGTGACGACAAGGACGGACACCAGGCAGAGCACCAGCCAGTTGCGGATCGAGCGCCTCATTCCTCGATGTGGAGACGGCGGTCGAGGCCGGTCATCCGAATGACGTTCATGATCTCGCCGTTCAGATGGCGGAGGATCAGATTTCCGCCCGTTTTCTTATGCGCGGCGACGATCTGACGGAGACCCGCCGAAGAAATGTACTGGACGTCGGCAAAATCGAGCGTCAGCTGCGCGGTGTCTTCCGGCAGAGAATCGAGCGCCTCGGCCAGTTCGGGCGCGGAGCTCGTATCCAGCCAGCCCTCCATCTTCAGTTCCGCCAGTCCGTCCCGGATGTTTTTCTGAATAGTCACGTTGAGTCCTCCTTTTAGAGCATATCTTCCTCGTCAAACATTTCCAGCTCGTCGAGAGCCTTCAGCATCTGAACGATGTATCTTTCGCCGGTGACCGGCCATTTGAAGCCGAGCCGGTAGAGCGCGTTGGTGGTGAATGCCGCGTCTGCCCCGAGCTCGTAACGGCGGCCGGCTCCTTCCTTGCTGTCGTAGGCGACGAGCGCGCCGGATGCGCTGCCCGCGTTCGCCATGCGCTCGGCAAACTCGTCGTCCTCCACAGTCTCGATCGCGAATCCGTAGGCACGCATCGCGTACAGGATATCCGCGAACGTGACGGTGTGATTGTTGATCGGATGGAAGACCGTGAAGATCCGGTCGGTGCCGGCAAGCAGCAGGATGGCCCGGGCGGTCATATCGATCTCCGATGAGTCTGTCACCGCGTTCAGCTGGGCGTTGGGGATCGCGCCGATGGCTTTGTAGCTCGCCAGCGTGCGGATGAAGGCGTTGCTTCGGAAATTCACCTGGAATTCGCCGTCGGAATGGCGGCCCATCAGGTTGCCCAGGCGGACGATCTTTCCGTCGAGCCCTTCCGTCACCGCTTCGAGCAGGGCGCGCTCGGCCCGGAACTTGGAGAGCGCATAGGCGTTGTCGAGCAGCTGGCCGTGATAGAGGCCGCTTTCCTCGAGCATCCAGGAACGCGGCGGTTCGCCGTCGAGGCCTTCGCCCGCGACGCTGACCGTGGACGTCTGCACCAGACGCGCGCCCGTCTTCCGGCACAGTTCGATCAGATTCTTCACGCCCTGCACGTTGACCTTTTCGAGGCTGTCGTCGCGCACGAAGTGCTTGACCAGCGCGGCGCAGTTGACGCAGGTGTCGAACGGGACGTCCGCAGCGGCCGCAAGAGACTCTTTGTCGGTGATGTCGCCGGAAACGACCTGCACGCGGCCTTCCTCCAGATACGTATCGAGCGGTTCCTCGAAGTAATAGTAGTACAGCTGCTTCAGGCGGGAGAGAGGCCCGCTGCCGCGCAGCAGACAGTAGGCGGTGCCCGCATACCCGTGCAGATACTCGCGCAGCACGTGGATGCCGAGGAAGCCGCTGGCGCCGGCGAGAAGGATATTGCCTATATCGCCGGGGCGGATCGCCCGCAGATGGTCCTCGCGGTTGCCCGAAAGAGGCAGCCTGCCGTAATCGTAGTTCCGGATATCGTCGTAGACCGACGCTTCCTCGGAGGAGGCATCGCTGCCTCCTCCCGCGAGCGCGGCCAGAGCGCGCGGCGTCTGCGCCTTGAAGATGTCCGCGTAGACGATGGGATATCCCTTGTCGGAGGCGTTCATCGCGATGACGGCGGCCGACAGCGACGTGCCGCCCATTTCGAAGAAGTTGTCGGTGACGCTCACCCGGTCGAGGCCGAGGAGCTCCGCGAACATGGCGCAGAAATCTTCCTCCGCCTGGTTTACGGGTGCGGTGTAGCTCTTCTGATCCGGCTTGTATTCCACCTGCGGCAGACGCTTTTTGTCGATCTTGTTATTCGGGGTGAGGGGCATCTCGGGAAGCTGCATCAGAACGCCCGGCACCATATAGGCGGTCAGGGACTTGCTGATGGACTCCTTCACCTCCGCGGGATCGATCTCGCGGCTCGCGGTATAGTAGCCGGCCAGGAACTGATTGTTCTCCGGACCGGTCATGATCACGATGCTGGTCAGGACGTCCGGGCAGGCGTTGATCGCGCTCTCGATCTCGCCGAGCTCCACGCGGAGCCCGCGGAGCTTGACCTGGTTGTCGGTGCGGCCGCGGAAACGGATGCGTCCGTCGGCCGTCCAGGAGGCCAGATCGCCCGTACGGTAAGCCCGCCGGCCTTCCAGTGTGAAGAATTTCTCCGCGGTCAGATCGGAACGCAGGACGTATCCGCGCCCGACGCCGTCGCCGGCGATCACCAGTTCGCCGGGCACCAGAGGCGGCAGAATCCGTCCTTTTTCGTCCAGGATGTAGGCACGGACGTTGGAAGCGGGCCGGCCGATGGTGATGAACCGCGAGTTCTCGATATCTTCTTCGGTACAGCTGACGGTAGCTTCCGTCGGGCCGTATCCGTTCATGATGTGAGCCGTCGGATTGATCCGGCGGATCTTGTCGAAAAGCGCGGCCGGGAAGGCCTCCGCACCGAAATCGTACGACTTGACGTTCTCCAGCGCGGGCTTCATCACGGAGAGCCCGATGCAGTTCGTCAGGAACGAAGGCGTGCAGGTCATCATATCCACGCCGTTTTCGGTCATCAGTCTGGCCAGCGCTGCCGGGTTGTGGATCTCTTCCTCGGTGGCCATGCAGATCGTCAGCCCGTGGGCGAAGGGAATGAATTCCTCCATTATGGATATGTCGAACGTGATCGCGGCCAGCGCGAGGGAGACGCGGCCGTACTCCGTATAGCCGAGGATCTCGGGGTTCCCGGGGTTCGCGTCGACGAAATTGATCAGGTTCTTCTGTGTCAGCAGCACGCCCTTGGGTTTGCCGGTGGAGCCGGAGGTGAAGATGCTGTAGCACAGTTCATCGGGCTCCACATATACGCCGGGGTTATCGGTCTTCTCCTGCGCGAGCAGCTCGCCGACCGTGACGACGGGGCAGGGAAGCGAAGCGAGGAACTCCTTTCTGGCTTCCCTGACCTCTTCGCTCGTGATGAGGAACGAGGCTCCGGAATCTTCGCACATCACCTGGACACGGTCGTCCGGATAGGTGGGATCGATCGAGAGGAACGCTCCGCCGGATTTCAGGATGCCCTGCCGGGTGATGTAGACGGCCGCGCCGCGTTCGAGCATCAGCGCGACGATGCGCCCCGGTACGACGCCCCTGCCGATCAGGCTGTGGGCCAGGCGGTTGGCCTGTGTATTGAGTTCGCGGTAGGTGAGGCGCTCGGACGGCGTGATCACGGCCAGCCGATCGGGATACTTTTCGACCGTTTCCTCCAGCAGGCAGTGGGCCGGACGATAGCGGACGGGCCAATCGGTCGCGTTGACGCGGTCCAGAAGCGCGGCGGCTTCGGGAGTATAGAGATCGACGTCCTCGAACGCGGGCACTTCCGGGAGCGATTCGGCGACCCGGCCGAAGAGGCCGAGTAGAGCGTTGATCATTCCGGCAGTATAGCGGTCGGGCTGGTAATCGGCGCTGATCGCGTAGGCGCCGTCCTCCAGGAAGACGTCCACGGAAAGGGCGGCCTGCACGTCGTCGAGGCCCAGCGCCTCGGCCTTGACGGTCTGGCCGGCGAGCGTGAATTCATTGAACGCGCTGCCCTGATAGGCAAAGAGGATGTCGGGCTTGATGCCGTACTCCTTGCTGATCTCGGCAAACGAATACAGATCGTTCGCGGTGAGCTCGCGGATGCGGGAAGCCGTTTCGAGGATCTTGTCCGCGGGGGCATCCTTGCTCCCGAACGAAAGGCAGAAGGGATAGGTCTTGACGAGCATACCCAGGATCCGGAAGGTCCTGGGATCGCGGCGTCCGTTGTAGATGTTGCAGAACAGCGCCTCTTCTCGGCCGGTGACCCGGGCCAGCGTGTAGGCGAACGCGCAGGTAAAGAACGCGTTTTCCGTCACCTGATGCGCGGCGCACCACGCCTGGACGCGCTCCGGCAGGCCGGGCAGGCGGATCCACTGCGTGTGGACCGGGGCGGGCTCCTCCTCCGCGTAGTCGGGATCGGGCAGGGAATTCACGTCCGTTCCGCGGAAGATGCGGTCGTAGCACGCTTTCGCCTCTTCGTAGGCGGGGCTGCGGCGGGCCTCTTTTTCGTCGAGAGCCAGATCGAACTGCGTATAGGCTTCGGGGACGAGCTCTTCGCCGTCGAGCGCCCTGGCCAGATCCGCCATGAACACGGTCAGCGAGGTGCCATCGAACAGGATATGATGGAAATTGATGTAGAGACAGCAGTTTTTCTCGGTGCAGTACACCTCGATCCGGTAGAGGGGCAGCTTCTCGAAATCGAACTCATCCCTCCGGGAGAGGCGTTCCGCGAGCTCAGCCTCGCTGATACGGATCGGGACGGCGGAAAAATCGTTTTCGCCCGGCACCATGACGGCGGTCGCCTCGCGGTCCGGCACGATGCGGCAGTGGAGGACGGGATGGGCCGCGACGGTCTCTTCCAGAGCGCGGCAGAGCTTTCCGGCGTCGGTATCGGGAGCCAGGCGGAACAGGAACGGCAGCTGGTAAGAATCGTTGTCCGGATCCATCATGCAGGCGGTATAGATGCCGAGCTGCGTCTGCGTGAGCGGGAACGGTCCCTCCTTGGGGGCTTCCGCCTTTTCCGCCGCAGGCTTTCCGGCGGAGAGAAGGTGGTCGATAAACCCGTTTTCCAGAGAAAGAAGGCTCTCTTCGGGGAGCTTTGCCACGTCGGGGCTCCAGCCCAGCTTCTCCTCCAGATCGACGGCGAGCATCAGCGCCGAGATCGACGTGAGGCCGATCGTCTCCAGCGCGGCTTCCACCGGGAATTCGTCGGTGCCGAGGATCGGGGAAGCGATCCGATAGAGCTTTTCTTCGAGGGCGGTCCTGACGCGAGGCCCGGTTTCGGAGCTGTCCCCGGCAGGAGCGAAAGCCGGCTCCGGCAGAGCCCGTTTATCGACCTTGCTGTTGACGTTCAGCGGGATCTTGTCGATCTGCATGGTGAACGCCGGCACCATATACGGGGGCTTGCGGTCGAGGATGAACTGCTCCAGAGAAGCGACGTCCACCTCATGATCCGCCACAACGTAGGCGCAGATCATTTTGCCCCCGGCGGGGGATTCTTTGGCGATGACCGTGGCATCGGTGATGCCGGGATATTCGCGGATCACGCGCTCGACCTCGGTCAGTTCGATGCGGAAGCCGCGGATCTTGACCTGTCCGTCGCGGCGGCCGACGAACTCGATGTTGCCGTCGGTGCCCCAGCGCACGATATCGCCCGAGCAGTACATCTTACGGTAACGGGGATCGTCGTCGATCGGATTGTCGAGGAACACTTCGGCGGTCTTTTCAGGACGGTTCAGGTATCCGGCGCCCACCTGCGACCCGGCGATCAGAAGTTCGCCCATCGCGCCCACGGGAAGAAGCCGGCGGAAACGGTCGGCCACGTACAGGCGGGTGTTGGCGACCGGCGTTCCGATGGGCAGGCGCTTGCTGCCGTCGAGAACATGGTAGGCGGTCGTGAGGATCGTGCATTCGGTGGGTCCGTAGACGTTGTAGAAATCCAGGTTCTTCGGCGGCTCCAGCGGGACCAGCGCCTCGCCCCCGGCCGAGAGGACCTTCAGGGTGGGGCAGGTGGTGATGAGCGCGTACTGGCGGGCTACCTGGGTGGTCATGAAGCTGTGGGTGATGCCGTGATCGGTAAAATAGCGGTCGATGCGGCGGAGGTCGAACCGGACATCGTCGGAGAGGATGTGAAGCTCGCCGCCCGCGCACAGGATCGGGTAGGTATCCATCATATTGGCGTCGAAGCCGAAGCTGGCGTACGCGGCGCTTCGGCTGTCGGCGGTCAGGCCGAATTTCGGAATGTACCAGTCGATGAAGTTCACCAGGTTGCCGTGCGTCAGGATGACGCCCTTCGGCGTGCCGGTGGTGCCGGACGTGTAGAGCAGGATGAACGGGCTGTCGGGCCCGATCGCGCAGACGGGGGCAGTTCTTGCCGGAAGACCGTCGAATTCATCGGTATAGAGCACCGGACCGTCGTATTCGGTGAGCAGATCGCGGAGGCCGCGGTCGGCGATAAGGAGCGCCGCGCCGGAGTCCTGGATCATGAAGTTCAGACGGTCGGTGGGATAGGACGGATCGAGCGGCTGATAGGCGGCTCCGGTCTTCAGCACGGAGATGGCCGCCGCCGGCATCCATTTGCAGCGGGGCAGCAGCGTGGAGACCACCTTGCCGGGACCGATCCCGCG
>JAEEGL013702376.1_pt1 | contig 18107 bp, 7 predicted proteins | sample 9134231 | NCBI WGS metagenome assembly JAEEGL01 (sample SAMN16246548, study PRJNA631951) | gut metagenome | biome: gut microbiome; feature: rumen; material: fiber-attached | host: Bos | place: Iran: Karaj | collected 2018-10 | reverse complement strand
GCGTTCTCGATGCTGACGGCCGAGATGCCCACACGAGCTTCCAAAGACCCTGCAGAAGACCCACCCCAGCCCTCCCTTGAAGGGAGGGTGAGGGCATCGCCAAAGATGAGCGTTACCTTGATGTCTGTGCCGTTCGCCACGAATTCCCTACCCTTTGAATTTTGTACTTTGGGCTTCGAATCTTGAACGTTGGACTTGGAACTCTCAAACGCTCTCCCGTCGTTCCATCCGCTGTAGGCTACGATGGGGTGGGAGAAGCGGATGGAGAAGCACACCTTTCGCAGGGGTGCCCACCCCGTGATGATGCGGAACCCCTCGACCGTGTAAGCGTCCACGATGCGCAACTGAGCCCGCTCGATGCGGCGTCCCCAGTCGCCTTTGACCGCCGAGTGGTCGAGGTCGAGGAAAACACCTTTCGACTGTCCTTCAGCGTAAGTATAGCGGTGCACTCCCGTACGTGTCGTGGCTGTCAGTTCGGCCCGGATGTCGTCATCGGCCAGTAGTACGCTGTAGTAGCCAGGATGGGCTTGCTCCGTACTGTGGTCGAAGGTTGCCTTACGGCGCTCTTGGCTCACGGGCAGCAGCAATATGTCGATGAGGTCGGTTGCTCCTGTGCCCGAGAGGTGGGTATGGGAGAATCCGTAGATGTGGTCATCCTCGTAGGCGTATCCCGATGTGCAGTCCCAGTTGGGTGCTTCGCGTGTGTCGGGTGAAAGCTGCACCATCCCAAAGGGCACTGTGGCACCAGGGTAGTTGCAGCCGCGAAGGGCACCTTCGATGCGTCCTGTCCCGATGAAGGGGTTGACAAACTGAGTCACCTTTGCAGTGTCCGATGCGGGGTAAGTCTGTGCCGTCAGATTTTGAGGTGCGTTCAGGGCTGTCATCAAGAACGTTCCCAATAAGATTGCATTGCGTTTCATAGGTCGGATTGTATCATTTTCGTATTTCGACTACAAAGTTATGAAGTTAAGTTGGAAATGAACTTCTGTTTCTGCTTCATCTTTTATCACGGATGCGTCAAACTTTCCTCCGCAGTTAAGAAGAATAGGAAGGTATATGAAGATATGCCGCAAGCGAACTTGCGAAAGTAGGATTGAGTATAATATAGAACGAGGCCGCGAAGTTCACCAACATCGTCTTCTAAGTTGACTTAACTATTGCTTAACCCATCGCGATGGTTTAATTAACCCAAGGCGATGGAATAATAAACCCAAGGCGATGAGTTAAGCATAAGTTCTATAACCTTCACACGCAGGTTGCAGAGCTTCTTTGCAAATGTGTAGAGAAAGGAAGGGGTATGCTGTATTATTCGTTATTACGCAGATTAGGAACACATGTGATAGCAATATATTTTATCCTAAAGGATAAGCCAGTAATGCGCCGAAAAAAGTTGTATTTTTTCGAATGAAATGTGTCTGAGTTTCATGTTTTTTACGTAAGTTTGTGGCGAAATACATGTGTTTGATATGAAATCCAAAATCTTTCTCACCCTGTTCCTCGGACTTTGGTCTTTGGGTGCAACTGCCTTTTCCCGAGTCAGCGATTTCCTCATTGTAGATAGTCGTAGCGGACTGTCGCAGAACAACGTGAAGAGCATCACCCAGGACGACTACGGATTCATCTGGCTCGGAACGAAGAACGGTCTTTGCCGTTACGACGGGCGAACCACGCTTACCGTCTATGTCCACGATCCTGAGACAGGCATTGCCAACCAAAACATTTCGGCACTGGCAGCCGAGGAGGGACACTTGCTGTGGGTGGGTACCGACCAGGGTCTGTTTCTTTACGATACTACGTCCGACCGTTTCCGCCACATCGACACGAAGGCGCACGACGGCCAACGGATGACCAACTGGGTGGGCGATATTCGGCACGACCATCAGGGCAATGTATGGGTCGTGGTGCCAGGCGAGGGTGTGTTCAAGATTGAATGTGCCGGACGTCGTGGAGCCGACAATGTGGCACAGGCCACTATTCACCACTATCCCAACCCCGGAAAGTCCAACGACAGCCATTTTACTTGTTTTACCGTCACCCCTCATGGCGAGGTGTGGGCCAGCGGGTGGAACATCGGTCTTTGGTGCTATAACCCCAAGACGGACAGTTTCGAACAGGTGAAACAGGATGCCACTGGGCGTTCTCTCCTTGGCATTCAGACCAACACGTTGACCACGCTGCCCGACGGCAGTCTGGTCATGGCCGTACAGGACGGACATCTGATGCTTTATTCACCCTTAAAAGGGGAACTGACGGAAAATCCCTGGCAGGACTTCTCTACGACGCTCGTCCGAGGTGCTTCGGCATACGACGACCAACTGTTGGTGGGAACCTACGACGGACTCTTCCACATAAGTACGACCACTGGCGAGGTGCTTCACTATCAGCACGACCGCAACAATCTCCGCAGTCTGTCAGACAACATCATCTATACTACTTTCCGCGACCGTGAAGGCGGATTTTGGATTGGTACCATGTTTGGCGGGGCGGCCTATTTGCCCGCACGCGAACAAATGTTTGTAATCGTGAAGACCGACAGTGAGGGACATAGCCTTTCCAGCGACCGTATTCGTCAGATGACCACCGACGGGGCAAGGAACCTGTGGCTGTGTACCGAGGACGGAGGCATCAACCACATCGACCTCCAGTCGGGGCGCATCACGCCCAATGTGGGACAAACCTCCAGCAAGGACGACAACTTCACCATCTGTCTGACCTATTTTCAGGGACGGCTCTACGCGGGCATCAACAAGGCGGGCGTGAAAGTCATGGATGTACGGACTGGGCAGGCAACGATTGTCCCCAACTCCACGTTGGGTTTGCCGGGAGAGACTTCCGTTTATGCGGTCTGTGTGGATCCGCAAGGCAACTTCTGGTTAGGTACAGACCAGGGCGTGTGGCTCACGGATCGCAATCTCACTGCACCCGTGAAACCCCTTGCCGGGATGGAGAATTTCTGGGTCTATGACATTCTGCACGACCGTCGCGGAAACGTGTGGATGGCCATCATGGGTGGCGGTCTGGTGCGCATGGATGGAAAAAACGGCAAGCTGCGTCGCTACGAGCCTAATGTGAAGGATGCTCACAGCCTGTCGTCGAGTAGTGTCAGTGCCGTGTTCGAGGACCGCAAGGGTGACATCTGGCTCAGCACCGACCGTGGCGGTGTATGCCGTTACAGGCCTGAAACGGACGATTTCCAGCGTTTCAGCACCGAGGAAGGACTGCCTGACGATGTGGCCTACAACATGCTCGAAGACAATCATGGCCATTTGTGGTTTGGTACGAACCGAGGGTTGGTGCAACTGAACCCCGAGACAGGGCACATCCATCTGTTCACCACTCAGCAGGGACTGCCCAGCAATCAGTTCAACTACAAGTCGGCATTGGCCATCAGCGACAACGCACTTTTTTTCGGTACCATCAACGGACTCGTACTTTGTCAGCCTGAAAAAGTCTCTGGTACACGCGAACCAAAAAGTGGGCAATCGTCGCGTCTGATGCTGACCCGCCTATCCATCGACGGAGTAGATATGACTCCGCAATCCGACCGATCGCCCTTGAAAACGAGCATCATGGAAACGGAACGAATCGTACTTCCCTATAAACACGCGAACCTCAATCTCGACGTGGCGCTACTTTCCTACTCCTCGGGCATGGAGACAATCTATGAGTATCTCCTCGAACCCATTGATAAAGAGTGGCGTCCTGTGCCTGAAGGAGGACTTTCGTTGGCCAGTCTGGCTTCGGGGACCTATACGTTGAAACTGCGTTCCAGCAACCTCTCCAACGAAAATGTGCCTCATGAGGAACGTTCGCTCGTCATCACTGTCCGTCCGCCCCTGTGGCGCCAATGGTGGGCCGTATTGCTCTACATCGTGGCATTGGCTTCGCTGGCAGGTCTGTGGTTCTGGTGGTATCGTCGCAGGAAAGAGGCTCAGTTCCAAGAGCGCCAACGCATCTTCACCATCGAGAAGGAGAAGGAGCTGAGCGAAAAGCGCATCCAGTATTTCACAGAGATTGCCCATGAGATTCGCACTCCCCTGACCCTTATCAACGGACCATTGGAGGCCATTGAGAAGACTGGCATCGACAATAAGCGTATCGCCCACAACTTGAGTGTCATTCACCAAAATACCAACCGGCTGCTGAACTTGGCTTCGCAGTTGCTCGACTTCCAGAAGGTGGGGTCTGGCGAGATGAAGCCGCAGATGGAGACGGTGAACGTCAGCGAACTCCTGCGCGACACGATGGAACGATTTGAACCGACATACACATTGCGAGGCAAATCGCTCGTCGAGAAGCACATAGAACCTGCCATATTGGCACATATCGACCGTGAGGCCGTCACAAAAATCTTGAGCAACCTGCTCAACAACGCCTTGAAATATGGTCAAAGCCGTTGCGAAGTGGAACTGACTGCCGACCAGCACAATTTCCGTTTGGCCGTATTCTCCGACGGAACCCCCATCCCACCTGAACGGCGTGAGGCCATCTTCGACCCCTTCGTACAATTGAAAGAGCGAAAGCAGAAGCATGAGGAGCCCGTGGGCGGTGTGGGCATCGGATTGGCCCTGTGCCGCTCATTGGCCAAGATGCACAACGGCACTCTGACTGTGGAGGCTGTCCAGAACGGTGAAGCTACTACTACGGGCAACTTGTTCGTTCTCAGCCTGCCGTTGGGCGAGGTGAACATTACGGACAATGCGCCTAACGGACCATCGAACAACACCCTGCCTGCCGACACCACACTGCACGACGAAGGACTGCTGACAAAGAGCAACGTGCGAGGGGCAAACGTCCTGCTTGTCGAAGACGAAGAGGGCATCCGGGAGTTCCTCAGCGAGCGGCTGAAGGAGGACTTCATCGTGGAGGTGGCCGAGAATGGGCAAGTGGCGCTTGAAAAACTGAAGAATAGCCACATCGACCTTGTCATCACCGACATCATGATGCCCGTTATGGACGGCATCGAATTGTGCCGAAACATCAAGCAGGACATCGAACTCAGTCACATCCCCGTCATCTTCCTCACGGCCAAGAACGATACTGACAGCAAGATAGCAGGACTGCAAGTCGGAGCCGAGGCTTACATTGAAAAACCTTTCGCTTGGGACTTCCTCCACATGCAAATCGTCTCGCTGCTCTCGAACCGTCAGCGCGAACGCGAAGCCTTTGCCAAACGTCCCTTCTTCCCTATGAACGGAATGCAGATGAGCCACGAGGACGAGGAATTTATGAACCGCGCTCTCGATGTCATCAACCAAAATCTCAGCGACGAGGCGTTCAACGTCGAGGCAATGGCTTCTGCACTCTGCATGAGCCGGAGCAGTCTGCTGCGAAAGATAAAGCAACTCTTTGACATGCCGCCATTGGACTTTATTCGCTTAATACGCCTGAAAAAGGCCGCCGACCTCATTCAGGAGGGGTGCTATCGCATGGGCGAAATAAGCCTTATGGTCGGGTTCGGCAATCACAGTTATTTCTCGAAACTCTTCTGTCGTCAGTTCGGCATGACACCCAAGGACTTTGAGAAACAAATCGAAGAACAGCGCGCGAAAACGAAAGACCTGCGTCAAAAATAGCCCATTTCATCGCACTTGCGTCAAATGTTGCGTAAATTGGCACGTATGTGTTAATCGTATTCTGAAACGAATATCTATCTTTGTGACAGAATTAACGATTAACCCTACAATAGGCATGAAAAACTTTCTTAGGCCGTTTCCACTACTCCTTTTTTTGCTGTTCGTCGGCAGCCCGATTTCAGCTCTCACCCATCGTACCCTTCATGAAGGTTGGCGATTCCGTCAGGGAAACTCAGAACTCTGGCATCCGGCGCAGGTTCCCGGCAATACACATCTCGACCTGATGCGTGAGCGCATCATCGAAGACCCTTTCTTCCGTCTGAACGAACGCGGTGTGCAGTGGGTTGACAAGGAGGACTGGATGTACGAAACGCACCTTACGCCCACTCCCGAGGAACTTCAGGCCGCTCACCAGACTATCATTTTCAAGGGACTTGACACTTACGCTGATGTCTATCTCAACCACCAACGCATTTTGGAGGCCGACAACATGCACCGTGAATGGCGATGCGACGTGCGCGGCATCCTGAAGGAGGGTGACAACCTCTTGGAGGTCTATTTCCATTCCCCAATTAAACGCAACGTGCCCAAGTTCGATGCCTTGCCCTACCGCCACAACACGGGCCCCGACCATTCACAGATGGGGGGCATCTTCGACAAGACCATCTCTCCCTTTGCCCGGACGGCAGGCTTCGAATACGGTTGGGACTGGGGACCGCGTCTCGTCACCTTCGGCATCTGGCGTCCCGTCGTGCTCGAAACTTGGAGCGACCTGCGCATAGCCGATGTCTGGTATATCCAGAAGGATGTGAACAAAAAGCGTGCCCTGCTGCGCACCGTTGTCGAAGTGGAAAGCGACACGCCGCGAGACAATGCCGAGGTCGTCATCTCTGCCGACGGAAAGTCCGTGGCCAAGAAGATTGCCAGCCTCACCCCTGGCCTCAACAAGATTACCCTCGACTACGAGATAAAGAATCCCCGCCTTTGGTGGACAAACGGACTCGGCGAGCCCTATCTGACAAAAATGGAATGTTCGGTAAGTCGCGATACCATCGCGACGCCCCTCGGCATCCGCAGCCTCCGCCTCCATAACGACCCCGACCAGTATGGCCATTGCCTCTACTTCGAACTTAACGGCGAGCCCCTCTTTGCCAAGGGCTCCAACATGATACCCAACGACAACTTCCTCTCGCGCGTCACGGACAGCATCTATCGCAAGGTTGTGGCCGACGCTGCCGCTGTCAACATGAACATCATCCGCGTCTGGGGCGGCGGCATCTACGAGGACGACGCGTTCTATCGCTATTGCGACGAAATGGGCATCCTCGTCTGGCAGGACTTCATGTTTGCCTGCACCACCTACGAGGTCGATTCCGCCTTCCTCGAGAACATCCGTCAGGAGGCCGTCTGCAACGTGCGCCGACTGCGCAACCACGCTTGCATCGCTGTCTATACGGGCAACAACGAGGCGCAGGATGTCTGGTTCGGTTGGGGCGGAAAGAAACGTTACTTCGACGAACGGGGACAGGGCGAGCGCGTGTGGAAGATGCAGCACCAGATTTTCTACGAAGTGCTTCCCGAGGTCGTGAAGGCGTATGCCGGCGGCACGGCCTACCGTCCCTCGTGTCCCTGGGCTTTCGAGAACACCCCCTCCGACGGAGTGAACGGCGACGACCATTATTGGGGCGTATGGCACGGAGGCGACCCCATCGAGGCCTATTTCGACCACCATGTGCGCTTCGAGTCGGAATACGGGTTCCAGTCGTTCCCCGAGTACGAGAGCGTACTTCTCTACAACCCCGACCCACGCGACCACAACATCTATTCCGAGGTCATGATGGCTCACCAAAATGCAGGCACATACGCCAACCATCGTATCGAGGAATATATGAGCCGCGACTATCGTGTGCCTGCCGACTTTGAGAAGTTCCTCTACGTAGGACAGGTGCTGCAGGCCGATGCCATAAAGATGGGCATGGAAGCCTTCCGTCGCGACCGTCCCTACTGCATGGGCTCCATCGTGTGGCAGCTCAACGACTGCTGGCCGGTGGCTTCGTGGTCGAGCCGCGACTACTACGGACGTTGGAAGGCGCTCCACTACGTCACGAAGAAGGCATACGACGACATCCTTGTCTCGCCGCGCATAAAGGACGGTTCTGCAGGCAGCAGTGCCGACGCTCCCTCCTCGGCTCAGGTGGCTGCCCTGCCAGGCCGGGAGGACACTGGCGTGAAGTACTCTGCCGATGTCTCACTCTCCAACAAAGTCCTGGAGTTGAAGCTCGTCAACGACCGCCGCACGGCTGCCCCCGGGCTCCTGCGCCTCCAGACCATGACCCTCGACGGACGGATTGTCTGTGAAAAGACCCAGAAAATCAGCCTCCCCAAGAACACCGCCATCGATGTGGCCACCCTGCGTGTCAGCGACCTCCTCGGCGGACAACAGCCTGCCGACGTCTTTTTCTACATCACCTACACTACGGGTGGCAAGACCTACTACAACATAGCCTACCCCGAACGGCAGAAGGATATGCACTTCCGCCATGCGAATGTCGCCGTCACGGCATTGCGCCCCGTGGCCGACGGCTTCAGCCTCAGTCTGAAGTCCGACATCTTCGCCCGTGCCGTTTTCCTGAAGATTCGCGGCATCGACAATTTCTTCTCCGACAACTATTTCGACCTTCTCCCCGGCGAGGAGCGCACCATCACCGTACGCACCACGAAGTCCCTCTCGGAATTTAAGAAGGAACTGGAAATCGTCTCGCTCGGCGACACTCACGACTTGTAAACCATGAAAAAGATTCTCGTCATAATCCTCAGCTCCGTATGCCTTCATGCCATGAAGGCCCAGCATGAGGTATATCCCTTCCAAAACGAGAATCTTTCGCGTCACGAACGCATTATGGACCTCCTTGGGCGATTGACCCTTGAGGAGAAGTCCGACCTGATGCAGGCCACCTCGCATGGCGTGCCCCGATTGGGCATCCCCAAGTACTTCCATGGCAACGAGGCACTGCACGGTATCATTCGACCCGGGCGATTCACAGTCTTCCCACAAGCCATAGCCCTCAGTGCCACGTGGAATCCCGAACTCATACACCGTGTGGCAACAGCCATCAGTGATGAGGCTCGCGGTCGGTGGAACGAGTTGGAATACGGACACCTGCAGCACGACCAATTCAGCGACCTGCTTACGTTCTGGAGTCCCACCGTCAATATGGCACGCGACCCTCGTTGGGGGCGCACGCCAGAAACATATGGTGAGGATCCATACCTGACAGGGCGTATAGGCACTGCGTTTGTCCGTGGTTTGCAGGGCGACGATACCCGCTATCTGAAAGTGGTCTCTACGCCCAAGCACTTTGCCGTGAACAACGAAGAGCACAACCGATTCGAGTGCGATGCTCAAGTGTCGGAACGGCAACTGCGTGAATATTACCTTGCTCCTTTCGAGGCTTGTGTCCGCGAGGGAAAGGCCGCAGCCATCATGTCGTCCTATAATGCCATCAACGGCGTGCCCTCGACGGCCAATCCGTGGTTACTTAGGAAGATCCTGCGTCACGACTGGGGCTTCCGCGGCTATGTGGTCAGCGATTGCGGAGCTCCCGGATTGTTGGTTTGGTCTCATCACTATGTGAAGACCAAGGAAACCGTGGCCACACTGTCCCTCAAGGCTGGGCTGGACATAGAATGTGGGGACGACGTGATGGGCGAACCTCTGCGCCGCGCCTATCGTCAGGCGATGGTCACCGATGCAGATATTGACACGGCAGTCTATCGCCTGCTCGATGCCCGTATGCGTCTGGGATTGTTCGATGACCCCACGCATTGTCCCTATTCAAAGATTTCGCCGTCGGTGGTGGGGTGCGAGGAGCATGTCCAACTGGCTTTCGAAGCCTCCCGGCAGAGCATCGTCCTGCTGAAGAACGAAGGTCTCTTGCCGCTCAATAAACGAAGGGTTCGCTCCATAGCCGTGGTGGGCATAAATGCCGACAAGTGCGAGTATGGCGACTACAGCGGAGTACCTGTCGGGACTCCTGTCTCTGTTCTCCAAGGCATCCGCGACAAGGTGGGCGACCGCATCAAGGTGGTTCATGCCCCATGGAAGTCGGCTGCCGACGGTCTGGAACTTATCCCCTCAGAGTGTTTCCCAGAGGGACTGACAGCCCATTATTACGGTAACATGAACTTGGAGGGAGATGGCAAGATGCGACGGGAACCCTGGGTGAACTACGAACCCTCGAACCAACCGCCCGACCCATTTGTGCCGAAGGGTAGTTTCTCGGTACGTTGGAAGGGTAAGCTACGCCCTGCAGTCAGCGGCAAGTATCGGTTCTGCTTCACCGCTGCAGGTGGTGGCGAGCGGCTGCGCATCAACGGGCACAACGTCATCGACCAATGGTGGAACCATCCCGTGCAAAAGGACATGGGGGAGATGGAACTGGAGGCAGGACGGGAATACGACCTGGAGGCCGAATACTTCTACAACCGCGATTTCAGCATGGCACGCTTACAGTGGAGCGTGCCGCAGACGGAACGGGCAACCCGCCTCGAACTGTATGGCGATGCTGGTCGTGCCGTCCGCGAATGTGATGTCGTAGTGGCCGTTATGGGCACCAACAAGACCATCGAACGCGAGGGACAGGATCGCGAGCGCATCGACTTGCCTGCCGACCAACAGGAATTTCTTCACGAGATACACAAACTGAACCCCGACATCGTGCTCGTCCTTGTGGCAGGCAGCCAGTTGGCCCTGAACTGGGAGAACGATTCCTTGCCAGCCATCGTCAACGCTTGGTATCCTGGAGAACAGGGAGGACGTGCGGTGGCCGACGTGCTCTTTGGCGACTACAATCCCTCGGGGCGCTTGCCACTCACTTATTACAGCACGTTGGACGAACTGCCGCCCTTCGACGACTACGACCTCACCAAAGGACGTACCTATCAGTATTTCCAAGGCCATGCCATCTACCCCTTTGGCTACGGGCTCTCCTATACCCGATTCACTGTCGGCAAAGCCGTTCTGGACGGTCAGCGCCTGCTTGTCCCAGTCAAGAATGTGGGGAAGCGTGAGGGCACGGAGACCATTCAGCTCTACGTCCGTTGCCTCGACGACCCTGCAGCTCCACTAAAGGCATTGAAAGGCTTCACACGCCTGACGCTTCGTCCTGGTGAACGACAGACGGCCAAACTCGAATTGACGGAAAAAACTTTCGAACGTTTCGATGAAGCCTCGGGCACCATGCGTCCCATGCCTGGCCGCTATCTGTTGCTCTATGGCACAAGTTCGGCCGACAGGGACCTGCAGACCATTGAATATATGTTTCAACCTAATATATGAAAAGAATGAAAAAGTTATTCATTGTGGCACTCGCGCTCTTTTCTCTCCTCTCTGCTGTGGCACAGCAGCGGACGGCTTTTGTCCGCGTGGGTTCTCAGGACGAGTCGGTACAGGAATTTTTCCCTGGTGAGATTCGTGCCCGTCCCGTTTTAGGCAACTACACGGGAGACCGGTACATGGGACTTTTCTGTGGAGGGCAGGACTTGGCCAGCAGCCGCGATTGGTATGCCGATAAACGATGGGGCGATCAGGGCGACGGCACCTTTGCCAACCCTGTGCTGAATGCTGACTTCTCCGACCCTGACGTAATTCGTGTGGGGGACAAATACTACATGACCTGCTCTGAGTTCCATTTCATTGGCATGCCCATTCTGGAAAGCGAAGACATGGTGAACTGGCATGTCGTGTCACACATATTCAGCAGCATTGACCTTGTTGGCTATTCGTCGATGGAAAAATACGGGGGTGGCACGTGGGCACCAGCCTTGCGCTATCACAACGGGCGGTATTATATGTACGTCTGCACACCCGACGAGGGACTTTTCATGTCATCGGCCACAGACATCAAAGGACCGTGGGACCCCTTGTATCAAGTAAAGAACGTAAGCGGATGGGAAGACCCTTGCCCCTTCTGGGACGAGGATGGGCAGGCCTACCTCGGACGCAGTCAGTTGGGGGGCGGCCCCATCATCCTGCATATGATGAGTGCCGACGGACGTAAATTGCTCGACGGTGGCAAGGAAATCTATCGTGGCAATACCGCTGAGGGCACAAAGATATTCAAGAAGGACGGTTACTATTACCTCAGCATTCCCGAAGGTGGTGTGGGGTCGGGTTGGCAGACCGTGCTTCGTAGCAAGACTATCTATGGTCCCTATGAGCGTAAAGTGGTGCTGGAACGTGGCTCCACCAACATCAACGGCCCGCACCAAGGTGCTTTGGTGGATACGCCCGAAGGCGAATGGTGGTTCTATCATTTCCAGAGTACTGGTGCACTCGGGCGTGTGGTTCACTTGCAACCCGTCACATGGGAGGATGGTTTCCCCACCATCGGTTACGACTACGACGGCAATGGTGTTGGTGAACCCATGAAAATCTGCCCCAAACCCAATGTGGGCAAGACTGTGGCACCTCATGCCCCACAAGGTTCGGACGACTTCAGCGAGACCATACTGCATCCAATGTGGCAGTTCAACCACAATCTAGACAACGACCATTGGTCGCTTTCCAAACGCGAGGGATGGCTGACGATTACGCCCATGCTGGCCAAGAATCTGCGCGAATCCCGCAACCAGTTTACACAGAAGCTGATGGGATATGAAGGTCAGGCTACGGTGAAGATTGACTTTGCGGAACTGAACGACTACTCGAGGACGGGTATGGAGTGCATTGGCTCTAAGTACGTAGGTGTAGGTATCCGTAAGTCGCAGGGCAACGTACAGATATACATCGAGAACGAGGGCACTGTGAAGATACTCAGCACCCTCGAAAAGAGTGACAACCACATTGCATACGTTCGTTTGAACTTCGATGCCCAGCAAAAACACTTCCAGTTCAGTTACAGTTTCGACGGGCAATCGTTCACGAATGCTGGCGACCATTTCGAGGAAAGTGATCGTGACTGGAAGGGCTGCCGGGTTGGTCTCTATTCCTACACTACAAGTACGACGCAAGAAGGCGGTACGGCCTATTTCGACGACTTCATATATCAGTTTGACGGTCCAAACCTTATAAACAAGTAAACCATGAGGAATACCATTTACACCCTTCTTCTTATGGTCTGCTGGCAGGTTGCATTCGTAAATTCCGTGCTGGCAGGTTGGGACGAGCAGGCAGTACTGGCTCGTCGCACGGCAGCCGACAGCTTTATTCTTGAGAAATATGCCTATCTGGCACAGAGTACCTATACGAACGGCGTATTCTTTGACTATAACAACGACGGGCAATTGGATTTGCTGATAGTGGGCAAGGGAGGTGACTGGAACATTCATGGCGATGTGCGCATCGTGGCGCTTTACAAGAATCTCGGCCCCGAGCAGGATTTCCGTTTCGAGCGCATTATGGACACGGGGCTTTTGGAGTATGCCGACGAAGGCTACTATAATCCCGTTTCGGTGGGCGACTACAACCACGACGGCTACACCGACCTGGTGGTGATGACCTACCACGATGGACGACACATCGACCTCTATCTTAACGAGCGCGGAACGGGGCATTTCATCCGTCAAGAAGACATCGACTTCGAAGGAGCCACCAACGGCTCTGTCATGTTTGGCGACCTGGACAACGACGGATGGCTCGATGTGGAGTATTCGGGCTACAGCAATACAACGGCTACGGCCCTGAAACTCTATCGCAACCAGCATGACGGCACGTTCTCCGACATTTCCCGTCCGTCCGTCACGGGGGCATTCCAAGGCGGTTCGGCACTGGCCGACATCAATGGCGACGGACGGCTTGACATCATCAGTACGGGCAACGGTGACAACTGGGTATGCTTAGCCTCCCTCTATCTGGCCGCTGCCGACGGCTATGAACGAATCGACGAGAGCCGGAGCGGTTTGCTCGGAGCCAGTCGGGGCACGCCACTCGTCGCTGACCTGAATGCCGACGGACGTATGGACATCGTGCTGAACGGAGAGCCCAGCAACGGTTCGGGCTTCCGTACACGAGTCTATTACCAAAAAGAAAATGGAACCTTTGCGCTCGACACCGACTATCCGCTTCTGCCTGTCAATGCCGATGGGGGCATCAACATGGGCGATGCCGATGGGGATGGGAACATGGATTTCATCATCGGGGGCTGGATTGGCACGTATGAGGTGGCACCGGGTGCTACCTATAATTCCCCTTTACGCGTTTATGAGAATCATCCCGAGGTGGCAGGTATTCCAGGCAATACGTTCCCAGAACCTCCCACAGAGGTTAGTGCCGTGGTCGTGGGCGACAGCCTTACCATCACATGGACGGAGGGGAGTGACCCGGAATCTGCCGTTGAGGCTTTGCGCTACAACTTTTTCGTCCGCAACGACAATACGGGAGAACTTTACTCGCTCATTCCTGCTGATATCGACTCTGGTCGTCTCTATGTGGGAACCGACCTGCAGACCTCCCTGTCCTCGGCTATCCACAGCTACACGATAAAGCGTTTTGGTACGGGGGACTACACTGTGGGTGTGCAGACACTCGACCAGGCATACGCACCCAGCCGTTTTTCAGTGACCACTACGCAGGGAACTGGAGTCAACGGTGCAAACCTCCGTTCCGCATCCTACTATTATAATATAAATGGACAGGCTGTCGTGGCTCCCCAACGTGGGGTTTATATCAAACAGACAGGAACCGTTGCCCGAAAGGTCATACTAAAATAAGAGAATAAAGACATGCAGTACCGTCGCTCGCTACTTTTCCTTCTTTGCGCCTTATGTCTCCATCTTGTGAAGGCACAAGTACCCCTGCCTTCTAATCAACCTAACGAGGTGCAGCGGAGGCTCATTGAGCGTGGGTATGGCATGTTCATCCACTTCGGTCCCAATACCTTCCTTCAGCAGGAATGGAGCGACGGAACGGCTCCGGCCAGTGTCTATGCCCCCACGGCTCTTGATTGCGACCAATGGGTGCGCGTGGCCAAAGAGGCGGGCTTCCGCTACGTACTTCTTGTAACGAAGCACCACGACGGATTCTGCCTTTGGGACAGTAAGTGGACCGACTACGATGTGGCCTCTTCTCCCGAACCCACTGACGTAGTGCGTGCCGTCAGCGATGCCTGTCGCAAGTATGGCTTGCAATTTGCAGTTTATTATTCCCTTTGGGACCGACATGAGCCAACCTACCGGGAGAAGGATTTTGGCAAGTACATCGAGTACATGGAACGCCAGTTGACAGAACTCATGACGCAGTACGGTGAGGTGTGCGAACTATGGTTGGACGGTGCCTGGGACAAGCCTGTTGATGACTGGCAGATACCTCGTCTCTACAAGCTGGTACGCCGTCTGCAACCCTATTGTGCCATTGGCGTAAACCACACTGTGGCAGGCGTGGAGAGTCATAAGTCGTATCAGTGGGGCGACCTTGTGCTACCCGACTCCTGCAACCGCGACAACAGGTATTACCTACGTTTCTTCCCCTCTGACTTCCGACTGTGGGATCCGATGATTGCACCTCTCTATGATAAGAAGCAATACCTGCACAATGGAGAGTCTTACTATCAACCTTTCGAACACACCATTTGCTTGAGTAAGTCGTGGAACTGGTTTCAAAAGGATAAGCCCATGCCTGTGCGCGACCTTGATGAATTGGAAGAACTCTTCTACTGGACAACCTCGAACGACAACACCCTTGTCATCGACCTTGCCCCCGACCGCACAGGGCGCATCCGTCCCCATGAGGTAGATCGCATAGTGGAGCTACGACAGCGCTTGGGCATCGAATATGGGAAGCCTCTGCCCCGGCGTCGGGACGATATCGTGTCCATAGGCGCACGGGCAGAAGCCTCTTCCGTATATCCGTCGAACGATGGAAACTACACTTCGCGCTATGCCGTGGACGGAGGAATGCAAACGCGCTGGGCATCGTCTGATGGCGATCTCACGCCTTGGCTGTCCCTCGACTTTGGCCAAGAAAAGACGTTCGACAAGTTTGTCATCTTCGAGTATCAAGACCAACATCAAGGCGACGATGGATTTTCCAACATTCGTACGGGACGCATCCAGCAATACACCCTTGACATCTGGCAGGACGGACAGTGGATCCCCATCTATGTGGGCGATGAAACCATAGGCGACTGCAAAGTCATCCGCTTACCACACTCCTATCTGTCCTCGCGTGTTCGTCTCCGAGTGCTCCGTGCCACTTTGCCTCCCAGTATCTATGAACTATTAGTCATCAACGAATCATAAATTAATGCATAATTCATAATGCATAATGCATAATTGAATTTACAATTTGACAATTTACAAATTATTTACAATATAATAATTTACAGTAATTACACCACCTCTCAATCCTCAATTCTCAATCCTCAATTCTCAATTCTCAATCCTCAATCCTCAATCCTCATTTCCCTATTCGTCTAATTCGTAATTCGTTGTTTCAATCCCCGAATCCGCCCAATCAGGCAGGCGACGCACCGAATGACGTATATATTATATATATTGAAGCATTTGTTTTGTTTGCTATGCCGAAAAAGCGGTATCTTTGCAAAAAATTGAAACGAAGAAACGGGAATGGATATGAAACGAATGATGTTTCTTTTAGCATTGGGGCTTGCGACTTCGGTCTGCGGCGAGGTGCGTCTGCCGGGGTGGATGACCAGCAACATGGTGCTGCAGCAACGGACGACGCTGCACCTGAAGGCCACGGCGAGACCGAGGGCCAAAGTGAAGATTGCAGCCAGCTGGAACAGCGAAGCCATAGTGGCACGGGCCGATCGGGAGGGAAGGTTCGCTGTGGACCTTGACGTTCCTGAGGCTGGAGGTCCCTACACGTTGACGTTCGACGACGGGCGGAAGACCACACTGGAGGATGTCATGTCGGGCGAAGTCTGGTTTTGCAGCGGTCAGTCGAACATGGAAATGCCTGTAAAGGGATGGGGACGAGTGAAGGACTACGAAAGGGAAGTGGCTAATGCCAACCATCCTCTCGTCCGCCTCTTTCAGGTGAAACAAGTCACTGCCTTGACTCCCCAAACGACTGTTCCGTACGGACACACCAACGGATGGGCAGTATGCTCGCCCCAGATGGTCGAAGAATTCTCATCTACAGCCTACTTCTTTGCCCGCACCATTTCTGAGAAACTGGGCATTGCCGTGGGCGTGGTGAACAGCAGCTGGGGCGGTACGCCTGCCGAGACATGGACAAGCCACGAAGCACTGAAACACGTCGCGGGTTTCGAGAGCCAGCTGGCTCGCATCGAGGAAATGGGACCCGAACGGGTACAAAGTGTCTATGAAGAGACACTCGCTGATTGGAATCGTCAGTTCCTGACTAAAGACAAAGGTCTGCAGAACGGTGATATCCGTCAACCTAAATGGAGCGCAGAAACCGATGGATGGCATAATATGCAGTTACCCTCTCATTGGGAGAATCAAGGCCTTTCAAGTTTCGACGGTGTGGTGTGGTTCCGCCGCACGATTGATATACCTACCGAACTGGTTGGGAGGGAATTGAATCTGAACCTTGCCATGATTGACGACGAGGACAAAACCTACTGGAACGGTGAGATGGTGGCTGAAGGCTGGGGATTCGACCAACAGCGCCACTATACGGTGCCTGGCCGACTGGTGAAGGCTGGGCGCAACACCATCCTCGTCCGCGTGGCCGACACGGGCGGCGAGGGCGGCATCAACGGCAAGGCCGAGGACATGAACATCAACGGCAAGATTTCCTTGGCTGGCGAATGGCAGTACCGCGTAGGTGTCAACCTGACGGAACTGCCCCAGCGCCCCATGAGCCCGGAGAGCTCGTGGTGGCCCAGCGCGTGCTACAATGCCATGGTTGCCCCCTTCTTGGGAATGCCCATACGAGGCACCATCTGGTATCAGGGTTGTGCCAACGTGGGGCGTGCCGAACAGTACGAGAGCCTGTTCCAGACGCTCATCCACGACTGGAAGTCGCGCTTCGGCGACCATCCCTTCTATTTTGTGCAGCTGGCCAACTACCTCGACCGCCACGACGTGCAACCCGATTCGGAGTGGGCTGCCCTGCGCGATGCCCAACGCAGTGCCTTGCAGATAGCCGGCACGGGCATGATGGTGAACATAGACTTGGGCGAGGCCCACGACATACACCCGAAGAACAAACAGGAAGTGGGCCGCCGACTGGCTCGTCTGGCTCTCAACCGCACCTACGGACAACCCGAACCTGGATGTGCCCCTGAATACCAGAAAATGACCGTCGTCGGCAACGAGGCTTTTATCACCTTCTCTCTGCCGAACGGTGCAGAGCCTTTGGCCATGAACCAGGACATCAAGGGCTTTACCATTGCCGGGCCCGACCACAAGTGGTACGTTGCCAAGGCGCGGACACTGACCGACCATAGTGTCGTCGTGTCCTCGCCCGAGGTGGACAAGCCCATCGCCGTTCGCTACGGCTGGGCCGACAATCCCGAATGTACGCTGGCCACACCCGAGGGATTCCACGTGTCGCCCTTCCGGACGGACGGGTGGAAATTGAGAATTGAGAATTGAGAATTG
>JAEEGL017300819.1_pt1 | contig 18108 bp, 21 predicted proteins | sample 9134231 | NCBI WGS metagenome assembly JAEEGL01 (sample SAMN16246548, study PRJNA631951) | gut metagenome | biome: gut microbiome; feature: rumen; material: fiber-attached | host: Bos | place: Iran: Karaj | collected 2018-10 | reverse complement strand
TGCCAAGAGAGTCGCTGAGAAGAAAGAACTGATCAACGAAGCCAAGCTCTACCTGGCAAGAAGCGAATTTACCGAAGATGAGATCGAATCCGTGAAGGAACTGCGTTCCAAGTGGAAAGAGATTGGAAACGCCGGCAGAGACAACGAAAACGCTCTGTGGGAAGAGTTCAACGGTATCATCAACAAGTACTACGAAAACATGAGGTTCTACAAGAACTAAAAGAAACAGGGCAGCGGAAGCTGCCTTTTCTTATTTAATAAAAAGGTATCCCGGGGATACCTTTTACTTTACTTCGTCGGAATCGTCGACGGTCTTTATGATGTTTTTCCACCAGAGGGCTTTCTCATCCAGAGGAAGTCTTTTCTCTAACGGAGGAAGTTTCGGGATACTGCGATGCGGTTCTGTCTGATACCAGTAGGCCGTTGAGGAATAGTCATCGCTGCGCAGGTTGTTCTGACCGTGTTCGATCGTGACTTTGATGGACTTTTCGAACATGATCGGATCCTGGATGTGATAGCGGTAGTAGGTCGCTTTTCTCTTGAAGTGGTTGTTGGTGTCGATGAGACATCTGTAGTACGGAGATTCAAAGGACTGTGTCGGTGACCAGGCACAGTTGAAGTAGTCTTCCATTCCGGTGCCGTGAAGCCTCGGAGGCCATGGCTCTCCGTCGATGAAGATCATGTCGTCACCTTCCCCGTACCAGTCCCAGTTATCGGTGGTATTGCAGTTGACGATATTCAAATTACAGCCGACATACTGGCCGCTCCCTTCCGCTTCGAGGATGACGTAATTTCCTTTTCCGTCCAGATTTCTGTCTTCCTCGGAACCGAAGATCCACTGGGTGTGGGAAGTGTATTCCTTCTCGTCCTTTCCTTCCGTCGGCATCTCCCTGTGCCATACCGCATGGAAGTAGAGGCTGTCTTTCGGAAGCTCATCTACCTTTTCATAGTCGAGATAGAAATAGAACACCGTCTCGTTGTGACATTCGTTGCGGACCTGGAACCTGGCTTTTTACGGAACGGCATCGGGAACCAGCAGTTGCATCCGTGTCCGTCTTCCGCCGTCATCTGTAGCGGTGCGCTGTTGTATGCTTTGCATATCCCGTGGCTCATTCCGAAGAAATCGCCCAGAGGGACTTCAATGCTTGGTTCTTCTTCATCATCCCAATAGACCAGAAGGACGATCTTGCGCAGGTTATACGGTTCATGACCGACGGAACCGCTCGTATCTCCGTTTGCGATATTTCCGTAGGTGCACCAGAAATGGGTGATGACAGCCGGTCCTTCGATGCATGCGAACTCTTTCGTCTGTCCCGATGCGATATGGATGCGGTCGTCGTTGAGCCCGCTCCGGTCATAGGAGGAGACCCGTTCCCGGCGATACGGACGTTTGATGAAAAGATTGCTGAGATCTGCGGTTTGGTAGTTCATTGTGTTTTCCCTCGTCTATACATTAGTTTTATGATGATTGCCGACAAAATCAAAGAGACAGCATCGTGAACACTCTGGCGGGAACCCTGATCATCGGTATGATCAACAATGGACTGAACCTGATCGGACTGAACGCATCCTTCAAGGAGATCATCCTGGGGACCATCATCGTCGTAGCGGTCATATTGGATATCGTCCGTTCCAAGAGAGCTGAAAGTCATATCGTAAAATAAAGATCATCCGGAAAAAAGTTGTCTGACAATACAGTCAGTAAATTGACAAATGTAAGACATATTATATAATGAAGTCAGAAACAGCACGAAAAAAAATCATAAGGAGAAGAAAATGAAGAAAAAGACTGTTGTCAACAAAGGTTTCGGAAGGATCTCCATCCCTCTTGTTACTCCATTCAAGAAGAATGAAGAAGTCAACTATGAAGTATACGCACAGCTGATCGACTACGTCATCACGCACAAATGCGGTGATTCCCTGATCTCTACGGGTACGACCGGTGAAGCGAGCGCTCTGACGTTCGATGAGAGAGTCAAACTGTTCGAAACAGCGAAGAAAGCGATCGACGGCCGCTGCACTCTGATCTGCGGTACAGGCTGTGCATCCACATATGAAACGATCAAGCTGACGAAGGAAGCTGTCAGGATCGGTGCAGACTACTGCCTGATCGTCGCTCCGTTCTACTGCAAGCCGGATCAGGAAGGCATCTTCAACCACTACTGGAGGATCGCGGAAGAGACCGGCGCAAAGATCATGCTTTACAACATTCCTGTATTCACGGGTGTCAATATCGCTCCGGAGACCTGCGCAAGACTTGCGAAGCATCCGAACATCATCGGTATCAAGGATGAGGCCGGCCTGAATCCGAACCAGATCCTGGACTACCGTCTTGCGACCAAGGACGTCGATCCTGATTTCATCATCTTCAACGGTGACGATGTCATGCTGCTGCCGACGATCGTACAGGGCGCTCAGGGAATCATTTCCGGTTCTGCACACATCATGGGCGATACTCTGAACAAGGTCTTTGATGCATTCGAAGCAGGCAAGAACGATGTCGCTCTGAAGAACTTCACGAAGCTCTACAGATTCTGCCGTACCTGGGCAGACTTCGGCAGAGTCCATCCGAACCCGATCCTGCGTCCGGCGATCGAACTCAAGACCGGTCTGAAGATCGGTCCGGCAAGAGGTCCGTTAGCTCCGATCACCAAGGCAGAAATGGCCAACCTCAAGAAGGTCATGAAAGAACTGGAACTGATCTAAAAAACATCAGGCGCTTTGTGAAGCGCCTTTTTTATTCTCTGGAGGTCATATGAAAGCAGCAGTATTGGATACGGAAGGAAAACTTCACGTTCAAGATATCCCGGTCCCGCCGATCCCGGAATACGGAGCTCTGGTGAGGATCGAATACGGTTCGACCTGCGCCGGAACGGATGCGAGGCTGATGCGCAAGCAGCACCCGAATCCGGTCAGCTATCCGGCAGTCCTGGGTCATGAATCGACAGGCGTCGTCGTCGAAGTCGATCGGAAAGTCAGGAACTTCAAGCTCGGCGATCGGATCACCCGGGTAGGAACGATCCCCAACGAAGGGATCTCTGTCTGCTGGGGCGGATTCGCACAGTATGGGATCGCCTTAGACTGGATGGCGATGGAAGAAGACGGCATCGATCAGGCGAAATGGTTCAAGAACCGGGTAAACAAGGTCATTCCGGAAGACATCGATCCGAAGGACGGTCCGATGATCATCACCTGGCGAGAGACACTCAGTTATTTTCAGAGACTGAAGGTATCTGAAAGCGCTAACGTTCTGGTGTGCGGTTCCGGGGCAAATGCGCTGGCATTTGTCGCGCATGCGGTGTATAACGGAAATAGAGCGGCCGTGATCGGAAGCCCGAAACGGGCAGAAGATCCGATCCGTCTGGGAGCCGTCGCATCGATCGACTATCATTCTGAAAACATCGAGGAACAATTGAGGGAGATCTTCCCGGAAGGCATCGATGTGATCATCGACGGTGTCGGCAACAGCGACAACGTCAACCGTGCACTTCCTCTGATCAACGAAGATGCTACGGTCGCCGTCTACGGATGGAACGACCGGAAGGGTTACGGGATCAATCCGTTCTGTACGAAGAATAATTTCAAGGTCTACTGTGCAGGATACGATGAGCCGGAAACGCACGATGAAGTCATCAAGAGGATCCGCGAAGGGAAACTGAAGGCGGAAGACTGGTATGACAAGAAAGATCCGCTTCCTCTGGACAGGATCGCGGAAGCATACGAACGTTTGAAAAACAGAGAAGCATATAAATATCTGATCGATATGAAATAGGAGGAAAAAAGAATATGAAAGATCCGTTATTTTCTGTAGAAGACAAGATCGTCGTCATCACAGGCGGTCTGGGACAGCTGGGTTCCAACTACGCAAAGGCCTTTGTGGAAAGAGGAGCGAAGGTAGCCTGTTTCGAGCACAGTGAGCCGAAACCGGAAAGAGTGAAGAAAGTGTTTGGAGAGATGGCAGAGAATGAGAACCTGCGTTTCTACAAAGTCGATATCACCAAGAAGGATGAGATCAACACCGCATTGGACGATGTAGAAAAGGTCTGGGGCACTCCGGATGTACTGGTAAACAACGCCGGTCTGGATACACAGCCTTCCGCTCCGCCAGAGGTCTCCGGTCCGTTCGAGAACTTCCCGGAAGAAGTCTTCCGTCAGGTCGTTGAAGTCAACCTCGTCGGTGCCTTCCTGATCGACCAGGCTGTCGGTGCACGTATGGCCAAGGCAGGTATCCCGGGTTCCATCATCAACGTCGGTTCCATCTACGGCATGCTGTCACCGGTACAGGATATCTACGCATACAAGAAAGAGATGACGGGCGTTCCGTTCATCAAGCCGGTCGCATACAGCGCATCCAAGTCCGGTGTCTACAACCTGACCAGATACTGCGCAACCTATTGGGCAAAGGCAGGCATCCGTGTCAACACCTTCACACCTTCCGGCGTCTGGAGAGATACACAGGATGAATACTTCCATGCGAACTATGAGGCAAGGATCCCAATCGGCCGTATGGCGAAAGAAGACGAATACAACGGAGCGATCATCTTCCTGGCTTCCGATGCCAGCAGATATATGACCGGTTCCAACCTGATCATGGACGGCGGCTGGACAGCATGGTAAACAAAGAAGAACTGAAGAAGATTTTTTCTGCCCTGATCGTTCCGTTCCATGAAGATGAAACGGTCAACTACGAGATGCTCAGAGAGCTCGTAGAATTCGAACTGAAGAACGGTGTAGAAGGATTCTACTGCTGCGGATCTTCCGGTGAAGGACTTCTGCTTTCCCTTGAGGAAAGAAAGAAGATCCTGGAGACGGTACTGGATCAGGTGGGCGGAAGAGTCCCTGTCGTATCGCATATCGGTACGATCCGTACCGGCGATGTCATCGAACTGGCACAGCACGCCAAGAAAGCGGGCGCTGCCGCCGTCAGTATGATCCCGCCGTATTACTACAAGTTCTCGATGGACGAGATCCTGCAGTATTACCTGGATGTGGTGAATGCGGTGGATGACCTCGGTGTCATCGTCTACAATATCCCGCAGTTTACCGGAGTCTCCTTCAATAAGGACAACGCCGGAAGACTTCTGGACAACGACAGAGTCATCGGTATCAAGCATACTTCGACCGATCTCTTCGGTCTCGAAAGGATGATCACGGACTATCCGGACAAGGTCTACTTCAACGGATTCGATGAGATCTATCTTTCCGGTCTGGCAGCCGGCGCCAATGCGGCGATCGGTACGACCGTGAACCTCTATCCGAAGACTTTCAAGAAAGTCAGAGAATACTATCAGAACGGCGAGATGGACAAGGCGAGAAAAGTCCAGACGCTGGTCAATCACCGTGTGGAAGAGATGGTAAAGGCCGGTATCTTCCCGGCAGTGAAATACATCCTGAAGAAACAGGGACTGGACTGCGGTACCTGCCGCAGACCGTTTGCGCCGTTAAGCGAAGATGCGAAACGCAGACTCGACGTGCTGATCGAAGAAGGGTTTGACGTTGAATAAAAAGGAGAAAACAATGAAAAAACCAAAAATACTGATCGTCGGATCGCTGGGCATGGATTTTACATTCTCTACGGAAGTCTTTCCTAAGGAAGGAGAGACGATCATCGGCAAGTCGTTCAAGACAGCACCGGGCGGAAAAGGGGCCAATCAGGCTGTTCAGGTCGCCAGACTGGGAGCCGATACGACCATGGTCGGCAAGCTCGGAAGAGACGCCAACGGCGAAGAACTGCTGAAGACGATCGATGAGGCCGGCATCCATCATGACCGCATCCTGTTCGATGAGGAAGTTCCGACACAGGTCGCCGACATCATCCTGGAAGAAGCCGAAGGCAAGGATACGAAGAACCGTATCCTGATCATCCAAGGCGCCAATATGACGATCCGCAAGGAAGAGATCGCTTTCCTGAAAGAGGAAGTGAAGAACTACGATATGGTGATGCTGCAGCTGGAGATCCCGATGGAGATCAACGAACAGGTCGCCGCATATGCGTATGAAGCCGGTGTACCGGTCATGCTGAACAGCGCTCCGAGCGCTCCGCTCAGCGATGAACTGCTGTCTCATCTGGCTTATATCTCACCGAACGAACACGAGGCAAAGGACATCACCGGTGTCGAGATCCGTTACAACGGTGACGAAGTGAATATGGACGATGTCCGCAAAGCCTGCGAAGTCTTAAGAGAAAAGGGTGTCAGGAACGCTTTGATCACACTGGGCGGAAGCGGTGCTGCCATCCTGAACGATGACGGTTTCTTCCATGCGCCATGTGTCAAGGGACTGGATGTCAAAGACCCGACGGCGGCAGGCGACTCGTTCGTAGCGGCCTTCTGTACAGCGGTATGCCTGGGCATGGATATGAACGATACTTTAACGTTCGCAAACCACGTCGCTGCGCTGACTGTCTGCGGATTCGGTGCGATGCCTTCTCTGCCGAAACTGGAGAGAGTGGAAGAGTTTATGAAGGAAAGAGGCTGCACACTGCCGGATCTTTCCGCTTTGAAATAGGTCGATCATGAAGAAAACAGAAAAGAAAGCATTGGATACATTTACACAGAGCGTCAGAGTCCAGATGGACAAGACACTGAATACTCTGGATGAAAAGGCTCTGGACAAGGCGGTCAAGCTGATCCAGAAGGCGGAACAGGAAGGGAATCGTGTCCACGTATCGGGTATCGGGAAACCGGGACATATCGCCGGTTATATCGCATCCCTTCTCTCTTCCACCGGAACGCCGAGTTACTTCCTGCACGGAACGGAAGCGGTCCACGGAAGCTGCGGACAGCTGAAGGCGGGAGATGTAGTCATCTTTATCTCCAACAGCGGTGAGACCGCAGAGATGAAGGCGACGGTCACGGCCGTCAAAAACAACGGCTGCCGTCTGATCGGTGTCTCCGGAAACGCTTCGTCCTGGCTGGCCAAGGAATCGGACGTCCATCTTCTGGCACACGTCGATGAAGAGGGCGGCCCGCTCAACCGGGCTCCGAGAAACTCGATCCTGGCAGAGACTCTGGTCCTCCAGGCATTGAGTGTATTACTGCAGGCAGATGCGAATATCGATCCGAAACAGTATGTGAAATGGCATCCGGGAGGATCTCTCGGAAAGCTCCGTGAAAACGAGAAATAGGAGAAAACGATGTTAAGTACGAAACTGATCAATCCTGAGATCATGGCCGCGTTGGCAAAGTGCGGACACGGCTCCAAGGTCCTGATCGCTGACGGAAACTATCCGCTGGCTGAAAAGACCGGTACAGCCAAGAAGGTCTATCTGGGAGTAAAGGCCGGCTTGCCGACCGTTACGGATGTCCTGGAAGCCATCCATTCCGTATGTGAGATCGAAGCGGCGGAAGTCATGGTCCCGGAAGACGGATCCACGCCGGAGATCTTCGCAGAATTCGAAAAGGAACTGGGCGGTATGGAACTGAAGAAGCTCGGACGCTATGAGTTCTACGATGCCTGCATGAAGGAAAAGGAAGGCGAAGCCGTTGCGCTTGCGATCTCCACAGGAGAAAAGAGAGTCTTTGCGAACATCCTGATCACGATCGGAGTTGCATAAACTGTAAGCGCTTTATTGACTAATGTCATAGATGTATTATAATAAAGTTATCTTACAACTTTCGGTAAAAGTATCATGATTAGCATTATTTGTCAGACAACTAGAATGGCGGATAAATCCGGGAGTTGAACAGATAGGGAGCAAAAATTTTTGAAGGAGGAGAAAAATGAAAAAATTTTTGTCAGTATTGCTTGCTGTACTGATGGTCTTCTCTCTCGCTGCTTGTAACCAGAACAACAATGGCGGCGGCGAAGGCGGAGAAGCTTCTACAGAAGGCGATCCGATCGTATTCGGTGTCACTACGACAGTTACCGGCGACCAGGCAGCAGGCGGTGAGCAGGCTGTAAACGGTGCTACGCTGGCGATCAACGAAGTCAACGAAGCAGGCGGTATCAAGCTGAATGACGGTCTGTATCACAAGATCGTTCTGAAGGTCGAAGATGACCAGGGCGATAAGGTCCTCTGTGACACGACGGTACGTCGTCTTGTCGAACAGGAAGGCGCTGTCGTTATCTTAGGTCCGTACTTCTCAGGACAGACGATCGCATTGGATGCGACGATGAGAGAACTCGGTGTTGCGCTGATCAACTCTGCAACCAACGTCGGTATCGACGATCTGCAGAACCCATATCTCTGGCACAACCGTTGTGATGATGGTCTAAACGGCGTTATCCTGGGCAAGGCTGTCGTTGACGCGTATGTCGCTAAGAACGGAAGCACTGACGGTATCAAGGTCGGTATCATCTGCGGTAACGACGATACAGGTACAGGTGCTGCAACCGTTTACGAGAACTACTTCAAAGAGAACGGAATCGACTACTACCGTGATGAACACGATACGACTGTCGATGACCTGACAGCTTACATCCAGAAGGCTATCGCTGCAGGATGCAACTGCTGGGTATCCTCTTGCCATGATAAGGGTGCTGTCGCTATTGCCAAGGCAATGTATGAACAGGGCCTGAGAGATCAGATCGTCTACATGAACCCGATCCTCGCTCAGACGAACGTTCTGGAAATGATGGAACCTGAATGGGTCGAAGGCTGGGGCTGTGTCGCTGACTACTCCGCATCCGACAATTCCAACCCTCTGTCCGCTGAATTCACCAAGAAGTGGAAAGAGAACTACACTGTAACACCTGATGTCCAGGGCGCTCTGTACTACTGCCACGCTAAGCTCGCTGTCAAGGCGATCGAAGATGCCGGTTCTGCAGAACCTCAGGCAATCGCTGATGCGATCGCAAAGATCTCCGGTTACGAGACTCTGATCGGTACAGTCTATGCTGACCAGTACTCCAACCTGATCTACCAGATCGGTATCACTTACATCAGAAACCTGGTTCCGACGATGGAAGCTTCTGTCTCTATGGTCGAATCTCAGGACGACGTCAAGAACGTTGCAAAATATCACTAATCTTTAACGATATACCGCACTACCCTCTGTGGTAGTGCGGTGCTTTTTTGAAAGGGATCGAATTATGTCTGTATTTGAAGGAGTAAACTGGTTACAGTTGCTGGTAACCGCGATCGCGATGGGCTGCATCTACTCTCTCATCGCCACCGAATACACACTGATCTACAACGCCACCGGTCTGGTAAACTTCGCACACGAAAGCTTTATCGTCCTGGGAGCCTACATCTTTGCGGGTACGTTCGAAAGAGCGCTGCAGTTCCCGCACTGGCTGGCCATTGTTCTGACTCTGGTCTCGATGGCTGCGTTTGGTGTGCTGGTCGCTTCGACCATTCTGAATCCTCTTCGAAATCTGCAGTTCGTCACATACGCGATGTTCGGTACGATGATGCTGTCCCGTATCATCATCGAGATCTGCAGACTGTCATGGGGTTCCCTGCCTTTTACCGTAAAAGGTTTCTTAAGAGAGTCAATTAGTATCGGTTCGACAGTCCTGTCCGAATCCTATATTTACATAATCATCATTTCTGTCATCGTCATCACTCTGCTTCAGCTGTTCTTCAAGTTCACAAAAGCCGGTAAGGCGATGATCTGTGTCTCACAGAACAAAGACGCCGCTGCCCTGATGGGTATCAACGTCACTGCCAGCATCAACCTGACAGTTGCGATCTCATCCGTCATCTGCGGTATCGTCGGTATTCTGTGTGCACCGTTATATAACGTCTCTTCCAACATGGTGACGTCCGCTGCGACCAAGGGCTTCTGCGCCGGTGTCATCGGCGGCTTCGGTTCCTATCCGGGAGCTATCATCGGCGGTATCCTGATCGGACTGATCGAACAGTTCGGTATCATCTTCATTCCGTCTGTCTGGAAAGACGCGCTGTCCTTCGGCCTGATGATCATCTTCTTATTGATCAGACCGGGCGGCATCATCAAGAGGAAGAAAGCGTAGGTGATGAAGATGAAAAAGAAAACACTGTTTGTATTGCTGCTGTCGGCAGCTATCGTCGTCGCCTATGTCCTCATGTTCGTTTCAGCGAACTCCTATGTCCAGTCCGTCATGAACATGCTGCTGTACAATATCGTCCTCGTTCTGGGTCTGAACTTCATCACCGGGCTGACCGGACAGATGAATATGGCAACGGCCGGAATGATGGCACTGGGTGCCTATTCCTTTGCGATCGCAGATACGACCTACGGAGTCAATCCGTGGCTGGCCTTACTGATGGTCATGGCTTTGGGTCTGGCGATCGGACGTGCTCTGGGTTATCCGTCTTTGCGTCTGCAGGGATTCTTCCTTTCCCTGACGACGATCGGCTTCAATGAAGTCGTTCGTATCACGGTCAACAACCTGACAGACATCACCGGCGGTGCGACCGGATTCAAGGATGTCAAGAGACTTCCGTTCTTCATCGAATTCCCGAACAAGAACTCCTATTTCTATCTGAACCTGATCTTCACTCTGATCATGATCGCGATCGCGGTCCTGGTCGTCAACAGCAAGTGGGGAAGAGCCTACAAGTCCATTCGTGACAACTGGGAAGCTGCGGAAGCTTCCGGTATCGATGTCGCAAAACTCAAGATCCAGGCCTTCACGATGGCTGCGATCTATTCCGTCGTTGCGGGATGCATGTATGCTGGTTATTCCCAGTATCTGAACCCGACGGCATTTGCGACTTCCTATTCTCAGAACTACGTTGCGATGCTGATGGTCGGCGGTATCGGTTCCGTACCGGGCAATATCCTCGGTGCTGCACTGGTCACTGTCCTTCCGGAAGTGCTCAGAGCGTTCCAGAACTACTACTGGGTCATGTTCTGTTCGATCTGTCTGCTTATGGCGATCTTCGTACCGGACGGACTGTGGTCTGTCTTACAGAAAGCTGCCCGTTTCGTAAAGAAGAAGCTCGGAAAGGGCAAGGAGGTAGCGTAATATGGCTGCAATGCTGGAACTGAAACATATCACCAAGCAGTTTGGTGGTCTGACAGCGGTCAATGACCTGTCCATGACGGTCATGGAACACGAGATCCACGCCCTGATCGGTCCGAACGGCGCCGGTAAGACGACTGCTACCAATATGATCGAAGGTGTATTCCATCCGACCAGCGGTCAGATCTTCTTCAAGGGTCATGAGATCACGAACCTGAAGACACACGAGATCGCCCGTCTGGGGATCGGCAGGACCTTCCAGAACATCAAACTGTATGATACGATGACCGCCCTTGAGAACGTCATGGTCGGCGGACATCAGCTGACGAAACTGGATCTTTTCCCTAGCATCATCAATCCGAAAGGTCTGATGGACGAGGAAAAGATGCTGAAAGAAAAAGCGGAGATGCTGTTAGACTATGTCGGTCTTCACGGCATCAAGGACGAATACGTCAAGAACCTGCCTTACGGTAACCGCAAGGTCCTCGAAGTCGCCAGAGCGCTGATGACAGATCCTGAACTGCTGCTTCTGGATGAACCGGCAGCCGGACTGAACCCTTCCGAACGTGCGGAATTCGTAGATCTGCTGATGCGGATCCATTCGGAAGGCAAGACCCTGTTCTTCATCGAACACAACATGGATGTCGTCATGAACGTTTCCCATCGGATCACCGTGGTCAACTTCGGTGCGAAGATCGCAGAAGGAACTCCGCAGGAGATCCAGACCAATCCGGAGGTCATCAAGGCATATCTGGGAGAAAGGTATAAGGTGAAATAATGGAACAGAAGAAGATACTCAGCCTGGAAGGCATCGATGTCTACTATGGAGAAGTTCAGGCGCTGTTCGATGTATCGATCGACGTATTCGACGGTGAGATCGTTTCCATCATCGGATCCAACGGTGCCGGAAAGACGACCACCATGCGTTCGATCATGGGACTGAGAAGTCCGAAGAAAGGCAAGATCACCTTTGACGGACAGGAGATCCACAAACTGCCGACACACAAGATCGTCGACAAGGGGATCGTCTATGTACCGGAAGGAAGACTGGTCTTCCCGGATCTTTCCGTCGAAGTCAATCTGGAGATGGGAGCCTACTCCCGCAATTATTCCAAGGCCGAGATGCAGCAGATGATGGAGGAACAGTTCGAACTGTTCCCAAGACTGAAGGAAAGAAGGAATCAGCTGGCAGGATCTCTGTCCGGCGGTGAACAGCAGATGCTGGCGATTGCCAGAGGACTGATGTCCGATCCGAAGCTGATCATGTTCGACGAACCTTCTCTGGGCCTGGCACCTGTCATCGTCGATGACGTATTCAATGTCATCGTCCGTATCAACAAAGAAAAGAACATCCCGATCCTGCTGGTCGAACAGAACGCCTTCATGGCCCTGTCCATCTCCAACCGTACCTACGTACTGGAGAACGGCGTCATTACGAGCAGCGGCAAATCTTCCGACCTGATCGAATCTGACGAGATCAGAAAAGCATACCTTGGAGGGTAAAATGAATAAGAGAGAAAAGTACAGCTATCTTTATGGAATTATCGCCCCGGTCGTTACGCCTTATCACAGCGATGGGACTTTCGACGCCGAAGCATTCCGTGAACAGGCAAAGTTCATTATGGATGCGGGTGTACACGGGATCTCTCCGGGAGGTTCTACGGGTGAAGGCTGTGCCATTCACGATGACGAACGGAATCAGATGATCCGTATCATCAAGGAAGAAAACAAGAGGAACATCCCGATCGTTGCCGGTATCATCAAACACTCCACAAGAGATGCGATCGAAGCCGCAAAACAGGCCAAGGAAGCCGGTGCGGATGCGCTGATGATCACACCGATCCAGTACCTGGGCGGTACGGATGCGGACGGAAACTACCGTTATTACGATGCGATCTCCGAGGCAGTCGATCTGCCGATCATCATCTACAACGTCATTCCGCAGAATGAAGTCAAGCCGAATGATGCCTACAGGATGCTGAAGGGGATCAAGAATCTGGTCGGTATCAAACAGTCCAGAGGAAGCATCGACGGATTTGCGGCGATGTATGAGAAGTGCCATGAAGAAGGACTGATCTTTGCGGCAACGGATGAAATGCCGGAGAACACCTATCTGATGGGTGCAGACGGTGAGATCGCAGCGATCCTGGGACTCTTCCCGGAACTGTCTGTCAAGATCTGGGATCTGCACAAGGAAGGCAAGTATCAGGAAGCCATGGATCTTCAGAGGATGGTCTATACCGTATGGATGTCCATCACCGGTCCGCAGTTCCCGAGAAGACTGAAGGCCGCTCTGGAATGCATCGGCAGGGGCTGCGGAGATGCTTTGGCTCCTCTGTGCAGAGCTTCCGATGAGGAGTTCGCTCAGATCAGAAAAGCTCTGGAACCGTATGTCGCATACGCAAAAGAGAATCTGAGACATCTGTAAGATGAACTTCAGAAATAAAAACATCATTATAAGCGGATCCAGCGCTGGCATCGGAAAAGCCAGCGCTGAACTGTTTCTTAGAAACGGCGGGAACGTCGTCATCAACGGATCTTCCGAAACGGGAAGAGAAGTTGCGGAGGAGTTCGACCGGAAATATGAAGGAAAAGCCCTGTTCGTACAGGCGGATCTTTCGACGGTCGAAGGATGCCGGAAACTGTTCGATACGGCCAGAAAAGAACTGGGACAGATCGATGTCCTGGTCAACTGTGCCGGGATCGTTCCTGAAGGGACGGTACTGGACTTTGATGAAGAGGACTACGACAGAGCCTTCGATGTCAACGTGAAGAGCGCCTTCTTCCTGTCAAAACTGTGTGCCGAGCATATGGTGGAAAACGGAAAAGGTACGATCGTGAACGTCGGTTCCGTTGCGGGTCTGATTGGACCGAGAAACAGAGCGCTGTATGCGGCCACGAAAGGAGCGGTCATCTCTTTAAGCAGAGCGATGGCTTCCGATCTAGCCGACAGGAACGTTCGGGTCAACTGTGTCTGTCCGGGCATGACGGATTCTCCGTCTCTGGAGAAGAGGATACAGGGAAGTGAAGACCCGGTAAAGACCCGTAAGCAGTTTGAGAACGGTATCCCGATCCACAGGATCGGAACGGCCGAAGAGATCGCCCAGTGCATCTGTTTTACGGCGAGCGAAGAGAACGGTTTTATGACCGGATCGATCATTACGGTCGACGGAGGTACATCCTTATGAAAGAAAATAAACAGTCAGGGATGATCTATGAGTGTCTCCTGAAGACGATCCTCAGCGACAGATACGAAGTCGGAGACCGGCTTCCGACCGAGATGGAACTGTGTTCCAGATACGGGGTATCCCGTTCTACGGTGCGGGAAGCCGTCAGTATGCTTCAGGCGAAAGGGATCGTCAGTGTCCGCAGAGGAAGCGGCACTTATGTAGCTTCCAAACAGGTCAACGCCGAGGCCAACGGCCTGGTGATCGACCGGATCGAGAGTTTAAGAGATTTCATGGAGATCCGTATCTCCATCGAGACATTGGCGGTAAGACTGTTCATCAAGCAGTACAGTGAAAGAAACGTCGAACGGCTGCAGGAATGTGAAAAGAAGTTCGAGAAGGCCGTCAAAGACAATGATGTGGACAGGATGTCGGAATACGACGAGACGTTCCACAAGATCATCTTTGAAGGCACGGGAAATTCCCTGCTGATCAGTATCGGCGATGTCTTGTCCAAGGCTTTCAAGTCCTACCGAAACAAGACCTTCAGCAAGTCCGAACATCGCGAAGATGCGGTCACGGCTCATCGGGCGATCATCGATTCCCTCAAACGGAAAGACACCAACGATGCGATCATGAATATGCATATGCATCTGGATGTCTCATACGAAAACGCAGTAAGATCCTGAAGACCGGCGAAGATGCCGGTCTTTTTCTGATCAGATCCCATCCCTTTGTTTATCGTTCCTTCATGACATCTTAAGAAATCACTTTTGTGACGGGTACTGAAAACTCTGATATAATTCTGTTGATATGAGAAAGAATCTGGCGAACATCATCACATTTACCCGCATCCTGGGAACGCTCTGTCTGATCTTCCTGACACCGCTGACCCTTCCTTTTTTTGTGGTATACATCTGGTGCGGACTTTCCGATGTGCTGGACGGATTCGTCGCAAGAAAACTGAAGATCATCAGTTCCTTCGGTTCCAAGCTGGATTCGGTCTCCGATCTGCTGTTTTATACAGTCATGATGCTGAAGATATGGACCTTCCTGCAGGAAGGATTACCTCAGTATATCTGGATCCTGATCTATACGGTCGTAGGGATCCGCTTCCTGTGCTATCTCTATGTGGGACTTAAGGATCACCGTTTTACCAGCCGTCATACCATCCTGAACAAGATCAACGGAGGGATGATGTTCCTGCTTCCGTTTGCGGTCAAGACCCCGTATCTCATCCCATACAGTCTTCTGATCCTGCTGGTGGCGTATATCTCCACCTTCAACGAGGTCTGGTATATCATTCGAGGAAAATGAATCGGAAAGAAAGTTTTAAAAACAGAGATCGAAAAGCCGACGGCATGATGAAGCCGCTTCGGCTTTTTTCTCGTCTTTTTCTGGTCTTGCTGCTTCTGTGCGGATGTGCACCGGAGTCGGCCAATGAGGATGCGGAGAGATACAAAAACGGAAAATGCGTGGTCTTCTATCCTTCAGGAAACGAAGAGATCAAGGGATATGCGGAACATCTCTGCGAGAGCGGGGAGGAACTGGTCTTTGACTATGTCAGGGAACAGCGTGGCGATCTTTACATCCTGAGCTACGGAGACGGGAAGGAATTCTACGTCAATGAAGACAACAGTAAACTGGAACTGAAGGTGAGAAGCGGTGCAGGTCTGCTTTCCCGGATGTTGCGCTATGAGATGAAGAAGGACGGCCTGGATCGGGCCTATACCTCATCCTTCTGGATCGATACGATGAAGGAGAATATCGATCTGAGTCATGTCTCACTGGAGCTGGGAGAAGACGATTTCACCCTGGACTGTAAAGACTTTAACTACCGTCTGACTCTGCCGATGGGCTATCTGAAAGCCTTCACCGGAAAAAACGCGGGAGTGACGGATATCTCCACATACGAACACGACAACTTCATCGATCCGAATCGCCCGATGGTCGCGATCACCTACGATGACGGACCTTACGATCGGGTGGACATTATCCTCTATGATACCTTCTCCTACTACGGAGGAAAGGCGACTTTCTACTCCGTCGGCAGCCGCATGAGTAAGGCTGAACTTGAAAACATCCGCCGCGGGATCGAACTGGGAATGGAATTCGGTTCACATACCGAATATCACGACGATCTGGGCGAACAGACTATCGAAAACGCGAAGTGGGCGGTCATGGAGCCGGTCAACTACGTCTATGAGAAACTGGGATATCGGATGAAGACCTATCGGCCGCCTTACGGAAGCCGCAACTACGAGATGGAGTATTCCCTGGGGATGCCGGCGATCCTGTGGTCGGTGGATTCGCGAGACTGGTCGAACAGGGATGCGGATATCACCTATTCCCGTATCGTCGACAACGTATCGGACGGAGATATCGTCCTGATGCATTCGCTGTATATGTCTTCGGCGGAAGCGACGCAGAGACTGGTCCCGAAACTGATGGATATGGGCTATCAGCTGGTGACGGTCAGTGAACTGATGGAATACAGGGGGATCGATGCGGACAAGATCCGCGCATACGGAGGACGTTAAGATGGAATACAGAAGATTCAATGACACTTATGTCGTCAGGCTCGACAGAGGAGAAGAACTCGTTTCCTGCCTGAAGGAACTGTGTGAAAAAGAAGAGATCTCTCTGGCGACAATCGAAGGACTGGGTGCTGCCGACCGCGCCGTGATCGGACTCTACGATGTGGAAAAGAAAGAATTCCTGCGTCATGAATATGAGAGACCGTTCGAGATCACTTCGGTCATCGGAAACATCACAAAAAAAGACGGAGAGCCTTATCTCCATATCCATATCGACCTGGCCGATGAGACGATGAACGTGATCGGCGGACATCTGAATGAATGCCGTATCTCGGCGACAGCTGAACTGTTTGTCAGAGTCCTGGACGGAGAAGTGGGAAGGATGACAGACGAAAAGACAGGTCTCAACCTGTTTCAGTTCGAATAGGATCTCATACATCGAGACATAATAAAAATTCAGCGAAAGCTGAATTTTTAAGTGTCTATTCTGTCCGCAGGGCGACGACCGGATCCTGCTTGGCTGCCTTCTTGGATGGAATGAATCCGGCGATGATCGTCAGCAGGATGGCGATGATGACCAGAGCGATCGCTGCCGGGACAGGCAGGACCGCGTTGACGTCGTAGTTTCCGGTCAGGTTGTGAATGATCGTGTTGATGAGCGGGATCAGGGCAGCGGTCACGCCGACACCCAGGAGCCCGGAAAGCAGGCCGATGATGAACGTTTCCGCCGAGAAGATGGAGGAGACGTTGTGCTTGGAAGCACCCATCGCCCGCAGGATACCGATCTCTTTGGTCCGTTCCATGACAGAGATCAGGGTGATGACGGCGATCATGATCGAAGAGACGACCAGGGAGATCGAGACGAAGGCGATCAGGACGTAGGTGACCACGTCAACGATCGTCTTGACGGAAGACATCAGGATGCCGGTGATGTCGGTATAGCGGATCTTCGTATCTTCATCGACTTTATCGTTGTAGTTCTCCAGGAATCTCAAGAAGTTCTCTTTTCCGTCGAAGTCTCGGAAATAGAAGCTGATCGAAGTCGGATCGTTCATGTCCTGGTAGCCCAGGGAGATCAGGTTGCTTCGGTAGGATTTTTCTTCCGTATCGGCCATCATCGTTCCCATCAGACGGGAGAGTTCTTCTTCATCCATGTTGAAACGGAAGGCCTTCGCAAACTTGTCGGTATCGACGGTCATGATGTCGCCGGAGAAGACTTCCGACAGGGAAGAGAGGGAATCGGCCATCGGAGCCATCATCTGGGCGGTGGCGTTTCCGATCTGGGCGGCGATCATGCTGACGACGAAGTTGTTGATGACATCGTTGGTGACGGAAGAGGTCTCGCTCAGGTTCCGCGGATCGGCGATGACACCGGACAGCAGGGCGTTCTTGTTTAAAGGGGTCTCCCCGTTTCCGTAGCTGACGGCCGTTTCATCCGCATGATAGGCGACTTTTCCTTCTTCGGAGACGGCCTTGACGGAATCGTAGTAGCTGTCGAACATCTTTCCGGC
>JAEEGL015243628.1_pt1 | contig 18108 bp, 20 predicted proteins | sample 9134231 | NCBI WGS metagenome assembly JAEEGL01 (sample SAMN16246548, study PRJNA631951) | gut metagenome | biome: gut microbiome; feature: rumen; material: fiber-attached | host: Bos | place: Iran: Karaj | collected 2018-10 | reverse complement strand
ATATTTACCCTCGTCAAGCCCAGGCCCGGTATCCAGCGTTTAAACGCGGGATCAAGCGCTTCACCATCCAGTTCCGGTGACGCATAAACCATATCCGCACAGTTCATGGATCCTGCGCTCCATGCGATCAGTATCCCTTCAAATCCCTTCAGCTTCTCTCTCAAACCTATCTTTTTGAAAAAAGCATTCTGGGTAGGTACATGTCCTCCTGTAAGGATGATCACATCTGTTTCACTTATGTTTTCTGCCGGAGCTTCTGTCCTGGCGTCACACATCCCGATCGATGAAACCTTTAGCCCGCTCATGGGAAGCGCTTCTTTATAACAATATAAAACAGCGTCATTCTTTTCATAATCTTCCGAATCTGCACATATCATAAGAACCCGCGCATCCTGCGGCCATATATTTTTTAATTTCTCCAGCAGCCCATTCTTATCTGTTATCGGTCCCGGCAGGCGCCTTCCGTCGACTTTATATGAGCCTCCCAGATGACTTGTAAGTATCGTTATCATATCAGTTTCTTTCTCCGATCATCGGATGTTCGCGTCAGGCTTTATCCTGTGGTATCTCCCTGATCACCTTCCATGCAGCTATGAGTTTTTCCATGGTCCATGCAGCATTTGCGGGACTTGTGGAAGGAAGGCATATGGCGGGACGGCCCGTCACATCCTTCGTATATCTGTTGTAATACTTCTCCGCAGTCTTACCGTTTACAAATATCGCTCTGATATCCGCTGTATCCAGGATACGCGAAAGGTCATTGGGGACCACATCTTTGATCGTGGAGTCCGCGGAACCTTCGATCTCACAGGCACCTATCACATCCCACATGGCTATATTATTACGTTTTAAGAATTCTTTCTTATCGTCTGTACTCTGAGGCGTGTCCTGTTCAAATACTGCCGCCGCCACCTTCCAGAAGCGGTTCTGCGGATGTCCATAGAAAAACATCTGTTCCCTGGACTTTACGGAGGGAAAGCTTCCAAGGATCAGTATCTTTGAATCCTTATCATAAAAAGGCGGTATCGGATGCTGTATCATGATCTTTTAACCCCGTTTGACCTGTTATCTGCCTGCCCATTCCAGTATGATATCCTTATCATATCCGTTCAGATTTTCAGGCAGTTCCGATTTATGAAAGAAACGGTGTTCCATCACTTCTTCCGGATCGTTAACGATCTCGCCCTCGTATTCCCTGGTGATAAACACGATCCCGGGCCCAAAACAGATATCACCGTTCGGATATTCTATGATACGGTCCCTGCCTGAATAAAGCTTAAAGATTTCCAGCTTCCCCAAAGACAGTCCGGATTCCTCCCTGGTCTCTCTCCTTACGGTCTCCTCGAAAGTTTCTCCCATTTCCATGGAACCGCCGATTATAGCCCAGCAGCCGTTGTCCTTTCTTTTCTGCAGCAGGATCTCGCCTTTGTCATTCTCTATGATCACACCGCAGGCGCAGGTCATAACAGGGGCGTGTCCCACGTGCTTACGCATTTCCCTGATATATCCGCCTTTTTTATACAACTCAATATAATCATCGATCTGCATCTTTTTTTCCTCAGCCATCACACAGTTCACGGTACTTTTCATACCGTACACCTACGGAATACGCAAATTCGCCGGACGCTATCATAGTCCTGATGTCTTCATCCGATGACCATTTCGCAGCTATCGCTTCATCCGGCTGAAGTATCACGTTCTGGATATCTACATCTTTTTTCACCAGATAGATATCTAAAAAATAGTTTTTCTTTGCATCGGTGGCTATAAGCTTTAACTCACTCTTTTCCGTTGCGATACCCGTCTCTTCAAAAAGCTCCCTCACCGCCGAATCAAGTGTAGTCTCTCCGGCCAGTGTTCCTCCGCCTACAAACTCCCACTTATTGCCGGCAGTCTTATCCGGATGCCGTTTGGTGGTAAGAAAGCGTCCTTCTTTGTTTACCACCCATATCTCACAGCAAATATAATATTCACCTTCTTCAAATTTCTCTCCACGTGCATGTGTACGCCCGAGAGGCTTTCGCTCAGAATCATACAGATCCCAGTATTCCATATTCTTCTTCCTTTCCATCAAAGGGGCGATCACGCCTTCAGCCATCCTTTTCCGACCGAACGATCTATATTTGCCGAGATCCATTTATATACTTCCGGCATGAAATCTTTTACGATCGCCATTCTCTTTTCTACGGCAGCTCTGTTTGTTCCGCCTTCCACCCATGTGTGACCATCCGTCAGGGTATTGTGCAAAAAAGGCTGGATGCGGTCAAGGCAGGCAGCATATCTTGCATCCGCCGTCTCCATGGCATCAAATTCCTCCCACAGTTCCCGGATCATCACTCCCTGTTCTTCCGGCAACTGCTTAAACAGGCGTTCCGCTGCTTCCGCTTCCCGTTTTTCCTTATCCTCATTTCCCTTAGGGTCATATGCAAAAGTATCCCCCGCATATATCTCAACAAGGTCATGCACGACGCACATCTCTGCTGCCCGCCCTACATCGACTTTTTCAATGGCATACTCTTCAAACAGCATTGCCATCACTGCAATATGCCACGAATGCTCGGCATCATTTTCCCTGCGGCTCTTATCGATCAACAGCGTCCTTCTGAATACTCCCGTCATTTTATCGATCTCCGCGGAGAATTTAAGCTGTTGATCCAGGCGTATATTACCGCTTGATAAGAAATCTGTTATTGCCATGAACACGCTCTCCTTTCCTGATCACTGCTCACTGATCCGCTTAGTCATCAATACTTCTCCTATCGGATATATACAAGTAACTATTTATCAGTTCCTTAGTTCCTTAACTTCGCGGCATTCCTTTATCGGCTCTCCCGCAGCTATTCTTTCCTCGACCAGTCTTCTTATCTTTGCGCACCATTCGTCTGTCCTGCGGATGTTCCCGCAATATTCACGGAGGATCAGCTTGCTTTCCATAAGCGCCGCATCATACTGCTCTTTCGACAATTCCCCCGATGAATATGCCTCCTCCAGTTCATCCCGGTCGTCGATCTTGATATCCCCTTCCGGCGTAAAGATCACATCGAGATATTTATCAATAAATACGGCTATGCCTGTCTCATCATACTCGATCCCTTCTATGACATCCACATACCAGACTGATGTCTGGTATTTCTTATCAGCCGGCTCAGGATACGCCTTTCTTTCCGCATCATGAGTGTCCTCAGGGAAATACATGACCGTGATCACACGTTTGGTATTATCCGGGATCAGTTCCAGCCAGGACATCCCGCTTCCCGTCACCTGTATCCTTCCTGCTTTCGGCGTAGCCCAGTAGTTTTCTTCCCCATCCGTCAGTTTTATAAGGCACGCGATCCCCTGAAAGACAGGATCATCGATCCGCATCTGGTAATAAGGATAATACTGGAAACCCCAGCCATCCCGGTTAAGCCGTTTATGCTTCATAAAACCCCCTTCGATTTTTATATGAGGATCGCAGCACGGTCAACAGACTTCTTTGATTCATATACCGAATTTCTTAAGATCCACACGATCTTCCTTCACTTCGATCCCGTCTTCTTCCAGAAGGCGTTTCTGCACGCCGGCACCGCCGAAAACAAACTCATCCGCCAGCGCCCCTTTGGAATTCACCACACGATAACAGGGGATACTGTCAGGGTCGGGATTCCGATGCAGCGCATTTCCCACAGCACGGCACATCTTTGGATTGCCGGCCATCTCTGCGATCTGCGCATACGTGGCGACCTTACCGCGCGGTATCCTCTTTACAGCCTCATAGATCCGCTTCGTCGGCGTATCCGTCACCAGATCATAGCTCTCAGCGATCATCCTTTTTACATCCTCATCCGGAACGCTTCCATCCAGGATTATGGTATTCCAGTGATCCTTGTTCTGGTGATACCCAGGGATCACGGATTTATATTTATCTCTCCAGAAACGCCCCCACTCCGGATCCACCTTCACATTGATCCAAAGCTGCCCTTCCATCTCATAGGTCCAAAGAAATGCCTTCTTCCCCGGACGGACACGCACCAGCTGCCAGTTCTGATCATGAAAAGGTGCCTCCTGATAAGTATCCGGAAAAGATAAGCCATACGTCAGGATCCCGCTTCTGCTCTGAAGAGCGGACGCTGAAACTTTTGCGCTCATATATATACCTCCGAAAATATCTTTTCAGCATTATCCGCTGCGGATACCTTTCCGTTATCGATACAAAGGTCATAGCCATCCTTTGGCCATAAATACCGCAGAGAGGCTTCTGCCGATCCGGGACATCTGTCCCCGCGTTCTTTCTCTCTCCTGCGTAAGATTTCAAGATCGCAGGTAACTTTTACCGTTAATGCCTCTCCGCATTTTGCAGTATCCAGGAACATATCATAGATACGCTCACTGGTAATTGCATGATCCACTATGACGATCTTTCCCGCATTGACCAACTTTCCGATATCACGGCACATTCCCGGCATGATCTCGTATATATCATCTTCATAGATCGTTTCTTTCGGATCTGTTATCATATAATCATCGATAGAGATGATCACAGACGCAGCGCCTTTTTCTTCAAATCTTTTTTGTAATTCTCTTGAAAGCGTTGATTTTCCGGCCGATGACGGACCATTCAGCAGTATTATATTCCGCATTATTTCCCTCACATTCCTGCTTCTTCTCCCGAATGAACATAGGAAAGACTGTCTCCCATGATCTCTTTCATGATATCAAATGCGGCGACTCCGGTACAATGACAGGTATAATATTTTGTCGGATACTTATTCAGTTCCTTTGCGATATCACTGATCTCACGGATCTCTTCTTCACGATACTCCGTTTTCTTCATCAGATGAAAGCCGCTGATCACGATATCCGGTGCTTTCCCGTATTTCTCTGTATAGGCATCCAGTATACTCAGGATCCCGTTGTGTGCGCATCCCGACATCAATACTGTCTTTCCGTCCTGCCGGATCACAAGATAGTGTTCATGTCGGAAATCATCCCGTATATATTCATTTCCTTTGCGTACTAAAAGCCGCTTATTTGTAAAGGGCAGTTCATGACTCCTTTTTTGTATTGTAAACAATTCCAGCTCATCATCGATCACCGTATCACCGCTTAAAAATCTCAGCTGCGGCAGTTTTTCAATATCCGGATCGATACCGATGTAACGGTACCTCTCAGGCGCATCCTGTCCGTCATCGGCAAAATACGCATCCGTTGCTGCGGCCTGCATGTATATGGCTGCTTTAGTATTGATCTTTGTGAACGGAAGGATCCCGCCCGAATGGTCATAATGTCCGTGGCTCAGGATCACGGTATCCACATCCGACAATTTTATGCCTAATGCTTCGGCATTCTTAAGCGTATCCTCCGAAGGCCCCAGATCCAGCAGCAGCTTATGCTTTTTTGTTTCAACATAAAAAGAAAGCCCGTGTGCGCTTACGCAATCAGGATTCCCTTCCGTGTTCTCGATAAGATTAACGATCCTCATTTTATCCTCCATGTAATCCCGGCTGCACTTTATACAATTTCAGTATTTCATCTTTATCCTGTTTTGCAGTCATTACGATCTGCATGTTCAATGTCCTCTTATCTGCTCTTTAATATTTCAGACACATCTCTTCCATACCGAATTCCCTGAAGCCCGTATCCGCAAATCCGAATGACTCATATAATCCTTTTGCCACATGATTTCCCGGAGCTACCCCTGTATAGATCTCATCCGGCCCAAACTTTTCTTTTATGAATGCCAGCCCCAGTTTAAGCGCCTGCCGGCCATGTCCCCTGTTTTGATATCGATGATCGATCATGAATTTCCACAGTGTATAATAATGCTTCACCTCGTAATAGCCCATCATGATGAATCCCACAGGAGTATCCTCCTCATACACCCCGAAAGGCCAGGCCGTCCCGGAATAGACATATGCCTGTGCCAGCGATTCCGCATTGGGAGATACAAACCCCTCCTGGTCTTCGTTTACCCGAAGCGCCAGGATATCATCCAGGTTTTCTTTTGTTACCGGTCTGATGCTTATCATCTTCTTCTCCTGTCACGCCATAAACAAGTACTTTTTCTCCACCCTCACCGCCGCCGGATCACAGATACATGGGTGATCCCGTTTGCTTCATCCGCATACTCCCGGTCAAATACCATACCGATCGCCTCGGCCGTTTTATAGGATGCAACATTTGTATATTTGCAATAGGAATACAGCGCCGGGTAGGAAGTATTCCGAAATGCCCAGTCCCGCACGGCCGCTGCGGCTTCCTTTGCATAACCCTTATGCTGCCTGTCCGCGCGAATGTGATATCCGATCTCCGGCAGCATCTCTCCTTCGATGTTCTGCAGTGTAAGCCCGCAGTCTCCGATCATCTCTCCGTTATCTTTCAGACACAGCGCCCATAAGCCGAATCCAAACTTCCGGTATCGTTCCCTGTTGCGCTCGATCCAGCTGCGTACACGCTCCTCATCAAAGGTATACGGATAATGCCGCATGATCTCCGGATCTGCCAATACGGCATATAATGCGTCATAATCTTCCGGCTTCATCCGGCGGAGAAAAAGCCTTTCGGTCTCAATCCGGAAATCCGCGATCGCTTCTTCATAAACCGCATATTCCGACAGGGCTTTCTCAACATCGATATTATACACCACTACATCACAATGCGCTTTTTCATCATCATAGAACTCACGTATGCGTATCCCCCCCAGCGCTTCCATCGTCTTCCAGGACGCCGGGTTATCAAGATCCGCATCCAGAAGAGCCGTCCTGATCCCATATTGATTACAGATCTTAAGCCCCAGATAAAGATTGATCTTATTATATCCCTTCCGGCGTTCCGTCGGCCGTATGCTGTAGCCGATATGTCCTCCATGCTTACGGAATCTCTCATTCAGTGCGATACGTATATTGATCATACCGATGATCCTGTTATCGTTTTCGCGGATAAGAAAGAACTCCCTTGCCGGAGCCGTTTCCTCATTGGGTTCTATAAGTGCCCGCTCCTCCGTCATCTGAAGCCAGCCCTCATAATCCTCCTTAAAACGATTCAGCCCGCCGGCTCCGTTCAATCCGGAACCATATTTTTCAAATTCCCCGAGATATTCAAACGCTTCCTCTTTCCGTTCCGGTCCCGGTACTTCCAGATAAAACTTTTCCATAATTCCTCCGTTCCTGATAAGCCGTCCCCATTATAGCAGTTCTTTCGCAGAAATACCACGGGGAAAACCATGGGGAAAACCACGGTGACGGACCTCCTGGTTTTTTTGAAACCATGATTCACAGACTTCGTCCTTGTGACTGGGTCACAAGACGATCTTCCCACCTTTTAAGCGGCATCAGGTACCTCCCGCGATGCGGGGCCCTCCTAATGCCAAAAGGTGGGCCCCTTCTTGTGACTTAGGCACAGGAATCCTCCCGCTTTTTATTGTGCATCTCTTCATTATATGATATTGTTATAACACTGTTTCTGACATAGACGGGCATAAATATCCTGCTGTAAGGAGTACACTGATGAAAACCCTTTGGAAACTCACAAAAGAAGCGGCCCGCTATAAAGGCTTATATGTTATCGCAATACTCTCAACCTTCGGACTGACAGTGGTCAATCTGATCGCTCCCAAGGTCCTTTCCGCCATGACCGGGCTTGTGGAAACAGGCGTGGACGATGCTGCATTAAGCTCCATCATACGCTTATCCGCCATACTGCTGGCGCTGTACCTGCTCAGGGTACTGTTCCGTTTCCTGAGCAATTACCTGGCGCACAGAGCCGCATGGTATCTTGTCGGCGATCTGCGCAGCCGCCTGTATGACAAACTCCAAAGCCTGGATCTCGGATTCTTTCATGACAAGCAGACCGGCGATCTTATGAGCCGCGTGATCAACGACACCAGAGATTTTGAACTGCTCTATGCACATATGATCCCGGACATCATCACAAATCTCGTGACATTCATCGGCGTACTGGCGATCCTGCTTTCGATCAACTGGAAACTGGCTCTGATCACCTGCTGCCCCATACCGCTGATCCTTATTTCCGGTGTCATTTTCGCAAAGATCATCCGCCCGTATTTTAAGGCCTCTCAAAAAGTCATGGGTGAGCTCAATGCGCAGCTGCAGGACAGCCTGTCCGGTCTGCACGAGATACAGGCCTTTGGCCAGGAATCATACGAAGGGGAACGTGTACGCCAAAAAAGCCTGGATCAGGTAGTCGCCATGCTGAAGGCCCTGAAGGCAAGCGCGATCTTTCATCCCTGCGTAGAGCTTTTATCCTCGCTGGGTACCGTACTCGTGGTATTCTTCGGCGGATACATGGCTTATCAAAGACAGATCTCCGTGGCGGACATCGTAGCCTTTGTCCTCTATCTTTCCCTGTTTTATGCACCCGTATCCGGGCTTGCAAACCTGTTGGAAAACCTGCAGCAGTCTTTAGCAGGCGCAGAGCGTGTAACGCTTATTCTCGATACCCCCTCGGCGATACAGAATGCCGAAGATGCAAAACCTTTGGAAAATGTCAAAGGCGCGCTTTGTTTCGATCATGTTACCTTCCATTATGAGAACGAGATCCCGGTGCTCAAAGATGTTTCCTTCTCCTGCGAACCCGGGATGATGGTCGCGCTGGTCGGTCCTACCGGCGTCGGAAAAACGACCGCAACACAGCTGATCTCCAGATTTTACGATCCAGTGGAAGGCCGTATCCTGATCGACGGGCAGGATATAAAAACCGTCACCCTGGAAAGCCTGCGCCACAACATTTCCCCTGTGCTCCAGGATACCTTTCTGTTTAACGGCAGCATTTCCGAAAACATAGGCTATGCCCGCCCCGACGCTTCGCAGGCCGAGATCGAGGCAGCCGCAAAGGCCGCCAATATCCATGAGGATATCCTGCATATGCCGGATCAATATGAAACGCAGGTGGGCGAGCGCGGACTGCGCCTCTCCGGAGGACAAAAACAGCGCGTAGCCATAGCCCGCGCCATTTTAAGAAACAGTCCCATTATCGTATTGGATGAAGCCACCGCTTCCGTCGATGTACGTACGGAACAGCAGATCCAGAAAGCGATCGGCGAGCTGGCAGGGAAACGTACGATCATCGCCATCGCTCACCGCCTCTCCACCATAATGAACGCCGATCTGATCCTTGTGATCCACGAAGGCGTGATCGCCGAAAGCGGCACTCACGAGCAGCTCATGGAAAAGAAAGGGATCTACTACAATATGCAAAAGGCACAGCTTGCCTAATCATTGATAAAGTGTGTCCACTGACGTTCTTCTTTTTCGGGCAGACCGTACTTCTCTTTGCCCAACGCGATACTCTTCATAAGAAAAGCCATATTCCTGGCTAATACCCGTATCGTCTGCAGTCCTTCCAGGTCTTTTACCGCCTGTCCGGGAGCGTTTCCGTGCACACTGTTCCAGTATTGGCTGGAAGCGACCGGCATTCCCGAGATCGTAAAATACTTATTCAGCTCGTCAAAGGTTGCCGAGCATCCGCCTCTTCTGGCCACAACTATGCTCGCTCCGACTTTCATTGTCTTATCAAAATGGCTGCTGTAGAATAATCTGTCCAGACACGCGATCAAGGTGGCGTTTGCCGATGCGTAATACACCGGCGAAGCGACCACCAGACCATCGGCCTCTTCGAACTTTGCTGCCACCTCATTTACGATATCGTCAAAAACGCATTTTCCGGTCTTTGAACAGCTGCTGCACGAGACACAGCCGCGAACGTCCTTATTCCCGACATGGACCAGCTCGGTCTCAATACCTTCCGCATCAAAAATACTGATCATCTCATTTACCGCGATCATTGTATTACCGCCGCTTTTCGGACTTCCGTTCAGCACTAAAACCCGTAATCTCTTATCCATCTTTTCCTCCTTAAAATGGCATGTTATCCGGATCACCGGACAGACCGACGCATCCCTTCAATCCCGAGATCAGCTTCACATCTTCTTCATCCAGTTCAAAGTCAAACACCCTGATATTCTCTTCGATCCTGGATGCCGTTACCGATTTCGGTAACGGAAGATATCCCTGCTGCAGACTCCAGCGGATGCAGACCTGCGCAATGCTCCTCTTGTATTTTTCTGCCAGCCGCTTCATCTCCGGCACTTCAAATATCTTCCCGGTTCCCAAAGGGCTGTACGCTTCAAGGATCATCCCCTGCGATCTGGAATACGCAACAAGTTCATCCTGCGTCTCACCGGGACACAAACGGATCTGGTTTACCACAGGTCTCACTTTCGCGGTCTTAAGCAAGGCATCGATATGATGCTTACGGAAATTGCTGATCCCGATCGCCCGGATCTTTCCGGCTTCGTATAACTCCTCCATCGCCTTCCAGCTTTCGGCGTTTGCTTCTTCCCAGCGATCCCGGTATTTCAGCGGGTTCGGCCAATGGATCAGGAACAGATCCACATAATCCAGTCCAAGTTTCTTTAAAGACTCCGCAAAGGAAGTCATAACAAGATCATAGCTGTGATAATCGTTAACAAGTTTGGTCGTGATAAAGAGCTCTTCCCTTTTTACGCCGCTCTCACGGATCGCTCTGCCTACACTCTCTTCATTGCCATAACCCTGCGCGGTATCTATGTGCGTATACCCCGCCCTGATCGCTGCCTTGACTGCCTCCACTGCCACTTCACCGTTCGGAGTCTGCCATGTCCCAAAACCTATGCAGGGAATGTTTACACCATTGGAAAGCCTGTATGTATCCTTCTGATCCATCTCTTACGTACCTCCTTGGCTCCTTTTTCCGCAGGACCCTTCCGTCCTGCATTCAGCCTTTTCAGTAATACTATATCGGTCTCTCCTCACCGGCGCTTCTTATAATCCGAACAGAATTATATCATCTTTTGATTCAAAAAAACACGAGTCACAGGAAACCACGGGGACGGACCTCCTGGTTTTCACCCTTCTTTCCGGCATTCCATATCGATGCAGCGCCAGTTTTCTCCCAGCAGAAACACTTCACGTTCCGAGTATTCCTTAAAGCCGGCCGCTTTATAGCATCGATACGCCGGCGGATTATTATCAAATACTCCCAGTGTTACTCTCTCTGCTTTGAACAGATCAAAGGCATAGATCAGCGCAAGGCGGATCATCTCCCGGCCGTATCCTTCCCCTCTCCGGGCATCATCCACGATCACAAAACCGATGCGTATAAGCTTCTTATCTTCTCCCAGATAACGAAGGATCAGGTGTCCGACGATCCCGTTCTCATCAAATGCGGTCAGGGGATAGAAATTATCCGTCTCTTCGCAATCGCCGTTATGATCGATATACTTATGATTCATATCCTCCGCCGTAATCGGAAATGATTCATATCTGTCCGATGTCCATTTCCGAAAGCTTTCCTCATCTTTGCACCAGGAAATGATCGTTGCTGCATCCTCCGGTTTATACTGCCTTAATCTTAGCATAATGCCTCCTTTCTCATATACACGAACTCCAGCTCATCATCAACGGCTTTCGTCTCAAACGCTTCATATCCCAGCTTTTCATAAAGCCGGATGTTTGCCACACTCCGGGTACTGGTAAACAGTTCAAATCGCTTTCCGGGATAATATTTCTCCATGCTCAGCAAAAGCCTCTTTCCGTATCCCTTATGCTGCTGATCCGGGTGCACCATCAGTTTTCCGATACGGACCGTCCCATTCTCTTCCGTCGCCCGGACGGATCCGATGATCTTCCCGTCTTCCGTTATCATCTTTAAGATGACGCCTTTATCATACTCGGCTTCTACTTCTTCGAGGGTCTGAGTCAGCGGCGGTATCTTCTTTCCGCCAAATAACTGTGCCTCACTCTGATACACCGTATATTGCAATTTCAGGATCTCCTCAAGGTCCTTCCGATCTGCCCTTTCGATCTTTGCCGGCCGCCTCTTCTCCATGATCTCATAGATCATCACTTCACCATCACCCAGATCATGTTTTTTATGCTCCAGCGTTTTATAGCCGCGATGCTCATAAAATATCGCCGCAGGAAGGGATGCATCAAGATCGCACTTCTCAAATTCATTAAAGATTTCTGTTTCAATATGATCCATAATGATCGTGCCGTAGCCTTTCCCTTCATACTCCGGCAGCACATATACCCTGGTGATATGATCCTCAACGCGGCTGCCGGTTCCGACGATCTCGCCATCCACGACCAGAATCTCTATACGGCCTTCTTCAATATCCCTTGTGATATTCTCCAGGCTGTGCAGCCTTCCGAAAAAATCCACCACCATCTGTGTATAGTAGTGCGGATATATCGCTGCCTTTGTTCCCCGAACGATACTGCATACCTTTTCCGCTTCTTCCTTTTTTGCTTTTCTGTATTCTATGCTACTCATTCGCTGCCTCCTTTTGACTTGGTCACAGGAAAACCATGGGGACGGACCTCCTGGTTTTTCATTTTATCTTGCTTGATACTATCATTAAATGTTCCGTATGCGTTAAGTATTCCTCTTTTTCGCAAAAACGTATGGCATAATCATACCATGCCTGCCGGATCCTTTTAGGACTTTTGCTCAATACATTTTTATAAGGTGAAAGTATACTTTCCTGTCCGAATACAGTCTCTGTTTTCAGATCCGGAAATCCTGCCATCAAGGCTTTTGCATCTCTGACCGTCGTCATATACGCATAGGTAAATGCCTCAAAAGACAAACTTTTATCCTGCGCTGCCACATCAAACAGTTCCTGTTCCTTTGGCAGTAATATGGTATCCTGCAATTCCCGCAAGCCATAGATCACTCCGCCAAACATAAGGATAAAGCTGCAAAACAGATAGCCGCCGGGTTTCAATACGCGGATTGCTTCCCGGATCGCACAAATCCGGCTTTTTTCGCTCATCAGATGATACAAAGGGCCCATAAGAAATACGATATCAAAAGAATTATCCTCTATCTCCGACAAGTCCATCGCATTCCCCTGCAAGGCCCTGATCTTCACCCCGTATTGCCTGGCTTTCTTTTTGGCAAAACGAACATTTTCATCGCTCAGATCAAGAAGCGTTACCGCATGTTCCAGCCTCGCATAATGAATGGAATAGTGTCCAGGGCCGCCGCCGATATCCAATATGCGGTCCTCCCGGATTATGTACCTGTCCATCATATGTGTTGTAATATATTTTTCGTATGGATGACGGACCTTCAGCCTGTCCCACTCTCTCTGCGGATCGGCATTGTAATGCTCTCTGATCTTCTCTGTTTCCTCATGTTGTAACATACGCATCTCCTCCTTTCGATACAATGACCATAGCCCTAGTGGTTTTATCTGTTGAGAACCATGGGGACGGACCTCCTGGTTTTTTCTGTTGTTATAAAAAACCACTTATCCGGACAGATAAGTGGTTTCATTTACTGAAATCTTATTGAAAGTATAACCTATCGCTTATCTTTATCCGTTTTTGAATGCTCAAAATCTAAACCATGCACGCTGACGATGGCATGCATAGCATAAACAGCTGACCACTCAATTATGGATACGCGATTAATCATGTTTTTCCTTTCAAAAAACTAATTCATTTATATGGTTTCAGAGTATACTCCGCTTATTGATCTGTGTCAAGCAGAAAAACCATGAGGTCCGTCCCCGTGGTTTACGTCCCCGTTGTTTAAGCAGAAAAACCACGAGGTCCGTCCCCGTGGTTTTCCCCATGGTTTTCTGTATTATTCATGCGATCAGCTTTTCGAATTCCGAAAATACTTCTTTGCTGCACCGGCTCTTCAGCTGTCCCAGCATGAATTCCATTTTACCATCGATCCACTCTTTGGTGTAGTGCGACATATTATCCGCTGCCTTTTCACCATAGATGCGTACCACCTCTGCTTTTGGCTGTTCATTTACTTTACCGCAAAAGGCAACATACTCCTCAACCTTTGTTGACAGTCGTTTCCATTCTTCAGCCGCTTTTCCTGCTTCACCGGCTTTCAGATAAGCTGCGATCAAGAACTTGCAGGTATCCCTGTAAAATCCCTGGCAGCATGCCCGCATCCTTTCATCTTTCATAAACTCATCCATCATGGAGAGGCCCCAGTGACAGTTTTCCTCAACCTCTTTTAAGGGGCTGACCCACGACATCGCCTCTGCCGTATATACGATCTGCTTGTTTAACGCACGGATGAAATTCTGATAATTGTCACGGATCTGCGCCTTCCAGCGCTCCTTTCCATCTTCGGTATCGATCGGAATATAATACGGAAGCAGTGTCTCCTGTAACATGTTGCTGCGTATCGTCGGAAGTGCCTCGATATGCTGGCGTCCCTTTTCCCATTCCTGACTGTGCCAGCAGAGCCACGCCAGCGCATAGTGGCATTTGTCTGCCAGATCCTTGTCATTGGAATAGCGGATCACCTGCTTTGCTCTGTTCTCTGCGGTCCTGATGATCTTTTTCCATTTCTTTTCATCATCCTTAAATAATTCCTCATAATAGGAGTTTTCCGGATTCACATACCGGCTCATATGAGCCACGGCCTGCACATAGCGCATCATGATCCCGTAGTTAAATACGTTTTCTTCGCATTGCCGGTCCAGATATTCCACTGCTTCCAGCGCGCCCTGCGACTGCTCACCGCTGTCCCGCAGATTATTTGCTTTGTAACTTACTTCCTCCGCCAGTTTACCATCATAGCTTTCGGGCGTAAATCCAAACAATGCATCGGTTGAAACATTGAGTGCCTGCGCCAGAGGCACGATCTGCGTTACATCCGGCATACCTGCGCCGCTCTCCCATTTGCTGACAGCCTGACCTGTCACACAAAGAATGCCTGCCAGTTCCTCCTGCGTGATCCCCAGATCACGACGGTATTTTTTGATATTATTTCCCAACGCCATATCTTTATCCTCTCTTTCGAATCGTTATTGATCTCGCAGATGCATCTTTGATGGTCTCACTATATCAGATACCCGGCGAAAATACCAACAACCCGTTTTTGAAAATTCTCCAACCCTGCGTTGGAATACCACGAGGTCTGCCGCCGCGGCTCGTATTACCCCTCCGTCACGATCACATCTTCGGTGTATTTGCGCTGCATGTCATGCCGTATCTTGCGATCTTCCACACTGTCAAAGATAATGGAAAAATCATAGTCTTCGGGATACAGTTCCTCGGCCTTAACGTGAAGCTTCACCCTTTTATGATTGATCCAGAACTTCCTCCCGGCCACCTGCACACGCAGGCTTCCCTTATCATTCACTGTTTCACAGACGATCCCGATCTTTTTTTCCGGATATACCATTACGCTGTCACCTATATTGTAAAGCATATTCAGTTTGGCATTAACATTGGCTTTTTTCAATTTAGTGATCTTAGACACTGGATTCTTTTTCAATTCCTGTCCTTTTCCAAAGCTGTATCCTTTCGCAGCATCCTCACCATACGCAGCTTTCGCAGCAGTCTCCAGCATATATCCCGGCATCCCCAGGCGTTCGGCAATGTAAAACGCGCAGCTTTCTCCCGCTTCACCGATCACCATCCGGTAGGTCGGCCTCAGGGTTTCCTTATCAAAAGTCATCCGTGCGTTTACGATATTCTCATTCTTTGCTGCAAACTCCTTGATCTCCGGATAATGCGTTGTGACCAGAAAACTGGCTCCGCTCTTTAATAATTCCGTAAGGATCGCCACCGCGATGCCCATTCCTTCCGCAGGATCCGTTCCCGATCCCAGTTCATCCATGATGACAAAGCTGTCCCGGGAGCTTTCCGCAAGTATCGCAAGCACATTTTTGATATGTGCGGAAAAGGTGGAAAGATTCTCCGAAAGATCCTGTCCGTCACCGATATCCGAGAGGAAATTGCTGTTCATGCAGATATCGGCTTCCGCGCAGGGAACATGCAGACCGCACTGCGCCATGTAACAGTTGATCATGACCGTTTTGATCGCAACGGTCTTTCCTCCGGTATTCGGGCCCGTGATCACGATGCCCCGATCTTTTCCTCCCATCTTAAAATCCAGCGGAACATTAACTGTGCGATCGATAAGCGGATGCCTTGCCCCCTTTAATACGATACGCCGTTCAAGATTAATCGCCGGCGCGCTGCAGTCCAGATCGATACTCAGTTTTCCCCTGGAAAACAGAAAGTCCAGCTTCTCGATCATCCTCATATTTTCTTCCATGGCGGGAAGCGCATCGGCCACAAGACTGCTCAGTGTATACAGGATCCTGTACACCTCGTTTTCCTCATCCACCCGTATGAGCTGCAGTTCTTCAAAGATCTTTGCCACAGCCGCAGGCTCGATAAAGACTGTATTTCCGGTAGCCGACTTGTCAATCACACTGCCGGGGATCCGTAATCGGTATTCTTTTTTTACCGGAATGCATATTCTTCCGTTACGGAGCGTATGATAGCTGTCCGCCATGAGATCTTTATTGCTCCGGATCAGCTGATCTGCCTTCTGTTTCATCGCCTCTTCCGCGGCAGTGATCTTTGTCCGCAGATCAAACAGCACTTTGGAAGCCCTGTCATCCACTGCTTCGTTCCGGATCTGCATGACGATCTCTTCCCGCAGTTCTCCTCGCTCATCCAGATTTTCATCATAATAAGCCAGCGGATTTCCAAACTGCTTTCCCCGGGCAAGGTACTGTTTCAGCCGGTCTACGACCACAAGCACCTTTTCCACCCTCTCCAGCTGATAAGGTGTGAGGCAGTCCCCGCGGACAGCTGCCTGCAGGATCTCCCGGATCTCCGTCACGTCCTGCAGCGGCGGACTTCCCAGTTTTTCGATCATTTCCCTTGCATCCGTAGTCTCTTTCAGCTGCCGCAGCAGTTCTTTCTCATCCGTGACAGGCACTGTTCCCGCGATCTTTTCTTTCGCATGGCTGCTTACCGCCAGCTGTATCCACATTTCCTTTACTTTATCAAATCCGATCTGTTGTTCTGTATTCATTTTTGTCTCCTCTGTATCACCAATCCGATAAATGACAGATATCTGTTCATTCCCCGATCCATAAAAGCCTTATCCTTTATCCCGTATTTGTGGCCGCTTGCGAACCAGTCGTTCCATGCTTCTTCATAGCAGTCCAGATCAAGATCCATGACCACCTCAAATTCCCCGCTTTTCCCGATAAGATCAAGCCACCATCTCCTGCAATGAAAGGTCTCATAATCATCCTTATTTCCTTCCATCCATTCCAGCAAAAGAGCTGCTGCTTCGCCCGTCAGTTCTTCCTTTACACCGGGCATCGCGGCTATGAATACCCCGCCGGGCTTAAGAAATGGCAGTATCTTATCCGAAAAGACTCCTTCCTTTGCACCAAAATAGTGATATGCATCGATACTTACGATCGCATCAAAATATCCTTCTGCAAAAGGAAGCATGTTCGCGTCCGCATATATGGGGATCACCTGATCTTCGATGCCCCATTTTCTGAATCTTTCAGCATTCTCTGCAGCCGGGATCCACAGATCTGTCGCAAAAACTCTGCCCCCGGCTTCCTTTGCCAGAAACATGCTGGTCAGTCCCGTTCCGCAACCCAGGTCCATGACCCGTCCTCCCTTTTTCAACGGATATTTCTCAAGCATCTCATCAAGCAGCCGAAGACTGTTTGGTCCCATCAGATATTCCCCGGTAAAAAATCCCTTGTATTTTTCCATTCTATTGTTATTTTCCATATTCATTTTTATCCATCCTTTCCGTTATACGCGCGAATACATTAAGTCCGCAGCATACGCTTGTTCATGTGATCCCGGTCCGCCGCCACGCAAAACGGACCATGACATCTGCGCAATGATATCATGGTCCGCATCATCCATCCTGTTATGCTCAAAAGGGTATAGTCCCTGATGGGCAACAAAAAAACGAGGCTCTTACAATTTCATGATATTAAGCGCAGAAAACAAACCGGCAGTAAGTACTGTCAATCTGAAAATCTTTATTGCATTTTCCGTACCGTGTCAAAGGCTACAACGCCGCACACCGTTCGTCATGCAATGGTTATCTCACCACGCTTAACATAAAATACCTCGCTTCTTTCTTATTCTTTCGTATTATATACCCGCATCCCGCCTGTGTCAAGAAAACCACGGGGTCCGTCCCCGCGGTTCCGATCTAATCAGGATCGGGAATGATGATCCCTCCGAAGTATTCCGGCTCCCCATTTGCATCATTTAAAACAAAGCATCTGGTATGAAGCGCCACATATCT
>JAEEGL015389652.1_pt1 | contig 18109 bp, 12 predicted proteins | sample 9134231 | NCBI WGS metagenome assembly JAEEGL01 (sample SAMN16246548, study PRJNA631951) | gut metagenome | biome: gut microbiome; feature: rumen; material: fiber-attached | host: Bos | place: Iran: Karaj | collected 2018-10 | reverse complement strand
ACCTTCTGATGCAGAAGACCGTTATCGACAATGTCTGTTTTCCTCTGATAATCTCCGGGGTATCCAAAACCGATGCCCGTGCCACAGCCCTGGATCTCCTTCGCCTCGTGGGACTTGAGGACAAGGCTCAGGCCTATCCTGCCCAGCTTTCCGGCGGGCAGAAGCAGCGTGTGGCCATTGCCCGGGCTCTTTCCACGAAGCCGGAGATCCTGCTCTGCGATGAGGCCACCTCAGCTTTGGATCCGCAGTCCACAGCTTCAATACTGGAAATTCTCCGGGATATTAACCGCGATATGGGCATCACCATTGTGGTAATCACCCATCAGATGTCAGTGGTTAAGGAGATCTGCACCAGAGTTGCTATCATGGATCAGGGCCGGGTTGTGGAAACGGGCCCGGTGCTGGAAGTCTTTATAAAACCCCATTCCGAAACCGGAAGACGCATTATTTTTGATGGCACCTCCATCCCGCCCTTGGACAGCGATCGCCGCATCAGGGTGGTATTTGAGGGAGAACAGGCCCTGAAGCCAATTATCGCCTCAATTATCAAGGATGTTGCTCCGGTAAGCATTTTGTTTGCCGATGTGCAGAACACCTCCCAGGGATCCGCCGGACAGGCGGTCTTGGAGCTTCCGGAGGATGAAGGCCTCCGGAAGCGGATCTTCGCTTATCTCCGGGAGCAGGGACTTTATTTTGAAGGGAAGGGCGGCCATGTATACACTGACTGATCAGATATTGCAGGGGATCTGGGAAACCGTCTATATGACCATTGTGTCCACGTTTTTCGGATACATTCTGGGCATGCCTCTGGGGTTTATGCTGACCCTTTGTCATAAGAAGGGGCTTAGGCCGCACCGCATAATCTACCGCATTGTGGACGTTATCACCAACATCGGCAGGAGTCTCCCCTTCATTATCCTCATGATTCTGGTAATTCCGGTCACTGTCTTTATTGTGGGAAGATCCTACGGCTCCACTGCAGCCATTGTGCCTCTGGTGCTTTCCGCCGCTCCCTTTATCGCCCGGCTTGTGGAATCATCTTTGAACGAGGTGGATCGCGGTGTTATTGAAGCCGCTGAGAGCATGGGAGCATCTCTCTGGCAGATCATGACTAAGGTAATGCTGGTAGAGGCCCGCACCTCCCTGATTACCGGCGCTACCATTGCGCTTTCCACGATTTTAGGCTACTCGGCCATGGCCGGTGCCATCGGAGGCGGCGGTCTCGGCGCCATTGCCATTCAGTACGGCTATCAGCGTTATGATGCCGGTATAATGTGGATATGCGTGATTCTTCTTATTGCCCTGGTGCAGATATTCCAGGTGCTGGGCATGTTTATTGCGAGAAAACTGGACAGAAGAATAGTGTAGCTGATAATAGCGCAGCCGTAACGAATAGCATAGCTGAGAATTGCACCGCATCGATAACGGTGCTTTTCAGCCCCCGGATTAACTTTGGAGAACTCATATGAAAAAACTGCTTGTACCCGCTCTGGCAATCCTGCTGGCTGCCTGCGGCTCTGATGATAAAGCTTCGCCTCCCGATAAAGCTACAAATGTTCCGGAGAACCGCGTTATCACAGTCGCCGCTTCCCCGACACCCCATGCGGAAATTCTGGAGGAAGCTGCCAAGAATCTGAAAACCCGCGGCATTACAGTGGATATCAAGGTTTTTGATGACTACGTCCAGCCCAATAACGTGGTGGAAAGCGGCGAGATCCTGGCTAATTACATGCAGCATGAGCTCTACCTTCATAACTTCAATCATGACCGGGGCACTCATCTCAAGGTAGCTGGCAGAATTCACTATGAGCCTCTGGGCATTTACCCCGGGAAGAAGAACCGTCTTGAGGATCTGGGGCCGGGAGATCATATCGGTATTCCCAACGATACCACCAATGAAGGCCGGGCGCTCCTTCTCCTCCAGGACAACGGTCTTATTAAGCTGACCTCTGAGGCCGGACTCACCGCTTCGGTGAAGGATGTGGCCGAGAATCCGAAGAATCTTCAGCTGGTAGAACTGGAAGCCGCTCAGCTCCCCCGGGTAAAGGATCAGATGGCCATGGTGGTGCTTAACGGCAATTACGCCCTTACCGCCGGTTTCAATGCCAAAAATGATGCGGTGGCCCTGGAGAATGCAGATTCTCAGGCAGCCCAGACCTATGTGAACGTTATTGCCGTTCGGGAGGGCAATGAGAATAACCCTCTGGTTAAGTCCCTGGTAAGCGAGCTCCGTTCTGATCATATCCGGGAATTTATCGAAGGCCGTTATTCCGGCGCGGTGCAGTTTTACCGGGAACCCGTAAAGAACGATAAACCCGCCGACGATAAAACCGCCGCCGAGTAGAAAACGGTTCAGAAAAAACAGCCCCCGGAGTAACAGGATTAAACCTCCTCCGGGGTTTTGGCATTAAGCGGCCTCAAGGCCCAAAGGTGAGGAGGACAACTTCACATGAAAGCTCTCATAAAACGCATGTTGCTGCTTGCGGCCTGTCTTGTGTCCGGTACCGCATCCGCTGCCGGCGCCCTTGCGGTTGGGCGGGACATTCCGGCCGATGACATCACGGAATTTGTGCACACCCGGGAAAATATCAACTACGGCGCGTATTTTCTGAGATACCGTTACTATGCCGAGGAAGGGAAGCATTTTTTTCAGCACCAGAAAAGAGAACGGAAGGGTTACGGCCCCTGTACGGAAGCGGATACTGTTAGGGCTGGCACGGTACTTCTTTCCGACAGCGAATGGAGTTCATTTGTCAGTCTGATTGAGCAGGGCTCCGTGCAGAAAAGAAAGGAATCCACCACCACCGGAGATTCCGGCCCCTGGTCTTATCTTTACTGGAAAAACGATCGCGGCGTTATTCAGGAGTATAAGTTTGCAGATTACGGAGCCCTGAAGAGCTTTGAAGAGTTTTCCGAAAAGCTTATCGAGAGTTATCAGGGCTCCTCTGATCAGTGAACACGCCTGCGCTGGCAGGTGAAATGAATGAACTGGACATACTGAATACTGCGCAAAAATCGGCATCACTCAGGAAATTTTAACTGTTTGGAGGAATAACTGCATGACAGCGGATAACAAAGACACCGAGAACGAGATTAACCGCCTCCTTAAGATTATCGAAGAGAAGGACAGGCAAATTGCTGAAGCCCGGGCTAAATCCAAGACTCAGAATGCTGAGATCGCTGACAAGGAGAACAAGATTCAGGAGCTTGAACGTATCAACGCAGCTCTTGCGAGCCTGGCCTTATCAGCCAAAAAAGCCGAGGCATTCTACAAGAGAAAATAAGCCGGCGTGCCAAGTCTTTGCCTCCTGAAGAACGCCTGACTGTCATCACCGGAATTGACGAACGCATAAACGGAGTAAGCCGGATACCATGGAAAAACCTCCGGAAATATCCCGGCGCCGGGAGGCGGATGTTTAAGCCGGGAGCATTAGCTTCAGGCTATTCTGAAATCCGGGTCTCTCTATTCAGACAACCCAGACCAACACCTTAAATCCATTCTTTCTCTGTCTTAAGGCTGCTGATTTTCAGAACCAATGCCTTTGTTTACGCAGTGTTACGGGTTCAGATCTTGCAGGATTTCCCATTCACCTTTTCTGCCGGATCTCCTGCGGCAGATAATTTCCTCTTTCTGAAGAGCAGCGCAAAGGCGTTCTACCGTAGCTATGGAAAGCCCGGTTATTTCCGTCATGGCTTTCTGCGTTGTCCTGGCATCAGACCGGACTATGGTCAGGATTGCCTGTTCATTCCGTGTCAGTGATGTATTCCGGAGATTGGTATCAAAACCGGCTATTCCGGCTGAATGATTGGTATCATCAGTATCAGAATTGGAGGTTTTGACAGGTCGTTTGGTATCAGAACCATCGATACCGGTTGAATCAAGACCAGTACTCCCAGCTTCCGCTTCCCCGCCCCGAAAAACCGCCCCCGCTGTTTTCTTTATTGATTTCCGGGAGGTTTCAGCGGATAATCATGACGTCAACCATCGTCTGTCGGAGTGCCCCGCGGCTGAGATCGCTTCTGCGAAATCCGTATAACCTGTTCAGGGTAATGCCTGCGAAGGAAACAGAGTCCCCCGGGAAAGCGGCTCCCCGGTTCCGGCAGACCATATTTAATGAGAGTAAATTATGGCATCTGCAATTATGGAACGCATGAAGGCCGAGCAGGAGGCTCAGGAACGCCTGGGACATCTGCAGGGCTTTGCCTATCCTTCATCATCCCGTACCTTCAAATCCTCCCCGGATGAAAGCTTCCGGGTGCCCTGCCGCACGGTAAATCTCAGTAACGGCGAACATCTGGATCTTTACGATACCTCCGGCATTTACGGGGATCCCGCCGCGGAAATCGATGTCAAGAAGGGCATTCCGCTGTTAAGAGAGTCCTGGCTTCAGGCAAGATCGGATATCGAAATCATTAAACCGGCCTCCGACACCGCCGGACTTTCCTCTCCCAAGGTCACCAGAAAGGGCAGGGCCGGATCCAATATTACCCAGTTTGCTCTGGCCAAAGCCGGTATCATTACTCCGGAAATGCGCTACGTGGCTCTCCGGGAGAATATCGGGGATCCTCATAATACGGTAACCCCGGAAATGGTACGGGAGGAGATCGCCTCCGGCAGAGCCATTATTCCCGCCAATATCAATCATCCCGAGGCCGAACCCATGATCATCGGATCCCGCTTCCGGGTAAAGATCAACTCCAATATCGGAAACTCCAGCGTTTCCTCCTCCGTGGCCGAGGAAGTCGAAAAGATGGTCTTCAGCGCCATTTACGGAGCGGACACGGTAATGGATCTCAGCACCGGAAGCCGCATTCACGAAACCCGGGAATGGATCCTCAGAAATTCTCCGGTGCCTATCGGAACCGTACCTTTGTACCAGGCTCTGGAGAAGGTTAATGGCGTAGCGGAGGATCTGTCCTTTGACGTGTTCCGGGATACTCTCATTGAACAGGCGGAGCAGGGGGTGGATTACTTCACCATTCATGCCGGACTTCTGCGCCGCTTTATTCCCGCCGCCGCAAAGCGTCTCACCGGCATTGTTTCCCGGGGCGGCTCCATTATGGCCCGCTGGTGCATTGCCCATCATCAGGAAAACTTTCTCTACGCCAATTTTGATGAAATCTGCGACATCTGCGCCTCCTATGACGTGGCAATCTCCCTCGGAGACGGCCTCCGTCCGGGTTCGCAGCATGACGCCAACGACGAAGCCCAGTTCGGCGAGCTTAAGATCCTGGGCGAGCTGGCGGAAAGAGCCTGGCAGAAGGGCGTCCAGGTCATTATCGAAGGCCCCGGTCATGTCCCCATGCATCTCATAAAAGAAAACATGGATCTTCAGAAGGATTACTGCCATAACGCTCCCTTCTACACCCTGGGCCCGCTGGTTACCGATATCGCTCCCGGCTATGATCATTTCACCTCCGGCATCGGCGCTGCCATGATCGGCTGGCTGGGTACCGCCATGCTCTGCTATGTAACCCCCAAGGAGCATCTGGGACTCCCCCGCCGGGACGATGTCCGGGAAGGGCTTATGGCCTACCGCATTGCCGCCCATGCCGCGGATCTGGCCCGGGGCCATCCCGCCGCCATGGCCTGGGACAATGCCATGAGCAAGGCCCGTTTTGAGTTCCGCTGGGAGGATCAGTTCGCTCTCAGCATTAATCCCGAGAGAGCCCGGAAATTCCATGATGAGGATCTTCCGGAGGAGTGCCATAAAAATTCCCATTACTGCTCTATGTGCGGCCCCAAGTTCTGCTCTGCCAGACTGTCCCGGGAAATTAAAAATTTAAGTCAGGAGGAGATCGATAAATGTCTGACCGCGGAATAGTTCTTATTATTTCAGCAACGGATTCCAGCTGCGGAGCCGGAGCCTTTCAGGATGTCCGGACGGTAACGGAGCTGGGTCTGGTTCCGGTGGTGGCCGTAACCGCTGTTACGGCGCAGACCGGAATCCAGGTACTGCAGGCGGAACCGGTAAAGAAGAGCTGCGTCAAGGACGTGCTGCGTACCGTGCTGGCTCCCGATATGGTGTTTAAGCTCCGGGCGGTAAAGATCGGCCTTATCCCCACGGATAAGGTCTTCCGGGCAGTGGAAAGCTTTCTTATCAAACTCCGGGAGATCCGCGGCATGGAACTCCCGGTGATCTGGGATCCTGTAACCGTGGCCGGCAACGGAGATCCGCTTTCCGAACTGGATATCCGGAGAGCCGCCTTGGATCTGCTGCCCATGGTAACCATGGTGACTCCCAATGTCACCGAAGCCATGCAGATGTCCGATACGAAGCAGTCCCTGGACACCACCGAGAGCTGCGGCCTCTGGGCCCGCACCGCGGCGGACTGGTTTGCCGAGGCCGGAGCGGAATACGTCTATATCAAGGGCGGTCATCTGGAGCAGTACACCGACAATCCCGCTCTTAAGAACATGATCCTGAACATGCTGTGCAGCCATACGGATAACCGAATCACGGCGCTGGTGCATCGGAGAACCTTCTTCAATGCCGGGGAGCCGGATCGGGTGCACGGCACCGGCTGCGCTCTGTCCAGCGCCATTGCGGCGTTCCTGGGGCTTGGCTATCCCATGGAGGAGGCGCTCACCCGGGCGGAGATGTACATTTCCCGCCGCATCCGGGAATCCCGGGCGGAGTTTTCCGACATGAGAATTCTGGGAGACAGCGGCAAAAATCCGGAATTTGAGGATCTCCCGCTCCTGTTCCGGAGCTTCGCGGAATTCCGGCAGCGGGTGGGGGACAATCTCCCGGGCTTCCCGGAATGCCCCCGGAATCTGGGCCTGTACCCGGTAGTGCCTGACAATGACTGGCTCCGCCGTTGCCTGGAGGCCGGAGTCCGCACCGTTCAGCTCCGCATCAAGTCCTGGAAAACCAAGGAAGAGCTCCGGGAGGAGATCCGGAAGGCCGTGGCTCTGGGACATGAATTCCATGCCCGGGTCTTTATTGACGACCATTGGGAGCTGGCTGCGGAGGAGCACGCTTACGGGGTGCACCTGGGGCAGGAGGATCTGGAAGCCTGCGATCTCGCCTTTATCAGAAAGTCCGGCCTTCGGCTGGGCGTTTCCACTCACAGCTATGCCGAGTCCTGCCGGGCGCTCCAGATCAAGCCTTCCTATATCGCCATCGGACATATTTTTCCGACAAATTCCAAGAAGATGCCTTCGGCTCCTCAGGGCACGGAAAAGCTGGCGGAGTATGTCCGGATGCTGGGCCGCATCTATCCTCTGGTGGCTATCGGCGGCATCAAGCTTGACAATGCGGAGGAGGTGCTTAACACCGGCGTCGGCAGCATTGCGGTGATCACAGCCATTACCGAAGCCCCGGATCCGGAAGCGGCCATTAAGGACTGGCAGGAGCTGCTCCTTAAGCACGGCATTCGGGACACGGCGGAAGGCGTTTCCGAGAATGAGGCCAAACAGAAAGCCTCCTCTCAGAAGAAGCCGCAAAAACCTGCCCGAGCTCAGGCGGCTGCCGGGAATAAAGGCGCGGCAAAGGAAGCAAAGACGCAGGATAAGGAGACCGCTCCTGAGCCCGATGAGGATCTGATATCAGATCCCGCAGCGCCTGAAAATGATGCCGCCAGAGATCCGGAAAATACCGAAAAAACCCCCGCTCCTGCAAAGGCCCGGAGTCCCTGGGGCTCCTCCGGAAAATCTCCCCGCCGCAAAAGCAATGACGCCGGCAAGTCCGCTAAAAAATCCCATCGCGGAAAAGCCAAGGGCCGGGAGGACGGGCGGTCATGAAGGTGCAGCTAAACGGAAAGGAGGTCACCACCTCCGCCGCGAGTCTCCGTGATCTTCTTAAGGAGATCCCGGATCTTCCGGAGTACTATGCCGTTGCCCGCAATGACGAAATTGTTCCCCGGGACAAGCTCGCCGACACCCCGGTAGCGGACGGCGATGTGATTGAAGTGTTTTCATTTATGGCAGGAGGATCCTGTTAATATGTCAGATTCAGAAGTCAGCGCGGGAGCAAAGGACACGCCCCTAACTATCGGCGGCAAAACTTTTAACTCCCGGCTTTTTACCGGCACCGGCAAATTCGCTTCCGGAGCTCTTCTCCGGGATGCGGTGTTGGCGTCCGGGTCGGAAATGGTCACCATGGCGGTGAAGAGACTGGATTTTCAGGGACAGCATGATGCCATTCTCCCGGCTCTCCGGGATCTTCCGGTTACGCTCCTTCCCAATACCTCCGGCGCTCGTACCGCCCGGGAGGCCGTGTTTGCCGCCAATCTCGCCCGGGAGGCTCTGGGCACGGACTTTATCAAGGTGGAGATCCATCCTGACGTGCGCTATCTGATGCCGGATCCCATTGAGACTCTCAAGGCCACGGAGGAGCTTGCCAAACAGGGCTTCAAGGTGCTGGCTTACTGCGGCGCCGACCCCATGCTCTGTCTCCGCCTGGCCCGGGCCGGGGCCGCGGCGGTGATGCCCCTGGGAGCTCCCATCGGGAGCAACCAGGGTCTGACCACCAGGTCTATGCTTAAAATCATTATTGCGCAGAAGGAGGCTCCCATTGTGGTGGATGCCGGCATCGGACTTCCTTCCCAGGCGGCCGAGGCCATGGAGCTGGGGGCGGATGCGGTGCTGGTGAACACGGCCATCTCCGTGTCCCGGGATCCCGTCAGCATGGCCCGGGCCTTTGCCGGAGCCGTGGCAGCCGGACGTCTGGCCTATCTCAGCGGCCCCGGCGGGGTGTCCGAGGAGGCTCATGCCACAAGTCCCCTGGAAGCCTTCCTTAAGGATCTGGACGGAGCCAAGTCATGAGCTTCTATGATGAAATCACGGCTCTTGATATCAGGAGCTACGCGAGAGCGGTAGATGCCTCTTCGGACAGCGAGGTATCCCGGGCACTTTCAAAGAGCCGTTCCGGCGATCCCCTGGATCTCGGGGACTTCATGGCTCTGATATCCCCTAAAGCCGCGCCGTATCTTTCGGACATGGCGGTACTGGCGGAAAAGCACACCAGAAGGCGTTTCGGAAATACCGTGAGCATGTACGTGCCTCTCTATCTCTCGAACCGCTGTCTTAATAACTGCCGTTACTGCGGCTTTGCGGCTCATAACAAGTATCCCCGGAAGCATCTTCTTCCGGAGGAAACCCGCCGGGAGTGCGAGGCCATTCATCGCATGGGCTATGAGAATATTCTGGTGGTGTCAGGAGAGGATCCCCGGGTCTGCGGCATGGACTACTTCCGGGAGCACCTTCCCATAGTAGCGGAATATGCCAGCTACATGTCTCTGGAGATCCAACCTCTGGACACTGAGGAATACCGGGAAATGAAACAGCTTGGCGTGGACTATGTCTGCGTGTATCAGGAAACCTACGATCCCGAGTGCTACAGGATAAACCACCTTTCCGGAAAAAAGCGGGATATGCGGTACCGCATGGAGACTCCGGAGCGGGTAGGGGATGCCGGCATTGACAAGGTAGGTCTGGGCGCTCTTCTGGGACTTTTTGACTGGAAGGCCGATGTGGTGGCTCTCACCCGGCACCTCATGTACATGCGCCGTCATTATTGGGGCACCCGGCTCAGCATTTCGTTTCCGAGACTCCGGCCGGCGGAGGGGGGTTTTCAGCCGGAGTATCCCGTATCCGACAGGCAGATGATCCAATGTCTCTGCGCCTGGAGACTTTTTGACCACGAGCTGGAGATCTCTATTTCCACCCGGGAAAGTCCCCGCTTCCGGGATGTGATAACCCCGGTGGTTATTACCTCCATAAGCGCCGGATCCAGCACGCAGCCGGGCGGTTATGCGGAGGATCATCATGATCTCCCGCAGTTCATTATCTCGGACAGCCGTTCTGTTACTGAGGTTACCGCAGCTCTCCGGAGATGCGGCCTTGAGCCGGTGTTCCGGGAGGCCCGTTCTCAGATCCCGGGGATGCCCGAGGCCGCCGGATTCTGAGCAGCATTTATTACGATAAAGCATCTCAAGACCACTGAGTCAATGGCAGGCTGAGTTCCGGAGAGCAGAGTAAAAGGATATTCGGCGCAAATACGAGGCGGAACCGGGCAAGTCCGGCGACGCCTTATTTGTTTGCCGGATCCATTATGCCGCCGGAAAGAACCACGGTGCCGGATTATGTGTTTTCCGAGTTTTCCTGCTCATAAAAAATCAGTGGTTTTCATCACGGATCCCTCAGACAGGTTACGGTTATTCAGCAGGAGTGATTATCATGAGAAGAGAAACGAGAAATAGTGTGAGAGAATAGTGTGAGAGAATAGTGTGAGAGAATAGTGTGAGAGCGAGGACGTCATGCTGAATATTGATCTTCATGAAATTATTGCAAAGCTGGGGAATGATTTGGGTCTTAAGCTCAGTCTGGATGAGGACGGCTGCTGCCAGCTGGTGATCGAAACCGAAAATCTTATCAACATCAGATGCTGCCATGACGACGGCCTTATGATTCTTTCTCAGGTAGTGGCTGAGGATCTGCCGGATCCCGTGTCCTATCCCATGATGCTGGATATTATGGATTATGCCCTGGGCCCCTGTTATTTTCAGGGCGGCAACAGTCCGGTAATCGGACGGGATGAGGAAACCGGCTATCTGGTGATGTATCAGGTGGTGACGGCATCGAAGCTGGCTTCTGATGATCTGGGAGATCTGCTGGCAAAGTTTATTTCCGCGGGAGAAGCCTTTGCCGCCATGATCGAGAAAAACGCCGCTCCTGCTGAACCCGAGACCGATCCCCGGTTTATTTTCGGGGAGAACGGAGGCACTGTCTTCCTGGAAAGCTGAAGCCCCGGATTCTGCAGCGCCTCCGGGATTTCGCCGGGGGATAATAAGCTAATTCCGCAGCTGGAAAGATCTTACCTTAAAGGCTCCCTGAATATCGCCCCGGAAGCAGGATCTGTAACCGTTTCGGAACTTACACGTTAACCTCGTGCCTGAAGCTTTTTTGAGAGAGCCTCAGGAACGACTCCCCAAACCTGCCGGGGAGTTCTGTGCAGGGCCTACGGCAAGGTTCGCGGCAGTAAGCCCGGTTTTTCAAAACCAAAATGACGAAAGAAACAAAAAGCACCAAGAACGACAAAAACAACAAAAGCCCCCTGAAACTAACAGGCATGCAAAGAACGAATTGCAAGGAACGCCACCATGACAGACATTACTCCCATCAGACTTGCCGTTGCCGATGACATCGACGCCAAGTCTCTCGTCAAGAATCTTACTGAGAATGACAATGGTTCTCAGAGCGGTAAAATCAAAATCGGTTACAAGTCATACACCGTCTCCGTATCAGATACCGGCGAGGTGAATGTGCAAAGAAAGCTCGGCTTTTTTGGGAGGATCTTTATCCGGAATTCCCATACGGCCACGGCGGTAAGACTAGAGAAAAAGATTGCTGATCTTTTGAAAACCAATGAATACGCTCTGATCAAGAATTCCAATACCCAGCTTAAGAACATCATCAGTAACTCCGGCGGGAAAAAGGATATCGAAGTGGCCAGTTACGGCATGAAGAATAATCGTATCATGCTAATGAGCTCCGGAATCAATGTTGACGCTGCCAATAAAAACCGTAATGTTGACAGCATCAGTTTTAATACCATCGACACCTACAACGGTATGATCGGCATTAACACTGAAACCCTAAGACCCAGGAATTATGAGGCAACCATGAAGGCCATAGCTTCGGGCAACATGAAAATCCATGATTCTGAATATGATAGCTATGACAAAGGGCAGGTAAAAAAGTGGAATGAGTTTCTGGCCCGGCCGGAAAATATGGCAAAGATCAACATTCCAAAAAAGCTTTATAACTACATGCATCAGGATCCCAATGCCGTGGACGGCAATGAAAAGACCACCGGCTGGAAGGCTGCTTTCAAACGGAATCCCCAGGAAGCTCTGAAGCAGTTTGTGCTTAAGAATATCTCGTATGGCAGAGGCAAGATCACTGATGCCGAAGCAAACTTTCTGGCCGAGAAGCTCAATAAGTATGTCGAATTTTTCAACAACGGCAAGGGGACTCCCAAGCGGAGGCAGGAGTACATGAATCACTTTTTCAAAGACGAGAAATGGCACCTTCCCGGCAGCGACAGATCGCCTGATGATTTAAAGAACCTGTTCGAGAATGTTATTGTTTATTCCACCTTCCGCCAGACCAGCAAATTAGGCATTGACTTCTTCCGGGAGCAGAAAGTCCCGGTAATGTTCCAGTTTTCCGGACACAACGCCAGGAGCCTTGAGGGCGAAGGCAATGCCAAAATTACCGGAGAAAACTTCTGGAAGAATAGCGTATCCGGCGAGAATGGTGGCTCCTCCATCACCAATTCCGAGCTCCGGCATATCAACAGAATTCTGGCTCAGGAGAACTTGGATCAGGCTGATAGCTACAAGGCCGGTATTTATCTCGCAGCCGGCGGCCATGCGGATAAGTAGTGAGAACCCCTTAGCTAAAATGCTCCGCTCAGGGAAACGCCAAGAGGAGCGCTAACATCACAGAAAGCCCGGGACACCGGGCTTTTGCGATTTTCTGTGATCTGTATCTCCGGCCGCTCTGTTTTTCGCTCTGTATCCCCTTTCCGATGGGTACTTCCCGCCGTTCAGGGAAATCTCCGGGCAAAGGAAATCTCTCTATGCAGCAGAAAAATTAGCAGGGAACCTCAGCAGAAAAAAAACTGATGCTGAAGAAAATCCCAGCTGTTATCGCAAAGCTTCCGGAAACATGAGACTTCCCCGACGGGCATCCGGAATCCCGGGATAAATATGAGATGCCTGTCTAAGCGGGACTATGCAGGATCGGAAAGAATAGCCGCAGCCGCGGGAAAAAGGGTAAAATGCGGAGGCGGATCCGCTTTCGGCATTGCCGCAGGTTAAGGTTTGGCGTCCCGGCGGGAGAGGGGAATTTCAGGAGTCTCTGACGGTTTTCTGAGATAAATTTCCGAGAAGATACTGGTATTTCTGAGAACAGTTTGTCAGAGCAAGTCATCTCCCAAAGCCCGCTGCAATAATTCCGGGACGCCCCGATTAGCGGCCTCTTCGTTTTTCGGAGCGGCATTTTTTCTTTTTTAAGCCGGAGGCTCAGCCTGGTTTTCACACAATCCTCCGGAATGCATGTTTACGGGTTTCTTATGTTCTCTCGTTATTTTGAAAAGCGGCTTTCAGTTCTGTTTCTTCTTGCGGCCCTCCTTTTTGTTTCCCCTCTTGCGGAAGCCAAAGAGGATGTGCCCTGGCTTATCTATTTCTATCTCGTGGGTTCCGATCTGGAAAGCGGCGACGGCAGCAAGGATTCCGGCGGCAGCGCCACCTCGGATCTTCAGGAAATTGCCGAAAGCATGGCCGGGAAGAACGTCCGCTTTCTGGTGCAGACCGGCGGCACAAAGGATTGGAAGAACGATGTGGTTTCCAGCAGCAAGATTCAGATCTACGAGGTCAAGGATCACGACATCAAGCTTCTTAAAAGCTGGAACAACCAGAGCATGGGCCGGGAGGACACCCTGTCCCGTTTCCTGGAATTCGGCGAGTCCCGCTATAACCCCGAGCGCCGCATGATTATCTTCTGGAACCACGGGGCCGGCCCCACCGGCGGCGTGGGCTATGATGAAAACTTTTCCGATGACTTTCTGGAAATGTCCGAGATCAACGGGGCTTTTCAGAATATCTACGGCAGGGTGGAAAAGCCCTTTGACATCATCGGCTTTGACGCCTGTCTTATGGGTTCCCTGGCTTCGGGCTACCATATGAACCGCTGGGGACACGTGATGATTGCCTCGGAGGAGTCCGAGCCCAGCCTGGGCTGGTTCTACACCCCGTGGCTTAACTCTTTGGAAAAAAATCCCCGCATGAGCCTCAGGAAGCTGAGCGAGTCCATTGTGAACACCTATCATGATGACCTGAAGAAATATTCCGTGGACTCGAACAGCACGCTGTCCGCGGTTTCCCTGGATCATTTTCCGGAGCTTATGCTGGCCTATGACGAACTCGGCATCACCATTCTGGACGCCTTTGACGAGCAGGGAGCTCTCCTCTCCAAGGTCGCCCGGGCCGCGGACAAATCCGAGTCCTACGGGAGACAGAACAGAAAACCCTATTCCGATGTTATTGATCTCCGCCAGTATGTGAATAACCTGAAGAGCCTGGCCCCCAAGGAGGCCAAGGCCGTACTGAGCGCCCTGGACAAATACGTTATTTACAGCAAAAACGGCCGCTATAAAAAGGGCTCCGGGGTGTCCGTTTACTATCCTCTGGATAACTGGAAGGATCCCTTCAAGTACGTTCTCAAGGAGGGCACTCCCACCTCCCTTAATCTGGCCTACGGTCTCCAGCTGGGGGCTATTAACCAGAATGATGCCGAGAGAATCGGGGATCAGATCGACTTCAGCCACAGATTCCTGAAGGAGATGCAGAGTATCAGCAGAAAGTATGACGGCTATGCGGACAGCGGCGCCGGGAGCAGCGGGGGAACTGTGACTCCGCCTTCACCGGTAACCCCGCCGGAAACTCCGGAGCCTAAGCCAACTACCGGGGGACATTTCGGATCCGGCTTTGCCGCCGGTCTCAGTTCCGGCACCGGCGGTATCGTGGCCTTTGCCCAGCAGGCCCAGACGCTGCAGAAGAAGGGCATTGCCAGTCTTGAGGATGTCAAGGTGGCCTTTGACAGCGACTCCAACGCCTATGTTAAGGTGCCTAAGGATATTCTGCCCCTCATAAGCACCGTGAAGCTGGAGGTGCTCTTTTACGAGCCGCCTTCAAAGGACACTCCCGAGGGCATTCTCGTCAATGTGGGATCCGATGTCCGTCTGGAGGCCGACTGGGACAAGGGCGTGTTCACCGATGGTCTGGACGGCACCTGGGCCGCTCTGGACGGTCATCTTCTGCCCCTTACCGTGGTTAATGTGACGGATGATTATGTTAACTATGACTGCAGCATCAAGATCAACGGCCATCCCTACAACATGATGGTGTCCTACGATTTCAAAACCGAGAAGTACTCCATCACCGGCGTGCAGCGGGAATCCTCCAATGGCGTTCCGGGCCGCTTCAGCAACATTCTGAAGCCGGGAGACAAGATCACCACGGTATTCGGCGCCTCCAGCCTCACCGGGGATGACGAGGAGCAGGAGGTGGATATCGATACCTTTGTCTACCGGAAGGATTCAGTGATCACCGATGAGAAGATCGGGGAAATCAACATGCTCTTCGGCTTTACCTTTGAGGATTCCTTCGGCAATACTGCCACCTCGGAGCTGGTGGCCGTGGAAATCAATGACAAGGACGAGCTTATCATGCAGCCCTTCAGCGAAGCCGTGGAGGAAATTGCCAGAGCCGCTGAAGACAGCGCTGATGAGGAGGATGACAGCGAGGGTGCCGGAGAAGACGACATCGATGATGATAACGCCGCTTATCAGGCGGTATCCGCGGGCTCGCATTTTTCCTCCGGCCGGAAAAAGACTGATGGCAAATAATCGCCGGAAGCCTAAGATGTCAGCCGCCCCCGCGGAAACCCGGCAGGCGGACAGTTTAAAGCAGGACAGAAAGGGGAAACTGCATGATAATTAAGAAAATAACCCAGAAGGATATACCGCAGCTGACGGAGACCTTTACCATACATGATTTCGTTGACGAGGCAACCCTGAAGGCGGCCGCCAAAGTCAAGGTTGTCAGTTATAAACCCTATTTCAATTACTATAATGACACCCCGGAGCGGAGAATGACCACTGTTCCCGCCTGGGTTGACGGGCGGTTTGAATCCGGCAAAAATGCCCGCTCATATTCCTATTGGGACGACTGGGACTGCAAGGTGTCCGGTTTCCCGAAACTCTACGGAAATAAGCCCGATCAGACAGTTTGCTCCTGCAAGCTGTGCAAAAACAGTCAATCCGCCAGGATTTGCGAGCATGGAGCAGCGCTTCTGATGCAAACCTTCCGGGATCTCGGCAGCATCAGGGTTGTGGAAAACAACTACAATTACAGTTGCCGGTTCAGCCGGGAGCAGTACCAGCGTTATCTTGCGGACATTCTTAAATACCGCCGGGAGAGCCCGCGGGATCTTTTGCCGGCCAAAGATTTCTTCAGGAACCGGAAGGGGCTCGGGGATCAGCAGGGGCTGGTGTTTTTCGATATGGCGGGTTATCTCGAGAACTGTGTTACCAATAAGGCGGCCATGGATATCGCCCGGGAGATTATGGCGGATACCCAAAAGCCCGTAACCGCGGATGTGCATTATTTCCGGGAAAAGCGCACCAATGATTACTATCTCGAGGCGACCTTCAATTATAAGGTCTATCCCGGCTCCTTTCAGACAAAATGCGAAATGCGGGGCAGCAGCATCGCCTGGGAGCTCACCTGTTTCGATGCCGATGCCCAGTACAACCCGAAGGCCGGATGCATTCCCGCCGATTATAAGGATGAGGAGCTCGGGGGACGGACTTTTCTGGATGAATATCAGCTCCTGGCAGTGCTTGAGCTCTGGGAGGATATTGAGAACCGGGGGCAGATCAGCGATTCCACGGACGACAATGCCACCGCCTTTTTCAAATCTATTGAAAAGTTCCGCGAGAATGAGCTGGAGGATGACGCCGTCTCCGACGCTGAGCCCGAGATTAAGAACCATCTCACCTTGACTCCCAAGATTATTACCGATGTTGATGGCACTGCGCTGAGCTTTAAGATTGGCCGGGAGGGGGAGAAGAAATCCTATGTGATTAAGAATATCATGAGTCTCGTACGCGCCTGGCGGGGCAACCTGCTGTTCGAGCTCTCCAAAAACACCATGCTGAATTTTGCAGAGGAGGAATTCAATGAGGAGAGCATGAGGCTGTTCCGCTTTATCCTTAAGAGACATGACGCCATATCAGACGTTTACAGAGCGGTCTCCCGCGCCTCCAAATACGACTATCTGGAACCCAAGGTATCAGCCAAAATGCCCCTTGCGGGACATGAACTGGACAATTTTTACGAGGAAGCCCAGGGCATCAGCGCGGAGTATGATGATACGGATAACGGTATCAAGGACACTCTGGTGGTGGGGGCCGATGCGGAGCTCCGGTTCCAGCTTAACCTTAATACCACCAGGGATGCCCGGGGCAACATTACCGGCATCAGTCTCACCGGGGTCATTCCCACTATCAAGAGCGGGACGGTGGCCAAATATATTCTGGCCCCGAAAACCCTGAAAAAAATATCCGGCCGGGAAAGGGAGCTTCTGTCGCCGTTTTCCTCCATTGCCGACAATAGCGGCCGCTTCTATCTCTTCGTGGGCCGGCCGAATCTCAGCGAGTTCTACTACCGCATTCTCCCGGTGCTGATGGATAACCCCTTCGTGGATGTCCAGGATCATACCGAGGGGCTTTTGGATCAGTACCTTAACCCGGAACCGGTGTTCGAGTTCTTCCTGGATTATGACGGATCCGCAATCACCCTGCGGCTTCAGGTCAGCTATGAAGGCAAGCCCTATATCATTACCGCTGACAAGGACAGATCCGGGGCCTATAGGGATATCCGGCAGGAGGATCGGGTGGTGAAGGAGGTCAGGAGATTCTTTCTGGCTCCCGACAAGGACGAGTACTGGCATCGGACGGTGGATGACGATATCCTGTTCGGCTTCCTGTCCCGGAGTCTGGAGCGCCTGGAGCATTTCGGGACGGTACGGGGCACCCAGGCCTTTAACAGTCTCAAGGTCAAGAAGCCTCCCGTGATCAAGATCGGCGTTTCCGTGGACAGCGACATGATGGATATCACGGTGACCTCAGCGGAGCTGGATAAGAAGGAGCTTCTGGCGGTAATGAACAGCTATCGTCTGAAAAAGAAGTGGTTCCGTCTCAAGTCCGGCGAATTTATTGACTTGACTGACAACGACATGCTGCAGGAGATCACGGAGTTTCTGGAAAAGATCGATTTGGTTCCGGCGGAGGTGATTCAGAAGAAGGCCAAGCTCCCGCTCTTCCGGGCTCTCTATCTCGATCGGCTGATGCAGGAGCATGAGAGTTTGGCCATGAGCCGCGACAATACCTATCGCCGGCTTATCAGAAGCTTTAACTCCATCAGGGATTCCGACTTCGAGCCTGCGGATGTGCTTAAGGACGTGCTCCGGGAATATCAGAAGCACGGCTTTAAGTGGCTGGAAACAGTGAAGCAGGCCGGCTTCGGCGGCATT
>JAEEGL014325468.1_pt1 | contig 18109 bp, 16 predicted proteins | sample 9134231 | NCBI WGS metagenome assembly JAEEGL01 (sample SAMN16246548, study PRJNA631951) | gut metagenome | biome: gut microbiome; feature: rumen; material: fiber-attached | host: Bos | place: Iran: Karaj | collected 2018-10 | reverse complement strand
GGCGCTTGCCGGGCGGCGAATGGCCGCCATCTCGGGCGGCGCACGCCAGCGCCTCGCCCTCGCGCTCGCCCTCGCCACCGACGCGCCATGCCTGCTGCTCGACGAGCCTGCGGCGCATCTCGACTTCCGGCGGCGGAGCGAGCTCTTCGCGCTGCTGGCCCGCATCGGCAAGACGGTTGTGATGGCGCTGCACGAGCTGCCGTTCGACACGGACTTCTTCACGCGCGTCATCCTGATGTCCGCCGGACGGATCGTCGCCGACGGCGCACCTGACTCGGTGCTGACCGAGGAGAACCTGCAGCGGGCCTACGGGGTTCCCGTGCGCATCGCCTCGCGCCGCATTGCATTCTGCTGCCCGTCCTGACCTGGCTTGGGGGCGGGAGACTGCATCTTGGGCGGAGCATCCTTCTTCTTGGGATTCTTCTTGGGGGCGTTCTTTTTCTGGGGATTCTTCAAGGCGCCCGGCAGACGGCGGGCCAGGAACGCCTCAGCCGGCACGAGATGCTTCCACGCGAACGCCTGCTCGTATTCGTCGCAGGGGATGACGGGGTGGCGCACAACCTTCCCGCCGATCGTGGCGCGCGCGAACACCTGTATGGGCTGCAGGTCCAGCTTCTGGCGTTCGGTGTAGGTGACCCATGACGTCACCGTGTCCACTCCTGAAGTCGCCACGCCGCCGGAAACGCGGATTCCCTTGGGGAACTCCAGCGTCACAGTGCCGTCGAACCCGTCCTTCCTGAGTATGCGGAAGCCGACCTTCAGCGACTGTCCGCCCCGCAGAGGGAGGGTCGATCGCGTGGAGTACACCTCGAAGTCCGGCATCGGGCGGCGGACGTCCAGCCACCAGACGTACTCCTTTCCGCCATGGCCGGTCCGGTCCGTCACCTCCGCGACGTACTGCCCGGGCTCGGTGAAGTCGTAGGTGCCGATGGGGTCGCACTCCCCCTGTGGAACGGTTCCCGTGAAGACGGTGTTCGTTACGTCGTCCCATTGTGCGAGAGGCGGTCCGCCGCTCGCCTTGCGCAGGGTGAGGACGGCATCGAGGGGCGAGCCTTTTCGCCGGGCAGTGATGTCCAGCACGCGAGGTCCGGGCGAATCGATCGTGAACGTCTTGGTGGAGACCGTGCCCGGGCGCTCCACCACGCCGTCTGCGGCAGGCGGCGATGAGGGCGTGGCGTCGCCCACGGCGATGGCGTAGACGAAGTCCGATCTGCCGCGATACAGCACGTCGTGTATCTCCAGCCTGTACTCGTCGTCGGCGGGCGGCACGTATTCGAGCTTGGGGTCGGGGCGGAAGCGGGCGTCGTCATCCGCCACGGCCACGGTGTTGCCGCTGGCGTCCTTGAGGGTGATCACCGGGTTGAAGAATCCCGGGACGGCGTCGCCTATGTACGGTTGCAGCTCGCGGGCGGTGACCTTGAACGCGTAGCGTCGGTCGGCGGCTAGGCGAAGGAGGAACGCGTCGGTGGAGCCTGGCAGTATCTGGCCGTCGAGCACGACCTCGCCCGTGCGGACGTCCGCCCTGCGCGGCCCGGGCTGCGGGCGGTGCGGCGGCACGTATAGAGGCTCCTCGGCGCGCGGGGCGGGGGACACCATGAAGGGGCGCGGCGCGGAGATGCCGTTATTGTTGCTGACAGAGAAGGAGCGCCTGCCTGCCGGGGCGTTGGTGTCGGCCGCGATGGTGACGAGCAGCAGCTGCCTGAGCGACGGCGTGGCCTGCAGCGGGTTCCTGGGAACGTGGAGGTCGTATTCCACGATCGCGAGCTTTCCGGCGTCGAGGGTGTTCAGGGCCATCCACCAGGTGTTCGACCGCCATTCGTCCAGATGGGGGTCTTTCGGCAGCGGCGGTTCCTCGGGCTTGCCGGCGGCTATGCCGTTGAGCCACCTCACGAGGTGTTTCCGCTGCATGCCTGTGGGAGGCGCGAAGTTCGGGACATGCTCGATGTCGAGGACGTGTAGTCCGCTCGAGGAGAAGTGCATATCCTTGACGCCCCACAGGAACTGTCCGCCGACGACGAAGCGGTTGGTCGTTCCCGGCCGGATGCCGGAAGGGTAGATGTAGCCCACGTACGGGTCTGCGGCGAGGAGGGGCGCGCCGACCGCCAGGAGCATTGCCGAGACGATCCTTTTCATGCGTAGATCTCCTTTAGCCGTCCGGCGTCCGACTGCCTTGGGAGCACCGTCAGCTTCTTGCCCTGCGAATTGGGCAGGGGACCGTCGGGGTCGATGCCGCAGCGCTCGTAGATGCTGCCCAGGAAGTCCTGCGGCGCCACGGGGCGCGAGGCCACCTCGGTGCCGGTGTCGTTGGACGCCCCCACCACGCATCCTCCCTTGAATCCGCCGCCGGCGAGGAGCGCGGAGAAGCAGCGCGCGTAGTGTCCGCGCCCTCCGTTCCACGGCGCATCCCAGCCCACCTTCGGGGTGCGGCCGAACTCTCCGCTCATCCAGACGATCGTGGAGTCGAGCAGGCCCTTGCCCTTGAGGTCCGCAAGGAACGCGGCGAGCGCGATGTCGGTGTCGCCGCTCTTGCGCTTCATCGTCTCGAAGTGGCGCTTGTGTGAATCCCATCCAGGCACGTTCACCGTCACGTACGGAACGCCGTACTCCACGAGCCGGCGTGCGGCGAGCAGCGACTGGCCTATCTCGGTGCGGCCGTAGCGCGCGCGGACGTCGTCGGGCTCGCGCGTGAGGTCGAACACCTGGGCGGCGTGGCCTTCGGCTATTCGCCGCGCCTCGGTGCCGGCGGTGTCGAACGCCGCCGCCAGGCGCGCGTTCGCGGAACCCTGCGCCGGCTGCCAGGTGTCCAGGGCGGCAAGCAGCTCGAAGCGCTCCTTCGACACCTGCGGCGATACGCCTTCCGGCGGCACGATGCCGTCCACGGCGAAGCGCGGGGCGTTGGGGCGGCCGCCGGTGACGAGCGGCTCGGCCTCAGCGCCCATGAACCCCACCTCGCTGAAGCGACCCTTCGCCCGCGTGAGGATCACGTGCGGCGGCAGGTCGCCCGCGTAGGAGTTTCTCTTCATCTGCGACACCACGGTTCCTATCGCGGGGAACACCTCGCCGCCGCCGGGCAGGCGCCCGGTCTGCATCAGGTAGGTGGCGCTCTCGTGTCCGAACTGGTTGTGCGTCATGCTGCGGATCACGGAGAACAGGTCCGCGCACTTGGCCATTTCGGGCCACCACTCGTGCAGCTCCATGCCGGGCGCGTTCGTGGGTATCGACTTCAGGCCGCCGTTGTAGTCGCGCGAGGCGTTCGGCTTCGGGTCGAAGGTCTCCAGGTGGCTGGGGCCGCCCCAGAGCCATATCTCTACTACGCTTTTCGCTGGTTTCATGGTCATGTCCTGAAGAGGAATTCCTTGGAGTTGACTAGGCACCACGCCGCGTCGCGGAGTGTCTCGAAGGGACGCACGTTCTTCTTCTTGCCGCCGCCCCGCCGCTGCCAGAGGCCGAGCACGATCTGGCGCTCCCGCGGCATCGGCTCGCGGGAGAGGAGGCGCCAGTACATGTCGTCCACGCGCTTGGGGAGGGTGAGCTTGTAGATGGGGTGCTGGCTGCCGTCGGGCATCTTTGCCGGCGGCGCCACGATGCGCGAGAGCTGCTGGTTGAGCTTGCTTGAGTTGAAGAGGTAGAGGCGTTGCTTGGCGCTCACGCCGGCGTCGCGTTCGCTCTGGAGGCCGGTGTCGCGCGCGGGGCGGCCGAACAGGGTGAGGAACCCGTTGGAGATGGAGCCGTCCTCCACGCACACCGTGGACCGGTCCGGCGGCAGGAAGGTGAACGGCTCGGGCGCGGGAGACTGGAGGTTGCGCACGGTTCCGCTGAGCGTGCAGAGCGCGTCGTCCAGCACCTCGGCCTCGATCCTCCTGGCGGGAAACCCGCCGGTGACCGAGCCGCGCGCGTACTCGTCGGACAGCACGATCTCGCGGAGAAGATCCTTCAGCCGCAGCTCGCCGGAAGGGCCGGAGACCTTCTGCCCGGGGCCGAACACCCATCCGCGCACAAGTCTCGCGAACGCGTCGGCGACCTCGCGCTTATTGGCCACGAACAGGCGGTCGCACAGCTCGCCGCGCCTGTCCGCCCCGTCCACGTAGACGATCTCCTCCTTCCACTCGCGAGTGTCCTTGATGCGGACGTTGGACAGGTAGCTGGCCAGCTTGGAGCGCCTTTCGGCCGGGAGCTCGGCGGGGGGGATGCCGAGGAAGGTCTGGGCCACGGCCTCTGCCCAGCCATCGGGCGTGCGCATGTCCGTGGCGCGGAAGAAGTTGACCTCGGCGTCGCGGAAGTCGCTCCCCTGGGCGGTGAGAAGCGAGCGTCCGAAGGTCTCCCAGGGCTCGTTGCGCTCCACGAACGCGCGGATGCGGGCGTGGTAGACGTAGACGGCATTCGGCCAGAGGTTTATGGGGAACTCGCTCTTGACGCGAAGGATGTCGCAGAAGCGCATGGTCCAGAAGTCGGCGAACTCCTGCGAGCAGAGGAGCGTCTCGGCGAGGACCGCCCGCTTGCGCGGGTCGGCGGAATAGACGTAGGACTGGGCCTCGTCCCGTGTGGGGATGCGTCCCGCCAGATCCAGGTAGAGGCGCCGGGCCATCATGCTGTCGGTCGCAGTGCCGTCGGGCCTCTCCCAGGCGGAGGACTTGGCCTTGCCGCCTGCCGCGTTGCCCGGCGCGGCAAGAAGGTCTCGGGGCCATGCGGCAGATGCCGCAACGCCGCCGAGGAACGCTCGCCTTGTCAATGTGTCCATGCCATAGCCTCCTGTGAACCCTTCTACTATACCAAGTATGCGCTCGCGGTGCAAATTCCACACGGAAGATGTCAAATCGGTTCTTGCGCTTTGGGCGCGGTTTTGCGATAATGGCACCGGTCTAGGGCGAAGAAAACGAGGAACATGGCAATGAAGCAACTGATGCTGGCGGCCTCGATTGCCGCAGGCGTGACGGGTACGGCTGCGGCCGCGACACTAGAGATGCAGTTCGACCTTTCGACGCTGACGGACTTCAGCGGCGACTACGAGCAGCTGGTGATGCCGGACGCCGACACCTCGCCCGAGCCGCGCTACGTGATCGAGGTGGATTCTGGCGTCACCACCAACCTCGCCACCTGGCTCGACGCCGAGGAACTGACCCTCGGCGCGGAGGGCACGATCGTCAAGAAGGGGCCGGGCAACCTCAAGGTGGACTACGACATCTCCGTCTTCACGGGCGCGATCCACGTGGTGGCGGGACGCTACGTCTGCGCCCATTCCAAGGGCGCGGGCAACGTGGCGTCCACTACGTCCAGCCAGCCGATCTACGTGCACGAGGGCGCGACGTTCGAGCTTTCCTCGACGACTGCCGGCGGCACGAAGATCCCCAACAAGACGGCATGGATCGAAGGGCATGGCACGAGCAGCGAAAACGATGGCGCGCTGTGGAGTTCCGAGCCGGCTGGATCCGGAGGCATCTGGCCGAAGAAGATATTCCTCACGGGCGATGCGTCGGTGGGCATGGTCAATTCGCGCAACAGCTGGCAGAACCACGAGAGGTTCGACTGCCGCGGGCACAACCTGACGATGTACAACGTCTACAACTCCTACACGTACTTCTCGAACGTGTACATCACCAACGCCGGCAACCTGATCGTCAAGGGCGGCACGCTGTTCGAGAACTACCAGCAGTACTGCTTCATCCCCAACACGCCCGAGCACAAGCTCGTGTTCACCGGCAAGAACGCCTCGAACATCGGGTCGCACTACCGCACGAACGGCGGCACCGGCTACGACCCTGCGCGCTATCCGACGGCGTGGACGATGGTGATGGACGCGTATTCGGCGTTCCACTGCGGAATGGGCAGGAACGGCTACCACGGGCCCGTGCAGCTGCTGACGGACATCTGCATCTATAGACAGAACAACTATTCCAGCCAGACGCACTTCGGCAAGATATCCGGTAACGGCTGCATCGGCGCCGCGGGGTGCAATGACGGGGTGTGGCTGCGGCTGGCCAATCCCGAGAACGACTTCACGGGCGGCGTGAAATTGAGCGGGCAGGACTGCTGGTTCACGTTCGTCTCGAACGGCGTGATGCCCGTGGCGGGCGGGCCGCTCATCATGGGCAAGGGCGGCTACGTGCGCTTCGGCCACGACCAGGAGCGCTTCGACCTGCCCGACCTGCGGCTCGAGAACTCACGGCGCATCGTGGTGACGGACGCGCAGGGCGCGTTCCGTGACGTGACGAAGAAGGATACCGGCCTCACGCTCTGGAACTCGCGTCTGGGCGGGCGCACGCTTGACCTTCAGAAGGGCACCTTCCGGTTCCCCGCGCCGAACGCCGGCCTCTGGGAAGGGTGGACGAACACGGACATCGTCGCCAGCTCGGCAAACCGCACCCTTATTTCGAACGCCGTGGACTTCGCCATCTGGAAGCCGAACGTGAACCAAAACGCCGCCTACTCCGACCTTGACGGGCGCACGGGGCCGTCCGCCACGTATTCCGGCTGGCTGTGCAACCGCACGGCGGCGGACAAGACCTGGACGTTCGCGGGATCGGTGAGCGGACGCCTCTACTTCTACCTCGACGGCAGCCTGGTGTTCTCGCAGACGGCCACGCGCGGAAACAAGAACACGGCGGCGGTGGCGATGGGGACGGTGACGCTGCCGGCCGGCTGCCGCAAGCGCTTCGAGCTGCGCGTCACCGGAAATGGCATCCAGTGCGCCTACGACAGCGCCACTGACAAATATGGCTGGAACTCGGACGCGAAGGGCTTCGTGTTTGACCAGAACGGCGGCAGCTCGACGGACCCCGGCACCTACACGCAGCTCACGGACGATGGCACGGGCGCGCTCTTCGTGCGCAGCGAGACCGCCGCCGAGGGGTCGGCGCTGGAGACGGCAGGGCGCGGCGAGTGGGGCACGCTCGTCTACACCAACTACACGGCGAACGCGGTGACGTTCGACCTGTGCGGCAACTCGCTCGCCGTCACGAACGTCGTCGGCTATCCTGTGGCGCAGAACCTTTCGGCGGATGCGCTGCCCGGCGGCACGCTCACGGTGCGCGGCAACTGGACGCTTCCGGGCAAGACGGCGAACGGCAAGCTCGTGCCGGCCTCGGCCGCGTCGGTGGCGGGCACGCTGGCCTTCGGGCCAGAGGCGACGGTGACGGTGCCAGAGGATGACTTTGCCATCCCCGAGAACGCCACGGGCTACGTGATCGCCACGGCCACGGCCATCACCGGCAGGCCGCGCGTGGCGAACTCCAGGAAGTGGCAGGTGCTGGCGACGGCCACGACGCTCACGCTCGCGCCTGCACCGGGCCTGACGGTAAGCATAAGGTAGCAAGGCGATGAAGACGCTTATCGTAGCCACCCACAACGCCAACAAGCTCCGTGAAATCTCGCAGATACTTCCGGGATGGGACATCCGCGGGGAGGACTCCGGCGCCGAGGAGACGGCCGCGACGTTTGCGGGGAACGCGCGCATCAAGGCGCGGGCCATCGCGCCGCGCCATCCTGGCGCGTGGGTGATGGCGGACGACTCCGGGCTCGAGGTGGCGGCGCTCGGCGGCGCTCCGGGAGTGCGCTCTGCCCGCTACGCCGGGCGCGACGGCGACACGCCCGCGAACAACGCGCTGCTCCTGCGCAACCTCGCCGGCGTCGCCGACCGCCGCGCCCATTTCACCTGCGCCCTTGCCGTGATCGCGCCCGACGGCGCGGAGAAGGTCTTCGAGGGACGCTGCTTTGGCCGCATCGCCGAAGCCCCCTCCGGCGGTGGCGGCTTCGGCTACGACCCGCTTTTCATACCGGACGGCCGCGACGTCTCCTTCGCCGCGCTTCCCCCGGCGGAAAAGAACGCCATCTCCCATCGCGGCCGGGCGCTGGCCCTTGCCGCCAAGGCCCTCAACTCGGAGGGTGTGTAAAGCCATGTGCGCCCGATTCAAGCATCTCCTCGGAAACGATGCCGGCGGCTTCGTCCAGTTCGTCAAGTACGCCATTGCCGGCGGCCTTGCGACGGGCGTGCACGTCTCGGTCTTCTTCCTGCTGGGCTGGGGCGTCTTCCCCTGTCTCCAGCCCGACGACCTCTCGGTGAAACTGGTGCGTCTCTTCGCCGATGTCTCCCCCGCCGCCGTCGAGGAGTCGGCGCGCGCCTTCAACGCCGGCGTCTGCAACGTCTCCGCCTTCATCGTCTCCAACGCCTTCTGCTACGTGCTCAACAGGGCCTTCGTCTTCAAGCCGGGCCGCCATGCGCCCGTCGTGGAGGCCTTGCTCTTCTTCGCCGTCTCGGGCCTCAGCATGGCCGTGGGAACCGCGCTGGCCTACTGCCTGATTCGCTTCCTCGGCCTCCAGACGGCCATCGCCTTCATCGCCAACCTCGTCTCGTCGCTCGCCATCAACTACGTGATGCGCCGCTTCGTCGTCTTCAAGGGATAGCGGCGCCGCCGGCCGCGGCGGCCGAAGGGAACTCCATGGCAATCGAGGACAAACACGCGCGAAGAGGGGGACTGGCCGATGCCTTCCGCATCGTCTGGCCGCTGATGCTCTCGCACTCCGTGAACGCGATCATGCAGTTCACGGATCGCATCTTCCTCTTCCGCTACAGCGACGCGGCGAAGCAGGCCGCGCTTCCCGCCGGCGTCCTTTCCTTCCTTCTCCTCTGCTTCATGCAGGCGACCATCGGCTATTCGGGCACCCTCGTCGCGCAGTTCCACGGGGCGGGACGGCGCCTCTCCTGCGCCCGGTCGCTTTCGCAGAGCTTCTGGATGCTGCTCGTGACCGTCCCCGTCACCCTGGCGATGATCCCCATTGGCAGCCACCTGCTGGGCCTTTCCGGCCATGCCCCGGAGGTGATCGCGCAGGAGCGGACGTACTTCTCCCTGATGACGCTGGGCGGGACGCTCCACCCCCTCGCCGCCTCCCTGGCAGGCTACTTTTCCGGGCGCGGCTTCACGAAGCGGGTCATGTGGGTCACCGTCGCGGGGAGTTCGCTGAACATCCTGCTCGACTGGGCCATGATCTACGGCCATTGCGGCCTTCCGGAGATGGGCACTGCCGGAGCGGCCTGGGCGTCGAACATCTCCTTCGCCACCGTGGTCGCCGTCTTCCTCTTCCTGGCGCTGCGCGAACCCGTCTTCCGCGGGCCGCGCCGCCGCGCCGCCTTCGCCTTCGACTGGAAGCTCACCCGCAAGATCCTCCGCTACGGACTGCCGGGCGGCGTGCAGCTCCTGCTCGACATGTCCACCTTCACGCTCTTTGTCTTCATCGTCGGCGCCTTCGTCGACAGCCTCTCCTTCGCCGCGAGCAACGCCTGCTTCACCGTCAACCACCTGGTCTTCTCGCCGCTTCTCGGAATCAGCATGGGGACCTCCGTCCTCGTCGGGAACTACCAGGGCGCGAAGGACCACGAGGCCGCCAGCCGCGCCTTCAGAAGCGCGCTCGCCATCGGCATCGCCTACGTCGCGGCCATCCTGCTGGCCGTCGCCTTCTTCTTTACGCCCGTCGTCGGCCTCTTCATCGACGACGCCTCGGTCTTCTCGCAGACGGACTTCCTCGCCCTCTCCCGCCATCTCGTCACCATCATGGCCACGTGGTGCTTCCTGGACGTGATCTACTGCGTCGTCGGGGGCGGCCTCCGCGGCGCGGGCGACACGCATTTCGTCATGGCGGCGCTCGTCGGCTGCCAGCTGCTGATCTGGGTTCCCTCCGTCTTTGCGGTCGTCGGGAAGTTGCCGGTGCTTGCCGCGGCCTTCCGCCCGCTTGCCTCGCTGGTCCCGTGGGCCGCCCGCCTCTCCGTCGTTGAGCGCCTCTGGCTCACGATCCCCGGCTACAACGTCCTACTCGCTATCCTGCTCGTCACGCGGTGGCGGCGGGGCAGGTGGCGCGAGATCGACATTGTCTCCCGGTAGGTTGAAAGGGGAATGAAAATGAACGCATCCGTTGAACGCATCTTCCGCGAGCCGCGCTTCACGCGCGGCAACACGGGCATCACGAAGCAGCAGCCCGTCGACGACGCGGCCTGGGTCTGGCACCCCGCCTTCGTCGAGGAGCTGCCGGGGCTGGAGCCGCGTGTCGTGCGCTTCCGCGCCGCCTTCGAGGCGACGGACGAGCCGCTTGTCTTCGACATCTCGGCCGACGAGCGCTTCGTGCTCCAGCTCGACGGCGACGTCGTCTCGCGCGGCCCCAACCGCGGCCTCGTCGAGAACTGGCAGTACCATACCTACCGGGCCGCGCTCGCGCCCGGCCGCCATGTCATCGAGGCGACGTGCTGGACGATCGGAGAGGCGGCGCCCCTTGCGCAGCTGAGCTGGAAGGGCGGCTTCATCTTCAAGGCCTCCGGCGCCTACGACGCCGCGTTGACGACCGGCCGCGAAAACGCCGTCTGGCGCGTCGGCGTCGTCGATGGCACGACCCCTGTTCCGCCGACGCCCGGCTCGAACGCCTGGGGCACGGGGTCGTCGTTCCTCGTCGAAGGCGACGGCATCCTCCACGCCGAGCCGCGCGACTGGCGCGAACCCTGCGTCGTGCGCCGCGCCGTGCCCAACGAAAGGGGGTCGCTCAACTGCGGCGGCCGTACGCGGGGCTGGCTCCTCTTCCCGACGCAGCTTCCCGACCAGATCGAGCGCGCCATTGCGCCGGGGTGCTTCCGCGCCGCCTCCGGGAAATGGCCCGAACGGGAGGAACATGATGCCACCCTTGTCGGCGACGGCCTTGTGAGGAGCCAGGTCAAGGTCGCATCGCCCAGCCCCTACTACTACGCCGCGGCCGACGGCGAGAACCCCTTTGTCGCCCGATTCAACGCGCTTGTGAAGGAGGGCGCCCCGCTCGTCATTCCCGCCCGGTCCTTCGTTCGCGCGCTCTGGGATCTCGATGACTACTACGGCGGCTATCCCGACCTCGCCACCGAAGGAGGCAGGGGCGCTGAAATCTTTCTCGGCTTCCAGGAGTCGCTTGTCGGCCGCGACGGCTTCAAGCGCAACCGCGACGCCTTCGTTGACAAGACCCTGTTCGGATACGGCGACACCTACCGCCCCGACGGCCGCTCCGCCCGCTTCACCACGCTCTGGTGGCGCACCGGCCGCTGGGCCGAGATCCGCATCGAGACGAAGGACGAGCCTCTGACGCTGACGCGCCTCGCCCTCGTCGAGTCGCGCTATCCGCTCGAACGCGAGAGCGCCTTCGCGTCCGACGACCCCACGCTGGACGGCATCCAGAAGATCTGCCGTCGCGGCATGCAGATGTGCTGCCACGAGATGCTCTTCGACTGCCCCTTCTACGAGCAGCAGATGTACCCCGGCGACACGCGCGTCCAGCTTCTCGTCCTCTCGGCCCTCTCGCGCGACGACCGCATGATCCGCCGCGCCATCGAGATCTACGACCTCGCCACCCGCGACAACGGCATGGTGCCCTTCAACTACCCGACGCGCGGCCTGCAGGAGGGCGGCTCCTACACCCTCTGCTGGCTTCTCATGTTCGGCGACTACGTGATGTGGCACGACAACGCCGACTGGCTCCGCGCCCGCGTCCCCGGAATGCGCCACACCCTCTCCGCCCTTGCTGGCTACGAGGATGCCGACGGCATCCTCCGCCCGCTTCCCGGCTGGAACTTCCTCGACTGGACATCGGAGAACCCCTACAGAAGCGCCTCATGGGCGCCGGGTTCCGTCGAGGGCGACGCCGAGCGCGGCTCGATCCTGTCGCTTTTCTGGATATTGGCCCTCCAAGCGGCCGCCAAGGTCGAACGCGCCCTCGGCGACGAGGCCATGGCCGCGTACTGGGAAGGCCGCGCCCGGCGCGTCGCCGAGAGCGTCGTCCGCATCTTCTGGGACGAGACGCGCGGCATGGTCGCCGACACCGACCGCAAGGACTACTTCAGCGAACACGCCCTCTCCCTCGCCCTGATTGCGGACATCCTGCCGGCCGACAAACGCGCGCGCGTCGCGAAGGCCCTTGTGGAGGAACCCGTCCTCGGGCGCGCCACCGTCTATTTCTCGCACTACCTCTTCGAGGCCTATTTCAGAATCGGTCGCGGCGACCTCTTCCTGAAGCGCCTCGACCTTTGGCGCGACTATGTCGGAAAGGGGCTGCGCACCCCGCTGGAGGCCCCCGACTGCGGCAAGAACGGACAGCGGGAGGCCCGCAGCGACTGCCATGCCTGGGGTTCCCACCCGATCTTCTGGCTGCAGGCCGGGACGGCTGGCATCCGGCCTGCGTCGGATTTCTACCGGACAGTCCGCATCGCGCCGCAGCCGGGGTCGCTCACGCGCCTTGCGGTCACATCGCCCCATCCGCGCGGCTTCGTGGAAGTCGCGCTCCGCTTCGACGGCGGCAAGGCCACTGGCACCGTCACGCTTCCGGCGGGTGTCTCCGGCACCTTTGCATTTGGCGGCGTCGAGAAACCTCTCCACGAGGGGCTGAACGAAGTCTAGCGTCCCGTCCGCTAGCGTCCCTTGAAGTCGGGGTTGCCGCAGTAGATGGTCTGGAGCGGACGCGCCCCGGGCGTCGTGAAGGAACCGGCCTTCACGTCTTCCTCGCGGAAGACGGCGAAGAGAATCTGGCGCGATCCCATGCGGTCGAAGTCGTAGACGACGGCAATGCGGCCGTCGGCGAGCTGCTGGCCGTCGGGGTAGGAGACGCCCGGGCGGCCGCCGTCGAGGAGAAGCGCGAAGGGCCATGTCCGGCCGTCGTCCTCCGAAAGGTAGGCGGTCATGTCGCGGCGCTCCCCCTCCGGCCTGTCGCCGGGACGGCCGTTCTTCACCATCAGGAGGTTCCCGGCTGCGAGGCGGCGCACGAAGGCGCGTGATGAGGTGTGGGGCTGGACGCTCGGACGCGGTTCGCCCCAGGTGAAGCCGCCGTCGGGCGACTCCGCCTCCCAGAGCCCGTCGGGTCCTTTCTTCGTGCGGATGTAGGCGCGGAGCGTGCCGTCCTCCAGCTCGACGAGATTGTGCTCGTCGAAGCAGCGCTTCTCTTCGGGAAATGTCACGCCGCCGCGTTCGACGAATGTGCGGCCGCCATCCGCCGAGGCATAGACGGATGCGCTCGGCGCCTCGAACCAGTGGGCGACCGGGAAGAGCCAGGTCCCGTCCCTTGCGACAAGGGGTTTGCACATCATCACGCCGCGCGCGATTTGGCGGAGGTTCCCGGGCGCCGAGAGCGCGGCGGGGTCCGGTTCGCTTTCGGCGTCGAGCGTGACCATCATCAGTCGGTCGCTGGCAGGATTGGCCGCGCAACCGGAGTAGGGCTTGTCCTTTGTCTCCGAGGCAAGGGGAACGACGCGTTCCGTCCACGTCCAGCGGAGGCGGCCGTCGGGAGCGATCCAGAGTTCGGGGTCGAAGGCGCGGACAGGGCCCTGGAAGTCGGGTTCGTAGAGGACGGCCTCGTGCCAGGTCGCGCCGCCGTCCGCGCTTGTGGCGAGGACAAGGTAGTTGTTCGAGTCCTCGGCGCCGGTCGGGCTCGCGTACCAGGTGCACCACATCCGGCCGTTTGCTTTCGAGACGGCCAGCGATGGAATGCCGTCGTGTGTGCGGCGGGCTGGCGAATGCCAGTCGTCGGGGGTTGTCGTGAAATAGCCTGCCATTTTCTTCTCCGTTCGCGCCGACGACTCTCCACATGTCGCGCCGCCAGACGCCTTTCGCCTCCAATTCTACCACAACGCGGCACAACACGCAAAGATCGCACGCAATGTTCGCAAAAATGCGTTGACATGTTCTTTTGCAAATGCTAGCATTGAGTTGCGGTGGTTTTCTGGAATCGGGCGCTGGCCCGACGGGGAGTTGTTCAACGGGAGGGAATGCATGGACGTCGGTATGGTTTTTGTAAGGCAATTCGTCGGCAAGGTCGTGCTGGCGGGATTCGCGGTATTTTCCACAATGGCATTGTCGGCAGAAGGCAAGGGCTGACAGGATTCGCACGATTATAAAAACCGGTGAATCCAGAAATGGCAGATCGATAGTGGTGTCGCCATGAACATTGACTTGACCAATAAGTTCCTGTTTAATGAGGCCTGCCATGGATAGGAAAAAGGGATGCCCGAGCGGATGCTCATGCGGCGCGGCGGCCTTGCTTTTCGTGTGCATAGTTGTTTTGTGGAATTTCGCGTGGTACACAATCGTGAGCGCGAAACTGGCCTCTAGGTTCCAAGGCAAAGCCGTTCCGCATCGGAAAGCCGACATGGCCGAATGCCGTTATCTGTTGGGCAGGAATTATGGACTTAACACAAATGAATTGGATGTGGCCGATCGCGTTGAAAGGGCGTGGGCAAGGTATTTGGTTCGCGGATACGATCCAACAGGCGTTTTGGATGGGGCATATGGTTTTTTCAACAGATATGACTGCGATGTTGAAATAGTCGCCGAGGCAAGTGGGGATGCGCTGACATTGACATTTGTCCCCTTGGAAATTGGCAATCCAGGAGATTCCTTAAGCTGTTCGCCACGGGCTGACATGCGGCAAGGAAAAACATACCGCATCGGAAAGGATTGCATAGCCAGCGGAGAAAACGCTTTTTCATTCCGCCATGTCTCTGTCTCCGGTGGATATGGCATGGGGCTTCTTATTTCCGAAATAGTTTCAACAATCACGTTTGGCGAAGACTCAATGACATACGATATCTGCAGAAGCGATTACGGGCTTGGGTTCTGGCTCATACCCATCGCGCGGAAGAACGAGAGTCGCAGCCATATCGTCCTTGGAAGCATGGAAGGGCCATGACGCTTATTCGCGCCATGCCTGTTTTTGCCCTGACTTTTCGACAAAAACGAGCCGAACTTGCCCCGACTTTTCGACAAAAACGAGCCGAACTTGCCTTGACTTTTCGACAGGAAGTTCCAGACATCCGCGTTTTGCCACTCTACCTCGCTAGCGAATGGCGTCGGTTCTTTTGACGATTCTTTCCAGGAATTGTTTTGCAAAAGCCATGGCTTCGCCACGGCATGTTTCCAGGGGAAGTGTTTTACCATAGTAGCACTCGTTTCGTTTCAGCAGCCAAACGGTGTCGTTGAGGAATGATATGAGAGTCTGATTCCCCTGAGCAGCCAGGGTAGGGGAAAAGACCAGGGTGCTTCCCAGCAGAAAACTTCCCATCCCGCCTCTGACAACCCAGATTTCCCTCACAAAAAACTTTCCGAAGTTATGGTCTAGGCCCTCCTCGCAAAGGATGCGAATTGCCGTTTCTGTCATTTGGCGGAGGTCTGTCGCCCATCTTTCAAAACCCATCTCCTTTGCCATGTCGGAGTAGGTCACGCGGATTGTGAAATTCGACGAAGGTATCTGGATCCGTCCGGTTCTGTGGCGGAGCAGCGCCAAAGGCAACCTCAGAAGGAAGGCCGATACTTTGGCCAATAGCCAGTTCGCGCGACGGAGGAACTTTCTGCAAGCCTTTTGCATATCTTCCCAAAACTAACCGACTGCCAAACTCTCTAACTACTCACGACTGAACGGCCAACCGATTCACGCCCATGCCAGCACCTCGGCCAATCCGCAAAGGAACCACAGGAAAATGCCAATGGTCGAAGTGATTCTCCAGAGGAACCTGTCGCGCCGGATTTCCGGTACGATGGCAAGGAGGCAGATGGCGGCGGCAACAAGCCACCCGGCATAGCCGTCGGCATTGGGCGAACAGAACGCGGCAAGTGGGCCGAGAACCACTTGCCACCAGGGAACGGCCGCCGCCTGGTGGAAATTGTTGATCAACGCGATGGCCGGAACGAGTCCGGCCGCGCATACCGCCACCAACAACGACATGATCAGCACAAAACGCATCTCGATCTCCAAGTGGGCAACTCTTTCGGGAGGGTTGGCGCAGGCGCGCGACCACGAAAACCGCCGCTGTGGCATTGGCGGTCAGCAGAACGTCGCCACACCGTAAAGCGCGAGCTTCGCGTCGCCGGTGATGATGGGCATGCCCTCGGCGATTGCCGTGGCGATGATGATTCTGTCGGCGGGGTCCTTGTGGATGTCCGGCAAGTCGACCGCCTTCGCCATGATGTCGTCGGTCGGGGGAATTGAGTCGATTCCGTATTCGTCGGCCATGTCCTTGAGAAATTCGGCAGTGGACTTTGGAAGCACAATCTTCCCCTCTTTTTGCAATCGGGCGATTTCCCAGGCGGAAATGGAAGAGTAGTGAAGCGTCGTGGCAACGGAAATGCGCCGTTTCGCCGCAGCAGTCAACGGGCCGCCTCCCATGCCGAGCCAGACAATGGCGCAGGTGTCGAGCAGGTAGCGCATTACGCATTCTCCCACAAGGCGGAGTCGTCGGCAAAAAGATCCCCCTTGATTTCGATTTTCGTCCCGTAGCCAGGAAGCGGCCTGATCTTGCGCGCCGCCTCAACTGGAACGACACGTGCGACGGGGCGACCGTATTTCAGAATCGTGAACGTGGCAAGCCGCGATTCCACTTCCGCAAGCATTCCGGAAAAGTTCGCCTTGGCCTCATGGACGCTTATGGTTGATGGCATCGGACAGTCTCCCTTCTTTCCATTCCATGCTACCACATTTGGCCTAAAGAGTCAACCATGACCTGTTGGTCACAAATGGCCAAGGTTGTCGAGTAACCGGAAAAAGCCGGAGAGGAAGTGCCGTAAAGTCAGTAGCGGGAAGCGCGGAAAAGTGCTATCATGGTTGCATCGTTTTCAGGAGAAACCCGCGTGTTTGCCGGACGACAGGAACAACAGACAGACCTTTCCCAGCTCTGTTTCATGCCGCGCGCCGACGCCGCGCCGCCGACGGCCTCCACCGGAGACGGCGGGCTTGCGGCGAGATGGCGGGCCGACGTCGTGAGCGACATCGTCTCCTTCACGTGCGGTTCCGCGCCCGTTTCATGCTACGACCCGGCCAGGCGGACTATCTACGCGCCCTACCTCGCTTCGCGCACGGGCTTTGGCGAACAGCATGAGATTGTCGCCCTTGCGGCCATCCCCGTGGACAGCCCCGACAAGGCGGCGAGCGCCGTCCTGCTTGAGGCGGGCGTCCGGCGGGGCGGCTTGGCATTCTCGCAGGTCATCGACCCCTTCGCCGTCCTCGTTGGCGGCAGGGTACGGGTTTTCGCCCTCATCGACGCGACGCGCTACTACCGCATTGACTTCGACCCCGCCACCGGCGAGTCTGGGCCGCCCATCCCGGTGTCATGCCGACTCACCCCCGGCGGCGAACGGCGTCCGCTCGACGCGTCCGCCCTCGCCGCCGCCTTGTCCTCCCTGGGGTTCTCCGGCTGGGATCTCGCCGCCGACGCGGGCGAACACCTCATCTGCACCGCCAAACCGGCATGGGACGGGAACGCCTTCTACGGCACCGTCACAAGCGGGCTTTCGCAACCTGTCGTCTTCCGGAGCGAGGACGGCGAGACCTTCGATTTCATCGGCGCCGTCCCCGCCCTGGCCAAGTACGAGTGCCAGGTGGCCTTTGCCGGCGGGCGGCTTTTCGCGCTTCTCCGCGGCGCCGACGGTCCGGACTACTTCGTCTCGGACGACGGCGGGCGCACTTTCGCGCCGATTCGCCGCCTCGGAATCGCGGAGACCCGCCCGCAACTCATGGCATGGCGAGGAAACCTTCTCCTGGGCCTCTCCTTCAACGGGGAGAGGCCCAACGATGTTCGCGACGGAAGGAACAACTTGCATCTGTGCCTCGCAGACCCGGCGCACCCCGGCGATCTCCACGAGGTTCTCCACGAAGTCGATCCGCTTGGCATCGTCTATTACGATCTCATTGACGTCGGCGACGGCCTCGCCATGATCTGGAGCGATAGCCGCCGCTTCCCCGACAAAACCATCAGAGGATTCCGGCAGGCCAAGGACCGGCTGCTCTTCGCCCGCGCGATGGGCATTGCCAATTCAATAGGCGGGCAAGCTCCTATTTCTCCCGTGGTGGAGGAGAGGAAATACCTCGGCGACCTTCACGAATAGCCTCTCGTCCTCCCCAAGTTCGCCGAGCTCGTCCTCAAGGGACGGGGCCAGCGGGGCATTGCCCCTTCCGAGAGGGGGCTGTCGGCAAAGCCGACTGGGGGAGTACTTCGTGCGGTGTGGTCCTGCCGCAGTACTCCCCCCGGCCGCAAGCGGCCACCCCCCTCTCGGAGGGGGGATGCGCAATGTCGCCAGTGTTAGTGGCTAGTCGCTAGGGCAGGGGAGTCCCAAAAACTTTCCAGACCGCCGGAGGC
>JAEEGL014317496.1_pt1 | contig 18109 bp, 17 predicted proteins | sample 9134231 | NCBI WGS metagenome assembly JAEEGL01 (sample SAMN16246548, study PRJNA631951) | gut metagenome | biome: gut microbiome; feature: rumen; material: fiber-attached | host: Bos | place: Iran: Karaj | collected 2018-10 | reverse complement strand
ATCCACACAGACTTTGAGCGTGGATTCATCAAGGCTGAGGTTATCAACTACGAAGACCTTCTTCGCGAAGGCTCCATCGCAGCCGCAAAAGAAAAAGGTCTTGTTCGCATGGAAGGTAAAGAATATGTAGTCCAGGACGGAGATGTTATTCTGTTCAGGTTCAACGTGTGATACTGCAAAGCATCGCAGCAAAATAAAAGAAGTCACCAATGCAAGCTCGCTTGCTGATTGGTGACTTCTTTTATTTTGATATGAGGCGCGCAGCGCCTCAACGAGGAATTGCGAAGCAATTTCGAGTCTGCGATGCTTTGCGGGGTAGAGGACCGCAAACTCGAAATTTTATAAAAATTTAACAATTTGTAAAAAAAATACTGGCACAATATATGTCGACAAAATGTCGACATATACAATATCTTGTATGGGTGAGCCTCCCACCGGACGGTGAGGGGCTTTTTTGTGCCCAAAATCAGACAAAATGAGCTTTTCGCAAGGTTGTTAAATGGAAAAAAATGGTTTATTATACATGTAGGTGGTAAAAAGTGTCACAAAGTGGTGAAATGTGGTAGAAATAAATGGGAAAGGCGTACAAGGGCGAATATAGCCATTCAATCGATGCAAAAGGGCGACTGATCATCCCGGCCAAGTTTCGCGACCTGCTCGGAGAACAGTTCGTTGTAACAAAAGGCTTTGATGGATGTCTTTTTGCGTTTGATCAGGAAGGTTGGGACGCCTTTGAAGAGAAGCTTAAAGCTTTGCCCATGGATATACCCGGAGCCAGACAGCTTGGAAGATTCTTCATGGCAGGAGCAGATGATGTTGAACTGGATAAGCAGGGAAGAATCCTTCTTAAATCTAACTGGCTGACCCACGCTTCCATAGATAAAGAAGCTGTTGTTGCAGGTGTCGGCAATCGCGTCGAAATCTGGAGCAAGGACAAGTGGGAGGAAGCTACTACTTTTGATGATATTGACAGTATTGCAGCCAAGATGAGCGAGTACGGTTTGAGCATCTAAACCGCAGCTTTTGAGTCCGGAGCATTGCACCCGGTACAAGGGAAGAGAGCAAATGGAATTTAAGCATTACTCAGTACTTCTTAATGAAGTAATAGACAATCTGAATATAAAGCCTGATGGCATATATGTAGATGGAACACTGGGCGGTGCCGGACATTCCAGCCATATTGCCGAGAAACTCTCTGATAAAGGAAGGCTTATCGGTATAGATCAGGATGAGGATGCTATCAAAGCCGCCAGTGAGAGACTTAAGCCCTTCGACGACAGAGTGACCATCATCCGCGATAATTACGAGAATGCAGTAAGCAGAATAAAAGAGCTTGGAATAGACAGCGTTGACGGGATTCTGCTTGATCTTGGAGTCTCTTCATTCCAGCTTGATAACGAAGAAAGAGGTTTTACCTACAGATTCGATACTCCGCTCGACATGAGAATGGACAGAAGACAGGAACTCACTGCCGGAACAATAGTAAATGAATTCTCTGAAATGGAGATTTTTCATATTATCAAGAATTACGGCGAGGATAAATTCGCCAAAAATATCGCCAAGCACATAGTTGCCAGACGTAGCGAGAAGCCGATTGAGACTACTTTTGAATTAAATGACATCATAAAGGCTGCCATTCCTGCGAGAATGAGAGAAAAGGGAGGACACCCCTCAAAGAGAACTTTTCAGGCTCTCAGAATAGCCTGCAACAGAGAACTCGACGTCCTCGAAAACTCTCTGGATGGAATGATAGATTTTCTCGCTCCCGGCGGAAGGATATGTGTAATAACCTTCCATTCGCTTGAGGACCGAATTGTTAAGAACAATTTCAGGAAAAACGAGAACCCATGCACATGCCCTCCGGAAATTCCGATATGTGTATGTGGCAAAAAATCAAAAGGCAAAGTAATTACACGAAAGCCTATCCTGCCTTCGGAGCAGGAACTTGAAGAGAATAGCAGAAGCGCCAGTGCAAAGCTTCGCGTATTCGAGAGAAGAGAAGAGGCGTAAGAGCCGATCATTTCTTATGGGGAACAACAAAATGACTAGACGTTAAATCCCATTGCGCTAATTTTTAGGGGATTTACGAGGGGTATATTATGGAGAGAAATTACGTTTACGGTAACACCGTAAGAAAACAGAATGAGCCTGTCAGAAGACAGGAAAGAGAAGTGCCGCTTCACGTTCAGAAGAGAGCACAGGCCAGAAAAAGAGCGCACAGAATGAGTCTCCCTACACTGCTTGGACTTTCACTTGCAGTAGTACTAGCGGGCGGCGTACTTTCTATGTATATAACACTTCAGGCTGATATTAAATCCAGTGTAAAAACCATATCAACCATGGAGGCCAGATTAAATAGTTTGAAACAAGACAATGATGAGGCTTATAATAAAGCGGTTAGCAATCTTGATCTTGAGGAAATAAAAAGAATCGCCATAGGCGAATATGGTATGACTTATGCTACTGAAGGACAGATTGTTACTTATTCCGGTGGCGGCGGAAACGACTATGTAAGACAGGTTGCACCGATACCGGATGGAAATTAAGAGGAATGCCCGGAAGTAAGTTATGAGTAAGAAAAAGAACACCCAAAAATTCACATTGGCAATGAAAAAGAAGCTGGCAGTACTTTTTGCAATTGTACTGCTAGCTTTTGTACTGCTTGGAGTCAGGCTTTTTGTTATAACCAGAGATAACGGGAAAGAATATGAAAAGCAGGTTTTATCCCAGCAAAAATATGACTCATCAACAATTCCCTTCAGAAGAGGCGAGATTGTGGATGCAAACGGAACGGTTCTTGCTTACAGTGAGAAGGTTTACAACGTAATCCTGGATGCCAAGATCATTCTTTCTGATGAAAAGTTCTTAGAACCTACAGTTGAAGCGCTGGTTTCACATTTTGGCTTTGATGAGGGTGAGCTTAGACAGTACATCAAGGATAATCCTTCATCCCAGTATTACACACTGGCTAAGCAGCTTTCTTATGATGAGATCAGTGAATTTCAGTCCATGATAACCTACGGTACTGATAACTATAATAAGCTTATCCAGGGTGTGTGGTTTGAAGAAAACTACATCAGAAAATATCCAAACGGCTCAATGGCAGCCGATGTTGTAGGCTTCACCACAAGCGATAACAATGGAATTTTCGGACTTGAAGAATATTACAACGATGAGCTTAGCGGATCAAACGGCAGAATTTACGGCTATCTTGACGAGGATTCCAACCTTGAGAGAACAACAATTCCTGCAATTGACGGAAACACCATAGTTTCCACAATTGATGGCAATCTCCAGTCCATAGTTGAGAAGCATCTTCGTGAGTTCAACGAGACATATAAAGACAGTGCCCGTGAAGGAAATGCTGCAAATAATGTAGGCTGTATCATGATGGATATCCATACAGGAGATATCCTTGCTATGGCCAGCTATCCTACTTTTGATCTGAATGATACCAAGAATACAGATAATCTTATCGGTATGCCGCGAGTTGATGAAAACGGAAACAAAGTTGCCGGAGAAAGTATATATGATTCCGGTGTGTACATCACTCAGGAAATGCTTGATGAAATGAGCGATGAGGAGAAAATGTGGAACCTCAACGCTCTATGGAGGAATTTCTGTATTTCCGATACTTATGAGCCAGGTTCTGTAGCAAAGCCTTTTACTGTGGCAACAGGACTTGAAGCAGGCAAAATAACAGGTAATGAAGTATATGACTGTAACGGTTATCTCGAAATCGGCGGATACAAAATCCACTGCCACAACAGATACGGTGACGGCGCTGTTTCTGTTGAAAGAGGTATAGAGATTTCCTGTAACGTTGCCATGATGAAAATCGGTCAGGTTATCGGCCAGGATACTTTCTGTAAATTCCAGAAGCAGTTTGGCTTCGGTCTTAAGACTAATGTTGATCTTGCAGGAGAAGCAAGAACAGAAGGTCTTACCTATACTGCTGATAACATGGGATCCACAGAACTGGCAACAGGTACATTCGGACAGGGCTTTAACGTCGATATGATTGAGATGATCTCTGCTTTCAGCTCACTTGTAAATGGCGGCAATTTTTACGAGCCACACATTGTAAGTAAGATTCAGAATTCATCAGGGGCAACAGTTAAGAGCATTGAGCCCAGAATTCTTAGGCAGACAGTTTCTGAGTCTACCTCAGATAAAATAATTGAGTATTGTAACCAGGTTGTAGCCGGTGAAGAAGGCACAGGTAAAACTGCAAGACCCGCAGGCTACATGATCGGTGGCAAAACAGGAACAGCGCAGACTGTACCCCGTGGAAACAGACAGTATGTCGTATCTTTCATGGGCTATGCTCCTGCAAATGATCCTCAGATTGCAATCTATGTTGTAGTAGACAGACCAAATACAGTTGAGCAGGACGATGCAAAGTTTGCTACAAGAATAGTAAGAGCGGTCCTTACAGAAGCGCTTCCTTACCTTAACTTCCCTATGACAGAACCTGTTACAGAGGAAGAGCAGGCAGAGCTTGAAGCACTCAGAGAAAAAGAAATCATGATGAGTGCTGCCCAGGAAGCAGAGGTTGTGGAATCCGAAGACGGCGAAGAAGGCGAAGCTGCTGAAGGTGCAGAAGAGGCTACAGGCGAGAATGCCGAAGGCGAAGAAGGCACAGTAGAAGGTGATGATGCCGATGGCGGCGACGGAATCTGGGAAAAAATTCCTGAGGGCGAAGAAAACCCTGAAAATGCAGGCGAAGCCGAGGATGAAAACAAGGAACCTATTTGGAAGTCATTTGAAATGGATCCCGAAACGGGGTATTATATTGACCCGGAAACAGGTGGATTTATAGATCCGGAAGACGGACATATGATCGGCGGAGATCCGCTTCCTGATTTTGGTGAGTAAAAGGGGAAATATTGTTATGAAAGCACAGGATTTAAAAGGTAACAAGGTACTTATAATCGGAACAGGTATTTCGGGTATCGGAAGCGCGAAGCTTCTTGGAAAAGCCGGAGCTGTTCCTGTTATCCTTGATGAAAATACCAAGGTATATGAGAGAGAAGTAAGGACAAAGCTTGAGGGCTATACCGGAGAAGAGCCTGAGATAATAATAGGTCAGCTTCCCGATGAAAAAATAAAGGAAATCGTTCTTGTGGTACCAAGCCCTGCTGTACCCATGGACTCACCTATAATGCTCAGACTTAAAGAAGCCGGAATCCCGGTATGGAGCGAGATAGAGCTTGCTTATAATTTTGCAAAGGGCAGAATGGTTGCGATCACAGGAACAAATGGCAAGACCACAACTACGACACTTGTGGGCGAGATAATGGCTGCGCATTTTGCATCCACCTATGTGGTTGGAAATATTGGATATTCCTATGCAGAGCGTGCTCTTGAAATGACAGACGAAACAGTATCAATAGGCGAGATAAGCAGCTTCCAGCTTGAAGCTGTTGAGAATTTCCATGCATCGGTTTCTGCGATCCTCAACATCACACCGGATCATTTGAACAGACATCACACCATGGAATGCTATGCATCCATGAAGGAGAATATTACCAATAATCAGACAAAAGAGGACACCTGCGTCCTTAATTATGATAACGAATATACAAGGGCTTTTGCAGACAGATGTCCTGCTAAGGTCGTATTTTTCTCATCTGCATCAAAGCTTGAAAATGGCTATTATCTTGCGGATGACGAGATCATGTATGCAGAAAACGGAAGTTCAACCTTTGTTATGAATGTTCATGACATGAATCTTGTGGGTACCTGCAATTATGAGAATGTCATGGCGGCTATCGCTATGGGCAGAGCCATGGGCGTGCCAATGGAGACGATTCTTAAGGTGGTCCATGATTTCAAGGCAGTTGAGCACAGAATCGAGTTTGTGGCAACTAAGAACGGTGTAACCTATTACAACGATTCCAAGGGTACAAACCCCGATGCTGCCATCCAGGGCATAAAGGCAATGTGCAGACCTACATACCTTATCGGAGGAGGCTACGATAAGGGTAGCGAGTATGATGAATGGATAAATGCTTTTGACGGAAAAGTGAAAAAGCTTGTTCTTATCGGAGCAACAAAGGAGAAGATAGCGCAGTGTGCCGATAAAAACGGCTTCCATGACTATGTTTTCATGGATTCCTTTAAGGAAGCGCTTAAATATTGCAGCGATAATGCTGTTTCGGGAGATGCGGTTTTACTTTCGCCCGCATGTGCAAGCTGGGATATGTTCCCCAGTTATGAAGTGAGAGGTAAACAGTTCAAAGACTATGTAAATAGCCTTAAATAAACCTTTGAGGGGAGATTTATGCAGGCAGCCAGAACCATCGACAGACCAAAGAGAGAGCTGTACGTAGATTACAGTATGATATTTATCGTACTGTTTCTGCTTGCTTTTGGTCTGATCATGTTATATTCAACAAGTTCATACGAAGCGTCGATCGATTATCATGATTCGGCGTACTATTTCAAGAAACAGCTTGGCTTTACCATATTCGGAATTGGTGTAATGGCTGTTGTTTCAAGAGTTCCGTTCCGCATTTACAAAAAGTTTGCTGTTTTTATGTATGCATTTGCAGCAGTTATGGTGCTTCTTGTAAAAACAAGTCTTGGAAAAGAGGTAAACGGTGCCAGAAGATGGCTCAGATTCGGACCTTTGGGCATTCAGCCTGCTGAGGTTGCTAAGCTGTGTATGATCATTGTTATGGCTTCGCTTATCGCCGCAGCCAACAGGAAAATAGCCACGACCAGAGGCTTTTGGACCACGTTTTTGATCCCTGCTCCAATCAGTATTATGGTGTGGCAGATAACTGAGAATCTAAGTTCTGCCATAATTATTTACGGAATTACGTTTTTGATGCTCTTTGTTTCAACTCCGGGATATCGGCGATTTATCCTGATTGCTACGGGAGCGGTAGGCCTTGCGGCGATAATCGTATTCGCCATTGCCAAGGCCGGATATAACAGTGAACTAAACTTCAGATTTGTGCGAATTCTTGCATGGCTTGATCCGGAAGCCTATGTAAACGATAAGGGTTATCAGACGCTTCAGGCTCTTTATGCCATCGGCTCCGGTGGAATTTTTGGAAAAGGCCTGGGTGAAAGTATGCAGAAGCTGGGCTTTATTCCTGAAGCTCAAAATGATATGATATTCTCTATTATATGCGAAGAACTGGGGCTTTTAGGTGCTATTGCAGTTCTTTTCATGTTCGCGCTGCTTATATGGAGAATGGTTATTGTGGCCAATAATGCACCGGATATGTACGGGGCTCTTCTTGTTATAGGCGTAATAGGTCATATCGCGCTGCAGGTTATCCTGAATGTGGCGGTTGTGACCAATACTATTCCCAACACGGGTATTACTCTGCCTTTCATCAGTTATGGTGGTAGTGCTACGGTATTTTTGCTGGTCGAAATAGGAATAGTGTTTAACGTGGCGAGAAATATTGAACTTTGAGTAGAACAAAAAGATGGTAAAAAGACGAAGGCGTGTAAAAAGATATAGGGAAAAGGCTCCCCGAATGAGCTTTGGGGAGCTATTTATGTTACACAAAAGTCTTTTCATCCTTGGGGCTTTTGCTATTATTCTTCTGATAGCGCTTCTGTCTGCCGGTATATATATTTATAAAAATTATACGGTTGTAAATACATATGTTGACGGAAATACGCATTATACCGACCAGGAAATAATGGATATGGTCATGGATGGCAGATTTGGTCATAACTCCATCTACCTGTCCTTTAAATACAGGGATAAAGCCATTACAGGTATCCCTTTTGTTGAAAAAATGGATGTTGAGGTCGTTTCACCTGACACCATCAAGATAAATGTGTATGAGAAGGCTGTTGCGGGTTATGTTAAGTATCTCGACAGATATATTTATTTTGACAGGGACGGAATAGTGGTTGAGACCTCCAGTGAACCTTCAGAAGGCGTTCCGCTGGTTTTGGGCCTTGATTTTGACTACGTGGTGCTCCATGAGAAGCTTCCCGTTGCAGATGACAATATTTTTGCAGAAATTCTCGATGTTACACAGGTTTTGACCAAATACAATCTGGATGCCGACAAAATATTTTTTGACAGTGAATTTCACATTTATATTTATTTTGACTCGGTAGAGGTGAGCCTGGGAACTAATGAAAATATTGATGAGAAAATCATACAGCTTCAGTACATTTTGCCGAAACTTGAAGGGAAAAGCGGCATATTGGAAATGTCAGACTACGATGCAAATACTCAGAACATTACTTTTGAGGAGAAAAAATAAAAATTCTATGTTGTAAAATTTCTAAAAAAATTATAATATAGTTTAGGAGTTTTAGTTATGAAGGAGGAGCACTATCTTGCTTGAAATAAAGTCAAACGAGGCAGAATCCGGTGCCAAGATCATAGTTGTTGGGGTTGGTGGTGCAGGAAATAACGCTGTTAACAGAATGGTGGAAGAAAGTATTTCCGGTGTTGAATTTATCGGAATTAATACAGATAAGCAGGCACTTCAGCTTTGCAAAGCACCTAAGCTTTTGCAGATTGGAGAGAAGTTGACAAAGGGCCTTGGTGCGGGAGCCAAGCCTGAAATCGGTCAGAAGGCAGCTGAAGAGAGTCAGGAGGAGATTACCGAAGCTCTTAAGGGAGCAGACATGGTATTCGTTACCTGTGGTATGGGTGGCGGTACCGGTACCGGTGCAGCTCCTGTTGTTGCCAAGCTTGCAAAGGATATGGGTATTCTTACTGTAGGTGTAGTAACGAAGCCTTTTGCTTTCGAGGCAAGAGTTCGTATGCAGAACGCACTTAATGGTATCAATACCATCAAGAATAATGTTGATACTCTTATCGTTATTCCCAACGATAAGTTACTTCAGATTGTAGACAGACGTACTACTATGCCTGATGCTCTTAAGAAGGCTGACGAAGTACTTCAGCAGGCTGTTCAGGGAATCACTGATCTTATCAATGTTCCTGCAGCTATCAATCTTGACTTCGCTGACGTACAGACAGTCATGAAGGATAAGGGTATTGCTCATATCGGTATCGGATCCGGTAAGGGTGATGACAAGGCTACAGACGCTGTTAAGATGGCAGTTGAGTCACCTCTTCTTGAGACCAAGATCAATGGTGCATCCAATGTTATCATCAATGTATCCGGTGATATCTCTCTTATGGATGGTTCCATTGCAGCTGATTACATCCGTAATCTTGCAGGTGATGATGCTAATATCATCTTCGGTGCTATGTATGATGAGACTATGTCTGATTCCTGTAACGTAACTGTTATCGCTACAGGTATCGAGGATAAGAACAACGGACCTTTACCCAAGGTTACAACTCGTCCTCAGGGAGCAGCTCAGCCTACAGCTACACAAGCAGCTCCTGCACAGACAGCAGCACAGCAGCCCACAGCTCAGACAGTAACTCCTCAGACAACTGTGCAGCCCACAATCAGTACTCTTGAGAATGCTCATACAGCTCAGGAAGTAACAGCACCCAAGACTGCTCCTACACCGGCACCTACTCAGCAGGCAGCTAAGCCTACATCAGGTCTTAGATCCACACCTGAGGTACGCAGCAGTGTAGCTCCCAGAAGTCTTACAATTCCGGATTTCTTACAGAAGAAATAATAGATAGTGTTTAATGAATATATAAGAACAACTGCAAACCTGCAGTTGTTCTTTTTTTACACCTTTCTGCATGATATTTTGTGTGGATTATTACGAAAAATGGTGTTACAATAATTTGTGTGGGTTTAATCGTCAAACCCCAAATATTGACATTGATTGTGTGCAATACACAGAAAGGTTAGTGTTATGAAATGTCCCTTTTGCGGTAAAGACAACACTCGTGTAATTGATTCCAGACCTGCTGATGATAATACTTCCATCAGACGCAGACGTGTCTGCGATTCATGTGGTAAGAGATTTACCACTTATGAGAAGGTCGAGACTATTCCTCTTATTGTTATCAAGAAGGATAATAACCGCGAGCCTTATAATCGTGCCAAGATAGAGGCTGGTGTTTTGAGAGCTTGCCATAAGAGACCTGTCAGTGCTGAACAGATTACCCAGATTGTTGATGCTGTTGAGACAGAAGTATTTAACCTTGAACAGAAGGAGATTCCCAGCCGTATTATCGGTGAGCTTTGCATGGACAAGATGAAGAATCTCGATCCTGTTGCTTATGTAAGATTTGCATCAGTTTATCGTGAGTTCAAGGATGTTAACACCTTCATGGATGAGCTCAAGATCGTTCTTGAGAAGGAAGAGGAAGGTGTTATCACTGACGCAACTGATAAAAGCACACCGCTTCTTAAAAAAGAATAATAGTGCCCTTGACACGTGACCTATCTTTCCGTATAGTTTTATAGGCGTGAGTAAAAAGGTGCGTAACCAAGTTGCCTTAATACTCTAGAAAATTTAATACAGAAAGAAGGATTGTAACATGATGAAGAAAAAGATTGAGAGGAAAAGAGGCCTTTCTATTCTCTTAGTTGTGTTGACGACACTGACTCTTACATTGGGCGGATGCTCAAGTAAAAAGGCAGACGATTCCAGTACAGATGCGAATGGACAGACTGCAGATGCCAGTTCAGAGGTGAACGGTGAAGCAGGTAACGGAGACGGCACTGTATCAGCGGAAGATCTTTCACAGATTACTATCGGTATTCCTCAGGATATTGACAGTATGGACCCGCATCTTGCAAAATCAGCGGGAACCAGAGAGATACTGTTCAATGTTTATGAAGGACTGGTAAAGCCCGATGCAGATGGTAATCTTCAGCCTGCCATAGCCAGTGACTACACAATTTCAGATGATGGAAAGACTTACACTTTCACACTGAGAGATGGAGTTAAGTTCCATGACGGATCCACGGTTACGGTAGAGGATGTAAAATATTCGATTGAGCGTAATGCCGGTACCGATGGAAGTGATCCGTTGATATCGGCTTTTTCTAATATTGAAAGCGTTGAGACACCGGATGAGTCCACTATTGTACTGACACTTAAGGAAGCAAACACAGAGTTCCTTGCATATATGATAGTTTCTATCATACCTGCATCCAATGAGGACCCTGAGGGTAATCCTATCGGAACAGGCCCTTACAAGTTTGTATCCCGTTCTCCTCAGGAGAATGTCATTCTTACAAAGTTTGATGAGTACTGGGGTGATGCAGCTTACATCAAGGATATCACTCTTAAGGTTGTAGCTAACTCAGATTCAATCGTTATGGAGTTAGAAGGCGGCTCACTTGATATGTACGCACGTGTAACAAGTGCTCAGGTTTCACAGCTTTCCGATAAGTTTGATGTTTACGAAGGAACCATGAACCTGGTTCAGGCTCTTTACCTCAACAATGCAAAGGAGCCTTTTAACAACGTTCAGGTACGTCAGGCTCTCTGCTATGCAATTGATCCTCAGACAATCATGGACTTTGTTTCAGATGGTAAGGGTACAGAGATCGGAAGTAGTATGTTCCCTTCATTCGGTAAGTACTTTGATGAGAGTCTTAACGATACATACAACCAGGATACAGCTAAGGCTAAGGAGCTTCTTGCAGAAGCAGGATATCCTAACGGCTTTGATTTCACAATCACTGTTCCTTCAAACTACACACAGCACGTTGACACAGCACAGGTGCTTGTTGAGCAGTTCAAGGAGATCGGTGTAAACGCTACTATCCAGGAAGTTGAATGGAATACATGGCTTGATGATGTTTATACAAACCGTAACTTCCAGTCAACAGTAGTAGGTGTTGATGCTTCTACACTTACAGCTTATGCGCTTCTTTCCAGATATGGTTCAGATGCACATAACAACTTCATCAACTTCAGCGACGCAGATTATGACGCAGCTCTTGCAGCAGCAGTTAAGGCAACTGATGACGCTGAGAAAACAGCTAAGTATAAGGAATGTGAGAAGATCCTTTCCGAGAAGGCTGCAAACGTATATATTCAGGATCTTCCTGAGTTCGTAGTTCTTAATAAGAATTACACCGGATATACATTCTATCCGCTTTATGCGCAGGATTTTGCAAAGATCAAGCCTGCACAGTAATGAGTGCTTGATAAAAGCAGGAATTAAATAATTTTGTAAAAAAGAGGAACACGCATATGAGATATATATTGAAAAAGGTTTTAAGCATGGTGCTTACTTTGTTCGTTGTATCTCTGTGCGTGTTTTTAGCTTTCAGCCTTATCCCCGGAGATCCTGTAACCAGAATGTTCGGAACAGAGGCTACACCGGAGCTTATAGCTCAGTACAGAGAGAAGATGGGACTTAACGACCCGCTTCTTGTGAGATATTTCAGATGGTTTACTTCTTTTATTCAGGGAGATATGGGTACTTCTTATGACTACAAGATTCCTGTGGCAGGAATGATAGCTGAGAAGATACCGATCACTCTTACTTTGGCGATTATGTCATTCGTAATCATGGTTCTTATTTCAATTCCCCTTGGAATATATATTGCCAAGCATGAAAACGGAATCATGGATCATATCATTTCAATATTAAATCAGATAATAATGGCGATCCCGCCTTTCTTTTCAGGTATTCTCATAACCTTCTTTTTCGGAGTTATATTGAGGGTATTTAAGCCCGGTGGTTTCGTTTCATATACAAAGGATTTTGGAGCATTTATTAAGTATTTGATTCTTCCTGCGGTTGCCATTGCTCTTCCTAAGGCTGCTATGGCAACCAAGCTTCTCAGAGGTTCGGTTATTGAGGAAGCGGGCAAGGATTATACAAGAACTGCTTACAGCAGAGGAAATACAACCAATGCGGTGCTGTACCTCCACGTGCTTAAGAATGCCATGATTCCCGTAGTTACCTTTATGGGTATGGCTCTTGCGGACATGGTTGCGGGAAGTATTGTTATCGAGCAGGTATTTGGTATTCCCGGTATCAGCAGGATCTTGCTCACGTCCATAAACAATAGAGATTATCCCGTTGTCGAAGCCATTATAATGGGCATAGCGATAATGGTTCTTGTTATAAATCTTTTGGTTGATATCATTTACAGGATAATAGATCCCAGAATCGAGGTGGAGGAGTAATGAAAAGATTTTTAGCACTTTTCAGAAAAAACAAAGCCACCGGTAAAAGGAATTCATACCTGATCTTGGGATGTCTGTTTACAGGTGTGATTCTGCTCATGGTTTTAATAGGACTTTTTTATATGCCGTATTCACCCACCAAGATGGATGCGTCCTCCAAGCTTCAGGGCTTTTCCTTTAGGCATTGGATGGGAACTGATCACATGGGAAGAGATGTTCTTAGCAGAGTTATGTACGGAAGCAGAGTGACTCTTGCAATTGCGGCATCCACCATCGTAATCGGCGCGGGAGTTGGTACTATTATCGGAGCTCTTACGGGATATTTTGGAGGGATTTTTGATGAGATCAGCATGCGAATCATAGATGCGATGCTGGCTTTCCCGAGTATCCTGTTGTCTCTGGTATTTGTCAGTCTTTTTGGAACAGGTACATATCAGGTGGCTGTGGCTCTTGGTATTTCCTTTGTTCCAAGCTTTGCAAGAATTGTAAGGGGCGAATTCCTTAGAAGTAAGAACATGGATTATGTGGAAGTGGCAAGGCTTCAGGGCGTATCAGACCTTCGAATCATTTTTGTACATATATTGCCCAACACTGTGGGTGTCCTTATGTCATCTATTATGATCGGCTTCAACAATGCGGTACTTGCTGAGGCGGGACTCAGTTTCCTTGGAATAGGAGCACAGCCGCCTTATGCCAGTCTTGGGAATATGCTCTCGGATGCGCAGAGTTATCTTTTCAACAGACCAAGCTATGTTATCAGCATAGGTGTCGTGATAGTAATTATGGTTTTGGGCTTTTCGTTCCTCAGTGAGGGAATTAAGAGAATCTCAAATTATTGATTCAGACCTGTATTTTAGGGAGATTTTCATGGAAGTTATTTTGGATGTAACAGATCTTCATATTGAGTTTCATGATCATGATAAGCCTGAGACTGTGGTTGAGGACTTTGATCTCATGCTGGAAAAGGGTGAGATCGTCGGTATAGTTGGTGAGTCCGGATCAGGTAAGAGTATGAGCGCCCTTGCAATTGCAGGACTTCTTAAGAGACATGCCCTTACCAAAAACGGAAGAATCATGTTTGACGGACACGATCTTCTTACCTGTGACCGTAAGATATTAAGGTCATATCAGGGAGATGAGATTTCCATTATTTTCCAGGAGCCTATGACATCCCTTAATCCTGTTAAGAAGATTGGCTGGCAGGTTGAGGAATCCCTTAGAATCCATCACAAGGAGATTGATAAGGCTACCAGGAAAAAGAAAGCTATTGAGATGATGGATGCCGTGGGTCTTCGTGAGCCGGAGAAGGTGTATGACATGTATCCTCATGAACTGTCAGGAGGTATGAGGCAGAGAGTTATGATTGCAGCAGCAATGATAGCAGAGCCAAGGATACTTATAGCTGATGAGCCGACAACAGCTCTTGATGTGACGATACAGGCTCAGATAGTTGATCTTCTCAGGAAGCTTAATAAAGAAAAAGGGACAGCTATTATTTTCATATCCCATGATCTGTCGCTTATCAGACAGCTCTGTCAGAGGGTAATAGTTATGCAGTCCGGCAATATAGTTGAGACCGGAAATGTTGAGGAGATATTCAGAGCTCCCAAAATGAGTTATACAAGGAAGCTTATAGCAGCAATACCGCAGATTGATCTGTGAGGTTTTTGTATACAGGAAATAGTATGGAACAGAAAAGAGTGATTCAGATCAGGAATCTGAATGTTTATTACAAAAATCATAAAAAGACGCCTTTTAGTAAAGACAGGATGAATCATGTTTTAAAAGGGGTTGACCTGGACGTGTACGAGGGTGAGATTTTGGGTCTTGCAGGTGAATCAGGATGCGGTAAATCGACCCTTGCCAAGACTATTGTTGGCATGAACAAGATTTATGACGGTGTGCTGAGTCAGGAATATTCTGATCCACAGATGGTTTTTCAGGATCCATATTCATCTCTTAATCCCAGTAAGAAGATAGGATGGCTTTTGGAGGAACCTCTTAAATCCGATAAGAAGTATAAATGGACAAAAGAGGAGCGTGAAAAGCGCGTAAAAGAGATTATCAAGGCAGTGGGTCTTACGGAGAATATGCTGGATAGATATCCTTCCCAGCTATCAGGCGGACAAAGGCAGCGTATCAGCATAGGAGTTGCTCTTATGAGAAATCCCAAGGTGCTGGTGGCTGATGAGCCTGTTTCTGCATTGGATGTTACGATTCAGGCCCAGATACTTGAGCTTTTGCAACAGCTTCACAGGGATATGGGAATTACCATTCTTTTCATATCTCACGATCTTAGGGTTATTTACCAGATATGTGACCACGTTGCCGTAATGAAAGGCGGAGTTATTCAGGAGTACGGAGAGACCAAAAGTGTCTACAAAAATCCTTCTTCCGAGTACACCAAAGAGCTTTTGCGAGCAGCCGGAATCAGAAAATGATGTTAAATTTCATTTTAGCTATTAAGCTTTGAAACATTCTTGCCGATATAGCTTATAGATGCGGGTCAGTTATTGAATCATGCCATATTTTAAGATAGAATATGATGGTATGAAGAAAGGAGGGGGCCATGCGTTTAGATGGTTATAAGGCAGAGAACGCATATCTGAATACATCTTATGATAAATCAATAGCTTCCCCCGGGAATGTTGGATCTCCAAGATATGATGCACCTTCATATCAGCCTGAACAGGGCGATAAGAAACCTGTTTCAGATGCTGTGAAGGAGCCTGAACAGAAAACTCAGCGTAGAAATGCTTCGCTTGATAATATTCAGATAACACTTGGTAACAGAGACAATTCTTTAGTTGGACTTGGCAACATTGGGGGCATTCAGTCAGGAGTTATGAAAAAGGCAGTTTCCACGATGCAGAAGGATTCAGTTCTTCACGAGTATCAGTACTTCGTAGGAAACGGAGCTTTGACTACAGGTAAGAACACTGACGTTATTCTCAGCGATGAGGATGGTACAGTTATAAGAAAATAAATTCAGAAACTTTTTCGAGCAGGATTCAACTTCCTGCTCGATTTTTTTATGCATATATTGTAAAATTTGTCCCATGAGACATTTACTATTCCCGAGTGATACCTCGGATTCAACTTTTGAAATTCCATTTGAAGAACTTTATGAAAAAGGTTACAGAGGAGTTATTTTCGATATTGATAACACTCTGGTTCCTCACGGAGCACCGGCTGATGAGAGAGCTGTGCTGTTTTTTAAGAGACTTCACCAGATAGGCTATGATACTGTGCTTTTATCCAACAACAAGGAGCCTAGAGTAAGCTCTTTTGCTGATGATGTGGAATCAAAGTATATTTACAAGGCCAATAAGCCTATGAAAAAGGGCTACATGAGGGCTATGGAGCGCATGAACACGGAGCCTTCCAATACACTTTTTGTGGGAGATCAGATTTTTACAGATGTGTGGGGGGCTAACAGAGTGGGAATCCGCACATATCTTGTGAACCAGATTGATAAGAAGGAAGAGATCCAGATAGTTCTGAAGAGAAAAATAGAGGCTGTGGTCCTGGTATTTTACAAGCTTCATCTTCATAAACAGAAGAGAGCTGAAAAGAGGAGAAAGCATCAGGGCACCGGTGGGAGGATAAAATGAGAAGAGACATCTTGGGAAGCACCAGGGTTTGCGGTCTTATAGGTAACCCTGTTCATCACACAATTTCGCCGGATATTCACAATACTCTTGCGGCAAAAACAGGAACGGATCTGGTATATGTTCCTTTTGAGGTTCAAAACGTTAAGGTGGGAGATGCAGTTAAGGGAGCGCTGGCTCTTGATATTTTGGGGCTTAATGTGACTGTTCCCCATAAGAGCGCTGTTATTCCATACCTTTCTGATATCGATCCTGTGGCTGAGAGAATCGGCGCTGTTAATACGCTGGTCAGGACAAAGGATGGCAGTGGTTATAAGGGCTACAACACAGACTATTACGGCATTAAGAAGTCTTTTGAGCATGAGAAGGTTAAGCTAAAGAATAAGTCGGTGATTATCCTTGGAGCAGGCGGCATCAGTAAGCCTGCAGCATATCTTTGCGCTAAGGAGGGGGCTAAAGAGGTGTTTATCCTCAACCGGACCCTGGCAAACGCAGAGAAGGTGTGCAGTGATGTTAATGATTTTGCCGGTAAAGAGCTTTGCAAAGCCATGGAGCTTTCAGATTATAAAAAGCTTCCTTCCGACAGGACATATATTTGTTTTCAGATGACATCAGTAGGACTTATGCCCGATTCTGATAAGGCTGTTATTGAAGATCCTGATTTTTACAGCCTGATCGAGGTTGGATATGATGCGGTTTACAGACCCTTTAAGACCAAATTCCTTCGCTGCTGTGAGGAAGCGGGATCCTACGTAATAACAGGACTAAGGACTTTGCTTTATCAGGGTATTTGTGCCTACGAGCTTTGGAATGACACTCAGATCTCCGAGAAGGACTGCGAGGAGGTTTACAGAACCCTTCTGAAGACGCTGCTTAATGGCGAGAATATCATTCTTGTGGGATTTATGGGAAGCGGCAAAAGTGCTGTTTCAAGAGCTGTATCCAAGTTCTTTGGCTATGAGAAAATCGACTCCGATGCAGCAATTGAGAAGGAACAGGGCAGGAAGATTAAAGAAATCTTTGCCACAGAAGGTGAGGAATACTTCAGGGACACAGAGACCAGGTATCTTGAAAAGCTCATAGAATCCGGCAGGAAAAATATGGTGCTGGCTGTAGGCGGCGGGCTCCCTTTAAGAGCAAAGAACAGAGAGCTTCTTAAAAAGATAGGCACTGTTGTTTATCTGAAGGCTACTCCTGAGACAGTATATAAAAGAGTAAAGAGGGATACCTCAAGACCACTTCTTAATACTGATGATAAGCTTGCGAGGATCAGGGAACTCCTTGATTCAAGGAAAGATATCTATGAGGCTGCCGCAGATGTGGTGGTTTCAACCGATGGGAAAAATATAAGAAGAGTAGCGGTAGAGGTGGCAGAGACTGTTCTGTAAATATCATTTGGGGAGATGCGACTTATGAAGATACTTGTAATAAACGGACCAAATCTGAATTTCCTTGGTATCAGAGAGAAAGCT